>Ga0209598_10002970_pt1 | contig 12977 bp, 12 predicted proteins | sample M_140807_EF_Meta_FD_187317 | JGI IMG/M metagenome (GOLD analysis project Ga0209598, IMG submission 187317) | Freshwater microbial communities from Lake Montjoie, Canada to study carbon cycling - M_140807_EF_MetaG (SPAdes) (version 2) | ecosystem: Environmental > Aquatic > Freshwater > Lake... | reverse complement strand
CAGCGGCACCAGATCCGCCACCGTGGCCAGCGCCACCAGATCTAGGACGCTTCGTAAATCAAACCTCTCTCGTCCGCCGTCTGCCCGCAAGTAGGCATGGCATAACTTGAAGACTAACCCCGCCGTGCAGAGATGGTGATGCTGGGTCGCTCGCTGTGGATTCACCAAAGCATCCGCTTCGGCTGTTTCTCCCAGTTGGTGATGATCGACAATTAAAACATCGATGCCACCCGATTTGATTTTTCCCACTTCGGCGTGACTGTTGGTTCCACAGTCCAAAGCGATAAACAAATCAGGCTTGGGCCCAAGGGCGAGAGCCCTCTCCAAACCGGCAACCGTCAATCCGTAGCCTTCGGTCTTTCGGTCGGGAATAAAGTTCCGGACTTGTTCCATTCCCAGCGCCTTGAGAAAGAGCCTCAGCACAGTCGCGCTCACAATCCCATCCACATCATAATCGGAATAAATCAGAATTCGGCTCTGTTTCTGCACATGCAGACGCAAAAGGGATATCCCCTGCTCCATGCCTGCGATTTCCTCGGGCGCGGTCAAATGAGCCAACCTCGGTCGAAGGAAATGTTCACGCCCCGATCCGGCATCCAGACCCCTTCGATCTAGGAGCATGGAAATCACCTCCTCAGGAAGATTTCCCTTCGCCGCCTGACAAGGATTGCCGGTCCAACGCATTCCTATGGGATAACGTCCCTCCTGCTCTCCGCAAGACTTCGCTTAACCGAAGCCCTCTGTCCGTGACTATTTCTTGCGGTTACCAACCAAAAGCGCAATGGGGCTGGCAATGAAGATGGAGGAATAGGTCCCCACCACAATTCCGATCAGAAGGATGAGAGCAAAGTCATTGATCACCCGTCCACCCAAAAGGAAGAGAACAAAAACCGCCAAGAAGGTAAGCCCGGAGGTTAAGAGCGTCCGACTCAAAGTCTGGTTGATGGCCAGATTCATCGTCCCTTCACGATTCCCATGCAACCCACCACGGAATGTTTCACGGATCCGGTCAAAGATCACGATGGTGTCGTTGATGGAATACCCCGCCACGGCCAGGATGGCCCCCACCATCGGTAGCGAAAGCTCACGCCCCAGGAGAACGAAAATTCCGAGACTGATGAAGACGTCATGGACCAAGGCCACAATGGCTCCCAAGGCAAAAGAGCTCTCAAACCGCCAACTGGTATAGAAGAAGATCGCAATCACCCCCAATACCAAGGCAATCAAAGCCTTCCGCTGTAACTCGGCTCCGACCACACCGGCCACCTTATCAAGTTGCAACTGCTGAAAGCCGGCATTCGGGAAATCCTGGCTCAGTTTTAAGCCTGCCTTTTCCCCGTTTCCAAACGCGGTCCGCAGGGAGAGTACTTCTTCCCCTCCTACAGGACTACGTTGGTACTGGGCCACTTCGGCCAGACTTCCAAGCGAGGAGCGGATTTGTCCGTCATCCACCTTCTCCTTGAATTTAAAGGTCACCAAATCTCCCCCGGTGAAATCCACTCCAAGCGCTTTTTGTCCACGCACCCCGGCGGCTACAATCCCGGCCACCAACAGCAGGCCCGACAAGGCGAAAGCCGGACCTTTCCAACGAAGGAAGTTGATCTTCACGTCGGTCAAAAACTGCATCATATGGAGGCTGGATTTTCCTCCCATTTGGGCAACCCACTCCGATCCGGTCCGGCTCACCACCAAGGCGGCAAACAAGCTGGAGAAGATACCGAGGCAAAGAACCGTGGCAAAACCCTGCACTGGACCCGAGCCCTGCCAGAAAAGAAGAGCAGCCGCGATCACCGTCGTGACGTTAGCATCCAGAATGGAGCTGAAGGCCCTGCGAAAGCCTGAATCCACCGTCTCCAGAGCCGTGCGATGATGCGTCAACTCCTCGCGGATACGCTCAAAAACTAGCACGTTGGCGTCCACGCCGATTCCGATCGTCAAAATCAATCCCGCCAATCCTGGTAGAGTCAGGGTGAAACCGAATTGAGCCAAGAGTCCAAGCAGCACCAACATGTTGATGACCAATCCGAATACGGAAACCAACCCCAGCCAGCGGTAATAAACCAAGGCGAACAACCCGACCGCCACGATGCTAACCCAACCGGCCAAAAACCCGCTGCGCACCGAACTGGCCCCCAGGCTCGGATCCACTCCCCGCTCGTCCACAATGGATACCGGATTCTCTAGCGGGTTTTTCAGCACGCTGGCCAGCTCTTCCGCCTCGGTGGGGGACATGTTACCGCCGGAAATTTCACAGCTGCCGTAAATTGCGCTCCGGATCACCGGCGCGGAGTACACCTCCCCATCAAGGATGATGGCCATGCGTTTTCCGATATTTTGCTCGGTCAGTCGGCCAAATTTCTCCCGGCCATCGGAATTAAACTCGATAATGACCACCGCCCGACCCAGCTGGTCCACACTCCGGAACGCATTGGCCACGCTTTTGCCGGATATTTCAGAACGTCGCCTCACCACAATCGGGGTCTCGTTCACTTGGCCATTCGCCTGCCGATCACGCAGTTTCAGGATCTGATAATCGATCGGGATCTGCGGGGCAGGACCTCTGCTCTTTTCGGTGAGTCGCTCGGTTTCGGGGTGAACCATGGCAAACTCGAGCTTCGCCACCCTTTCCAGTTGGTGTCGGTAGGAGGTTTTGTCCGCTTCGCTGACCCCTGGAATCTGCACAATAATTCGTTTCTCGCCCACCGGTTGAATCACCGGCTCAGCCACCCCCACGGAATCGACCCGCTTGCGGATGACTTCCACCGCCTGGTCCAGAGAACTCCGCGTGGTATTACCAGCCAACTCCAACAGGAATTGCGTCCCCCCCCGGAGATCCAGCCCCGGCTTGATGGTGACCTTCCATTGACCACTCTCGTCTTTCTTAAAGAGCGAGCTTAAACAAAGAGCACTTAGGGCGATCGTCAGGGCGATGCTCAGCTTAATTCTTTTGCGACTATCCCCGGCTAGGAAGTAACCGATAAAGAGGACAAAAAAAGCGATACTCAGTCCGAATTGTAGGGCAATCATGATGCTTGTTCCTTTTCTTTAGGAAGCGGCTTTTTCTTCGGCCGCTTTTTCCACGCTGGTGATGCTGGAGCGCAACACCTCGATCTTTACGTTATCGGCCACTTTCAAAACCACGATCTGATCCTTGAGATTGGCCACCGTTCCGCAAATCCCCCCTGCCGCCACCACCCGATCCCCTGTTTTGACCGCAGTAATCAGTTTTTCCTGCTCTTTTTGCCGGCGCATCTGGGGGCGCAGCAAGACAAAGTACATCAAGGCAAATAAAACGACCAGAGGAAGCAGTTGAACCCAGGCGGGAGGTGCGCTTCCATCCGCCGCGGGAGGAGCCATCATTAAGGGCATTCCGGCCATCCAAGTTGTCTCAATCGTCATTTGTTTCCTGCTCCTTTTCTTTTCCGCCTCTCCGATACCTTCCGACAAACTCGCGAGACCACTCGTCCCAACGTCCTGCCAGAATCGACGCCCGGGCCTGCCGGATCGTCTCAAGGTAGAAGTAAAGATTATGGAGAGAAATCAGCCTTAATCCCAGAAGTTCCTCTGCCTTGATTAAATGTTGGATATAGGCACGACTGAAGCGCGCACAAGTATAACAGCCACAACCATTCACGATGGGCTTTTCATCCCGCGTCCAAGTTGGCTTCCGCGCGGACTCCGGTCCCGTCTCAGTGCAGGCGGTCCCGTTTCTCGCCACCCGGGTCGGCAATACACAGTCAAACATGTCCATCCCCTTACCGATCATTCGAACAATCTGATCCGGGTGCCCTAGGCCCATGACATATCGCGGACGGTCCGAAGGAAGAAATGGTTCACTGTGGTCGATCGCCGCCATCATCAGATTCTCCGGCTCGCCCACACTCACGCCGCCGATCGCATACCCGTCGAACCCGATCTCCTGCAGGGCCTCCAAACTTTTCCTCCGCAAATCCGGGTAATCCCCGCCCTGCCCAATCCCAAAAAGCAGATTCTGAGTGCCCGAGTTCCCTTGCTCTTCGCGGCACACCTTGGCCCACCGCAACGTCCGCGCCAGACTTTCTTCCATTCTCTCTTTTTCACACGGCCAGGGCGGGCACTCGTCAAACGCCATCATGATGTCCGATCCCAAAACAATCTGGGCCTGAATCGCTTCTCTTGGGCCGAGGAAAAACTTCTTCCCGTCCACATGACTGGAAAACATCACTCCTTCTTCCGAGACCTCGCGGATCTTGGCCAAGCTGAAAACCTGAAATCCCCCGCTGTCCGTCAAAATGGGGCCGCCCCAGCGCATGAATTGATGCAAACCACCCATCTCTTTCATCACCTCCAGACCGGGTCTCACCACCAAGTGATAAGTGTTCCCCAAAATAATCGGGGTCTTCATCTCGATCAACTCGTCTGGGCTCACTCCCTTGACCGAAGCCTGAGTCCCTACCGGCATGAAAACAGGTGTGGGCACATCTCCGTGCGCCGTCTTGACGATTCCCGCACGGGCTTTCCCGTCCGTTTTTTCCAGACGAAACACCTCCCCCGCACTCTTCACGGTACGATCACCTCCAGACCCTTGGGCAGAACCCGGAAGTCGACCGGGGTTTCGCCGCAATATTCCCCGTCCACCTCCAGCGCCACTTGGTCATCCGCTTTTACCTTCAAGGATGAAACCTGTAAGTACGTCACCTCCGGCAGGGAGTCAGGGCCACCCAAAAGAACGGCCTGCAGATACCAGAGCAAATCTAACGGGCCTGACTTCGGAAAAATGCAAACATCCAGCAATCCATCCGCCATATCCGCCTTGGGAAAGAATTGAAACGGTCCACCGTAATGCCGCCCGTTTCCAATCAACACCATGGCCCCCTTGATCTCATCCCTTCCCGGCACCTCCACGCGCAGAACGGGCGCTGGCGCCACCATTAATTGAGCAGCCGTCAGCAGATAACTCCAGGGTCCCCAGGCGCGTTTGGCATCAGGATGAGTCCGCCTGACGGTCTCCGCGTCCAAACCCACCCCCGCCAGTTGAATGAAGCGTCGCGTGTTGGCCATCCCCAGATCCAGCCTCTTTCTTTTTCCCGATCGGATAATTTCCAGGGCCTTATCCAATCGCGAGGGAATTCCCAACTCCAGCGCCAGGACATTCATCGTGCCCACCGGCAATACCCCCAAGGTACTTTTCTCAGGATCCAACCCATTCAGCACCTCGTTCACCGTCCCATCTCCTCCCGCCGCGACAATGGTGCGATACCCTTGTTGCACAGCCTCCTGAGCCAACACCTCTCCGTGCCCGACCCGCTCGGTCAGGAAAATCTTGGCTTCCGGAACCAGTTTCACCATCTGATCCAAAGTCCGGCGTGCCTGATCCCCCTTGGCGGCAGGGTTCAGGATGATGCATAACTTGTTTTGTGCCAAAGAAGCCATCCTCAGGTGATAGGGAAAGAATCGCCCCGTGTCATTCCCGACGGGGAAGCGGGTTTCTTCGGATCACCGGTGGAATCCATTCCAGTCGACGACTGGAAGTCCCCTCCCTTCCCGGGTTACGCCCGGCCCAAGATCGGGTGCGGGCTGCCGTCTTTTCCGCTTTGGGAAATTTGGTCCCTGAATCTCGGGTCCTCGACCTCTTTGCCGGCACCGGTTCGTACGGGCTCGAAGCCCTCAGCCGCGGAGCATCCTCAGCTCTTTTTATCGAGCAAAACAACCGAACCGCGGAAGCTTTACGGAAGAATCTGGCATCCCTGAAGTATGATTTCCCCGTATTGGAAAGCCCGGTGGAAATGTGGATCCCACGCGCAACCGAAGCTCCTTTCGATCTTATTTTTCTCGACCCCCCCTACGATCAACCCAGCCAAGAGCTTTCGGAATGGAAAACCGTGGCTGGGCTAGACCGGTTGTTGGCCCCCGAGGGTCGGGTCATCTGGGAACATTCCCACCAGTCCACCTGGAAAGCCCTCAGTCCTTTGCAAGAGGTTTGGCGCCGTGAATACGGCCAAACTTGTGTGTCCTTTCTTCGTCACCCTGACAAAGCCTAAACCACCCCTGCTTCGTTCGTTGACTCGCACCTCACTTTTTCGCTAGGGTTTCCGACTTAAATCTATGGCTACCAAACACAAAATCGCGATTAATGGATTCGGACGAATTGGCAGACTGGTTTTCCGGGCTCTCTGTCAGCAAGGCCTCCTCGGAACCAAATTTGAGGTGGTCGCCATCAACGACCTCGTCCCTGCCGACAACCTCGCCTACTTGGTGAAATACGATTCCACCCAAGGCCGCTTCCACCTCGACGTCTCCAGCGCCAAATCCTCCCCCTCAGTTCCGGAGGATGATGTCCTCGTGGTGGATGGCCATAAAATCAAGTGTCTCGCCGTCAAGGAGGGCCCCACGGCCCTCCCTTGGAAGGAACTCGGTGTGGATTTTGTGATCGAGTCCACCGGTCTATTCACCGAGGCGGAAAAAGCCAAGGGCCACATCACTGCGGGTTGTAAAAAAGTCATCATCTCCGCTCCAGCCAAAGGTGAGGACATCACCGTGGTCATGGGGGTGAATCACACCAAGTATGACGGAGCCAAACATCACATTATCTCCAATGCTTCATGCACCACGAACTGTCTGGCGCCGGTGGTTCACGTTCTCCTCAAGGAAGGTTTCGGCATCGAAGAAGGATTGATGACCACCGTGCACAGTTACACGGCCACGCAGAAAACCGTCGACGGCCCCTCCCGCAAAGATTGGAAAGGTGGACGCTCGGCCGCCATCAACATCATCCCCTCCACGACGGGAGCTGCCAAGGCGGTAGGTCTCGTCTGTCCTGAGGTTCAGGGGAAACTCACCGGCATGGCCTTTCGCGTGCCCACACCCACCGTCAGCGTGGTCGACCTTACCGTCCGCACCACCAAGGACACCTCCTACGAGGAAATTTGCCAGGCGATGAAAAAAGCCTCCGAGACCTACCTCGAGGGAATCATGGACTATACGCGGGATGAAGTCGTCTCCTCCGACTTCATCCACTGCCAGGCCTCTAGCATTTTTGACGCCGGGTCAGGCATGGGACTGAACAAGCGCTTCTTCAAGCTCGTCAGCTGGTACGACAACGAGTGGGGCTACAGCAACCGCTGCGTCGACCTGCTCCGCCACATCGCGGGCTGATCCGCCGTGGCCAAACTCACTGTTCAGGATCTCTCCCCTCAAGGAGAACAGGTGTTCGTTCGGGTCGACTTCAATGTCCCCTTGGAACCCTCCCCCGAAGGCCCCAAAGTCTCCGATGACACCCGCATTCAGGAAACCATCCCCACCCTGAAACTCCTTCTCGAAAAGGGTGCTTCTCTGGTTTTGGCCAGCCATCTGGGGCGCCCCAAAGGAAAACCGGAGGAAAAGTACTCCCTTCGTCCTGTCGCTACCCACCTGGCCAAAGTCCTGGGTCGCCCGGTTCAGTTCGCTTCCGATTGTGTGGGGACAGAGGCCGACAAGGCGCGGGCCTCACTGAAGCCGGGGGATGTACTATTACTGGAAAATGTCCGTTTCCATGCCGAAGAAGAAAAAAACGACTCCGCCTTCGCTAAAAAACTTTTGGGAACGGCGAAGTTTTACGTGAACGACGCCTTCGGTTCCGCTCATCGCGCCCACGCTTCCACCGAAGCCTGCGCTCGTTTGGCCCAACAATCTGCGGCGGGTCTATTAATGGAGAAGGAGCTCCGTTATCTGGGCACAGAACTTTCCAACCCCAAGCGCCCCTTCCTGGTGATTCTCGGCGGGGCCAAGGTCGGGGACAAAATCGGGGTTCTCCGGGCACTCCTGCAAAAGGCCAACACCATCCTCATCGGCGGCGGCATGTCCTACACCTTCCGACTCGCCCAAGGCCGTAAGATTGGAAAATCCCTGTCCGAGCCGGATAAGGTTCCCTTGGCCAAGGAAATTCTAGCGGAAGCGGAAAAGCGCGGGGTCAAACTCCTGCTACCTGAGGACAACCTCATCGTCCAAGAGCTTGATTTCGCGGGACGAAAAGTCTCCCCTGGGAAATTCACCCAACCCGGTGAAGAGATCCCTGATGGTTGGGAGGGAGTCGATATTGGTCCGAAGGCCCGCGAAACGTACGCCCGAGAAATCGCCACCGCTGCCACCATTCTCTGGAATGGTCCGATGGGAGTTTTTGAAATACCCGCCTGCGCCGAAGGTACTTTCGCCATGGCCAAGGCCGTCGCCGCCAATCCAAAGGCCGTCTCCATTATTGGTGGGGGCGACTCGGTGAAAGCGGTCAAAAAAGCAGGCTTCGGCAAGCAGGTTACCTTCATTTCCACCGGAGGCGGTGCCTCCCTCGAGTTCTTGGAGGGCAAAACTCTTCCCGGAGTCGCCGCCCTGAACGACAAAAAATGACCAAGGCGAAAATTCAGAGATCCATCCTGCGACGCCCTTTAGTCGCCGGGAACTGGAAAATGCACCGAACCGCGGTGGACACTAAAACTCTTATCGAAGATATGGTTCAACGGGTGCACAAGGTCGCCACCGTGGATATGGTGGTTTGCCCACCCTTCACTTCTCTGTCCGCCGCGGCTGAAACCCTCGGTCGTCACAGTATCCTCGCCCTCGGCGCGCAGAACATGCACCAATCCAAAGAGGGTGCTTTTACCGGAGAAATCTCGGGGCCGATGCTCCGGGAATTCGGGGTACGCTACGTCATCCTGGGTCACTCCGAACGGCGTCAGTATTTTAACGAAACAGACGCGTCAGTGGCCGTTAAGGCCGAAGCCGCCGTTGGCTACCACCTCCGGCCCATTGTCTGTGTCGGTGAAACCTTGGCTCAACGGGAAGCTGGTGAAACGAATCAAGTGGTGGAGACCCAAGTTCGTGGATCCCTTGCCCATTTTCCCGCGGATCACCTGGATGAACTGGTGATTGCCTACGAACCGGTTTGGGCCATTGGCACCGGCAAGGTCGCCACCCCAAAACAGGCCAATGAGGTTCATCACCGGATTCGAAAACTCCTGGTGGCGCTCTTTGGACAGGCCGGATCCTCCATCCGGGTCATTTATGGCGGCAGCGTGAAACCGGATAATGCCGCGGAGCTGATGGCCGAGCCGGACATCGACGGCGCCTTGGTGGGCGGCGCAAGTCTCGACGCCCGCTCCTTTTTTGATATTATCGAAGCTACCCGACCTGTTCGGGCATCCGAAAATGATTAATCTCGCCATCTACATTCTGCTGGGGATCAATATCCTGGTTTGCATCCTCTTGACCCTGCTTGTCCTCATGCAAAAGCCCCGCTCAGAGGGTTTGGGGGCTGCTTTTGGCGGCAACTTCACCGACTCTATTTTCGGGGCCCAAACTTCCGATGTACTGACCAAAGGCACCATCTGGCTTGGCGGAATCTTCATGGTTCTGACTCTCGTTTTGGCTCTCCTTTACAGTCATCGCCAGCTAGGCGGAAACAAACTGCAGGAAGAGCTGACCAAGCCCGTGGCTCCCGCCCTCACCAACGCCCCCACCTCCTCCTTGCCTGCCACTCCCGAGAGCAACAGCGTTCCTATCACTCCGACTCCTGCCAAGCCCTGATGACTCTTTGCCGGGCTCTCCCCGGCCTTCTCCTTTTTTCCCTCGCCCTGACATCCTGTCAGAATCGACCTCGCGCCGATCTGGTCCTCTGCAACGGGGCCGAACCCCAAACGTTGGATCCCGCTCTCGTCTCAGGACAATTAGAAGGAAGACTCTGCGCCGCACTCTATGAGGGACTGACGCGCAGGGATGCCAAAGGAAAACCGGTTCCCGGGGCGGCAGAAAAATGGACCCTCTCCCCTGATGGACGCACCTACACCTTCACCCTTCGTAAAGATTTACAATGGTCCAACGGAGATCCTTTGACGGCGGAAGATTTTCGTTACAGCTGGCTTAGGGCGCTTCATCCATCCACGGCATCCCCCTACGCCGAGATTCTCTTTTTTATCGCCGGAGCTGAAGACTATCACGCAGGACGCGCGAGCCCCGAAACGGTGGGCATCCGGGTCATCGACCCCAGCACTTTGCAGGTACAGCTCCTGAATCCCACTCCGTTTTTCCCTTCCCTGATCTCTTTTAGCACCTACTTACCGGTTCATCGCGGCACGGTGGAAAAGTCGGGGGACCGCTGGACCCGACCGGAAAACTGGGTCGGAAATGGCCCCTATCAGCTACTCGATTGGAGAATTAACGATCGTGTTTCCTTGGTCAAAAACCCCAAATACCACCACCCCGAGAATGTTCAGTTAAACCGGGTCGATGCCCTTTCTATCGCCCGGGCGAGCACCGCTTTCAACCTCTACTACTCAGGACAGGCCGATCTGCTTCTCGATAAGGGCATGATTCCTTCCCTGATTGTTCCCCAGCTTCGTGGCCGCCCTGATTTTCATCCTGGCCCCCTCTTGGCCACTTATTTCTACCGCTTCAATGTCACCCGCCCTCCGTTCAACGATCCACGGATTCGCCGGGCCTTGGCCTTGGCTATCGATAAAGAGGCGATTACGGAAAAGGTCACCCGCGGTGGCGAACCCGTGGCCCAGGCCCTCACCCCTCGTGGAATCAATGGATACCAACCCCCCGAGGGACTCTCCCGAGATGTGGAGACCGCCCGCGGACTTCTCCGGCAGGCCGGATATCCAGAGGGCCGGGGCTTTCCGAGGGTCTCAATTCTCTACAACAAGTCCGAACTCAACGAGCAGATTGCCGTGGAAATCCAGGCTCAATGGAAACGCGAACTCGGGATCGAGGTGGACCTCCGGAATCAGGAGTGGGCCACCTACCTGCGATCCCTCGATACCCTCGACTTCGATATGGCGCGTTCTAGCTGGGTGGGGGATTACGACGACCCCAACACCTTTCTCGACTGCTTTGTTACCCATCGCGGAAATAATCGCACCGGCTGGTCTAACCCGCACTACGACTCCCTCCTCGCCTCCGCCCTGTCCGAATCAAATCCTGTGAAACGGTTTCAGATCCTTCAAAAAGCCGAAACCATCCTCGTGACCGACGAACTCCCCATTGTTCCCATTTATCACTTTGTCGGCGTGCTGATGTTCGATCCATCTCGCTGGGAAGGCCTCTTCCCGAATCTATTGGATGAACATCCGCTGTCTGAAGTAAAACGAAAGATTCCGTAACCTTGGATTCACCGCCATCTTTTATCCTCATCCACGAACCATGCCCTCCTTTCTTCTCCGCCGCTTCCTTTCCATCTTCCCGGTACTTTTAGCCGTTCTTGTTCTCTCTTTTCTTCTCGTCCGAATCGCACCTGGCTCCCCATTCTCCAACGAACGTGCTCTGGATCCGGCCACCAAGTTACTGCTGGAAAAGAAATATGGTTTATCCGGGTCCCTTCCCTCGCAGGTTCTTCACTACACCGGGAATGTGCTCCAGGGAGATTTAGGCGATTCCCTCAAGTTTCGTGGACGCACCGTAACGGAAATTATCGCTCAATCCCTTCCTCGATCCCTCATTCTCGGATCCATCTCTTTTTGCCTCGCCCTCGGGCTGGGAATTCCGCTGGGGGCTTGGGCCGCCGCCCAGTACGGAAAATCCACCGATACCCTTTTAAACGCCTTGGCTCTCCTCACCTTATCCATTCCCGGGTTTGTTTTGATCCCGTTATCGATTTTGCTTTTTTCCTTTTACTTTCATTTATTTCCTCCCGCGGGTTGGGGTTCATGGAATCAACTTCTACTCCCCTCCCTCTGCTTAGCCATCCCCTTCATCGGGTCCTGCGCCAGGCTTACCCGGGCCGGACTTCTTCAGACGCTCCAATCCGACTACATCCGCACCGCCCGCTCCAAGGGAGTGCCCGAATCCAAGCTCGTACTTTTGCACGCCCTCCGCCCCGCCATTTTACCCTTGGTAGCCTATGCCGGCCCTTTGGCTGCCAATATCCTCACCGGCAGCCTCGTCATCGAAGAAGGTTTTGCCATTCCCGGAATCGGACAGTTCTTTGTCAATGGTGTCATGAATCGGGATGTTTTTCTGGTTTCCGGCACCGTGTTGATCTACTGCCTGCTTCTTCTTTTCTTTAATCTGGTGACGGACTGGCTGACAGCACTGCTCGATCCACGAATCCGCCTCTCCTCATGAAGAATCGAAACAAGATTGTCGGACTCGTCCTCTTGACCCTGATCCTAGGCGCGTCGATCTTTGGCCCCATGATCAGCCCGCACGGCGTGGGCGAACTGTCCCCCCAACGGCTCGCTGCCCCAAGCCAACAAAACTGGCTAGGCACAGACCTTCATGGACGTGATCTTCTCACCCGATTGCTTTACGGTGGTCGCATCTCCCTTTTGGTGGGATTGGTAGGAGCCTCCATCAGTCTGGCGGTCGGGGTGACGTATGGCTTGGTTGCCGGCTATTTCGGGGGACGGCTAGACAACGCCATGATGCGGTTGGTCGATATCCTTTACGCGTTACCCCGCATCGTACTCGTAATCGTCTTGATCAGCCTCTTTGACTTAAAACTGAAGAGCGCGCTCGACGACACGTTTCTGGCCCCCTTGGCCACCCATGCCCGCCTTCTCCTTCTGTTTGTCGGCCTTGGCTTGGTCGAGTGGCTTACCCTGGCCCGGATCGTCCGGGCTCAGGTCCTCACCATTAAGGAACGTCCCTTTGTTCTCTCCTCCCGCCTCATCGGCCAACGCACTTCCACTATCCTATTCCGACAGATTTTACCGCAAATCCTTCCCATCATCATCACCTACCTGACCCTCGCCCTTCCAGCCGTGATTCTGGAAGAATCGTTTCTCAGTTTCCTCGGTCTGGGAGTTCAGGCCCCACTGGCCAGTTGGGGAACACTTTTAGCGGATGGGGCCGCCCTATTAAATCCCATGGGCACACCGTGGTGGTTGATTATGTTTCCAGCCCTCGCTCTCACCAGCACGCTTCTTCTTCTCAATCTCTTGGGAGACCAACTCAAGCTCGACAAGGATTCCCGCTAAGGGAATCCACTACTTACCGGCGACCTCCACCGCCACCGCCTCTGCCTTCCC
>Ga0209598_10002966_pt1 | contig 12991 bp, 8 predicted proteins | sample M_140807_EF_Meta_FD_187317 | JGI IMG/M metagenome (GOLD analysis project Ga0209598, IMG submission 187317) | Freshwater microbial communities from Lake Montjoie, Canada to study carbon cycling - M_140807_EF_MetaG (SPAdes) (version 2) | ecosystem: Environmental > Aquatic > Freshwater > Lake... | reverse complement strand
GATCTTGCCGCCAAGAACCCGCAGAAGGTGAAGGAGATGAAGGCGGCCTTCATGGCCGAGGCCAAGAAGTATCAGGTGTTCCCGCTCGATGCCTCGGTGGCGGGGCGGATCGTGGCGCCGCGGCCCAACATCACCGCCGGCCGCAACACGTTTGTGTACACCCATCCGATGGTGGGGCTGCCCCAGGGCGATTCGCCCGGGCTGCTCAACAGCTCCTACACCGTGACCGCCGACATCACGGTGCCGGCCAGTGGCGCCGAGGGCATGCTGCTCACCTCGGGCGGCCGCTTCGGCGGCTACGGCTTCTACCTGAAGAACGGCAAGCCGGTGTGGCTCTGGAACATGGTGGATCTGGAGCGGCTCAAGTGGGAGGGGGCTGAGCCCCTCGCACCTGGCAAGCACAAGGTGGAGTTTGATTTCCTCTACCAAGGCAAGGGAGCCGGCACCCTGGCCTTCAACAACTTCAGCGGCGTCGGCGGCCCCGGCAGCGGCACCCTCAAGGTGGACGGCAAGGTGGTGGCCACCAAAACCATGGCCAAAACCCTGCCGATGACCCTGCAGTGGGACGAGAGCTTCGACATCGGCTCCGACACCCTCACCGGCGTCAACGACGCCGATTATCAGCCGCCGTACCGGTTCACCGGAACCCTCAACAAGCTTACGATCAAGATTGATCGGCCCCAGTTGTCTGCGGCAGACACCAAGAGCCTGGAGGCGGCGATGCGCACCAAAGCGATCAGCGAGTGAGCAGCACACCCTCCAAGTGGCTCACCATGAGCAGCATTGCTGCAGCTGGAGGTTTGGTGGCCGACGAGTAGGGTATTGTTTTAAACGTGGTGTCGTGAACCCCCGCTTACCCCCAGTCAACTTGCCAATCAAAGGGATAGGAAGCATGAATGTTTCTACCAAGGGTCTTGATCTGATTAAGAAGTGGGAAGGCCTGAAGCTTGAGGCTTACCTGGATCCCGTGGGTATCCCTACCATCGGATACGGCACGATCGCCTATCCCGATGGAAGGCAGGTTGCCATGGGAGACCGGATCAGCCAGGAGCAAGCCGATGGTTTCCTGCTCCACGAATGTACGTCCATCTGCACCCGAGTGGAGGGTTTGTGCAAGGTCCAAATCAATCAGAATCAATATGATGCTCTGGTTTCTTTTTCCTATAACGTCGGTGTGGGGGCTTTCGGGGATAGCACCCTGTTGAAAAAGCTAAATCAATCCGATTATGCCGGTGCGGCGTCTGAGTTTCCCAACTGGACTAAGGGGACGGTCAACGGGCAAAAAGTGGAGCTGCCGGGTCTCACAAATCGCCGCATGGATGAAAAGGAGTTATTTGAATCGACTCAATCGGGAGGTCAGCCGATCAAGGTCGACATTTCACCAACCACCCAGCAGCAGGTGACCTGGCTGGAAGGTTTCGCTGATAATGGCAAGACCGTGATCGTCGGCTGGAAAGGTAGTGAGGTTGCAGAAATCATCAGCTTTGATTCCAAGGCTAAGCGTCTGCTTATCGACGTGTTGAATCAATATCCGAAGGCAGCCAATTTCGTGATAGCACCTCCGGGGAAGGTGATCCCCGCTGGTGACCGCATCACCATCACCGATCGGAAGGGCTTGGACAGTGGCACTTCATCCCCAGCAAGCGTGCCTCCATTACCCAGTGAGGTCTTGGCAAGGGGTTCGAAGGGAGGGGACGTCGAGGCTCTCCAGGGGCGTCTCAAGGATCTTGGTTATTACAAAGAAGACATTGACGGGGACTTCGGCTTCGGCACCGATGCCGCTGTGCGGCGCTTCCAGGCTGACGCCTTCGGCACTGCGGAGGCGGATGGCAGGGTAGGCAAGCTCACCTGGAGCAGACTCTGGGAATCCAATCCGCCCACTCCCATCAGTACAGCGCCAGGCGTTTCTGGTAAGACCTACCTGCGGCTCACGAAAACCGACCAACGTGATCAGAAAGGTCTCTGTATTCTCATCCTTGACTACATTAAGAATGGGTCTGTGGGCGGATCTCTCCAGGTTTGCTCAGGAGCGGCTTCAGCTCAGAGATTTCGCACTGGTGTGAATAGCAGCTCTGGATCCATGGAACCGCTGCCGGAGGGACGCTGGCATATCAACGACATTGCATGGTGTGCTGGCAAGGATGTCTACGGACCAGCCATCTTCGCAAGTGGTCTAGGGCCGGTGTCCACTCCTATCGACTATGTCGGTCCAGGCTCTACGGACCGAGCCGCTATCGAGATCCATATTGACTGGAACAAGTCAGGGGCACCCGGCACGGCGGGTTGCATCGGCATCAATAATGTCAGCGATTACAAAACACTTGTTGGCTGGCTAAGGGATTCAGATACCAAGGATCTTTATGTCGATTGGAATCTCGGTACCTGTCCTCAGCCCTGAGTCGATGATGGTCAGCTCGAAAGTTCGCAGGTGATGTAGTTCTTCCATACCCATCCGCCGGGCAGCTCCTCAGGGGGCTGTCCGGCGTTGTCCTTGCTGGGTCGCCGGAGATGGACTGGCACATAGCCGGACTTTGGATGATTAAGACCATAGCCCCACACGTAGAAAATTTCTTTACGTGAAATCGTATCCATCACCATTCCGCCGGGTTGACTCCGAAGATTGAGGCGCGTATCACTTGGGTCCACCGATCGACAGACAAATAAAAACTTGTCATAGCGATTCACCGTTGCGGACAAAGACTCATTGCCAATTAAAATGCTGGCGGTACTTAGCAACACTGCGGAAATAATTGAGGCAGGAGATTTCATCGGCAAAATCATGTGCGGATCCCAGAAGCCTACCGCGCAATAGCCTGTTATGACAGTCGGGGCAGGATGGCAGGCCCTGAGGTAGCCAGCAGGACAACCTCGATCAAGCCCACTCTTCATCACTGCGTAGTGTGCGAGCCCCAAGGTTGCGCTCAGTTCCGGTCGTCGTCCACTTGAGTGAGTTGCGCTTATCTTGCTGCGTATATGCCGCAATGGGTCCCAATTTCCCGTGGGGCTATTGGGCTACCGTTTGAAGAGCGGCAAGGCAACAAAATTACAACTGGGGCAGTCGTTAGCCCTTCAGACTTGGCTCGCAGCTCTGGCTCTTTCTGTACCTGAATTGTGAGTAAACCTTCACCCATTCCAAGGCATGTTATCTCATGAATACTGAATTCACGACCCCCATCAGAGTGGAAACCACCGGCCGCTATATCGTCACCTTCCGCGAGGGCGCCTCCGAGCAGGCCATTGCCGCCTTGGTGAACAGTGCCGGCGTCAGGGAGTCCAATTTGCTTCGGAGTGCCGACTTCGCTCAGTCCGGAATCGACATGGATCAGATTCCTGATGAGGGAGGCGCAGTTCTGGCCAATCTCGGCATGGCCGTGGTCAGCGTTGCACCCAATGCAGCTGGCGCGCTCGCGATGGAGGCCGGCGAGGAATCCGCGATCCTCGCTGTCGAGCCTGAAGGCATCATGTATGCCCTCAGCGAATTGAAGGGAGTTTCCTTCGATTACCTACGCGGTTTCCGTGACTGTGCGCAGAGCCTTTATTCCTCGGCATCCACGGTGCCCCCTGGGGCCGGCGAGGTTACCGACCTGATCGAAGCGGCAGGGTTTGTTAACAGCCCGACCCACACCTGGGGGCTCATCGCCACGAAGGCCGCTGTGTCGAGATTTGCCGGCCAAGGCATTAACGTCGCGGTGCTTGACACCGGCCTGTTCCTGGCCCATCCCGATTTCGTTGGCCGCTCGATCGTTTCTCGGTCGTTCATCCCCGGTGTGGTGAGTGCCAACGATGGCCACGGCCACGGCACCCACTGCACCGGGACGGCCTGTGGCACACTCAGGGCGGCGCTCGGCCCGCGCTATGGCATTGCTCATAAGGCCAATATTTTTATCGGGAAGGTCCTTTCCGACCAGGGCAGCGGTGGCGACGGCGGCATTCTTGCGGCCATTGATTGGGCTGTCGCCAACAGGTGCCAGGTGATTTCGATGTCGCTCGGGGCCAATGTTCCTACCAGTACGACGTTCTACGAAACCGCCGGCCAGCGCGCCCTGAATGCGGGCAGCCTGATCGTCGCCGCCGCAGGGAATAATGCGAATCGTCCTACCGGCAACTTTGGGTTCGTCGGCCGGCCGGCCAACAGCAGGACCTTCCTGTCCGTTGGAGCATTGGATGGCAACCTGAGGATGGGTTATTTCTCGGCACGAGACACGGCGCGTGCCTCTGGTACGGCTGTCGACATTGCCGCTCCGGGCGTCTCTGTTTATTCCTCGTGGCCGATGCCGTCTCGCTATCGCACCATCGACGGTACTAGCATGGCAACGCCTCATGTTGCTGGTATTGCCGCTCTCTGGGCCCAAGCGAGCGGAGCTCGCGGTGCAGCCCTGTGGCAGCAATTGATCACCAGCGCCCGATCACTTTCGCTTCCGATCGTGGACGTTGGGCGCGGACTTGTCCAGGCCCCGTAGCCTATCGGCTTGCCATTGTGGGCGGCCAAAGGATCTGTAAATTGGATCAACAACCTGTTGGTTGGGGGTGCTAGCACCCCCAACTGGAGACCATCTCTGGAGGAGCCAACCATGGGCGATATCGCTCAACCAAAAGTCGAAGTCATCGTCACTATTGCCGAAGACCGCAAGGATAAACTCAAACAGATCGCCTCTGAGCTCCAGAGTCGAGGACTTGAAATCACTAATGAGCCACTGGAAAGTCTAGGAATGATTTCTGGCATGGCGGAGTCGAAAAGCATTGAACAACTCACCAAAGTCAATGGCGTCATCGCCGTTGAGCAGGCAGGGGAAGTTCAAATTGCACCCCCAGACTCTGATGTGCAATGAGCTTCTGGTCTCCATACGCCGTGGATATGTTTTTGCTTCCAACTAGGCGGTGCGGGGGCTCCGCAGTGGAAAATTGATAGGCGATCTGTGGCTAATGCTTCCGAATCAAGACAGTGATGGTGGCAATTGGTGAGCTTCTCCTAGGATGAATGTCTGCCAATACAGCTGCTTTGCATGTTGCTTAACCCAGAACTTCTGCTCGAGACCAGGGACCGTTTCGAGCAGCGCAGCCAGCCTCGCGAGGCAATGCTTGAACGCATCAAGAATCTTGGTGTGCTGGTTGCCAACGATCCAGAGCTGGTGGCAAAGCGGCTAAAGCGTCTTAAGGCCAATCAGCCCCTGGTGGAGCAGATGGAGTCCATGAATCGCAGCTTCACCCCCACTGGCCCAGGGGAGGTTCCAAGGGCTTTCCCCCGATCCCTGGAGCGGGTACTGGGCACGAACGACCTCATCGGCATCCGCTTCTTCGATCAGGGTATGAATGTCTCCCGCGCTGTAGCACGGGTGCAGATCCATGATCAGCAAGGGCGCTCTGTTGGTTACGGCACGGGTTTCCTGGTGTCACCCAGGCTGTTTCTCACCAACAACCACGTGCTGGATTCGGCAGATGCGGCTTCCGCCAGTCAGGCTGAATTTAATTTTCAGGAGGATGCGGCTGGCGCAATGCAAACTAGCGAGGTGTTCGCCTTCACGCCAGCGGAATTCTTCCTGACAGACAAAGAGCACGATTACACTCTGGTAAGCATTAGCCAGGATGCACGGCTCGTGAACTACGGGTGGCTTCCCTTGATTCCCCAGACCGGTAAGTTGGTGGTGGGGGAAACAGTGAACATTATCCAGCATCCCAATGGCGAGCCCAAGCAGCTCGCCATACGTGACAACAAGGTGATCGATGAATTAGAGCTGTTCCTCCACTACGAAACCGACACTTCGCCTGGTTCTTCAGGCTCACCGGTGTTCAACGACCAGTGGGAGGTGGTGGCCCTTCACCATTCCGGTGTGCCGCACCTTTCACCCGAGGGCAAGATCCAGACGACTGACGGGCGGGACTGGGAGGAATGGATGGGCGAGCAGCGGATCGCCTGGATCGCCAATGAGGGTGTTCGGGTGAGCCGGCTGGTGCAGCATGTTCAGGCCCAGAACCTCACCGAGCCTCAGCGGCAGTTGGTGGAGGAGATGCTGGCGGCGAAGCCGCCAGCGTTGCCATCCCCGCTGGCTGAGCAGCCGCTTTCCCCTCCCCCTGCAGAAGCTGTGACACAGCCGGTAGAGGTAGTGGGCTTAGGGGCCGGCCTGCCGCCAGCGCAGGGCCCTGCTGCCACCTGGACCATCCCGTTGCAGGTGAGTGTGAGCCTGGGCCAGGCCAGCCTTCATCTGCCCGAGGGTGCCATGGCAAGTGAAGGACTGTTCGGCCACCAGCCCTTACGACAGCCGGCCAAGGTGCCGCCTGCGACATCGGGGCCCACGCCGGTGCCCGCCAGCTTCTCGCTGTCCTCCCTGTCTGGCGGCCAGTTCCATTGGCGCACCGCCCTCTCCCTGGCGCTGGCGGCCCAGCTTGCCTATGAACCGCCAACCACCGTTCAGGCCACTGCGAGGGCTTGGGGATTCTCCGATTGCCAGCCGATCAGCCGGGGTGATGCCCAGTGTTTCGTTGCCACCACGGCGGATCTGGTACTGGTGTGTTTCCGGGGCACCACGAATCTTGGTGACTGGCTGAGCAACCTCAACGTGGCCACCACCAACACGGCCGCTATTGGCACGGTGCACTCCGGCTTCTTCGGGCAGTTCAACGACCTGCGGCACCAGATCGAAACCATCTTCGCCAGCCGACCAGGGCGGAAGGTGATCCTCAGCGGCCACAGCCTGGGTGGAGCGCTGGCGGCCCTGGGGGCTGCCACATGGACGGATGTTCAGCCGCTGCTAGGCCTCTACACCTACGGCCAGCCGTTGACGGGGCAGGATGATTTTGCGGCACTCATGGAGGTGCGTCTGGGGGATCGCTATCTGCGCTTCGTGAACGACGCCGATGTGGTGCCCAGGGTGCCTCCGGGCTACCGCCATGCCGGCAGGCTTGTGCAGTTCAATGCCGCTGGCAGGCTCAAGGTGAAGCCTTGGACCACGCCGGGCGCCCAAGAAGGTGCTCCCATCGAATCCAGTGCGCGAATGCAGGGCGACCCAGCCCTCTCGATGGAGGCATTCAGAACCCTGCAGGAGGATCTCAAGACCTCCCCCGGCGCCACTGTCTCCAATCAGGAGGGACTGAACACATTCATCAGCGATCACAGAATCACGGAGTACATCCGCAAGATCCAGGGGCAGATCCGATGAGCCAGACCAGGCGTCTGACCATCGCCAAGGCGCGCACCAGGTTGCCCCCCCGATGAGCCTCCATGCTGCATCTCCATGGCCTGCGCTGCCCAAGCGCCCAAGGGGCCACGGATTCGATTTCAGCTCCTGCTGCTCCTTCGCTGGAGCACAATGTTGATCAATCGGCCCCGTGATGCCAACGCGATGTAAGGCTGTTTCCGCGAATAGCAGCGCAGATGGCGGCGGTTGTCGCGAGCGACTGGGACAGACTTTCAATGGGACCTGTAAAGTTGGATGGGGTCGATCTGATGTCGATCAACATCAGATTGATGTTCAAGTTCAGCAAACCTTCCCAGGCGGAAATCAGCCTGACTCACTGCATGGTGTTCCACTCCCGCCGGTCGCCCGCTGCGGCATCCGCCCTCCCCAAAGGCGCACCTCGATGGCAGCCCATGCGGCGCTGGAGTCTGCTGCCCCTGGCCCTGATGGGCCTGAGCGGCCCAGGCGCCCTGGGCCAGACCCTGGGGGCCATGGGGGTGAACACCCCAGGGGTCAACGATGGCTCCTGTCGCACTATGGCCCTACCTTTGGTGTATGGCCTCACCCTGATGGTGACCGTGGGGGCGTTCGTTGCCCTCTATTTGGTGAAGCGACGCCTCACCAAGGAAGGCTGGTCGCTCGCCAATGCCCTTTCCGAACCTACCCGGCTCACCATTCCTGTGGAAATGCGCTGGACGGATTCGGGAGGTGATCGCATGGCCCTCGGGCTGGGGGCTTCGGCCTCCAGCAAGGTGATCCGAGGAGCCGATGGCACACCCATGGCGATGACCCTGCTGGAAGCCAGCAGCAGCCGCATGATCGCCACCCTCGGAGGATTGGCAATCCTGATGCTTTACATGGGCTTCGGCAGTTTTGCCCTGTACAGCTTCGGCCTCACCTGCCAACTGCCCGCGTCCATGCCGGCCGTCAGCACCTTCCTGCTGTCGGGCCTGAGCCTCTTTGCGCCCTATGTGGCCAACAAGATCTCTACCGCCATCCAACCCAACATCCGCAGCAGCTCAGTTGGGCCAGCCACTCCCCCATCTCCCACCCAGATCGTCCCCACCACGGCCGCAGACAGCCAAGTGGGCTCCGCGGCAGCTCAGGAAAGGCCCGCCTCCAGCAGCCCAGTTCCTGAAAGCTCGGCCTTCGAGAACCGCGCGGCCCTGGCAGACATCGCCTCAGAAGCACCCCCTTCGGCACGCCCTGCACCACGAATCACCCCACCTGATCGTCCAGCCTCCATCGAGACGTTTTTACGGGCCCCAAGCCCCGCGGTGCGCACCAACGGGCGGGCCAATCCCACGCCTTTGGCCTCCCACCGTCAGGTGAGCGCCAAAACCGCTCCAGCCCAGGCCCAGACTGCCCCCTCCTGGGAGCAGAAGTATGGCCCTGCCCTGGCGATGATCCGGGATTTTGAGGGATTCGTTGACCACGCTTACCCTGACCCAGCAACTGGGGCTGACCCCTGGACCATCGGCTACGGCTTCACAACCCTCAACGGTAAGTCCGTTTGGCCTGGACAAACCATCAGCCGGCAAGAGGGGGATGCCGAGCTGCAGCGGCAAGCCCAGGCCTGCGCCAACCACCTGGCAGGCACCATTCCCTACTGGCAGCAGATGGACGCCCATCAACGCTGCGCCTTGCTTGATTTCGCCTGGAATCTGGGATCAGATTTCTATGGCGACGAGGAGAACTTCGGCTCCATCACTCGCGATCTGAAAAACCACGACTGGGACCAAGTTCCCCAGTCCTTTCTCCTCTACTGCGATCCCGGCACTGCAGTGGAGGCTGGTCTACTTCGACGACGCCAGGCAGAGGCCAACCTCTGGAGAAGCCCGGTGATCGCCACCGTGACCTCCACTCCCGCCCGGAGTGCTGAGGAGCAAACAAGACCCGCACCTGGCGACTCTCGCTTCAGCAATCCCCTGAAGGTGCCCTACAACGATCAGTTGCACATGGCCGACGGGGAGGGTTGGCGCGAATGCTTTTCAGCCAGCTCGGCCATGTTGGCCATGTACTGGGGCAAGGAGCCCAACGAAAATGTCTACGACTCCCTGCGCGCCCGCTACGGCGACAGCACCAACTCCAATGCCCAGTTGGGAGCGCTTCGCTCCTTAGGCCTCACCGCCAATTTCCAGACCGATGGCACCTTGGCCATGCTCCAGCAGGAGATCGATGCGGGTCGGCCCGTGGCGGTTGGTTGGCTCTGCGATGGCCCCGTCTCCGCCCCCAGCGGTGGCGGCCACTGGATCGTCGTCATCGGCTACGACGATACCGGGTTCTTCGTCAATGATCCTTACGGCAACTGCGATCTCGTCAATGGCGGCTACCTCAGCCACGACGATGGCGCCGGGCTGCACTACTCCTACCAAAACTGGATGCCCCGCTGGCGGGTTGATGGAACGGGCGGCTGGATGCTCACTTGCCGAGCCTGAGCTCAATGGGCGCACACTCCTGAGCGGCGCACCAGATCGGGTCACCTAATTGTATCCATAACGCCTGACGAACCAGCTCTTGATCAGCTGAGTGAGGGTACAGTAACCAACAAGGATAGCGGCCAACCAGGCGAAGTACAGGCCCGGCAGTGGAACCATGCCCAGTGCCGCACCGATTGGTAAGAAGGGAATCATGATGGCGATGCCCATGACGCAAACGGTGACAAGGGCCATGGCCAGGGATGCCCGACTCTGGAGGAAAGGGACCTTTGCCGTGCGGATGATGTGAACGATCAGGGTCTGGGTCATCAGGCTCTCCACAAACCAGCCTGTTTGAAAGAGGCTCTGCTCCTCGACACTGTTGGCCTTGAAAACAAACCACATTAGAGCAAAAGTTGCGTAGTCGAATAAAGAGCTAACCGGCCCTATGCACACCATGAACCTCCGGATCTCACTCACCTTCCACTTTCTTGGCTTCTCCAGATACTCCGGATCAACATGATCAAACGGAATGCCGGTCTGCGAAAAGTCGTAAAGGAGATTGTTCAAGAGTATCTGAACGGGCAGCATCGGCAGAAATGGCAACGCAATGCTGGCTCCGAGCATGCTGAACATATTGCCAAATGCAGAACTTGTCCCCATCTTTATATATTTTACGATATTTCCAAAAGTGCGCCGTCCTTCCGCTACGCCATCATTCAATACCAGCAAGTTCTTCTCGAGCAGCACGATGTCGGCGGATTCCTTGGCAATGTCCACAGCGGTGTCAACGGAAATTCCGATGTCGGCCTCTCGCAGCGCCGCTGCGTCATTGATGCCGTCGCCCATGAAGCCAACGACATGGCCACGGGCTCGCAGCACCTTGATGATGCGTGACTTCTGCAGAGGCGAGAGCTTGGCAAAGATGGTGGTGCCCTCCACCCTGGTGCCAAGTTCCTGCTCCGTGATGGACTCGATCTCTGAGCCCAGCAGGATCCCTTCCACATGCAGGCCGACATCTTTACAGGTCTTGCGGGCGATCACTTGATTGTCACCGGTGAGCACCTTGACGGCCACACCGCCTCGATTGAGTTCCTTGATGGCCTGAGCCGCGGATTCCTTCGGGGGATCGAGAAACGCGATCAACCCCACCAGGGTCAGAGCCGATTCGTCAGAGCGTGAATAGGGTTCGTGTTGGCGAGGGACCTCCTTGTAGGCCACGGCGATCACACGAAGACCGTCATTGTTGAGTTTGGACGTTAACTGAACCACGCCCTCACGGGTTGCTCCATCGAGCGGCTTGATCACATCCCCATCCTTGACCTGGATACATATCGCCAGCATTTCCTCAACGGCGCCTTTGCAGATTAATTCGTGGTGATGATTCTCTTCCTCCACTACCACGGACATCAAGCGACGCTGAAAATCAAAAGGGATTTCATCGATTTTGATGAAGCGATTCTCGATCTCTAGGGCTGCAGGGATCTCTAGGTGATTGAGCACGGCGATATCCAGCAGGCTTTTTAGACCTGTTTGGTAGAAGCTGTTCAGAAAAGCCAGCTGCAGCACCTCTGTACTGTCCCTGCCGAGGTAGTCGAGATGCATCTCAAGAACGATGCGATCCTGAGTGAGGGTTCCAGTCTTGTCCGTGCAGAGGATGTTCATTGCGCCCAGGTTTTGGATGGAGTCAATATTTTTTACGATCACCTTCTTCTTTGACATCGAGATCGCACCCCGCGAAAGATTTGCAGTGACAATCATGGGCAGCATCTCTGGTGTGAGGCCAACAGCAACCGATAGGGCGAAGAAGAACGCCTCTCCCCAGTTCCCCTTGCTGAGCCCGTTGATCAGAAACACCGCTGGCGCCATGACCACCATGAAGCGCAGCAGCAGCAGGCTCACATCATTGATACCTCGGTCAAAGCTCGTGCGGCTCCGCTGACCCGTCACTTCCTTGGCAAGCGAACCCAGATAGGTCTGGGCACCAGTTTCAATCACAACAGCAGTGGCCGTTCCGCTGACCACGCTGGTACCCAGGAAGCAAAGATTATCGAGTTCTAGGGACTGCCGACAGGTGAGCTGACTGGTTTGCAGTTTGGGATGTTTTTCTATTGGCATTGATTCACCTGTAAGGGCACCCTGACTGACAAATAGATCCTTCGAAGCGAGAATCCGCACATCGCCTGGAATCATGTCTCCCGCCGCCAGAAGCACGATGTCGCCTGGCACCAGACGATCGATGGGCACTTCCTGTTCCTGAGGTGCCCCCTTGTCCAGATGCAGGCCAAGGTCTGCTGCCAGGCCCGGGGAGATGTCCTTGTTGAGATCCCGCCGCTTGACGGTGGCTGTTGTATGCACGAGCTGACGCAGCGCCTGGGCCGCACGCATCGATTTGTATTCCTGGGAAAAGCGCAGGATGACACTGAAGCTGATCATGCTGACGATAATCAGCGCTGCTTTGCTGTCTCCGCTCAGCAGCGAAAGTGCCGCCAGAGAGGCGAGCAAAATCACCAACGGATTTTTGAACGTGTTCAGCAGCTGAACAATCCAGGAAACGGGTTTTTCATGGGCGATCTGATTGGGCCCCACCCGTTTCAACCGCAGCTCTGACTGCAATTCACTGAGACCCTCTACCGTGGTGTTGAGACGCTGCAACAAAGCATCGGCCTCCTCCCTTGCTGCCTGCAGCAGGTTCTCCGCTGGCAGCGGCGGAGCAGACGGAATCGCAGGCAGAGGTTGACGGTTCTTATCCACCTTTTGAGCTTGCAAGGGCCAGCGGATAGGAAACGTCATTCTTTCGGTGCCTATCGACAGCAACGTGCCCGTATGAGCTGTCGCGACGTCCAGGTGACCACCTTTTCCAGCTCGGGTTCGAGGTCATGGTTGGGGATTGAATGGATAGTCTGCCAGGGCAAATCAATCCATACACAGCCCTCAGTTATCAGGATCATTTACGCAGCACCTTTGACCTCAGCCGTTCGCAGGTCATCGATGCAGCCCGTCGGCCCCTCGCTTGGCTGTATCTGCTGCAGGCCGTTGAGGCCAGCGCTGTCACCGTGGGCTGGAGTCTGGGCTCAACGCACCTGTTCGGTGACAAAGTCGCGGCTCAGCAGGTCGCGTACCTTAAGGATCTGCTCGGCAAGGGCCATGTGCCACAGCGCTAGGCGAAGTCCGGTTGGGCTGCAGGCTTTCTGCGAGAAGTCTCCCGATTCGCAGTCGATTTAAGACGCCTGTTGATAGAGCTCCTCCAGCCGCTCCCGGCTGAGATCGACGTAAAGCACTTCATCACCGGGCTCTGGAGCCTCGGGATGGCGCCTGGGCCTGGAGCCACTTCTCTGGGCCGAGCCACGCAGGTTCTGGTTCATCAAGGCAAAAGCCCCACCGGCGATCAGCGCAAAGAAG
>Ga0209598_10002964_pt1 | contig 13000 bp, 14 predicted proteins | sample M_140807_EF_Meta_FD_187317 | JGI IMG/M metagenome (GOLD analysis project Ga0209598, IMG submission 187317) | Freshwater microbial communities from Lake Montjoie, Canada to study carbon cycling - M_140807_EF_MetaG (SPAdes) (version 2) | ecosystem: Environmental > Aquatic > Freshwater > Lake... | reverse complement strand
GCAGTAATTCGAGCACGCCGACCTCTCGTCTACCGTTCAATCAATTCGCTCGTTGACGCCAAGTTGATTCGTGAAACAAAAACAGAACCAGGCGATCAGGGTTCACCACGAGTCGTTTATGCCACTACTGCAACCGGTAAGAGCACCACCGCCAAATGGCTCGATGACACTGTCGATCACCCTCGCGATGCTCGGATCGAGTTGCTCGCAAAGTTTGTGCTGCGCAATAGGCGCGCCATGATTAACAAACAATTAGCAACACGGCAACGAAAGCTCTTCGAGCGACAAGCAGCCAACTTACAAGTAGCCGCAAATTCGGCAACCGACGATGTGCGGCTGGTTGCTCTATGGCGCGTTGAAAACATCAACGCGATGATTCGACTTCTCGACGCCGTCTAGCGAGGAACCATTGTCGCAGCCGCGTCTTCATCGTGAATCATGAAGAAGGCATACATTGCACCGAGTAGGGCAAAAATACTTGAGGCCGCAAAGGCCAGGTGATATCCACCAAGTGCCGCAGAAGCATCTTGAGCACCGGCTGACAGTAAATGGTGTTCGCGAGAAATAAAGATTGTCGATAACAACGCAACGCCCAGTGCGGCGGATGCCTGTCGTTGAGTCGAGAAGATCGCAGATGCGCGCCCTGTGTCAGCACGTGAAATCGTGGAATACGTACTGGCTTGTAGAGGAACGAATGCAAAAGCCATTGATATCCCGCGGAAGAACATTGAAGCTCTGATCGTCCACAGGCTCGTTGTCAGTGAAATAAACACGAATGGCAGACTCGAGAACATCACCAATGTAAGCCCTAGCGCGACTAATCGACGAGGACCAACAGTGTGATACAACTTGCCCACATATTGACTCGCCAAAATCACGCCAACCGCCTGAGGAAAAGAAGCCAATCCGGATTGCAAAGCGCTATACCCCAGTAGTGACTGAATCATTTGAGGAAACAGAAATAGGAACGCCATAAAACTGCCATATGACAATGAGTTCACCATGTTGGAATTACGGAACATGCGATCTTTATACAAACGAAGTGAAATCATCGGCTCGGCGATTCGCGTCTCAACCATGACAAGTATTACCAGTAGGGCTACGCCGCCAAGTCCAGTAGCCAAAACCGAATTTGATGTCCAACCTTTTTCTGGTGCTTGAGACAATGCGTACAGAAGTCCGGCAAGACCGAGACCAGAAAGCAAAAACCCTCGAACATCAAAACGACCAGCCGTAGGCTCCTTGCTTTCCTTCAACATAAATAACCCAAACAGAAATCCCAACACTCCGAGCGGCATGTTGACATAAAAAATCCATCGCCATGAAAAATTGTCAATTAGAAGTCCGCCAATAATTGGTCCTAATGCCGGAGCCACGACAATCGGTACCATCAAAACAGTGGAAGCACGAGCCCGCTCGGCAGGCGGAAATGCGCGAAAAAGCATCGTGGTTCCCACCGGTGTCAACATGCCACCACCAACACCCTGCAAGATTCGAAAAGCAACTAATTCCCCCACCGAATGTGCTTGTCCACACAAAGCCGATGCAACTGTAAATGTCAGCAGCGCAAAGAGAAATGTTTTCTTCGTTCCAACTTTGTCACCAATCCAACCAGATGCCGGAATCCAGATTGCCAGTGAAAGCAAGTAACCCAGCACCACCCATTCCATCGACGCCCGCGTTGCATCAAACTCTTTTGCAAGTGTTGGAATCGCCACATTGACAATCGTTGTGTCGAGAATTTCAAGAAACAAGCCAGCTACAAAAATGACAGCAACAATCCATTTATATTCAATTTTCTTAAGCGCGGTCAACATGATTGGTCCACCCTACGCCTTGTGTCTACTCAGATCACGACCAAACACGCAACAACACCACTGATGAGACACATCGCGCTCCCATCTTTTTGAATTACAGCATCCAGCCGATCCAACACATGCGAAAAACCTTCAACCCCGATCTCAACTTTTTCCGATAGTGCAACTACGACACGCGAACCAAGATTGTCTCCAACGTCAGCCACTATGGACATCGACCCAGCAACAGAACCCCTTACTGTCATTAGCCCAAGGTCAACAACTGGTCCGTCAACGAGTCGAGCAAAGGTTGTCGAATCTCCGGAGAACCGAACGACTTGACCGGGCAAACATTCAATACTCTCTCCATCGACCGCGAGCACCATCCCGTTGCCCTCAATAACTACGAGTTCTCGGTTGACTCCAGGTAGCGAAGAAAACTGTCCGTCCACGACCACCGGTGCAATCGCCACACGCCACGACCAGCGATCTTCGTCGTCACGATCGCTAGCGATCTCGTAGCTGGTGCCCCTGCCATTCGCCCACGGCATCGCTCGGTGTTCACTAAATCGCTGCACTCTCATAACAGCACTACCCTATGTGGTCTATGAGTAACTCACCGATTCACGCCGTTATCGAACGCTGGCATGCCCACACCCGGGGCGAATTAGCAAATGGACTCGATGTTCTCCTTAATGATGATGTCGTGTTCTACTCGCCGATTGTCTTCACTCCTCAACGAGGAAAAGCAATCACCAAGTTGTATCTACAGGCAGCAGGTCAGACCCTTCCTGGTGAGAAAACATCAACAACGACACAAACTGAGTCAAACGATGCTCCAAAAGGTTTTCGCTACACCAAAGAGATTCTTGATGGCTACAACGCAGTGCTCGAGTTTGAGACAACCGTTGAAGGCAAGTACGTCAATGGCATCGACATGATCACATGCAATGACGCTGGCAAAATCACCGAATTTCGTGTGATGATCCGACCGCTACAAGCGATCAATCTCGTGCACAAGCAGATGGGTGAAATGCTCGAACGGATGAAACCAAAAAATTAGTGAGAAGCGCGAGCGAACACTCGCAAAAAGTTCCCTGAATTAAACTTCTCCACAGAAGCAGCAGGAACATCAGCCATGCACGACTCGAAACGGGCAATCGGGTCTCGCCCACCCTCTGTGTGCGGATAATCAGATGAAAACAAATACAAGTCGTCGTTTGATTGATCTATCAGGCGCGCCACGTCTTCAAAGACAAATGGCGTAAACCCAAACTGCTCGCGGATCTGCTCGGAAGGTTTGCGCTTGAAACCCTTGAGACGATCGTCAACTTTTGAGTACGCCTTGTGGATGTGGTCAAGACGCACAATCATTTCTGGAACCCATCCAGCCCCGAGTTCGACTGAAGCAAATTTGAGATCAGGAAACTCTTCCACCACGCCATCAAGCACGAGCATTGAGATAAATGTTTCGATGCCCTGATGCATTACGGCCGCATCTCGAGCGCGTACGTTCTCGCCACCACCCATCCAGTCGCGTGTTGCGCCCCGACCAGTGTTGCTCCACTCTGGCTTCAACTGCAGCGGATTACCTCCGACATGGAAAGCAACAGGTACCTGGGCTTCTTGCAACAATGCCCAAATCGGATTGAAATCGAGATGGGTTGGCGACCTTTCGCCCGCAAGTCGATGCGGCACCCACATTGCATCGAGACCATTGTCGAGGCTCCACTGCACTTCTTGTAATGCCAACTCTGGGTTCTCAAGTGGAATTGCTGCAACGCCCATCAGTCGATCGTCAACAGAACAAAAATCGGCCATGTGCCGGTTGTGTGCACGAGCCGCGCCGTAGCGAAGCTTGTCGGTAATTTTGGAACTTGGCGAAAATGGCATGTGCAGGCTGTGCGTTGGAAACACGAGTTGTTTCTTGAAACCGAGCATGTCGCTTGCAATTACTCGGTCATGCTTATCAAATGCACCAAGTGCTTGAATCTCTTTCACTTCTGTAATCATTCGATCGCCAAGTGCAATCAACGAATCTTTATGTTCGTTTGTGTGGCGGGATCCATTGCCCATGATCACTGCTACTTCTTCATCTGTCACGATCGAGCGACCATAACTGACTGCTGGCATCTGATCTCTTATTTCAGGATCAGCAAACTTCTGCAGAAAATCGGGTAATTCCATGATGTGCGTGTCTGCGTCATACAACACTCGATCACCCGCGTAAGTCATTACATCCCCAATGCTTGTTTTAATGGCTCTATTTTTGCTGCCGAATCGGGAACAAAAACGACCAACCCCTGCGTCACTATATCCTCCTCTAGTCCGCCACTTGAGAGCAGTAGTGAAAGAAACGTGTCGCGGTCTTGCTGGCTGGCAAATGCATAGAGGACGACGTTTACATCTTCAAACGTGCAGTATCCCCACTCTGCAACAAATCGTACGAGAGCAGGATCAGGCTCATAATTTGTGCATCCAATCCCACTCGTATACGTACCTAAGTCTGCTGGCAACACCAGCAACTGGGTTGTAGTGGTTTCAATTGGAACGACAGTTTCGATGACGACTACCGAATCAGTGGTGGCTGATGAACCACCGCACCCAGACGCCATAACTAATGCGCCAAGAGTGGTCGCAATAATCAACGCCTTGTTCAACGATTAGCTCTTTTTGTCATTCTTTACAAAGTCAGAAGCCTCATTGAAACCGGCAGCAGTCAACTTTTCGGCCATATCAGCCTTAACGGCTTGCACCACTCGGTGTGTTCCATTGCAATTCTTGTCTGGGTCAGTTGTAAAACCACATCCGCAAGTTCCCATATCGATGCTTCTCCTCTATGTCTTTTTAGGTTGAATAAATTTGGTAGGCGCTGAGGGACTCGAACCCCCGACCCTCTCCTTGTAAGGGAGATGCTCTAACCAACTGAGCTAAGCGCCCGTATTAACGGTCTCATAATCTTATAGCGCAATGGACAAATTGGGGCTAGAGCCACTCGTTCTTTCTGAACAGGCGAAAGAGTCCATAACTCACAGCGGCTAGCAAACCCACCACCACGTAGTAACCATATTGGGTTTCAAGTTCGGGCATATGTTCAAAATTCATGCCATAAATACCAGCGATCATTGTGGGCACGGCGCCGATACCAACCCAAGCAGAAATTTTGCGCATGTCTTCGTTTTGTTTCACCTGGATGAGCGCAAGGTTGGCGTGTAGCGCTGCGTCCATGAGCGCATTAAGTGTGTCAACTTCATCAATCACTTTGAGCAAATGGTCTCGGACGTCAGCGAAAAGCAACGCCGAATCAGCACTCACGAAAGGCACGGCCCCTTTTGCGAGTCGGTCAAGTGGCTCTACAAGCGGCCACACAGCACGCCGAAACTCGATCAGTTCTCGTTTAACAAAATACATTCGAGACGCCGAAGCTGGTATTTCATCATCAAATACCTCATCTTCAATCTGATTGACATCTTCGGCCAACATGGTTGCCACTTCTAGATACTGATCGACCATGCGGTCGGTAATCTCGTGCAAGACGGCCGATGGCCCACCCTTGAGCTTTTCGGGGTGCAACTCTAAATCAGCACGAATAGATTGCAATGGCAATGCATCTCCGTGACGGACGGTGAGCAGCATGCTTGTACCGATAAATAATGTGAGATCACCAACAATGATTTTTTCAGTTTTGACGTTGTATGCGACAGTCTTGAGAACAATCAGAGTGTGCTCGTTGTACAGATCGATCTTGGGGCGCTGCTTGCCAAAGAGCGCGTCTTCAACCGCTAGATCATTGAGTCGAAAACGATCTTGATAGCGATGGAGTTCGGAGACCGTGGAGTCAAAAAGACCGATCCATGAAAACGACTTTCCATTATCTGCTTGACTTTCGGCAACTCTCGCACCGTCAAGATATGTTGCTTCGTCAACCAGCATGCCGTAATCGTACTTGACGTAATTGTGAGAGCAGTTGAGGTGAAGCGGCCACAATCGGTGTCCGCTTGTCATCGTATGTTGTCACCAAGAGTTCACGATCTAGATGGTCTACGGCAACCACACCCGCTTCTTGACAGATCAAAATGCTTGCCAGGTAGTCCCATACGCCATGACTATTCATGTCGACCCAACCATCCAATGTGCCGTCGGCAACCAAACAAATGTCGAGAGCCGCCGCACCAAGCGCTCGAAACTGCGCCCAACCTGGTTTGAAGCTTGGCAGGCCGGAAATACCAACAACCGCTTCTTTAATGTTTGTGCACGCAGAAGGCCGAATTGGATTGCCATTATGAAGTGCTCCTCCACCACGAGTTGCCCAATATCGGTCGCGCCCCGAAGCCTGATTGACTACAAGTGAAGCTCGCATACCGGTGTTGTCGAGTGCACACAATGCAGTTGCATACCACGGCACACCACGACTTGCATTCGTGGAGCCATCGAGCGGATCCATTACGACCAAGATCTCGTTGTCGCCCCACTCGCCTGTTCGCTGACTTTCTTCCGACAACACTGCGCAGCCTGCGCCGTGCAGGATTGCAAGTGCGGCGTTGTCGCAATCGACATCAACCGAATATTGGGTATGTCGCAAACCAGACAGCCCCCAGTTGGTGTTATTTGCAAGCACTGTCGTAATTGCGTCAGACACCTGATTGAGTACGACAAGTATCTCTTCGTTGGTCGAACCCTTGGACAGTTTCATTTCGTTATCGTTCGTCGCGCACGAATGGTGTGCCCAACGCGCGCGGAGCACCAAGAAGGTTGCGACTTCCTGGTCGGCTCAACGCAATCAACGCGATCAGCGTTGCGAGATAGGGCAACATCTCAAGAAATGCTGAAGGAATAAACGTGATCTGTTCTGCTTGCAAGGTGAATGGCAACTGCAGAGTGAACCCAAACAAAACTGCTCCAAAGATGATTCGCATCGGGCGCCATCCAGCAAACACCACGAGCGCAAGCGCGATCCAGCCCAAACCATTTGTTGTAGCGGCCTGATGCCAGCCAGCGCTTTGCGCCAGCATCAACCACGAACCACCAAGACCGACAAGCGCACCGCCGATCATGGTGTAGCGAATGCGAATTCGTGCAACAGAAAGACCCTGGGCGTCAACCGTTGCTGGGTCGTCACCAGTTGCGCGCAACTCGAGACCAGGGCGAGTGCTGAACAAGTAACGCGATGCGACGATTGCTAACGCAATTGCAAGATAGGTGATGATGTCTTGACCAAACACGATTGGACCAATAACCGGAATGTCAGAGAGCGGTCCAAACGACAATGGATTGATCACTGTCGTAACAGTCTTGCCCTCCGCAGGTTTGCCCAAAAAGTTGGCCAGACCGGTACCAAAGATGACAAGAGCTAATCCAGCAACAATTTGGTTGGCGCGAAACACAACCGAAAGCAGTGCATGAATAGAAGCTAAAACTGCGCCGATAACTGTTCCAACGATCAGACCGAGCCACACACTCCCCGAAGCATCAGCTGCGAGAAACGAACTAATCGCCGACGTGAGCAAAATACCTTCAATACCAAGATTGAGTACACCAGCGCGCTCGGTGAACAATGCCCCAAGTGCGGCCAAAATCAATGTTGTTGCAATGGCAATCGCATCCGCCGACATCAATATCCAAATATTTTCGTTCATGCTGAAGCCTTCTGGCTTGTTGCTTCATGTACGCGCACAATATGAATGTGATAGCGGCGGAAAGCCTCGCCACCAAGCGCAAATAACAAAATGGCACCCTGCAACATCACGCCTATATGAATAGGAGTATCAGTTGTGACTTGCAGGTTGTTGCCGCCGACTCTGAGACCAGAGAACAAAATTCCACTCACAATAATGAGCCCAAGGTTGTTGCGCGCGAGCGCTGCCACCACGATGCCCGCATAGCCATAGCCAAGTGTGATAATGCTTGGCTCGATTTTGCCGTATGGGCCAACGATGAGCATTGCGCCAGCGAGGCCCGACAGAGAGCCAGAGATGAGCATTACCCACATAGTTGTGCGTCGTGCATTAATGCCTGCGTAGTGTGCTGCTCGCGGCGAGTCAGAGATCACGTTGATGCGGTAGCCAAACTCGGTGCGCTTAACAACCCAATACAGTGCGCCCGCAATAATCAGCGCTACAAAAAATGTTGGATAGAGCCGTGAGCTACCAAAGCTGTCGAGCGAAGCGGAGTCTGCGACCATGCGTCCCTGTGGAAACGAAGTATTCGGGTTACGAAAGAAACTTCCAGGTGTATAAATCACGTGCTTGATGAGACTTGCACCGATATACGTGAGTAGCAATGTAGAAACAATTTCGCTCGTACCCAATCGAGAGCGCACAAACGCCGGAACAAAAATCCAAGCCGCACCGGCAATTGCGCCACACAACAACACGACTGGCACCATCAGCAATGTTGGCAAGTGGTCGCCGAGTGCAATGCCTGCCCAGGCACCGCCGATGAGACCGAGATACAACTGGCCTTCTCCACCGATGTTGTAGAGATTCATCTGAAAAGCAAACGCTGCAGAGATTCCCGTGCAGATGAGCACCGTTGACAAAGCCAACGTGTCGGTGATGCCATTAAACGAAGCAAAACCATCACGGAACATATTGGTATATGTGTCGATTGGCGAGTAGCCCGTAGCAAGCAAAAAGAGCGCACCAAAAAACAGGGCGGCAACAACCGATGCAAATGGAACTAGTAATGACAATCGACGCGGTGTCTCGCCTCGTTGCTCGAATACAACACGAAAAGGAATCTGCATCACGAACGTCCTTCACTAGCAAGACCAGCCATCGCAGCACCGACTTTTGATAGCTGCGCTGTCTCGCCTGGCGTCTCGTGCACCACTGCCCCGCGATACAGCACAAGCACGCGATCCGACAACGACAACACTTCGTCTAGGTCTTCAGAGATCAACAAAATTGCCTGACCTGCACTGCGAGCATCATTAAGCAATCTGCGCACAGTCTCGATGGCACCTACGTCGAGACCGCGTGTTGGAGAACACACAACCAACAATTTGGTTGCACCGCGACCACCAGAAAGTTCGCGTGCAAGCAATACCTTTTGCGCGTTGCCACCAGAAAGTTTGCGAGCCAGATGATCTGGACCATTTGCCTTGATCTCAAATTGTTCGATCAGTCGTGCAGCTTCGGGGCGCACCGACACTCGATCAACAACAATCTGTCGGTCGCGAGTCAGCAACAAGTTGTCGAGAATTGACATCGACGGAACAAGACCCATTCCGAGGCGATCCTCTGGCACATACGCCAACCCGACTTCACGAGCCTGAATCGGCCCACAATCAGTTGTCATTGAGCCAGAGATAGTGACCGAACCAGTGGTTGGCGAAATGAGACCAGCAATGGTGTCGGCGAGTTCGCGCTGTCCATTACCCGCAACACCTGCAATGCCCACCATCTCGCCTGCGTGCACACTAAACGAAATGTCGGTGAGTACAGAAACATCGTTGATGCTCAATGACAGATTGCGAATTTGTAAAACTTCATGACCGGTTGCGTGCGTGGCGCGCTGCGCGTTGAGCTCGATATCGCGACCAACCATGAGGCGTGCAAGCTCTCTCGTATCCGCAGTTCCCCTACCCGAAACGTGGCCCGTCACTCGGCCGTTACGCAAAACCGTCACGCGATCCGAGATCTCAACAACTTCACCAAGTTTGTGGCTAATAAACACGATTGATTTTCCGGCTGCAGTCATTGCGTGCACGTTTTCAAACAGTTTTTCTACTTCGGATGGCACCAACACTGCAGTTGGCTCATCCAACAACAAAATCTCTGCGCCTTGATACAGCGCCTTTACGATCTCGACTCGCTGACGTTGCCCAACGGACAAGTCACCAACAGTTGCATCTGGATCAATTGGCAGGCCATATGATTCGGCAACTGCTGCAACATTTTCGTTTAGCTCGCGACGGTTCAACCTGAACGGTAGATCGCGACTACCCAATATCACATTTTCCGAAACTGTAAATCTTTCGACCAAGCGAAAGTGTTGATGCACCATCGCAATTCCGTGCTGCAAACCTGCGCGCGGTGATGACAAATTGATGCGCTTGCCATTGCGCATGAGATACCCGGCATCGGGTTGATACAGACCACATAGCACCGCAGCGAGCGTGCTTTTGCCAGCACCGTTTTCGCCCAACAGCGTGTGCACTTCACCTGCACGCACATCGAAGTCGACTGAGTCGTTGGCAAGCACGCCTGGAAACTTCTTATCTATTGAATGTGCTGAGAGTGCAGTAGAGGCCGCACCACTGGTGTGGTGCGGCCCCTGTGCAACCTCGTGAGAGGTATTACTCATTTACAAATCAGCCCTTTGGAGAACCGATAACTCCCTTAACGAAGTAGCTCATTCCGAGCAAGTCGAGCAACTCTGGCTTTGCACCAGCAGCAACAACTTCCTTACCGTCTTGGTCCATCACTGGGCCTTGGAACGGTGCGAATGAACCATCAATGATTGCTGCTGCCTTCTCGGCGATCAATGCTTGTGTATCGGCATCTACTGATGTACCGAATGAAGCAAGCGTGACCATTCCGTCAGCCATCGAACCGTAGTACTCGTCTGCTGGGCATGTGCCACCTGCAACGGCCTTTGCGGTCTGAATGTAATAAGGAGCCCAGTTCCATGTTGGAGCAGTGAGCCATGCGTTTGGTGCTGCTTCAGCAACATCGCTGTTGTAACCAACCCACTTGGCACCCTTTGCATCGGCTGCAAGGCCGGTTGCTGTGGTGTCTTGGTGCATTGCAAGCACGTCAGCGCCTGCTGCAAGAAGTGATTCAGCAGATTGCTTTTCAGTATCTGGTCCGAACCATGTCTTTGTCCAAGAAACTTGAACGGTTGCAGCTGGGTTAACAGACTGCGCGCCAAGTGTAAATGCGTTGATTCCGCGAATAACTTCTGGAATTGGGAACGCTGCAACATAACCGAGCTTGCCGGTTGGGCTTGCTGCGCCTGCTGCGATACCACTCAAGTAACGAGCTTCTTCAGCAGCACCGAAGTACGTACCCAAGTTTGCTGGTACGTCACCAAACGTTGCGTACTCTCCACCCATTTCTGCGGTGAGCAAGAACTTTGCGCCAGTTGCCCACTCGAAGCAACCCTCTGGGTGCTTAGCAGCAACGCGAGCCATTGGAGCTCCGTAACCAAATGAGGTTGCGAAAATCAAGTTGTAACCTTCGGCAGCGAGGCCTTCCATGATGGCTTCGCCTTCGTCGCCTTCAGGAACGTTCTCTACACGCTTGACTTCAATGCCCAGTTCGGCCTCGAGTGCAAGGATGCCTTGTTCGTGTTGGTATGTCCAACCTTTGTCGTCTGGAACACCGATGTAGACAACAGCAACTTTGAGCATGCTGTAGTCGGCTGCAGCGTCAGTTGTTACTGGTGCTGCTGTGGTGTCTGTTGACGAGCTGCTCCCACCACAAGCAAGAAGTCCGAAGACTGCTGCTGTAGCAAGGGCAAAACCCTTAATGTGATTTTTCCTCATCTGTTGTGCTCTCCCCTTTTATGCATGATGCATATGTCGTTGTGTTGCTCCGCGCCAAACGGCACGCAACAGACAATAACACGCCGATGGTCATCACGAATACGTTGAAACACAATAAAACCCATGCTCCACTTGGCTTTACAAACCATAAAGTTGCGACTTGTGAACTAGTCTGAAGCCTGATGAAGTCGTCCCTCAATGGCCTGATCGATGAGTCGGTCACCATCATCCGCGAAGTGGCCTCCGAGTTTGATCGCCCAGTGCTGTTGTTTTCGGGGGGTAAAGACTCAGTCGTGATGCTGCATTTGGCCGTGCGGGCCTTTGCTCCTGCGCGAATTCCATTCCCTGTTATGCATATTGATACCGGCCACAACTTTGATGAGGTCATCGAGTTCCGTGATCGCTGCGTCGCCGACATGGGCGTGCAACTCATTGTTGGATCTGTTCAAGCCTCCATTGATTCCGGACGAATTGCCGACGTAACGGGGCCACGTGCGAGTCGCAACCCTTTGCAGACTGTGACACTGCTCGACTCGATTGCCGAGCACAAATTTGATGCCGTGTTTGGTGGCGCTCGCCGCGACGAAGAACGCGCTCGCGCAAAAGAGCGCGTGTACTCGCATCGCGATTCTTTTGGTCAATGGGATCCAAAAAATCAGCGCCCAGAGTTGTGGGGCATATACAACGGTCGTCATCGCCAGGGCGAGCACTTTCGCATCTTCCCTATCTCCAACTGGACAGAGCTCGACATTTGGTCGTTCATTGCCGAATACAACATTGACTTGCCGAGCATCTACTACGCACATCGCCGACCAGTGTTTCGACGCGACAACATGTGGATGGCAGTCACTCCGTTTTTACAACCAGAACCAAACGAAACCGTGGTTGAGGAAATGGTGCGCTTTCGCACAGTTGGCGACGCCACATGCACTGCCGCCATCGAGTCGGTTGCTACAACTGTCCAGGACATCATTGCTGAAACTTCAGTAGCTCGAATTACCGAGCGCGGTGCAACGCGCGCCGATGACCGCATGTCGGAAGCCGGCATGGAAGATCGCAAGCGAACGGGCTACTTCTGATGGAACGCCTGCGCTTTGCAACTGTCGGGTCAGTAGACGACGGCAAGTCAACATTGATTGGTCGGTTGTTGTACGACTCGAAGAGCATCTTTGAAGACCAACTCGAACATATTGAGGCAGTGAGCAAGCGTCGTGGCGATGATTATGTCGACTTGTCGTTGCTGACTGATGGTTTGCGTGCCGAGCGCGAGCAAGGTATCACCATTGACGTCGCATACAGATACTTTGCAACACCAAAGCGTTCGTTTATTATCGCCGACTGCCCAGGTCACATTCAGTACACACGCAACATGATCACTGGTGCGTCCAATGTCGACTTAGCAATTGTGCTGATTGACGCCCGCACGGGTGTGATTGAACAAACACGACGCCACAGTTTGCTCGTATCTCTTCTTGGTGTGCCGCACTTGGTGATCTGTGTAAACAAGATGGATCTCGTCGACTACGACCAAGCCGTGTTTGACCGCATTCGCCAAGAGTTTGAAGAATTCGCATCGCGTCTCGATTTACAAGACGTCACCTTCTTGCCAATCAGCGCACTAGCTGGTGACAATGTCGTGACTCGCTCTGCCAACATGCCGTGGTTTGAAGGCTCAACACTGTTACACCATCTTGAGAGCGTTTATACAGCGAGC
>Ga0209598_10002962_pt1 | contig 13001 bp, 13 predicted proteins | sample M_140807_EF_Meta_FD_187317 | JGI IMG/M metagenome (GOLD analysis project Ga0209598, IMG submission 187317) | Freshwater microbial communities from Lake Montjoie, Canada to study carbon cycling - M_140807_EF_MetaG (SPAdes) (version 2) | ecosystem: Environmental > Aquatic > Freshwater > Lake... | reverse complement strand
AGAGAAATTTTACATGTGCTGGAGCTCGCCAACCTCCAGTTGTGCGAGTTGGAAGCCTACGACCGCCTTCTCGACTCGGCAATGGAACGCTCCTACACGGACTTGAGTCGCCGGCGACAACGAAACGGGGCTCTGTTGCGGAAATTGGGAGAGCTGCGAATCGACCTCTCTCGGCTTTCAGATGAACTGACCCATGCGGGTAAATTTCTGGGTGATTGGCATTTGGCTCGCGTGTATGAGGCGGCGTCGTCCCGCTTCCACTTGAGCGACTGGCAACGCGTGGTGGACGACAAATTAAAGACGCTCGATGACCTTTACCAGACGCTAAAACACGACCAGTTCAACCGGTGGCTCCTCATCCTCGAGTTGGTGGTCATTGTCATCCTCGTGCTGGAGGCGACCCTCGTCATCTACCCGCTTTTGCGCCGATAGCGCATACGGCTCAGTTATTCATTCGGTCGAACTGACTAACCGAGCACCGCAGCAAAGCTTGGCGACGCAACCTGCTTTGCGGCAGTACTACGCGCGATCCAACCACCTCCAAGCACAGCGTCACCCGCGTAGCACACGGCTGCCTGCCCCGGAGTGACTGCGCGCTGCGGGATCCGGAGGCGCACAGTCGCGCAGCCGTTTGACTGCGGATGAATCGTCGCCTCAGCGGCAGGGTGCGCGTAGCGTATCTTAACACTACACTCGAACGGAGCGCCGTCTTCGGCAAGTGGCGTGTTCCAGTGGCAATGATCCATCTCAAAAGATTCCACCACCAAGTCTTCCGCCTCTCCAACGATGACGCTCCGGCTTTCGGGATCGATGTCTATGACGTACATTGGCCTAGGCGAACCACCCGGCAATCCCTTGCGCTGGCCAATGGTGAACATTTCAATCCCGTCATGGTCGGCCAGTCGGTTACCCGCCTTATCAAAAATTCCGCCAGCCTGAAACTTTACGTCTCCCAAATGACTTTTTAGAAAAGCCTTATAATCATTTCCAGGGACAAAACAGATTTCCTGGCTGTCGACTTTATCCGCCGTCTTAAGGCCGAGTTTACGCGCAATAGCACGAATTTCATGCTTCTCCATCCCGCCCAGCGGAAATAAAGAGCGACTCAACTGCTCCTGACGGAGACTAAACAGAAAGTAACTTTGATCCTTACGGGGATCCTTTCCTTTACGCAATACAGAACGACCAGGGTGATGGTCTACAATCGCGTAATGGCCTGTGGCAATGTACTCGGCGCCAATGGCCTTTGCCTTAGTCCACAGATTGCCAAACTTGACCTTCTCATTACACATGACGCAAGGATTGGGCGTACGTCCTGCCTGATATTCAGCCGTGAAATAATCAATGACCTGCCGCTCAAAAGCCTCCGCCTCGTCGACCACATAATGGGCCACTCCCAAAGCATGCGCCACCCCACGCGCATCCGCGATCGCCTGCGGACCGCAACACTTGTCCTCGGCCCGCGACATACAGTCCTGCGGCCAAACCTTCATAGTCACACCCACGACTTCGTACCCCTGCTCCTTGAGCAACCAAACCGCCACCGAAGAATCCACCCCACCACTCATTCCCACCAGAACGCGCGGACGGCGTGCCTCACCATCGGAGGGAGAAGACACAACACTATCAGCGGTCGAAGTTGGGTATAGGGGCTCAGACGAGTCGTTCATCTCAAAGTAGGCGTTAGCCCGTTCAGTTTAGTGCGTTCCATTTACACGACAGGAACAGGCGGATACCACACGTACAGCATCAAATACACTAAAACACCGGTCACCGATACATACAACCAAACCGGAGCGGTAATTCTCGCCCACCGCTTGTGAGTATCGTAACGCCCCTTTATGGCAGGAATCACGGTGAGCGCTACGAGCGGCAAAACCAATATAGCAAGAGGCACGTGAGTGAGCAGGATCGCAAAATATATTATCTTAGGCCAACCCGGATACGTAAACTTGGTTACCGCGACCACATTAAAATGGTAAACTAAATAACAGGCAAGAAACGCAGCGGAAACAGCGATTGCGCCCATCATTAAAGCTCGGTGCAACCTTTTGTATCCTGCCTTAATCGCAATTAAACCAGCTACAATCAAAATTGTAGCGGCAGAATTTAGCGTGGCATTAACAATGGGTAAGCCTTGAACATTCATTACGGATTATTCTTTTAACACCAAACGGATCGCTTCTTCCAAACGTTTTCCAGCTTCGACGCTTTCTTCTCCCACGCCTTCAAAGAAGCCTCGCACCCATCCCTTCGCATCGACCAGAAGTAGTCGCGTACTGTGTGTCACAGGTTCCGCAGGATTTTCCGAGCGTGTCAGAGAGAGTTTGAATCCGTGGTTGGCCAGTGAAAATACCGCTTCCACAGGTCCAGTCAAAAAGGACCAGCGTTTGTCAGCACCAAACTTCAGAGCGTACTTTTGGAGCACCTCAGGTTTATCTTTTTCTGGATCGCTGGAAATGGAGAGAAAAGCCACCCGATTTTCACCACTGAATGCCTTGTGCAAATCACTCAAGCGACTAGTAAGCGCAGGACAAGGACCCGGGCAAGTTGTGTAAAAGAAATCGACCACCCACACTTTCCCCAACATCCCACCAGAATTAAACGGCTTCCCGTCTTGGTCTGTTAATTCAAACGCAGGAACCTGCCAGTACTTTTGCAGGGTACCATTTGAGGATTCTTGGGGAACCACGATCGCAGCAGTCGAAGAAGGCGAAGGTTTGCATCCCGCTAGAATCAAAAACAATGTGGCGATCCAATGAAAAGCATGAAACGGAGACTTCATATTCCTTCAAATTTTAGAAACGGGAAAATGCCAAAAGACTCAGCATCAGTGGAAGGTAAACAATTGACATAAAAAACAGACGTCTAGCGCTGACTCTAGACCGTTCCATTAAAAACACCAGCGATGCACCGCAAAAACAAATATTCAAAAGAGTAGCACCGACCTTATACAGGACACCGACTTTACCCAACCAAACGGGCGCAAAAGTGACCGCCGATAGCAGAATGGCAAAGATCAACGCTTGAGATGCGGTGAAAAGACCCTCGTCATCATTAGGGGGCAACATCACAAAACCCGCTTCCCGATATTCGTCACGATACATCCACGCGATCGCGAGGAAATGGGGCATTTGCCAACAGAATAAGATACCAAAAGGCACCCACGCAGCCCAGGCTTCCTGCGACCCGGAAGCAGCCCAACCGATCACCGGAGGTAGCGCCCCCGAAACAGCCCCCACCAGCACGCAAAGAGAGCTGTGCCTCTTGAGCGGCGTATAAACCAGTAAGTAAACGAAGAGGGTGGCAACAGCCAGCACGGCGGTTAAAGGAGGCAATGTCACCCATAGGAGTGCCACGCCCATGAACCCCAAAAGCAGCCCAAGAACCAACACACTGGAACGGCTCCAGCGACCAACTGGGAGCGGCCGACTCCGCGTGCGTTCCATGAGGCCGTCTACGTCCGCCTCCATCCACTGATTGAGTGCACCGGCTGATGCCGCGACGAGCGACGTGCCTACCACGGCGAAAAGTAACGCGAACTGCACAGGGCCGCTGTAGTTGCCAACGCAGTAACCGACCGCAGTGGTGAATACCACTAGAAGACTAAGCCGCGCCTTGGTCAGGGTCGAAAGATCCGCCAGTAAACGTGGCCCCTCTTTTGTGGCAATCGCTCCCGCGCCCCTGCCAGCGCCATCTAGGCGCGGGCTCACTGAACAACCTCCGCCTGCCGCCCGAGCTTTGCCAAACTAAAACGCGTGTGCAAATGCACAAGCAACGAGCTCAGACTGGCCAGAAGGCCCGCCCCCAACACCACGTGGAGAGTCGCCAACGTTTTCGGCTTCTGATGTATCACGACAAAAATTCCCAATGCCGCTTGGCAGACCACAAAAAACGAAGTGCGCCACGCCACCAACCAAATGGGCCGGCCTGGCTTTGAGGCGCGCATGGCTCGAAAATCAGCGTACAACACCGCGCAGAGCACAAACAAAGCCCCGATCCGCGTGTGCCCAAAATTCAGGTCCGTATAGAGGTTGTGTACTGACGGCAGCCAACCACCTTGGGGATTCGCTGCGGGAAACGTCGGGATCGCGAGTCCAGCTCCCAAATGCCGCATCGTCGCGCCGAGAACCAACTGTCCGAACACCACCGCCAAGGCAAACCACACTAGAGGAATCGGGTTCGTCTCGAAACGCGGCTCGTAAAGAGGTCTAGGCTTAACCAGTAGGGAAAGCCGCACGGCGAGAGCCACGAGCACCACCAAAAATGCTTGCGCCACGCACCCGTGGATAATTCGCAAGCGCACTGCTAGATCTACGAGCCCAGCGGTTTCCTGGGTCACGCGCAAGCCGCCCAGTGTAGCCTGGCAGCACACCAGCACAAAGGCTGCGAACGCCAGCAATCGTTCCGTGCGGCCGATACCGCCCACAGAAAGCTTCGAGCGCGCTCCCAAGGCTAGAGCGACTACGAAAGCGACTGCCGCCGGCCAAACACCGAGATGCGCCCGGATGGCAGGTTCCAGAGCAAGCCAAGACCCCAGTCCACCCGCGGCCGCCGACACAATAGCCGCCACCCACAGCGCCCGAAGATTACCCCAAACCATCGCGCAAAGCACCCCGACGCCCAGTCCGACAAAGGCCGCTAATAGCCGATGACCATGCTCGAGACGTACGGGAAAATCTGCCCACCACCCCTCAGGATTCAAACTCCCAAAACTTAGTGGCCAGTCCGGAACCGCCATCCCCGCTTGCCAACTGGTTACAAGCCCCCCTACGAAAATTAAACCAAAGACAAGCGTCACCACTAATCTGGCGGTCCAACTAATTTGTTTAATATTCAAAGCTAATTTAACAAAACCGCTCAAGCACTCCGATTAAAATCAAACTCGAATCAAGACGAGAATAATACAGGCAAACATCGTTCCGTTGATGCTTTTCGATCTATTTTCACCAGACCAGCCGCTTCTTAATCGGTTACAAACGAAACCAACATCACTTCGGATTATCAAACCGCGAGCAGCCTCAATTCACGGATGCAGTCGCAGGATGCTGCATAGACATGGTCTCCTTTTGGAACGCATCAAACGCTTCCTGTTTCTCCACTAAAATCAGCGAGCGCATCGCAAAGTGACCTGCCCCACACAACTGAGCGCACACAATCTCAAACTTCCCGACCCGAATCGGACGGAACCAGAGCGGGACACGAGTCCCTGGAATCGCGTCCTGAGCGACGCGCATGTGCGGAATCGAGACTGCGTGGATCACGTCCTTGGAACTCACTTCCAAAACGACAGGACGCTGGTTGACTACGTGCAACTCGTTTTTGGACACAATATCGTCGCCGCCAGCTGGATCAGTAGGGTCTAGACCTAGGGGATTGTTCGGAGTCACGAAAATTGAGTTTTGGCGCCCAAACACACCGTCAGGCCCCGCATAATGGAAATTCCAAGCGTACTGTTCGCCAATGGCTCGGATTCGCATCGCCTCTGACTGATCCGGCACATCGACGACGCGTTTATTCCAAAGCGGAACTGCAAAACCTAGTAGCAGCGTTGCCTCAATCAAGATCACCGCCACTTCCGCGTGGGAAGATGCACTGCCGCGCACACCGTGATAATCAGCCTTGGGATGCCGAGATTTCCGGAATTTGTAGACAGAGATCAGAAAGAAGGTCCCCCAACATACAAACAACAGCAACATAAACCAGTGGCACACTTCGAGCATATGCTCGACAGACCGACCATGTTCAGAGGCGTTGGGAACAATTCCCATCCATTTGTTTAACATATAATTAGCTTACGTTAGGGGTGGATATTTCGCTGCCAAACTCCGCATGCGCAGGTAGCGGAGCCTGTCCTTTTTTTACCAAGGAATAGCCGACTAATGAAATCAATCCGAGCACCAGAAAAAGGACTCCGAGCATCACAAAGATCGCACCATTCGCGGCCTCTCCGAGCGGTCCGTTAGCACCCATGCACACGGTACACGCTGCGGCCACCTGATCCAAACACTGCAAAAACGCAGCGCTCAAAATCCCGAGACTTAGAATGGAGTGTTTCATATGATGATAGACCTCGATTTACGAATAAATCCTATTCCGTAGATCAACATCGCGAGGGAAGCCACCGCACAGCCCCAGCCCAATCCATTAGATGCGCCAGTTACGAACGCCCACGCGGACATTGCCCCGCAGAACAAAATCGAAACTAAGATGAAAAAGATATGGAAGGCCTTAAGAGACATAACTCGGAGCGGGTATTCAAATAAACTCAGTCTGCAAATTCGGGAAAGACTCTGATCCAAGACGACTAAGGGCGAACTGCACTCGGCATTAATGCGTGGCGTGAAACGTTCCACTAATCGGATCGCTGTGCGCCAAATAAGTCAGAAAAAATAATCCTGCAGCGAAGATACCAGTCATCACGAGGAACCGCCAGATGGTGATTTTCTCTCCCTTTAAATGCATGAAAATCGCAGCGACTAGTCCGGCTTTGATGGTCGCCACAATCATCCCCACCACGATGTTCATGCTTCGGGAGCCGAAATCCACATAAGAAAGCCCTACCGTTACACCCGTGAGCACCAGTAAAGCGGCGCCTACCTTTAAATACTCAACAGCGTGCGAAGCAATTTCGGCAGCATTGGCCGGGACATCATGGATAGACGAATCCTGTGTGGGGTGAGGACTATGATCTGTGTGTGGTGCACTCATCGCTAGAGGAATTGTTAAAGGAGATAGAAGATTGGAAACACAAAGATCCAAACAAGATCGACGAAATGCCAGAACAGTCCCGCGATTTCCACGCGATTGGCCAAATGTTCTGGGTTGGTCTTGTAAAGTCCAGTTCCCCCTGGAAACGGAAGCCAGAGGTAAAGAAACACAAGGATTCCACCCAGAACGTGTAATCCGTGCAGACCGGTGATGAGGAAATAAGTGGCGAAGTAAGTACTGTGTCTTGGCGCGAAGACGCTGGCTGACTCGACGTCTTTTGCGCTAATCACGGCGAGGGTGGTGCTGGTCTCACGAGGCCAGAAGTGGGGCCGATCGTTATCCTTGTCTGAAGGATTGGCATTCACGGCATCCACCTGAATCACGTAATCATCTTCGGCTGGGGTTACTGCGTCATGCCGACCCGTTTCGTGGGCAAAATGTTCCGCATTACGTTCCGCCTGATGGGCGTAAGAAGAGCCCTTGGGGGCATCTAGAAGATGTCCCGTGATCTCCCAGCGCGGGCTCTGGCCCGTTGCCTCAAGATGCTTATTGCCTAGGAAAGCTTCGTATTTTGAGGCTGACTCCTTCTTAATAAAAGCACCAAAGTGATTAAACTTTGCAGGCCATTCGTAACTCAGCTTTACCGTCAAAAAGATAGCTCCGCACAGGATCGTTATTAACATGTACAACCGATACTTCCCTAGCTGACGCATCTTTAATGCAGCCCATGCGAATACCACGGTCACGGATGATATAATCAATATTGCCGTGTTCATGGTTCCGACTGGAACATTCAACAAACCTGAAGGCCAATACCCCGGCTCCGCACCAATCCGCAGGAAAATGTAAGCGGAGAACAAACCGCCGAACAACATCACTTCGGAGGCGAGGAACAGCCAAATTCCTAGCTTTGCACTGTATAAGCCAGTGTCTGGCCTAGCCTGCACGGTGTACGGCACCTCTTTGTCCGTAAAAAGTGGTAAGTATTTGGAAATCAAATTCGACATATTATCTTTTAAAAACGGGCTTAGCTCCAAGCTCTCGAAGCTGCACCCCGTAGCAAAAACTCTCTACACCTTTTCCGTCTGCGGAATAAAGTCTGTAGGATGCCCGGGGACGCTATACTCGTAAGGGCCACGATACACCATCAAGGGCTTGTCAAAGTTTCCGTGAGGAGGCGGCGTCGGTGTGTCCCAATCTAGAGTCGTAGCATCCCATGGATTACGTCCCACTTTCTGACCAAGCTTCCAGCTGGTGAAGAAGTTCCAGATAAAGACCAGCTGAAACAAGGCAAGCAATCCAGCGGAGACGGTCATCACCTTATTCCAGTGCAACACGGGACCGGCAAGCTGTTCATACGTAACACCGCCATCATACCAGCGCCGATGGACACCCGCCATGCCCTGCAAAAACATCGGGAAAAATACGCCGTTGATCGTGATCAACGACCCCCAAAAGTGAACACGGCCCAAGAACTCGCTCATCTTTCGACCAGTCACTTTCGGGTACCAAAAGTACACCCCCGCAAAGAGACCAAAAATGGTTCCGGGAGCGACCACATAGTGAAAATGGCCAATCACGTAATAAGTGTCGTGCAAGAAAAGATCGACGGCGTTGAAAGCCAGAGGAATACCGGTCAACCCGCCCAGACCGAACATTGGCAGAAAGGCAGTTGCGAACAACATCGGCGTGTTAAACCGAATAGATCCGCCCCAAAGCGACATCAGCAAGGACGTCAATAAAATCACGGATGGGACCGAGATCATGATCGTGGTCACTTGGAAGAAAGCCGCGACCTTAGCGCCCATTCCAGTCATGTACATGTGGTGGGCCCACACGATAAAGGACAGGAAACCCAACACGAACACTGAGTAAACCATCGCCTTGTATCCATGCAACGGCTTGCGAGTGTTGTTTGCTACGACCTCAGAGACGATCCCGATGGCGGGCAAAATCAACACATAAACCTCGGGATGCGCTAGGAACCAGAACAGATGCTGCCAAAGGATCGGACTACCGCCGCCGGACCAAGTCTGGGCGACACTTTGGCCCACCATCAGGCCCGTGGGCATGAAGAAGCTAGTGCCGAGGACACGATCCGTGAGCTGCATAAAGCCAGCGGCCTCGAGCGGGGGAAAGGCGAGCACGAGGAGGAACGCAGTGACGAACTGAGCCCAAACAAAGAAAGGAAGTCTCATCCAGGTCAGTCCTGGGGCACGCAACTGAATGATCGTCGTGATGAAGTTAATGGAACCCAGCAGAGAGCCGGTGATATTAAACACCATTGCAATCAACCAAATCGTCTGGCCGTTTAGCCATACATTCCCGCCTTCGAGATCCGCAATTCCAGCCAGCGGAGGGTATGCAGTCCAGCCGGACTTCGCAGCACTACCCGGAACAAAAAAGCTGCCGGTCATGATGACGCAGCTCGTGAAGAAGCACCAGAAGCTCGCCATGTTTAACTTGGGGAACGCCATATCTGGGGCCCCGATTTGTAGAGGCACCACGAAATTACCGAAACCGGCGACGGCTACCGGCACAATTCCAAAGAACACCATGATGGTTCCATGCATGGCACCGAAAACGTTGTAACCCGCAGCGGTAAGGGCTCCAGCATCGGTCATTACGGTTTGACCAAACACGGAACGCAGAAAGGCACCGACCACCGGCACGGGCTGCCCAGGACTCGCCAACTGCCAGCGCATGACTAACATCAGGAGAAAGCCGAAGAACAAAAAACTCAGTCCTGTCACGGCGTACTGAAGACCGATGACCTTGTGGTCTGTCGAGAAAACCCACCGTTGCAGGAAGCCGAGCTCGGGATGATGATGCTCGCCGTGCCCGTGATCCTGAGCAGCGTTGTGATGGCCAGTGTCTGCGATAGCGGTAGTAGACATAAATAGTTTGCCGGTTGTTAATTGCGACTTTTGACTAAATTTTGTGTGCGACGGGCTGAGAAGTGACGAGAAGCAGGCGTCTTGAATGTACGATGAAATCACCAGAAAGTCTGGTGAAATTTCGACTCTTACTTAGAGGCCTGTGCATCTGGCCAAGCCTTAAGTTCCGCCTCCGTCCAAGAAGTCTTGCGGTCTGCAAACTTAGAGCGCGCGGAAGTCACAACTGCAGGCAGCACAGCAGGATACGAGTTCCCGAAACTTGCGCGAACGTACGTGATGGCCGCCGCAATTTTTTCGTCTGTGAGCAAAGCTTCCTGGGGCGGCATCATATTGTTAAAGACCATATCCTTCACAGTGATCGGGCCCATGACACCTTTGAGAATCATAGCGGCAAAACGCTCTGTAGAACCACTCACGTACTCGGTTTGGACTAAAGAGGGAAATACCGGAGGTAACCCAGCACCAGTAGGCTGATGACACGCCACGCACAAGGTCATATAAACCGTTTTTCCGAGATCCAACTGCTCATCAGCAAGCAGAGGTGTAGCGCTAAAAGCTGAAAGAAGTACAAATGCGCAGGGTAAGAAACGAGTTTTCATGGGATTTTAGTTTGCTGCAGGAAAGGCAAGCAATTCAGCTTCGGACCAACTTGTGGCGCGCGTGCCGTACTTTTTACGGGCCTCCGCCACCTGCTCAGGCGTGATGGGTGAGGCTCCATCACCGAAGGCTTTTCTGACATAGGATGTGACTTGAGATATCTTGACATCAGTCAGAACAGCTCCCTGCGCCGGCATCATATTTGTGTAAGACTTGCCATCAACGGTAATTGGGCCAATCACTCCATTTAACACGATAGCAATCATTCGTTCTGGATTACCCTTTACATAATCAGAATTCACCAAAGGGGGGAAAACTGGGAAGAGACCTAGGCCGGTTGGTTGATGACAAGCGATGCAAATGGCTTGGTACTGAGCCTTCCCCGCCTCTAAATCAACAGCTACGGTTGGTGTAGCGCTTTGGGTCGCTGGAGTTGCGGCTGCTGCAATGGTGGCATTCTCTGGAATGGCAAGCAAATCAGCCTCATTCCAAGCGTCCGCCTTTGCGGCGAATTCGGCCTTTACAGTGGCAATTTTGTCTTCGGTAATTTCTGGATAAGCATTCCCCCAATTAGATCTAACATAAGTCAAAACGGCGGCGATTTTTTTGTTTGAAAGTGTTTTCTCCCACCCCGGCATGGCTCCGTTGTACGTAGCTCCAGCCACCTTAACCGGCCCACTCAGGCCCTTAAGCAAAATGGCAATCAGACGTTTTTCAGATCCTGAAACCCATTCAGAACCCACAAGCGTTGGGAACTGACCCGCGATGCCCAAACCACTCGCTTGGTGACAGGGTTGACAGTTCGCATAAACACTTTTTCCCAACTCCGCCAGAGTCGGCTCAGAGGGAGCCTGCTCTACAGACGCCGCTCCGCTTCCCTTCGTTCCAGCGTTTGCACCGTCTTGATACATTTGAAAATACACTAATCCAAAGGAGATAACGGCTCCTACCAGAATCAAAACGTAAGAGGGAAGAGGATGGTTTTCCTCAATGGGATCAGGAAACTCTCGCTTGGTAGCTGCCGTGACCTTGAGTGAGTCATCGGAGTCCCCGGAGTTTTTGGGCTCTAAGTGGTTTGACATCGGCGTACGTTGTTTAGCTAAGGCAAACGTCTACTTGCCGGCCGGCGCAGTGGCGGCGACCGCAGGAGCTTCCTTTAGCGAATGAGAACGATCAAGGGAGAGAAGATACGCAACCAAAGCTTTCGCATCGGCGCTTGGAATAATCTCAAATCCCTCTTGGGGGAGAAGCGACTTTGGGAGACCCTTTAACGCATCCTTATCACCAGAACCGGCAATGCGGTGCGTCTTAAAAAGGAACGAATAGGCGGGCATGTTTGAGAGCTTCGACACCGCCGTAGGGTGGTAAAGGTGGAGCATCTGCCATGCAGCATCCCGTTTTTCCGGCTTATACGGATCATCCGCTGGCTCATTGCGCCAAGACTTGGATCCGATATTTGCTAGGTCTGGACCTAGACGTCCCGCCCCGATCACGGGTGGATTCTCAAAAAGATAATCCCGAGGTACCGTTTTTCGAACACCCCAACCTCTCTCGACGTCGGCTGTGTCGTTTCCACGGACAACCTGAGTGTGACAAGACTGACATCCTTGAGAGACGTAGACTTCCTTCCCACGGGCGGCCAAACTCACATCGGCAACCGGATATGAGTCCACCACACGTCCATCCTCTTCCTTAAATTCAGGAGAGAGACTTCCCAACTGTGCATTGGGAACAATCACCGTCGCTGTAAGAGAGACAGCGAAGCAGGCAATTATACCGGGAAAAATGATTCCAGAATGACTCATAGAAATTGAATTAACCTCAGTGTTCGCTTCCAGCGCGTAGCAGAGTGGGCTCCCCAGCTGGTTGGCCAATCTTGAGGGCCATTAAAAGAAAATGGAGTCCAAAGGCGGCGTGAGCGGCCATGACGAAAACATACGAAATGGAATTTCCCCAGAAGTAGGAGGAGCCGACTTCCATGACCTGTTGGAAAGATGATGCTCCCTCGGATATAGCCTCACCAGCGGCCAGACCACTTAATAGTAACATTCCCACCGCCATGGAGGAGCCGTATGCGGCACCTAAGAAGTGAAAGCTAATCAGACTCGACGAAAGCCATTCACACTCAGAAAGCCTAGGCATCATGTAATAGATTGCTCCAAAAAGCACCATCGTGACTGACACATGAATCAAAAGGCTGTGAATACCGGCATCAAAGAGGGTGAATCGCACAACCGAATCCACCGAACGCAGCGAAGCGAGGGCGATTAACAATGAGGACAAGATTAATCCACCGCAGCCGAAAACGGTGAACCGCAGCGATGGCGAACCAGCCCCATGTTGACTGACGCCCGCAGAGGCGAACAGAATATAAACCAATGCCACCACTGGAACGACAATGAGGATCGAGGCACTGGCGGCGGTCGCACCCAGCCATAGGGGAAGAAGATCCCCTGGAACTTTCGCAGCCAAAGACAACCCTGCGCAGCCAAAGTACATCCAGAACATCACCCTCGCGAAAGAACCCGCTATAATTGGAGCACCGCTCACTTTTGGGACCACATAAAAAGCCGCGCCAAGAGCCAATGGGACAAGAAAAAGGCGTGAAACAGCCCCAGCGGTCCATGCGGCGACGATCTGCTGAACCACGCCGGTGACGCTGTTGGTGGCAATCAAAAGATTACCCGTGAGCAAGCTCAATCCCAGCCAAACAAAAGCCGCGAGGATGAACATAGCCGCTAAAGAATGATGTTCATCATCGTGAAATGTGAGCAGCACCCAAATCGAGAACAGCGC
>Ga0209598_10002957_pt1 | contig 13016 bp, 13 predicted proteins | sample M_140807_EF_Meta_FD_187317 | JGI IMG/M metagenome (GOLD analysis project Ga0209598, IMG submission 187317) | Freshwater microbial communities from Lake Montjoie, Canada to study carbon cycling - M_140807_EF_MetaG (SPAdes) (version 2) | ecosystem: Environmental > Aquatic > Freshwater > Lake... | reverse complement strand
GCGTGGTAATTGGTTCACATAGTATAGTGGGAGTTGGGGCGGTTGTGACTTCTGATATTGAGCCGTATTCAATAATTGGAGGTGTGCCAGCAAGACTTATTAAGAAAAGATAACAATATGAGAAAACTACTATTTGGCTCCTGGATAACACTTAACAATCCCTCCATTGCTGAGATCATGGCCGACGCAGGCTTCGACTGGTTATGTGTCGACATGGAACACTCAGTTACCGACTATGCTGAGGCTCAGCAACTAATTATGGCAATCCAAAGCAAAGGAATTAAAGCTTTTGTACGTGTAGGTGAAAATAATACAAGAATAATTAAGAGAGTACTGGATGCTGGTGCTGATGGTATAATCGTGCCTTCGGTTAATTCTGCCGCTGAAGCTCAAAAGGCGGTTGAAGCCGTAAAATATCCGCCTGAAGGAAAGAGAGGTGTGGGATTGGCGAGGGCACAATCGTATGGTTTTGGTTTTGATCAATACCGCGACGCGTCCTCAAAAGAAATCAAGCTAATTGTGCAGATAGAGCATATAAATGCTATTAAAGAACTGGATGCAATTTTGCAGACTGATGGTGTCGACGGAACCTTCATCGGCCCTTATGATCTTTCCGGCTCACTTGGAAACCCAGGACTATGGGATGAAGCAGAAGTTAAAGAAGCATTAATCATCTACGAGGAGACTGTGAAAAAATATGATAAATGGATTGGCTTCCATGTCATCCAACCAGATTATAGACTGGTAAATGAAAAAATCGAAAAAGGTTATAATTTTATCGCATTTAGTCTTGATGTACTCTATCTTGGCACACTGGTGCGTAATCAAATGATAGAATTAAGAAAATCAAATTCATAAAGATGAATGTAATTGGAATCATCCCTGCAAGACTAGCATCCAGCCGATTGCCAGGTAAACCTATGGCTGATATCTTGGGTATGCCCATGATAGGACATGTTTACCTTAGGAGCAAGCTTAGCACTAGCCTACATGAAGTTTATGTGGCAACCTGCGATACCGAGATCGCTGAATACATTGAAAGTATTGGTGGCAAGGCGATCATGACTGCCGACAATCACGAACGGGCATCAGACCGTACTGCGGAAGCACTGTTGAAAATTGAAGAAACAACTTTGCAAAAAGTGGACATCGTAGTTATGATACAGGGTGATGAGCCTATGGTTACACCAGAAATGATTAGTGCTTCTATTGCACCATTGATTGAAGATCCTACGATTAATATAACGAATTTAATGGCTTCAATGAATTCATTCGAGGAGCATGAAGATCCGGCTGAAGTGAAGGTAGTGGTTGATAAAAATAATTTTGCATTATACTTTTCCAGAGAACCTATTCCTTCCAGAAAAAAGGGAGCTACTAACATTCGTATGTTGAAGCAAGTTTGTATCATTCCATTCAGGAGAGATTTCTTACTTGAATATAATCAAATGGAGCAGACACCTCTTGAAATAATTGAGTCAGTAGATATGAACCGGCTACTTGAAAATGATATCAAGATAAAAATGGTCATGCGGGAGGAGGAAACTTATTCAGTAGATACAGATGCTGATCTTAAAAATGTAAATAAGCGGATGAAGAATGATCCCTTAATTCTGAAATATTTAACTAAATAATGAGAATACTATTAACATCAACCTCTTTTCAGGATACACCGGGTTCTCATCAAACATTATTGGCTTCCCAGGGTTTTGATGTTACATCTTTACGAGGTCCGTTAAAGGAGTCTATTATGTTAGATGCCATTGAAGGGATTGACGGATTGATTTGCGGGGATGACGATATCACAAGGTCGGTTATAGAAAAAGGTGTTAATAGCAAGCTTCGGGTAATCTCAAAATATGGAATTGGACTGGATAAAATTGATACACAGGCAGCAGCTGATTTTTGCATTCCTGTCACAAATTGTCCAGGCGTCAACAATGTAACAGTAGCAGAACATGTATTTGCACTTTTGTTAAGTTACACGAAGAACATTATCCATGAACATAATTATGTCCAGGCTCAAAAGTGGAAACGTTTGATTGGTACTGAATTATATGGGAAAACGATTGGCATAGTCGGTTTAGGTAATATTGGAAAAGAAGTTGCAAAAAGAGCAATGGCATTTGGTTTGGAAGTTATTGCCTATGATAAATATATCGATAATGAATTTATAAAGAATTATCCAATAGGTACAACCAATAAAATTGCAGATTTGATGCGTGTCTCTGATATAATAAGCCTGAATATATCTCTCAATGAAGAGACTGCTATATTGATGAGCACTGAGAATGTGAAACAATGCAAAAAAGGTGTAATTGTGATTAATACTGCCAGAGCAGGTTTAATTTCAAATGAACTGGTAATTACTCAAATTGAATCTGGTGCTTTTGGGGCATATTTAACAGATGTATTAGAGGAGGAGCCTATGGTCAAAGATCATGCCTTCTTAAATTATGACAATATCATTGTTACACCACATATTGGTTCAAGAACATATGAGAGTGTTGTCCGTCAGGGTACTATGGCAGTTGAAAATTTACTGAAATTCATCTATTAATAATGGAAAAGTGCCAAAAGTAATCGTTTTTGGTGGATCCGGCTTCCTGGGTAGTCATGTTGCAGATCAACTGACCAGCCAAGGATATGAGGTTGTTATATTTGACCGGATTGCTTCTCCATATCTGCAAAAAAGTCAGGAAATGATTATTGGTAATATCATGGATCGGGAAATGGTGAGAAGTGCTATTGAAGGTGCTGATTATGTATATCATTTTGCAGCTATTGCTGATATCTTTGAAGCAAGAGAATTTCCGATTGAGGCAGCGAATTTCAATATCATGGGCACGATGTATATATTGGATGCATGTCGCGAGTATAAAGTAAAGCGGTTTATTTATTCAAGTACCATATATGTTTACAGTGACCACGGTTCATTTTACAGAAGTACAAAACAATCCTGCGAGCTTTTTATAGAGAATTATCAAAAGGAGTATCAGCTTGATTTTACTGTTTTAAGATATGGCTCACTTTATGGTCCACGAGCGAATCATTTTAACTTTATAAATAATGTTATTCGCCAGGCTCTGCTCAAAAAGACTATAATCAGGCATGGGGATGGAAGTGAAGTAAGGGATTACATTAATGTTATTGATGCTGCAAAATCTAGTGTTGATGTTTTGTCGGAGGAATATCGCAACTCATATATTATGATTACAGGACCTCAAACTATGAAAGTTAAGGAGATTTTGGAAATGATAAAAGAGATGCTGAATGGTGAAATTTCTATAGAATACCAATTGGGTCAGTTCAGCGGACATTATCAAATTACCCCCTATTCTTTCAAGCCTAAAGTTGCATTAAAACTTATTCCAAAGAATTACCATGATCTTGGGCAAGGAATTTTGGATTGCATTTATGAGAATTATCAACTTTTGAAAGTAGAGGGTTTAGAAATGGAATATAATAAGATTGAGGACCATGGCTAATAATCGTATTTATTTGTCCTATTTTATGAATGATCAAACACCTCTTTATGGTGGTGGTAAAGGCATTGATGTTTTACCTGACCGATCTATATTGGCCGGAGATACAGCCAACACAAAAACCTTGAAATTTCAGAATCATTCTGGAACACACATCGATTATCCAAATCATTTTTTTAACCTTGGTTGTACTTCAGAAAAGTATGCAGCAGATTTTTGGATGTTTGCAAACCCGCATTTGATTATCAGATCGACTGATGATAATGAAATCGTCAATTTTACTGACGAAGAGCTTTCAACTATACCTGAGGATGTTGATTTTCTGATTTTTAAATCTGGTTTCGGAGATCATAGATCAAAAGAAAGATATTGGTTGAATAATCCTGGATTTTCTCCTGAGCTTGGAAAAGTACTCAAAAGCAGATTCCCTTTACTTAAAATTTTAGGTATGGATTTTATTTCGTTAACTTCATATCAAAACAGGGAAATAGGACGTGAGGCGCACAAAGAGTTTCTCGGGGGAGATAAACCAATTTTACTTGTTGAAGACATGGACCTGTCTTTACTTTTCACTACACCCAAGTCACTCAATTGTCTTCCACTACTAATCGAAGGACTTGATGGTTCACCTGTCACTATAATCGCTGAAATATAATCCAATTCAATGAAACCTAAAATTATAATCTATGATTTTGATGGTGTGATATGTGACTCAGTTAATGTCAAAACAAATGCCTTTGTAGAATTATACAAAGATTACAGTTCAGATATTCATAATCAGGTTAGGCTCTATCATCTTATGAATGGAGGGATATCCCGCTTCGAAAAAATACGATATTTCCAGGAGGAACTTTTAAATATGCCTGCTAATGAAGAGGAAATAAATCGAATGGCAAGTCATTTTGCTTTGCTAGTAAAGGAAAAAGTAATTCAATCGGAATATATCACTGGGGTTTTAGAATTTCTTGAAATAAACCATAAAAAAGCTTTACAGTTTATTTGCACGGGTACTCCCGAGTTTGAAATTGTCGAAATTATTGAGCGACGTCAAATTGGGCACCTATTTTCAGGGATATTTGGTTCACCAAAAACAAAAGAGACCATAATAAAAGAAATCATTAATATTGCCGGTGTTGATAGTAGTGAATGTCTTTTTTTTGGTGATGCGATGACTGATTTAAATGCTTCTTTAAATTGTAAAGTCCCGTTTATAGGAATAAATAATGCTGACACTGTTTTTCCGGATGGCACCTTTATAATAGACGATTTTAACGATACTAAACTGAATAACCTAGAACTATGAAAATAACAGAAGAGGATATAAGGCCAGAAAAAGTATTTGATGAATATTTAAGATTAACGGCTGCTGATACGATTACGTATTTTAGTGACGTGGAAAAGATTGAAATTCCTTGCCCTGCATGTGGTGGTAATGAAGGAAAGGATTGGGTGAAAAAATCTTTGTTTTTATATAAGAAATGTCCTTCATGCCATACTATCTATGTTAGCCCAAGGCCTGTTGTTGAGTCTTTTAATACCTATTATACTGACTCGCCGTCAACTAAATTTTGGGCATCCACTTTTTATAAAGTAACAGAAATTGCAAGGAGAGAAAAGCTTTGGAAACCAAAGGCCAAATTGGTAAAAGAAAAAATTACGGCATTAGGAACCGAAAATCCAATAAATTATATTGTAGATATTGGTGGAGGATATGGAGTGTTTGATGAAGAGATAAAAATTATTATGGACGTTGATGTTATTGTAATTGAGCCTTCAGTGCACCTCGCTGAAATTTGCAGAAATAAAGGATTGACAGTCATTGAAAAATTTATGGAGGAGGTTGATAAGTTTGAATTGCCAATTGGAAGAAAGTGTTTTGTAAGCTTTGAATTATTTGAACATCTTCACAATCCAGAGAAATTTCTTATAACCGTATTTGAAAATATGGAAGTTGATGATTTATTTATTTTTACCACATTAAGTGGAATGGGTATTGACATTCAATTACTTGGAAGTCAATCAAAAGCATTGTCACCTCCACATCATTTGAATTTTTTTAATCCAAAGTCAATAACTTTACTTCTTGAAAAGATTGGTTATAAAGTATTTGAAGCAAATACTCCAGGTAAACTAGATATGGATATTTTAAATAAAAATAAATCTGCTATCAACGATATTTATTGGAAAAATGTTTTTGATTATTTTTCAAAAAATGATTTAGACAATTTACAAAATTGTATATCAAATCTTGGATTAAGTTCTCACATGATGATCGTTTGCGCAAAATAAAGTTTATTGCAAAAAGGATTGAATTTATTAATTATTGATTGTGATTCTCCAAACATTAGTTCTTTGGATACCGTTGTTTATTGGTCAAAATACACCAATGAATCAGGCGTTGTATCTGTCCCATTTCTAATAAAAAAACATTCGGAAGAAATTAAAAAACAATATCTTTCTTGGATTTATGAATTAGGGCAATCAAAAATAAATGGCAAATCTATTATAGAGCATTTAAAACTAAGGGATGATTTTAGCTTTTGGTGGTTGACGTTATTCACTGAAAAGTGTAATTATGACAAATCAAAACACATAGATCAAGTATTAAAAGTAATGGCATTAAATATTTGGCTCAATGAAAACCATGTTTTATCCATTTCGTTAAATACAGATGAAAAAGAACTTAATTATATAATTAAAAATTTGTGTAAACAAAAAAACATTATCTTTAAGTCAGTACGAAATAATTTAAATGTATTTTTCAGTATTAAACTTGTTCCTCTGCTTCGTTTTATAACTTCTTTATTTTGGTTGTTTAAATATTTAATTAAAAACTTTAAATTTTTAGTTTACACGGGTGATAAGTTACCGCCATTTGAAGGCATTACCTTTTTTTCATATTTCATAAACCTAAATAAGGAATGTCTTAAAAGTGGGAAATTTAAAAGTCATTACTGGGGTGTTTTACATGATATAATAATTGATGATGGTATAAAATCAAATTGGATTCATTTTTTTGTTAATTCAGGCATTTCAAATAGTTTAATTGATGTTGAGAAAAATATTGAAATTCTCAATACAAAGAATCAGCGGCACTATCTGTTTGAATCCTTTATTGATTTAGATGTTATTATATCTTCAATTTTTGACTGGCTAAAATTATTTGGTAAATATTGGAATGTAAGAAGAGGAATAAAATCAAATTTACCTTTGAGCTTGGATTTTTGGCCTTATTTTAAAATTGATTTAATCGAATCAATTTTTGGAGTAAGTGCAATTGATAATCTACTTCGTTTTAATACTTTTAATAAAATTTCAATTTTTTTTTCTAAACAAAATTTAGGTATTTACCTTCAAGAAAATCAAGGATGGGAAATTTCTTTAGCTTACTATTGGAAAAAAACTGGTAATAATTTAATTGGCTTTCCTCATTCTACCGTTAGATATTGGGATTTAAGATATTTTCATGATTCGAGAAATTTTAACAGAAATACTAAGTTACTATTGCCATTACCTGATTATGTTGCTTGTAGTGGTCCTGTAATAAAAGATATATATAATAAAATGGGTTATCCTATTGAATCTTTAATAGAAGTTGAGGCATTAAGATATTTGAAGTTTGAAAATAGTCTTGATAAGACTAAAGATAATATAAACGAATTAAAATCGTACGATTTACTGGTACTTGGAGATTATATATTAGAAAACACAGTGGAATTATTAACTATTTTATATAAAACGATTCCATTGTTGGGTAGGCGTTTTAATATAATTTTTAAACCTCATCCTGCTTGTTTAGTCTATACTATAGAAGTAGATGGTGTTAAAATTGATACCTCTTTTGAGAGTATTGATAAATTATTAGTAATATCACATATTGCACTTACAAGTTCAACTACTTCAGCTTCTGTAGATGCTTATTTAGGTGGAAATAAAGTTATTTCTGTGTATAATGGCAAAACGGTTGACTTTAGTCCATTTTATAATATTTCAGGTATAGATTTTATATCTAATGAAAAGGAATTAGCATTTATTTTAAACAATATGAATAATAGTACGGGAGGAAACGTAAATAAAAATATCTTTTTCTATTTGGATAATAATCTCCCTAAATGGAAAAAGATGATTAAAGAATTAATATGATTCAAAAAGAATTTAAAAATAAAACCATATTAATAACGGGTCATACCGGTTTTAAGGGATCTTGGCTTTCCATCTGGCTAATGCAACTTGGAGCAAAAGTTGTTGGTATTTCTTTAGATCCACCGTCAACACCATCTCATTTTGAAGCTGTTGATTTGACATCTTCTTTAGTGGATTTGAGATTTGATATCAGGAATGCAGATTTACTTGAAAAAGCAGTTGAAAAATATCAACCTGATTACGTGTTTCATTTAGCAGCTCAGGCTTTAGTGAAAAAATCGTACTTGGATCCTTTAGAAACCTGGTCTACAAATGTAATGGGTACTCTTAATGTATTGAATTCATTAAGGGTTTTGAAAAAAAGATGCGCTGCAGTCATAATAACAAGTGATAAATGTTACGATAATGTGGAGTGGGTCTGGGGCTATAGAGAAACGGATAACTTAGGAGGTCCTGACCCCTATAGTGCATCGAAGGGGGCAGCAGAATTAGCTGTCAAATCATACATTAAATCATTTTTTCAATCTGATAGTAACGTGAGAATTGCTTCAGCCAGGGCAGGTAATGTTATTGGGGGGGGAGATTGGGCTATGGATAGGATTATTCCAGATTGTGTTAAATCATGGGCGAATAATGAAATGGTGGAATTAAGAAATCCTCATTCTACAAGACCATGGCAACACGTGCTGGAGCCTTTAAGTGGCTATTTAAACTTAGCTATTTGTCTTTATAAGGAACCTGGTTTTCATGGCGAATCATTTAATTTTGGTCCAAAGACAATTCAAAATCACAGTGTCAAGGATTTAGTTATTGAGATGTCAAAGTATTGGAATAAAGTTAAATGGAAGGATATATCTACAACTCATCAGGGTCCTTATGAATCTGGCCTGCTAAAATTAAATTGCGACAAAGCTCTTTTTTATATGAATTGGCATTCTGTTATGGACTTTGATGAAACAGTTAGGTTTACAGCTGAATGGTATCGTAATTATTATGGGAATTCTGAAAAAATAATCGATACAACTATAAATCAGATTTTGGATTATACCTCTTTGGCTAAAGCTTTGGATTTGAAATGGGCTCAATAATTAATAACGAAATAATCATAACCCCACTAAAACAGGTACATGTTGGGGGGGGTAATGTACTTCATGCCCTTAAAAATACAGATAATGGGTATAATGGTTTTGGGGAGGCTTACTTTTCATGGATAGAAAATGGAAGTATTAAAGCATGGAAGCGCCACATGCGAATGACTATGAATTTAATTGTACCAGTGGGGAATGTTCAATTTGTGTTCATAACTGAGGAAGGAAATTTATTAGTCCGAGAAATCATTGGTGAAAATAATTATGTAAGAATAACTGTTCCACCAGGAATTTGGTTTGGATTTAAAGGGGAATATGCCCCCAAGAGTTTAGTGTTGAATCTGGCAAGTATTACACATGATCCAGATGAGGTGGAAAGGCTACCCAAAGAAGCATTTAATAATAAATTTTTATGAAAGTAATAATTTTAGCAGGTGGTTTTGGAACCAGATTATCTGAATATACAGATGTAATCCCTAAACCTATGGTTCCAATTGGAGGAAAACCTATTTTGTGGCATATTATGAATTCTTATGCTCAATATGGACACAAGGATTTTTATGTTGCACTAGGTTATAAGGCAGATAGGGTAAAAGAGTATTTTTTAAATTATAAATCACTAAATTCTGATTTTACCATCGATTTAGCTTCTGGCAACTTAGAACTTCATCATTACAAAAAAATCGATTGGAAAGTTACTCTTGTACATACTGGCGAGAATAGTATGACAGGTGGTCGTGTTAAAAGAATGAAATCATTCATTGGTAATGAACCATTTATGTTAACTTATGGAGATGGTTTGTCAAATATTAACATAAATGATTTATTGGATTTTCATAAATCTCATGGTAAAATGGTAACCATGTCGGCAGTAAGACCTGTAGCCAGATTTGGAGAATTAAAATTGAATGATAACCAAGTCACTGAATTCAAGGAAAAGCCTCAAACACATGAAGGATGGATAAATGGAGGCTTTTTTGTAGTGCAGCCTGAGTTTTTTGATATAATTGAAGGAGATTCAACCATGTTGGAAAAAGAGCCTTTGGAAAAGGTTGCAAGTAAAGGGGAATTGATGGCTTATAAACATGAAGGTTTTTGGCATTGCATGGATACGAAGAGGGATCATGAGTTATTAGAGAATATTTTTATTAATGGTGCATTATGGTAAGTAACTAAAGTTTTGGATTAACTAAATACCTGAAAATGTGATAAATTAGGATACAGTTAAATTGTATATTTGATTTTTAGTTTTTAATTTTGATTGAGTTCAATTCATATTTTTAGAATGTTAAACAGTTTAGGATCTTATAATCATAAATGAAATTGAAGATTTTTAAACCACTGTTTCAAATATTCTATTTTCAACTTAAAAGGAAAGTAAATGACATTGTTAATACTCTACTAAATAGGGATTGTTTGTTGATAAACAAATGGACAGAAAGTAAAATGAATATTAATCAAAATGGTATATTAAAAATCAGGAATCTTGAAATATCTAAGCTAAACGGCTGTATAAATTGATACAGAATTCTAATTTATAATTTTTATTCTAAGGTTACACTAAATTATACCTTCTCTTTATTTTTATTAAACTTATTATTTTAAATATGTTGTGTTAAATTGTTAAAAATGACAAAAATATCAGTTATTATCCCCACGTACAATCAAGGATCTTTTTTAGAAAAGGCAATACAATCAGTTATTAATCAAACTTATATTGATTGGGAAATGATTGTGATTAATAATTATTCTGAAGATAATACTGAGGAAATATTTAATTCTTTTGATGACAAAAGAATTAAGATGATAAATTACTCTAATTTAGGAGTAATTTCAGCTTCCAGGAATATTGGTATTAAAAACTCATCTTCTGAATATGTTGCTTTTCTAGATTCTGATGATTCATGGTATCCAGATAAATTGAATGATTGTATTGATTTTTTAGAAAATGGATATGATTTGGTATGTCATTCAGAATTATGGGTGGAATTGGATAAAACTTCTAGGCAGGTTAATTATGGTCCTGCTTCCAATGCTACATTCAAAAATTTGTTACTTAGGGGAAATTGTCTCTCCCCTTCTGCTGTCGTGGTAAAAAGGGAATGTTTAGAAATGGTTAATTATTTTGACGAAGATATTAATTTAATAACAGCCGAAGACTATGATTTATGGTTAAGAATATCTAAAAAAAATTATAAGATTGGATTTATTGATAAAGTCTTAGGTGAATTTGTAATTCATGAAAATTCTAATAGTGGTGATATATTTAAAAATACAATTGCAACTATTAGAGTTATTGAAAAGAATATAACAAATAGTTATGCAGGAAAAGTAAATAGATTTATTCTAACAAAGTATTTGAAGGGTTGCATTTATTATCAAGGTTCTAAAAGGTTTTGGAAAAGGAATGATTTTTTAAATGCAATATACTTTAATAAATATTCAATTAAAAGTAATCCATTCCATATAAAATCATATTTTTTTAGTTTAGTAATTTGCATTTTTTGGATTAATTACTGTTTTTCAAATTTAATTTTTTTAAAGGTTGGGAGCAAATAAAAATTTGATAATCAGATAAATAAGATTATGAAATATTTCAATTTTAGAATAAATTTTGATAGTGAATGAATTTTTAATGTTTCTGAGCAAATTATCAAAATATTTGTCTATATCATTTTCTATCCTTTTCACTGAGTTACTTTTCAACTGTTATTAAATTAAATAATGACTTTGTTGCTTTTTTTGACTCAAGAAGGTTTATTATAAGTTTTTAATAAAATATTTGAAACTAGTCAATATTTATGCATTGTTTAGTAATCCAAAACTTCAGTTATTTATAATTATATGAAATTAATTTTAACAGGCGCAAAAGGTCAACTAGGTTCAACAATTATGAATATTGTGAGACTTAATTCTGATTTATTGATTCAATCTTTTGATCGAGTTAAATGGCATAATTCAACTAAAGATCAAAAAATTAACTTTTTAAGTAATTTTGATATAATTATCCATTCAGCCGCAAACACAGATGTTGAATTTTGTGAAACTAATCCAGATGATTGTTATCGTGATAATGTAAAATTAACCGAAGAAATTGCTATTGTTGCTGAAATAGCAAATTGTAAGATGATTTATATCTCAAGTACTGGGATTTATGGAAAAGACAATTTAATTGAAAGTTATACTGAATCTGATATTCCTAGACCTACTACGCATCATCATAAATCTAAATTTTTAGCTGAAAATTTAGTAAACAAAATTTGTAGTAAACCTTTGATTTTAAGAACAGGATGGCTTTTCGGAAGTTCCCCAACGAACTTGAAAAATTTTGTTGCAAGAAGAATAGAGGAAGCATCGAAATTAAAGGGCGGTGAATTAAGTTCAAACAATGGTCAAAGAGGTAATCCAACTTTCACAAATGATTTTGTATTTATGCTTATGGAATTGATTATGAAAGAAGAGTGTGGAATTTTTAACTTAGTTAATGAAGGAGCAGCATCAAGATTTGATTATGTAAAAAAAATATTTGAATTTGCTAATATTGATGTTAAATTGATTCCTTCTAATAATAACTTCAACAGAAAAGCTGATGTTTCTTTTAATGAAACTGCAAGCAATCAGAAATTGTATGAATTTGGCTATAGGTATATGCCTTTATGGAAAGAAAGTTTAGAGTATTACATAAAAATTGAATTGAAGGATTGGATTAGTAAATTAAAAACTAATGTTAATAGCCAAAGTTTCTAAGCAAATTAAGCGACATTTTTAATTGGTGATTTTAAAAATTTAGATTTAATTTTCAATAATTTTCTATATTAATTTGATTTTCTGTCAGCTTGTTCAGAAATATTTCCCAATCAACCCTCATTTCAAGGAATATTTCCTGATATAACAGTGTAATGCTTTTCCAAAGGTTTTTTACCGGGTTAATTTCTAATTTTTTATTTGTTTTATTTAACAAAATTATAGATTATAATTTTAATAGGCTTTGAATGTAAGTTTTGAAAAGGATTCAGTATCAAAGTACTAAAATGTTATTTGTTAATCCAAGATTATAAATATAAAAATTTAATAATTTGTGCTGGAATTTCTCTAATTGATCTTTCAACTGGAAAAATTTTCATAAATGAATTTTTTAGTAATAAAAAATAAACAACTTTAGACAACGGATCTCTTGGCTCTCGCAACGATGAAGAACGCAGCGAAATGCGATACGTAATGTGAATTGCAAATTTCCGTGAATCATCGAATCTTTGAACGCATATTGCACTCTATTTCGGTAGAGTATGCCTGTTTGAGA
>Ga0209598_10002953_pt1 | contig 13031 bp, 13 predicted proteins | sample M_140807_EF_Meta_FD_187317 | JGI IMG/M metagenome (GOLD analysis project Ga0209598, IMG submission 187317) | Freshwater microbial communities from Lake Montjoie, Canada to study carbon cycling - M_140807_EF_MetaG (SPAdes) (version 2) | ecosystem: Environmental > Aquatic > Freshwater > Lake... | reverse complement strand
AAGTGCTCCCGGCTGGGATCCGGTCAGCAAGCGCATCAAACGCTGGCAATCGGTACGCACTTGGGCGTGGTTAATTCGGGAGGCCGAAGCGCTCTGGTCAGAAGATGCCCGGTTTCTGCAACGGCTCGGAGCGGCTGAACTGCTGCAGGTGGTGCAAGAGGTCCCCCCGAAACTGCGGCGCCGGGTGAACCTTTGGTTGGAACGTTTTCATGTTGTGACAAGACTGCAGTGAGATCGGCAATCAAGGCGCTTGGCCCTATCTCAATGGACGGAGCCAAAAGGCCATAAAAAACCGCTCTGGGGAAAAGAGCGGTTCGGAAGAAACGATCAAAACCGGTTAATCGGAGCGGCGGGATTCGAACCCACGACCCCCACTACCCCAAAGTGGTGCGCTACCAAGCTGCGCTACGCCCCGGCAGAATCGAACTTATCACAGCAGCTCTCTCACCTCAGGGGAACGCTGCCTCAACCGCAGCAACAACCGTGCCGTGAGCCGTTCGCGGTTGAGGGAGGCATAGCCGGAGATCCCGTGATGGCGGGCCAGACGGCGCAGGTCCGCCAAGCCCATCGTCGCCAGCCTCAGTTCCGGCAAACGGCGCCAGGCCCCGGAGGGCACCGGCAGTTCGGACCCCTGGCGACCATCGCGAAACCCGAACAGCGCCCCGCCCGCCATCCATTCCGGCACAAGCACAAACAGCACCGCCATCAGGCCGTAAAGCTCCACCAAGCCACGGGGCAGCGGATGCAGCTGCCGGGGTTCAGGGTCCGTCGGTGGGTCTTGGAAGGACATTCAGAGCAGGGAGCCGCCGCGTAGGGCCGGGCCATCGCGCCAAAGCAGGGGAGGCGCCAGGGGCGGATGGAGTCGGGCATACCAGAAGGCCATGGCAAAACAAAGCCCGATCGTGATCAACAGTCCCACAATCACCACTCGATCCGGTAGGGGAGTCATACGTTCTCGGTACGTTGGCAATGAATCAGAATGGGCATGGGTTGGGTCAGCTCGAGTTGGAGTTGATCCCCCTGGAGACGCACCATCAATCCCTCGCCTCTGTAACGGAGGCCATTCTCTACCAGCCGATCCCGAAACAGGGTGGTGCGTTGGCCGCCCATCAGAATGGACGCCTGCGAATCATTGCGCTCAAGCACCAGTACCTGCTGCTGATCACAACGAAATTGATCCTTCCTATCGTAATTTTCCCACCACGGCGAATCGATCGCCAGCCCCAAGGGAGCTGGCATCGCCAGGACCAGACTCAGCCATGGAAGAGCGAACGAGCGCAGGGCCAAAGCCGAAGCCAAAAAAGGCATCTCAGCTGAGAACGATTGGGGCGTTGTCGCCGCGCAACACACAATGGGCCACGCTCCAATCGAAATGGCTCCAGACTGCAGGCGATAGTCGATAGTCACAGCCAGGAAATTCAGCCAACAAAACGCCGGTGGGCTGGGCCGAACAGTAAGGCCGACTGCCGGGCTTGGCGAGATATTCCTGGTGGTAAGTCTCCGCCGAATGGAAAGGGACATCGGCCCGAATCTCCGTGGTGATCGGTCCCAAGCCAGCGGCGGCCAACTGACGGCCGTATTGGACGCCGCTGGCTTGGGCCAGGGCCAACCCTTGGGGATCATTAACGAAGATCGCCGAGCGGTACTGGCTACCACGGTCGTTGCCCTGGCGATCCCCCTGGGTGGGGTCGTGGCACTCCCAGAAAAGCTTGAGCAGATCGCTGAAGTGCACCTTGTCCTGGTCCCAGACCACCCGCACCACCTCGGCATGGCCACTGCGGCCACTGCAAACCTGTTGGTAGGTGGGTTGGGCGAGGGCGCCACCGGCGTATCCCACCGCCGTGGTCACCACCCCGGGGAGGCGCCAAAAACCCTTTTCCGCACCCCAGAAACAGCCACAGCCAAACAGCACCTCCCCCTGGCCGGATCCAGCAGGTGCATCAATGGGGGTTCCCAGCACCGCATGGATGCTCTCCTGGGAGGCCTGGCGATCCAGGGCACCCTGGCCTGGTCCCGAAAAAAGTCCGAGCACGGCGAAACAATGACTTGATCTCAGCCTAGGCAGACCGGGCCAGCCTCAGACCGGCTCCAGCCGTTCGGCCTGCTCCCTTTCCCACAGGCGCCGGTAGGGGCCCACCATCGCGACGAGTTCCCGGTGGTGCCCCTGCTGCACCAAACGCCCCTCTTCCATCACCAAGATGCGGTCACAGGCGGCAGCGGCGGAAAGCTGGTGACTGATCATCAACACCGTGCGCCGTTCCTGCTCGCGCACCGACCGCAGGATGGCTGCAGCGGTGTTGTTATCCACACTGGCCAGGGCATCATCAAGCACTAACAAGGGCGCATCGACCAGCAGGGCCCTGCCCAGGGCCGTGCGTTGGCGCTGACCGCCGCTGAGGGTGATGCCCCGTTCCCCCACCAGGGTGTTGTAGCCGTCGGGGAAACCGCGGATGTCGGCCTCGAGCCGGGCCTCCCGGGCCGCCCGCTCGACCCGTCCCTGGGAAGCTTCGGGGTCGCCATAACGCAGGTTGTCCGCCAGGCTGCAGGTGAACAGATAACCCTCCTGGGGCACCAGGGCCACCCGGGAGCGCAAGCTGCCCAAATCCAGGGTCGTGATGTCGACCCCATCAAAGAACAGCTGTCCCTCCGGCACATTCACCAGCCGTCCCAGGGCACGGGCCAGGGTGGTTTTGCCGCAGCCCACCGGTCCCACCACTGCCACCAGCTCGCCCGGCGCCAAGGTGAAGTGCAGATTGTCGAGGGCGGGGCGTTGGGCGTCGGAATAGCGAACGGTGAGGCCCACCGCCTGCACGGCCCCTCGGGCGGGTTCCGGGGGCCGCTGGGGGCGGGCCGGGGAGGTGATCGAGGAGCGACGGTTGAGCAGGGCCTCGACCCGCTCCAGGCTTACCTGGCCAGTCTGGAAGGTGTTGAGGGTGAAGCCCAGCAGGGCGGTGGGAAAGACCAACCGCTCGACGAAGAGCACCAGGGCCACCAAATCACCGATGGTGAGGCTGCCGCGCTCCAGCTGGCCACTGCCAAGGGCCAACAGCAACAGCAGGCTGATGGAGGAAATGCCCTCCAATAGCGGGAAAAGGGTGCTGCGGGAACGGGCTAAACCCAGGGCCGCATCGCGATAAGCGCGGTTGCGGACGGCGAAGGCCTTGTGTTCTGTGGCCTCCTGGCCATAGATCTTGATGGCCCCGATCCCGGAGATGTCCTCCTGGATCAGGTCACTGAGGCTGGCCAGCGATTCCTGCAGGCGCCTTTGCTGGCCCATCATGCGGCCGCCGAACAGCCGCACCGTCATCAACATCAGGGGGTAGAGGCCCACCGCCGCCAGGCTCAGGCCCGGGTTGATCATCAACATCGCCGGCAGCGTCAGGGCATAGGCCAGGGCGGTGTTGGCCAGGCTGAGCAAGGCAAAGCCCAGCAACCGCCGCACGTTTTCGACGTCGCTGGTGGCGCGGCTGATCACCTCGCCACTGCCCATCCCCTGCACAAAACTGGGTTCCTGGCGCAAGACATGGTCAAAGATGCGTTGCTTGAGGTCGGCCTCCACCTGGCGGCCGATCCCAAACACGAGGATGCGGGAGACCAACCGCACCAGCCCCATCACCGTCGCCAGCGCCAGGATCAGCCCCGCTTCGACCAACAGCTCCCGCTGGCTGAAACCGTCCTTGAGACTCTCAATGACCCGGCGCACCAACAGCGGAAACGCCGTGCTCAGGAGGTTGACCACCACCAACGCCAACACACCGAGGGCGACGGTGCGGCGGTGGGGGCCCAGATAACGGGCAATCAGATCGAGCCGCAGGGCGCTCATCGGCGTCTGGCCGGCCATTAGGTGCACCTAACCTACGCAGCTTCCATGGCCTTCCGGCGCGCCGCGATGGACCAGCAGAACCACCCACTCCATGGCACCGACCGGGCCCATGTCGACCGTTTGCTATCCGTCGAAACACCTGGGGACGCCGATCTGGTCGATGCCGCCCGGTTGCTGACCCGCTATGAGGATTTTCCCGGTGCCCCGGATCTACGGGACGACCTGGCCAAGGTTCTGCGGCTCTGGGGCCTGGATCGGAACCAGCTTCAGGGGCGCACCCGAGCCCTCTGGAGCGCCGGTTTCCGACCCGCCGGGCTCGCCCGGGTCAGCGAGGGGGTCGGTTCCGGATTTGACACGGCCAGCGAACAAACCGGCTGAGACGCCTTGCCCCGGTTGGCTGGCTCCCCAGAGGCCAACCGCCGCCTTGCCATCGCCATCGGCCCATCGCTCGCCAGAAGCAGCTCCTCCGGGTGATAGTGGGTGGGTCCCCATCACCCGGCCCGGCGTGCCCTGCACCCGGGCTTTTTCTTGACTATTTCTTGACGATCTGAATTCCTAGCCGTGATGACTGCTCCCCAGGCCTGGCCCCAGCTCCTTGACCAACTGCTGGCGGGCCAGAACCTGAGCGACGTCCAGGCCAGCACCCTGATGGAGGGCTGGCTGGAGGGGGCCATCGATCCGGCCCTCACCGGCGCCTTGCTGGCCGCCCTCCGAGCCAAGGGCACCACAGGGGACGAACTGGCAGCCATGGCCACCGTGTTGCGGCGGGTTTGCCGCGGGGCCAGCCCGTTGCCAGCGTTGGCCGCTGGCCTGGAACTGGTGGATACCTGCGGCACCGGCGGCGACGGGGCCGACACCTTCAACATCTCCACGGCGGTCGCCTTCACCGCCGCCGCCTGCGGAGCCCGGGTGGCCAAACACGGCAACCGCAGCGCCAGCGGCCGTGTCGGGTCCGCCGATGTTCTCGAAGCCCTGGGCCTCGACCTGGCGGCGCCTGCTGATCGCGTCATGGCGGCACTGGAAGACCATGGCATTACTTTTCTGTTTGCCCCTGGCTGGCACCCGGCACTGGTGGCGCTGGCTCCGGTGCGCCGTCGGCTGGGCATCCGCACGGTCTTCAATCTGCTGGGCCCCCTGGTCAATCCCCTCACCCCCCAGACCCAGGTCCTGGGGGTGGCCCGCGCTGACCTGCTCGATCCCATGGCAGGCGCCCTGCGGGGGCTGGGGCTGGCCCGGGCGGTGGTCGTGCACGGGGCTGGGGGGCTGGATGAGGCGTCCCTGGCCGGTGCCAATGAATTGCGGCTGCTGGAGGCGGGGGAGGTTCACAGCGAATGGTTGGAGCCGGCCTCCCTGGGACTGGCGCCCGCTCCCCTTGGGGCCCTCGCCGGCGGTGATCTGGCCACGAACGCGGCCCTCCTGGAGGCCGTGTTGCGGGGGCAGGGTCAGGCGGCCCATCGCGATGTCGTCGCCCTCAACACCGCCCTGGTGCTTTGGGCTGCGGGCCTGGTCGCCTCCCCCGCCGCCGGGGTTCCCCTGGCCCTTGGGGCCCTGGCCCAGGGCCGACCCTGGGCCAAGCTCCAGCAGCTCCGCTCCGTCCTGCAGACGCCGACGGCCACCGACCCCAGCCACCCGAACGCCCCCCAACAGGATGGGCAGACAGATGCGGGATGATCGCCCCAACTGAGTCGCCCCAGGTGTCCGACGCCGCCGCCACCCCAGCGCCCTCCCCTTCCCCTGGGCCCAGTCCCAGCATCGGTACCGCCAGCGAAGTCGCCCCAGGTGCCCTGCTGGTCCTTGCCGATGGAATCGTGCTGCGCGGTCTGGCCTGCGGCGCCCGCGGCACCGCCATCGGTGAAGTGGTCTTCAACACCGGCATGACGGGCTATCAGGAAGTCATGACCGACCCCAGTTACGAAGGCCAATTGGTCACCTTCACCTATCCCGAACTGGGAAACACCGGGGTCAATCCCCAGGACCAGGAAGCCAACCGCCCCCATGTCAGGGGCCTGATCACCCGCCGCCTTGCACCGGTGGCCAGCAATTGGCGGGCGTCAGAAGACCTGGAACGCTGGTTACAGCGCCACGGAGTGGTGGGCATCCGCGACGTCGACACCCGCGCCCTGGTCCGGCACCTGCGCCAGGGTGGCTCAATCAACGGCGCCATCAGCAGCGAGGGACTAAGCCCCTCGGTGTTGCTGGAGCGGGTGCGCTCGGCCCCCTCAATGGATGGCCTGAATCTGGCGGCCACGGTCAGCACCCGGGAGTCCTATGGCTGGTCCCGGCTCTGTGAAGCGGAATTCGACCAGCGACTCCAGGCCCAGCCTGGCCAGCCCTACCGCGTCGTGGCAGTGGATTTCGGCATCAAGCGGGCCATTCTCGAACGGCTGGTGGCCCACGGCTGCGAGGTCACGGTGGTCCCCGCCACCGCCAGCCTCGAAGAGGTGCTCCAGCACCAGCCCGAGGGGGTGTTTCTCTCTAACGGACCGGGCGACCCGGCGGCGGTCACCGAAGGCATCGCCCTGGCCCGCCAACTGCTCAACCAGCGCGATCTTCCCCTGTTCGGCATCTGCCTCGGCCACCAGATCCTGGGCCTGGCCCTGGGCGGCCACACGTTCAAACTTGATTACGGCCACCGGGGTCTCAACCACCCCTGTGGCAGCCCGGGCCAGGTGGAGATCACCAGCCAGAACCACGGATTTGCCCTGGCGGCCGACTCCTTAGCGGCAGGACAGGTACGGATCACCCACCACAATCTCAATGATCGGACCGTAGCGGCCCTGAGCCTGCTGGATCAACCGGCCTTCGGTGTCCAGTACCACCCCGAAGCCAGTCCTGGCCCCCATGATTCGGACCACCATTTTGGACGTTTCGTTTCCATGATGGCCGAGCGCCGTTGAAGTAGTCCAGGGCCTGTGGTACTGACCATTGCGGAACCAATCCAAAATCTTGCTGCGGGCCCGGCGGGGGATGCCTACACTCCCACCGTTACTGCTTGGGGAGCTGGACCAATCACTGAACTGCAGCGTTTGACCGTGTCCCTGAGGGGGGGCTGCGAAAAAACTGACCAAACCCTTATCTTTGCCTTTACGGGTCAGCTAGATGCCTATTCGGACAAGCAGTTCAGCGACTTCATCGCCGAACACATGCAAGGAGTGTCCCTTCCGGTCATCATTGACCTGAGCCGCATCGATTTCATCGATTCCTCAGGCCTGGGGGCGCTCGTGCAACTCGTCAAAAACTGCAAGGAGAGTGGCACTGCCTTCGCCCTGGTCGGCAATGCCAGAGTCGTGCAAACCGTCAAGCTGGTCCGACTCGAAGCCTTCTTGCATCTTCAGCCCTCCCTCGAAGCCGCCCTTGCCCAATTCGGCGCCGCCTGAATCGGGCGGACAGCCCGATCTCTCCTGGCTGAGCCATCTGCCCGCCTCGACGCCGGACAACAATTTAGGTGTGCTCCAACTGGCCTGGTTGGGTGATGCGGTGTGGGAACTGCACCAACGGCTGCGCCACTGTCAGCGAGCCGGGCGCAGCGACGATCTGCACCGTGCCGTGGTCGCCAAGGTGAAGGCGAAAGCCCAGGCCCAGGCCCTGCAACAGCTCGATCCCCTGCTCAACGACAACGAACGCGATCTAGTCCGACGGGGACGGAATCGGGCCCGGGGCTCCTGCCGGGGTTGTTCGGCCGCTACGTACGGACAGGCCACGGGATTTGAGACGATGCTGGGATGGCTCTTTCTTCGGAATCCCCAGCGGCTGGCCGAGTTGCTGGACCACCTCGATAAGACCGACCCTTCCCCCTCACCTCCTTAACCCATGAGCCAGCCTCCAGATCGCCGCTCCGACAACCGTTTCCAACGGCGCCCCGGCGGCCGCCCCGAGGGCGGGGGAGGAGGCCGGCGCTTTCCCTCGTCCTCCTCGGGGCCCCCACCCCGCTGGGGGGCCGGCCGCCGCCCCGAGGGCGCCGGTGATCGCCCCCCCTTTGAACGACGGTCCTCCGAAGGCAGGCCCTACGAGGGCAAACCCTATGAAGGCAAGAGTTTCGAAGGAAAGCCCTACGAGCGCAAGCCCTATCAGGGCCAATCTGGCGAAGGCCGCTCCTTCCAGGGCAAACGCCCTGGCTTCGACCGCTCCGGCCCGCCCCGCTCCGGTTCGCCGCGCTCCGGTCCCGATCGAAGTGGGGGAGATCGATCCAATTTTGACCGCCCCCGCAGCGAGAGAACCTGGGGCGAGCGGTCCGGCGGCGACCGTCCCCGCTTCGATCGCCCTGGTCCTGAACGCTTCAGCAGGCCCTCGGCGGACCGGCGCCCCGGTCTTCGGCGCGACAACGGCGGCCGCCCGGATCCACGGCCCAGCCGCGATGGTCGCCCCTTTAACCGAGAAGGCGGTGAAGGCTCCCGCGACAACCGTCCGTCCTTCGATCGGCCCCGGTCCAGCGGAGATGGGCCCCAACGCTTCCGTGATGGAGACCGTCGTCCCCGCCCTGGGGCCAAGGGACCCTTCGGGCGCCCTCCAGCCCGATTCCTTGCTCCCACCGGCGCTCCGCCCCTGGCGAACGAAGGGCTGGAAGAACAGGAAAGCTTCTCCGCCGATGCCCCCTCAGACCTTGTCTGGGGACGCCATTCAAGCCTGGCGGTCCTGGAGAGCGGCCGGCCCGTGCATCGCGTCTGGTGTACGCCGGAAATGCGGTTCAGCCCCCGCTTCCTGCAGCTGTTGCGCGAAGCGAAGGCTTCCGGCGTGTTGGTCGAGGAGGTCACCTGGGCGCGGCTGGGCCAGATCAGTGGCGGTGCCGTCCACCAGGGCATCGTGCTCCAACCCGCCGCCGCCGAAACCCTCGACCTGACCAGCCTGATCGAGGGTTGCAGCGCCCTCGGCGAAGCGCCCCTGCTGATGGCGGTGGATGGTCTTACCGACCCCCACAATCTCGGGGCCATCCTGCGCAGTGCTGAGGCCCTCGGGGCCCACGGCATGGTCCTGCCCCAACGGCGCAATGCCGGGCTCACCGGCTCGGTCGCCAAGGTGGCGGCCGGGGCCCTCGAGCACCTGCCCGTGGCCAGGGTGGTCAACCTGAATCGCTCCCTGGAGGCCCTCAAACAGGAGGGATACCGGATCATCGGCCTGGCCGAAGAGGGCAGCGTCACCCTGGAGGAGGCCAACCTGGAGGGGCCCCTGGTCGTAGTCACTGGATCGGAGAGCGATGGCCTATCCCTGTTGACCCGCCGCAACTGCGACCAACTCGTACGCATCCCATTGCGTGGCGCCACCCCCAGCCTGAATGCCTCCGTGGCCACCGCCCTGTTGCTCTATGAGATCGCCAGACGGGGCTGGATGGGGGGACTCCAAGGCAACGCCCCTGCCCCAAGGCTGGTGCGTCCCGCCATGGCCAGCACACCCCTCCTTGGCCTGGATGAAGAACCGGAGGCCCACGCCTCCGACGCCGAGCCGGTCGACTCCCCGGTGGCCAGCGAGGATCTCCCCCTGGCCGACAACGGTCCTGAAGGCCTCGAAACCCTGCCCAACGAACCCCTGGAGATCCGGGCCCAGCTGCCGCCGCCTCCCCAGAGCGCCCCAGTCTTCAACACAGCGGAACCAGACCCGGGTGTAGCAGCAACACCCGAACCCGAATCGGTGGCAGAACCCTGGCAAGCCACGAGCGCCCAAGGGCAGTCCTTGCCGGCTCCGGCCCTTGATCTTGGCCGGGAGGTGGATGGCGGGTCCGAGGGAACCTGGGGTGCAGTAAGCACGCCATCGCCCTTCGACAACGACATCCGTCTCTGAGCCCTTCTACCCATGAACCCCCTCCACTGGACCGTGCGCCGCCTTGCCAATGGCTTCGGTCTGGCCTGGTGGGCGCGGGTGGAAAGTCGCTCCCCGGATGCGGAGTACTGGTTCGGACCCTTTGGGCGACGCCGCAGCCTGGATCTCGCCCTACCGGCCTTCCTGCGCGATCTGCAAGCTGAGGGACCCGCCTCGCTCCAGCACCGGGTCCTGCGCACCTGCCGCCGCGAACCCCTCACCATCTACAGCGAGGGGGGCCCGCCGGATCTGGGCCTTGGCTGAGGTAGGGCCGGCTGATAGCGTCCAGCCTCGTGACGCAAAGGGTCGATGGGCATCGCTGAATGGCGCCAGCGGTTGCGAAAGGGGGAGGTCTCGGCCCGTGAGCTGACCGAATGCTGTCTGACCCGCATTGCATCGGTCGATGATCAGGTGCATGCCTTTCTGGAGGTGACCCGCGAACGGGCCCTCGCCGATGCGGATCGCATCGATATCGCCCGGGCCGCTGGGGCGGAGCTGCCGCCCCTGGCCGGCATCCCCATCGCCATCAAAGACAACCTCTGCACCCGTGGGATTCGCACCACCTGCTCAAGCCGGATGCTTGAGGATTTTGTGCCCCCCTACGAATCCACCGTCACCGAACGCCTCTGGCGGGCCGGTGGGGTGCTGATCGGCAAGACGAACCTTGATGAGTTCGCCATGGGCAGCTCCACCGAGACCTCCGCCTTCGGCCCCAGCCGCAACCCCTGGAATCCCCAACGGGTGCCCGGGGGCAGTTCGGGCGGCAGCGCCGCTGCGGTCGCCGCCGGCGAATGCGTGGCGTCCCTTGGATCCGACACCGGCGGATCGATTCGCCAACCTGCCGCCTTTTGCGGCGTCGTTGGCCTCAAGCCCACCTACGGCCGGGTCAGCCGCTGGGGATTGGTGGCGTTCGCCAGTTCCCTCGACCAGGTGGGACCCTTCAGCCACAGCGTCGCCGACAGCAGCGAAATTCTGCAGGTGATTGCCGGTGCGGACCCCAGGGATTCCACCTGCCTGACCAGCCCCGTTCCGGACTATCTGGCCTCCCTTGACCAACCCGTCAAGGGCCTGAGGGTGGGCATCATCCGCGAATGCCTGGAGGCAGAAGGACTCGACCCCCAGGTGAAGGCCAGCGTGCTGGCGGCCGCCAAGGAGTTGGAGACACTTGGCTGCGAACTCGTGGACATCCGCTGTCCCCGGTTCAATGACGGCATCGCCACCTACTACGTCATCGCCCCGTCGGAGGCCTCCGCCAACCTGGCCCGTTACGACGGTGTGAAATACGGCCACCGGAGCCGCGACGAAGCGGCAACCGAAAGCCTGGCGATGATGACGGCCCGCAGCCGAGCCGAGGGTTTCGGCGATGAAGTGCAACGCCGGATCCTGATCGGCACCTACGCCCTCTCGGCGGGCTATGTGGATGCCTACTACCGCAAGGCCCAGCAGGTCCGCACCCTGATCCGCCAGGACTTCGAGCGGGCCTTCACCCAGGTGGACCTGCTGCTCAGCCCAACGGCGCCATCAACCGCCTTTGGCTTCGGCGCCCACCATGACGATCCCCTGGCCATGTATCTGGCCGACCTGCTCACCATCCCCGCCAACATGGCCGGCCTACCGGCCATCAGTGTGCCCTGCGGCTTCGACGACCAGGGCCTGCCCATTGGCCTGCAATTGATCGGGGGCGTGTTGCAGGAACCTACGCTGCTGCGCCTCGCCCATCACTACGAAGCGGCGGCCCAGGTGCGCAGCCGCCAACCCGGGGCGGCCCTGGTGGGGGATGCCATCGGTTGAACGCAACAAGCCATCCCCATGGACACCAGATCTGGTGCGCATTAAACGACCTGGGGCCATGGGTGGGGCCTTAGCCTGAACCCCACCGCCAATCCCCCGCGCCTTGGCCTTCGTCCCCCTCCACAACCACAGCGACTACAGCCTGCTGGACGGCGCTTCCCAGTTGCCGGCGATGGTGGAGAGGGCGATTGAGCTGGGCATGCCGGCCCTGGCGCTAACGGACCACGGCGTCATGTACGGCGCCATCGAATTGCTGAAACTGTGCACCAAGGCCGGCATCAAGCCGATCATCGGCAATGAGATGTATGTGATCAACGGCTCGATCGCGGATCCCCAACCCAAGAAAGAACGGCGCTATCACCTGGTGGTGCTGGCCAAGAACGCCACGGGATACCGGAATCTGGTCAAACTCACCAGCATCAGCCACCTGCAGGGGATGCGGGGCCGGGGCATCTTCTCTCGGGCCTGCATCGACAAGACCCTGCTGAAGCAATACAGCGAGGGGTTGATCGTCGCCACCGCCTGCCTGGGGGGCGAAATCCCCCAGGCGATCCTGCAGGGTCGGCCCGAGGTGGCCAGGGAGGTGGCCCGCTGGTATCAAAGCGTTTTCGGCGACGACTTTTACCTGGAAATTCAGGATCACGGCGGACTCGAAGATCGGCTCGTCAATGTCGAGATGGCACGCATCGGCGACGAACTGGGCATCGAGCTGATCGCCACCAACGACGCCCATTACCTCAGCGCCGGTGATGTCGAGGCCCATGACGCCCTGCTGTGCGTCCTCACCGGCAAGCTGATCAGTGATGAAAAACGGCTGCGCTATACGGGCACCGAATACATCAAAAGCGAAGCGGAAATGGCCCGTCTCTTCGCCGACCACCTCGCAGCCGAGGTGATCAGCACCGCCATCGCCAACACGGTCCGGGTCGCCGACAAGGTGGAGGAATACGACATCCTGGGCCGCTATCAAATGCCCAACTTCCCCATCCCCGAGGGCCATACGGCGGTCAGCTATCTCAGCCAGGTGGCCGAAGAAGGGCTACGGGAGCGCCTGGGGCTGGACGCCACTGCGCCCATCGAACCGCAATACGGCGACCGTCTGCAGTTTGAGCTGCAGGTGATGGAGCAGATGGGCTTTCCCACCTACTTTCTGGTGGTGTGGGATTACATCCGCTTTGCCCGGCAGCAGGGGATCCCGGTGGGTCCGGGGCGGGGGTCGGCGGCGGGGTCGGTGGTGGCCTGGGCCCTCGGCATCACGGCCATTGATCCGGTGCAGCACGGACTGCTGTTTGAGCGATTTCTCAACCCAGAACGCAAGTCGATGCCTGATATCGACACGGACTTCTGTATCGCCCGCCGTGGTGAGGTGATCGACTACGTGACCCAACGCTACGGCGAAGACAAAGTCGCCCAGATCATCACCTTCAACCGCATGACCTCCAAGGCGGTACTCAAAGATGTCGCCCGGGTCCTCGACATTCCCTACGGCGAAGCCGATCGACTGGCGAAATTGATCCCCGTGGCCCGAGGTAAACCAGCCAAGCTGGCCGAAATGATCGGCCCCGATTCCCCCAACGCCGACTTTCGCCAGAAGTACGAAAACGACGAGAAGGTGCGCCACTGGATC
>Ga0209598_10002949_pt1 | contig 13034 bp, 8 predicted proteins | sample M_140807_EF_Meta_FD_187317 | JGI IMG/M metagenome (GOLD analysis project Ga0209598, IMG submission 187317) | Freshwater microbial communities from Lake Montjoie, Canada to study carbon cycling - M_140807_EF_MetaG (SPAdes) (version 2) | ecosystem: Environmental > Aquatic > Freshwater > Lake... | reverse complement strand
CCCCGCGTGTGGGTGAACCGGGTCTGGCTCCATCACTTCGGAGCGGGGCTTGTGACGACCCCGAGCGACTTCGGGGTCCGCGCGGCCGCTCCCAGCCACCCCGAACTGCTCGACTGGCTGGCGACGCGGCTGCGGGCGGATGGCTGGCGGACCAAACCGCTTCATCGCGAGATCATGCTGTCGGCAACCTATCGGCAGTCGTCGCGAGCTGACTCCGACGACGCCGTGTCTGGCCGAGCGGACACGGTTGACCCCTCCAACCGGCTGCTCTCGAGGATGAACCCACGGCGGCTGTCGTTCGAGCAGTTGCGCGACACGCTGCTCGCGGCCTCGGGCGACCTGGATCTCGCCACGGGGGGCCGCGGTGACGGCGTTTTCGGCACCCGGCGGTCGGTCTACGTCACGGTCGAACGGCAGGCTTTACCCGCGGTGTTTGGCATCTTCGACGTCGCCAACCCCGACCTCCACTCCCCGCAGCGGCCGGAGACGACGACGGCGCTGCAGGCCCTCTTCGCCCTCAATCATCCGTTTGTTGCCGACCGTGCGCGGCGTGCGGTCGTGCGGCACGCCGCCGACCCCAGATCGGAGGCGGAGATCGAAGAGCTGTATCGCGGAATCCTCGGCCGCTCACCCTCCGACTCCGAACGGCAGGACGCAGCGCGGTTTGTCGCTGCGGCACCCGTCGAGCCTGCCGGCGAGCCCCGCGGTGAGGCTGTGCTCGCGCCGCTCGAGCAACTGGCCCAGGTGCTCCTGCTCTCCAACGAGTTCATGTTCGTGGACTAAAACCGATGACCATGCCCAATCGAAGCCCAGACCGCATCGGCCGCCGCGAGATGATCGCGTCTGCGGGCGCTGGCCTCGGGTTCGTCGCGATGGCGGCAACGCTCGCCGACGCGGGTGATCTCACCGCCGTGCCGCCTCCCGCCGACGCACTGGCCCCCCGGCCGCCGCACTTCGCGCCGCGGGTGAGGCGCGTGATCCAGTTTTTCCTCAACGGTGGTCCGTCGCATATCGACACCTTCGACCCGAAGCCCCTCCTGGCCAAGTATGCGGGCCAGCCGCTGCCGTTTTCGATTGCCACCGAGCGCAAGACGGGAGGTGCGCTCCCCAGCCCGTTCCGGTTCAGGCGGTACGGCGACAGCGGGCTGGAGGTCAGCGAACTCTTCGAGCGCACCGCCGCGCACGCCGACTCGCTGGCGGTCATCCGCTCGATGCGGGCCCGCCTGCCCAATCACGAGCCGTCGCTGATGCTGATGAACTGCGGCGATGCGGTGCAGCCGCGACCGAGCGTGGGTTCATGGGTGCTCTATGGTCTGGGCACGGAGAACCGCAACCTTCCTGGCTTCGTGGCGATGTGTCCAGGGGGACAGCCGGTGAAGGGCCCCGACAACTGGCAGTCGGGTTTCCTGCCGGGGGTGCTTCAGGGCACGTACATCGACAGTAAGCACGAGCGAGTGGAGGAGCTGATCGAGAACATCCGCAGCGGCCATGCCACGGCCGCCATGCAGCGCCGGCAGCTCGACATGCTCAGCCGCCTCAACGCCGCCCATCGCGCCGACCGCCACGACCCCCGCCTTGAGGCTCGCCTCCAATCGTTCGAACTTGCCTATCGCATGCAGATGGAGGCCACCGACGCCTTCGACGTGTCGCGGGAGCCCAAGCACGTTCGCGAGGCATACGGCGAAACGGTGCATGGCCGGCAGACGCTCGTGGCGCGGCGGCTTCTGGAGCGCGGGGTGCGGTACGTGCAACTGTGGCACGGACAGGGGCAGCCGTGGGACCATCACTCGGAGATCGAGAAGAGCATCCGGCAGCATGCAGGCGAGCTCGACGGGCCGTTGGCGGCGCTGCTCACCGACCTCAAGCGACTGGGCATGTTCGACGACACGCTCGTCGTCTGGGGGGGTGAGTTCGGCCGCACCCCCGTCTCCGAAGGGGGCACGGGCCGCGACCATAACCCCTACGGATTCACGGTCTGGCTTGCCGGCGGTGGCGTTCGCGGCGGCGCGGTGCACGGTGCCACCGACGACTTCGGTTTCAGGGCGGTCGACCGGCCGGTGGAAGTGCACGACCTGCACGCGACAATGCTTCACTTGCTTGGAATCGATCATAAGCGCTTGACGTTCCGTTATGGAGGCCGAGATATGCGCCTTACCGATGTCCACGGCGAGGTGCAAACAGCAATTCTGGCCTGACATAACGGACAACAACCAGATCCCACAAATCACTGTCACAGTGATAAAACAACCAGACGCTTGAAGCGCGCAAAAAAGGCAGGGCCGGGGAAACCCCCGGCCCTGCCTCAATTCATTTCAATCTCTTATTGTTTGGCTCAACTATTATCACCCAGCCAAGCCGATAATCGACATACTCCAGTCTGTCAGGATAGTGGCAGGCCCAGATCCAGGGGCACGGGCGTCCGTAATTTCCAAAGTCCAAGCACCAGCAGCAACAGGAATCAGTGTGTTGAATCGAGACAGCGCGTTGGCAGGCTTGTATGTTCCAGGCAAAAGTTGCGATTGCTGCAACACTTGCTGGCCGGTTGCGGCTACCAGAGGAATGTCCCTGCTGGCTTGATCATCAAAACCGACTCGCATGTTGGAATTAACCGTGGCGGTTCCATTGAACAACACAATCGACTGACCTTGAGGGCCACGCAACGTGATACTGATATCGCTCGATTGAGCGACATTCAGGCCAAGGCTGACGTTGATGTCATTGATGGAAATGGCTCGTGTAACGATGATGGCCGAGGAAATCGTTCCACCAGCAACAAGAGTCTGGGGCGTGGTTCTACGGACCACAATGGCAGGGAGGGTACGAGCTGTCACATCGATAGACCACGAAAGGACTGAGCCCGCATCAAGGCGAACCTTATCCGCCACAACCAGCTTCCACGTCCCCGATGCATTCGAACCTCTGAGTGCCGCCAGCAATCCTTCAGGCTTGTAAGTACCAAAGAATGGAGCAGCACCCGTGGCAATTGAAACAGGTGCCAGATCGCTGAATGTTGTGTTGGTAAGGTTATCAGCAGATCCACCGCGACGATTGAACAACGGGATAATGGTTCCCTTTGGCGAAACAAGCCTGATATCCAGATCACTGACAAACGGATGGCTGATCGAAATCTTCACGTTAATGTTGGCGATGATAGCCGAATTAGGATAATTCAATGTAAAATTAGACGAGCCACCGTCTGCAATCGCTCGCGGATTGGGAACACTCACTGAAGGTGCAGGAGCCACCCATGCTGCAGTTGTGACTGGTGATGTCACAGAAATAGGCATACTGCTGGCCGGGGAACCAGTGTATGTGGATGGGGGAACTGCATCGATCAACGCGCCAACGTTCAGGTAGCGGCCTCCGCCGCCAACAACTGCCTGCAGGTTCGGCCTGATCGTGGCAGAAGAATAAAGCATTGAAATGGCATCTGAATAAGTAATATTTGGATAGCGGTCAAGCAGCAGGCTCATGGCGCCCGCCACATGCGGTGCCGCCATCGATGTTCCACTCAAAAACTGGTATCCGCCACCAGGCTGGCAACTGAGTATGTCAACACCAGGGGCGCCGATATCCACTGACAATATTCCACGGTTAGAAAAGTCTGCAATAGCGCCATTGTGGTCAATAGCTGCAACCGCGACAATATTATCCTGCGAGTAGGAAGCCGGATATGAAGGATCTACGTCATTATTGTTATAACTGTTTCCAGCGGCAGCCACAAAAATGTGGTTTGCCAATCTGGCTTTGTCGATTGCCACGCTGAGAGCCTGAGAAGCTGGTCCGCCACCCCAACTATTGTTGGAAAGTTTCACGCCCATCATCACGGCGTAGTCGAGCGCCCTAATGGCATCGGAGGTGGTACCGCCGTTGGTTCCAAGGAATTTCAACGCCATGATCTTGGCGTGCCAATTGACCCCGGCCACACCAATTCCGTTATTCCCGACAGCAGCAATGGTTCCCGCGCAATGGGTGCCATGGCCATCATCGTCAAATGGGTCCGAATCGTTATTGGCAAAGTCATATCCGTAAATGTCGTCCACGTAGCCATTTTTGTCATCATCGAGGCCGTTACCAGCGATTTCACCGCTATTGACCCACATGTTGTCGCGAAGATCGGGATGGTTGTAATCAACACCGGTATCAATTACAGCCACGACGGTTGCACCCGTTCCGGTGAGCGTATTCCACGCTTCTGGCGCGTTGATATCCGCGTTGGGCGTACCGCCAGTCTGGCCGGTGTTGTTCATGCCATAAAGCATTGAAAAAGCAGGATCATTCGGGATAGCGGTGGCGCGAATGATCCCGTTAGCTTCTGCTGAAATCACAGATTTGTTGGATTGCAGCGATTTCAAAACATTGCTGACCGACCCCGAGGTGATTTGGGCCTCATAAAGGCCGGGTACCAGGTTGTAGCCCTTCCCCACCTGCAAACCCGGGGCATAAGCACCCAATTTCAAGTCTGGTTTAGTATTGGGAGCAAATGTGACAAAAATAGATTTTGTGCTGTAATCGGCAGGTCGAGCCTGGGTATTGGCCAGGTTGTAAACAACAGCTGGAACAGCTCGATCCTCGAGCATCTCCAGTGCAAGATTTGCTGTGGCGCGAACGGAAGATACCTGAGCTTGGCTTGCCAGACGGCGGTTCAGCCACCCGCGCAACAATTGACGAACCGCCATGGTGACACCCCTACTATGTGATAGCGAATGGAATCGAACCCAAGCCGGAACTAATCTAAAAGTTCCCGAACAAACCATCAAGTTACCAAAACATTCTTGAGTATCGTTGCATACTAGACATACAACTGTCAAGAATACACGCAGATTTTGGCATCATTAACGATGCTGACGCGTGGGTACATCAGGAAAGATCCGCAAGATTGGTCGTTCAAGTGATTGAGACCACCCTACTGATTGCTCCATCTGCACTCTCGACAACTTACTTGAGCTCAGAGACGCAATGGGTTAATCTGCCCGTGCCCTCCACTGTCTTTACCTTCCCAAACCTCGGGAGATCCCCATGACTTGGCAACTCAATCGCCGTTCGTTTGTTATTTCCAGCGCGGCCAGTACCGCAGCCTTAACGGTTCCCGGTGTATCGTGGGCTGGCGCTTCCAGTCAGGTACGCGTGGCTGTCATTGGCGTGGCCGGCCGCGGTGCCAGCAATCTCGCTGGAATTGCCGCCGCTGGTGCCAAAGTTGCCTACCTCTGCGATGTCGATGAACCACGCGCAGCCGCTGCGCGCAAGCAGTTCCCAGACGCCAAGTTCACCAAGGACTTCCGCACCATTCTGGATTCGAAAGATGTCGACGCGTTTGTGATTTCCACCCCCGATCATACGCATTTCCCTGCTGCCGCTCTGGCTATGGATGCCGGCATGCACGTTTACTGCGAAAAACCGCTGGCTCACACCGTTGCTGAATCCAGAATCCTCAACAACCTGGCACGATCTAAAAAACGTGTCACGCAAATGGGCACTCAGGTTCACTCGGAAAACAACTACCGCCGCGTGGTTGAGCTGATTCGCGCTGGCGCCATCGGACAGGTGAAAGAAGCCCATGTATGGTGCGCCAAGTCGTGGGGCGGCGACGGCAAACGCCCGACCGACACCCCCTCAATTCCTGAAGGACTTGACTACGATCTGTGGGTCGGCCCAGCGGCCATGCGCCCCTATAACAAAGCGCACCTGCCGTTCGAATGGCGCCGCTGGTGGGATTTCGGTACCGGCACCCTTGGAGACATGGGATGCCACTATCTGGATCTGGCATTTTGGGCGCTGAATCTCGACCACCCTATTCATGTTTCCGCAACCGGTAGCCCCGTTAATGACGAGATGGCTGCCAAGGAACTGACCGCCACGTGGAAGTTCGACAAGCGTGGGAACCGCAATCCGGTAGACCTCACCTGGTACGACGGTGGGCGAAAACCTGACATTAAAGGCATTCTGCCCTGGGGCGATGGTGTGCTGTTCGTGGGTGAAAAAGGCATGCTGCAATCGAACTATGGCCAGCATGCATTCATCGGCCTGAACGCCGAAGACGCCAAAAAGGGTCTTAAAATCGACCCTATTGCGGCATCTCCCGGTCACTATGTCGAGTTCATCAAAGGAATTCAGGGCGAAGGCAAGCCGATGTGCTCGTTCGACTACTCGGGGCTTCTCAGCGAAATGGTTATTCTTGGAGTGGTCGCCTACCGCGCTGGAGTTCCATTCAACTGGAATGGCAAGGCATTCTTGGCCGATCAACCCAAGGCAACAGCGCTTCTTACCAAGAAGTACCGCGCTCCATGGGACAAGGAACTGGCGAAGTTCATGAACATGACACAGCTCATCTGATACTTTTCGAACGATATGAAAAGAAGTGGGGCGCCCGCCTGGGCGCCCCACTTCTTTTGGTGCGCACTGAATCAGGGTGAAGGTGTTGTTCCCCATCGCCACGCGCTCAATGCCTTCAACTCACGCACGAACAGTTCATTACCAACAACTGCAAGGTGACCCCAAGTTTCCTGATCACTGAGTTTGCGTTCGTCCAGAACTTCCATTTTTTGCGGATTGGCCTTGAGTAAAAAAAGCATACCCCGGTTGTCCAACGCCAAAATTTTGTCGCCATGTGCAACCATGGACCAATATTCCCCATAAGTGCCCGCTGAAGTCCAAGTAACGTTCCCTGTGGCCAGATTCAAACAAACCACGCGACGATTGCGGAGGTGCAAATATGCGTGGCCGTTGTGAATAACCGGGCTCGACATATTGGCTTCCGCGTTACCAACCTTCCACGCTTCGACCGTGTCGAGATCGCCGGCTTTGGAAACAATATCGAACCGGTGCGCTTTTCCACCATAGGCACTGGTAAATATGCCGCCTTCGTAAATGGCAGGTGTGAGAATGTTCATGCCACGAAAAGCAGGTATCTCGCGCTTCCAGAGAACCTTGCCATCGACAGGATCAACCCCGGCAAGGTGTGTGCGATTCTGCACAACCAACTGGTCGCGTGAAGCTAAAGTGGCACGCACGGGAGAGGAAAAAGCGCTGCCATACATCCCGCCGCCATCTTCAAGCGTGCGCCAAATAGTTTTGCCATCGGTCTTGTCAAGCTTAACAAGGCCGCCACCGCCCTGAATATAGATTCCAGTGGCATCCACAATGGGCGAGCAGACAAAACCAAAAGCAGGCAGAGGGCTTTTGAATCGTTCCATCAAGTCGACGCGCCAACGCTCGCGTCCGGTGCGGGCCTCTAGCTTGACCAGAACATCGCGCATGCCCGCGAAGTAAATGGAATCGCCATCGAGTACCGGAGTGCTGCGAATCCAGTCGCCGTTGCGCTTGGCAAAGAAAGGCACACTCATGGAGCCCGGCCACGATGTTTGCCAGACGGGCTTACCCGTGGCCCTGTCAAAAGCACGGGCAACCTCGTCGCGCGCCCCCACGGTTTCAGCCGTGAATACCTTGTCGGCACTGACAACGGGACCGGGGTAGCCCGATCCCAGCTCAACGCGCCATGTCCGCTTAAGAACATCCTCGCCAAGCTTTTCGGGCCAAGGTGCACCATCTGGCAGACGGGCATCGCGCGCCGGGCCCCGCCATTGCGTCCAGCCGGATGCCGGTGTTGGAGCATCCGCTCCAGGAATTGACAGGAGTGCTGCCAGAAAAACCAACGCTGCCATGATTTACCTCCAAAGTTTACGTTTTTTACTTATAGGCACGGAACCAGAGGGGCGCATCTCAAGTCAGCAAAATTATTAGGTCATCATTTCTTCTGTGAGTGCCGCATTGCTGAACACGTTCTGCACATCTTCGTGATCATCCAGCGCTTCCAGAAGCCGGGCAATCTTCTGACCCGTTTCGATATCAACGGTCATAGGATCCTTGGGGATGTGGGTCACTTCAGCACTGTCGAGAGTCAATCCAGCCTTTTGCAGGGTTTCCTGAACTTTCTGAAAAACGCCGGGTGCACAGGTGATTTCGAACGACTCACCCACGCTGCGAACATCGTCAGCGCCCGCTTCGAAAACAGCCAAGTTGATTAGCGAGTCTTCATCGGTGGAAGCGGCAGGAATAACGATAAGGCCTTTCCGTTCAAACAGGTGGGCAGCACACCCTGGGCCACCCATGTTGCCTCCTGCGCGATCAAAGATTTTCCGAACTTCGCCGCTAGTACGGTTGCGATTATCGGTAACAATCTCGATAAGTACAGCCGTACCACCGGGCCCGTACCCTTCGTAATTCACCTCATCAAAAACCACGCCATCAATTTCGCCACAGCCCTTCTTCACGGCGCGTTCGATGTTTTCCTTGGGCATGGAAACCGCTCTGGCTTTATCGATGGCATAGCGCAATTTGAGATTCATGGCGGGATCGCCGCCACCATTCTTGGCAGCAATCATGATGTAGCGGGAAAGCTTGCTCCAAAGCTTGCCCCGCTTGCTGTCCTGAACACCTTTATGACGCGAAATATTCGCCCAATGACTGTGACCTGCCATCGATCTTGTGACCTCATCAGGGGCGGGAAGCTTTGGGGCCGTCCGCCAGCTTACGCTCGATCAGTTCGAGCCGATTCTCCCCAGGACGATCCTGCCCGGCGCGCCAAAGGAAAACCGCACGTTGCCAACAGCTGCGTGCCGTCTCTTTGTCTCCGCGTGCCGCCAGCGCATCGCCCAGATGATCCCACAATACCGGATCGTCCCCCTCGGGCAAACGGGTGGCACGTTCAAGTTCGCGACAAGCTTCATCAAAGCGCCCCCGTTTGAACAGCACCCAGCCAAGAGTATCAACCTTCATGGCACTGTCATGTGCTGGAGACCAAACTGCAAGTTCGTAGCGCGGCATCACTCCTTGCCTCCGCTGGTTGGCATCTAGTTCCAGCGCGTCGCGGATGAGTTTTTCCGCACGTTCCAAATCGATTCCGCGCTCGGAAAGTTCGTAACAAATCTCATTGGTTAGTTCCGGGTCAGCAGGATGTAGCCTTGCCAGCGACTCCAATTCTTCCAACGCCTCCTTGTCGCGCCCCGTTACTTTCAGAACTCGCACACGGGTGAGGGCAATTTCACGTTGTTCCCCCGGCAACGGATGGTGTCTGGAAAGACCAGCCAACACGGCATCTGACTCCTCAGATCGCTTCAAATGCGCAAGTGCCATAGCTGAAAGGCGACCTGCCCACAAAGCACCCTTCGGATCGTTGTCATCGGTGCCGTTTTTCAGCGTGTCGAACGCCTCCTGATAATGCCCCATCGTCAGCAAGATCGAGGCACAAGTCGTCGCCTGCCTGCGTTTCATGCCAACGGGCAATGCGTCGCGGATTTCACGCGCAAGTGCCAGCGCTTCAGCGCGTTTGTGCTCGCGCATGAGCAGTTCCACCATGAAAAATCGGGTCTCATCATTACGCGCAGCTTGTTTCGGATCCGGTCGCTTCAAGGCTTCCTCGTAGAGATTTCTCGCCTGAGCAAATGAGCGAAATCGGGTGGCCGCCTCCGCCAACAGCACCAGCGTCGCCGGTTTCAATATTGTTAGAACAGGTTTGCTTCCGGCAGCCCCGTTTTCGCCAGATGCCGTTACAGCATCAAGTACCGCGCGCAACCGGGCTGGATCTTCCAAAAGTGCCTGCACCAGTACCCGGCAGGCATCAGGCCCGCCACGGGAGCCCGGAAAAGGTGGCGGACCACCCGCGGGAGACGACGCATCTTCAGGAGTAAGCCATTCGTCGGCCAAGCGGGCAATTTCAATCGCACCCGCTTGCCCCTTTTCTAGCAAGCCCGTCACCACATCGCGTGCGGCCACCGCATGAGCCTGTTCACGTAAAATCAGCATCGATTGTTCGATGGCTTCGTTTTTCCGGCCGGAACGGCTGAGTTCCCGCGCCCAAAGCAAGCGTAGATCCGCATTGCGGGCATCGCCTTCCACATACCCGATCAATTCTGTAAGCAACTTTTTCTCATCGCCCGCCTGCCGCCGCAAACGAACCAGAAGTTCATATCCATCCATCATTTGAGGACGGGTAGAAAGATATTCGGTCAACCGTGGGAATGCCTCATCACGGTTCCCTTTCTGAGCCTGAATCTCGGCAAGCCTCAGCCCAAGCCGGGCGGTACGCACCGGATCACGCCTGTAGGCCTCTAGGTAGCTGGCCAATCCTGCTTCGGCATCACCGCGTTCCACGGCATACCTGCCGATGCGCTCATGCACTTCGGCGCTTTTGCGTTCGAGGTCTTCTACTCCATAAACGCCAACTTCGGTAGCTTCGGGTCGATCGAGCAAAATGGCCAATTCCCGCAATGTTTTTTCCGCCTGCGCGTTTTGCTTCTGCTCCTCATAGAGCGTGGCGATGACAATCAGCATGCGAATTCGTCCGGGCAGATTGTCTCCCAGTTTCGGAAGCGTTTTCTCCAACACTGCCGCGGCTTCGGTTTCTCGCCTACTGCGACGCAGTGCCTCGGCCAAAAACAGAGCAGAACTGGCATCGTCTGGGTAAGCGGCCATGATGCGTTCTCCCGACTCCAATGCTTCGGGAATTCTCAACAACCCAAGATAAAGAGGCATCAGCGACTGTCTTGGTGGAACCGCTTCTGGATCGAGCCGGCGAACCTCTTCAAGAAGATTGACAGCTTCCACAAGATTCCCGTCGTGCTGAGCTTGCAGCCCCCTGATATAGATTCCCAGCGCCTTGGAATGATCAATCGATGCCTTATTTGGCTTAGGAAGTGGCAATGCCATGGCAGGCCGGTCTTCGGGCACCTGCATTGCCACAAGGCAACTAGCACAACAACTGATCCAACTCATGGCTTCCATGGCGAGTCTCCGGAGTCAGGCGACCATACCTCCGGGGCGGATTCCAGCGCCAGTCCCAATCTTCAGCCAGACTTGATTCCATATTTCCACCCAAGTTACGCTGCATAGAGATGATTTTAGATCAGACATGAGCTATCGGGACGGTACCGCAAGGATGCGGTTCGGCGACTTGGGAGTGGATTCCATGATGCGATCAGCCAAGCACAGCGCGTGTATCTTAACCTTGTGCCTGACGGCATGGATTGTTGCTGGCGCCCATGGGCAGGACCCAGGTGTCGTTATTCCCAAAGGCCCCAACGACCGACTGGTTGCTCCCGGTTTAAGCCCGCAAGACCCATCGCCCAGATTCAACGACATGGGCGATGCCAAGGACCCACCCGGCATTCCCCCTGTTTGGGTACTTCATTTCAAGTTCAAGGACCCACGCATTGTGAAGGTTAAGGTTCCGGGCAAGGGAGAGCGTTTGTGCTGGTATGTCTGGTATCAAGTTTACAACTTTTCAGGCGAACCACGTCAGCTGATTCCTACGTTTGAAATCAAGGCAGACACCTCTGATACCGTGCACCACGATCAAATTCTCCCTGCAGTTGAAGCCGCGGTCGCCCGGGTTGAAGATCCTGCTTCGACCGACACTATCCGCAATTCGGTCACTATTTCCCAAAGCCTCATCCCTGTTTCAACCACGCAAAGGCTGAGGCCCGTCACAGGCGTTGCCCTGTGGGACGACATCGAGACCAACGCCCAGCGTTACACATTGTTCGTCACAGGCCTGTCCAACGGCTGGTCCATTGCCACGGGTAACAATGCCGGGGCCAACGGCGAACCCGAAACAATTGTCCGACGGAAAACCTTGCAGGTTGAGTTCCGACGCGTCGGGAACACCGACCGAATTGAACTGTTCGGCACGCCCCGATGGGTTTACCGCGGAGGCGCGCTCACAACTCAGGTCAAGGAAAACGTCCCGGCTGCCCCCAAGAAGCCATGACAAGTTTCCCTGTGCGTGTTATAAAAAAAGTTCTGCTTCCATGTTCAGATTCGTGCGGGGACTTACGTCATGGCACATAAAAAGGGTCAGGGTTCGGTCAGGAACGGTCGGGATTCAGCCAGCAAGCGTCTGGGCGTGAAAACCTTCGGTGGCACTCCTGTCATCGTTGGCAACATTCTTGTCCGTCAGCGCGGCACCCGCTACCACCCAGGCCGCAACGTCGGCATCGGTCGCGACGACACGCTGTTTGCCTTGGCAGACGGTGTGGTTCATTTCGACCGCGAAGGCCGCCGTGTGAACGTGATTAAGGCCGTTGTGGCCGCCGAAGCAACTGCCTGATTTAGTCAGCAGTCTCGATATTCGCCTAACAACCAAACACGCCCCCATCGTCTAGAGGCCTAGGACGTAGCCCTCTCAAGGCTAAGACAGGGGTTCAAATCCCCTTGGGGGTATTCAGCTCCCAAGCCTAATCAGGCTTGGGAGCTGTTTTCGTTAATTCATCTCTCAACCTGATACAAATAGATGATTCGCCTGAGTGGTTAATCTGAAAACATACAGAAATTTCGATTCGATTCTGATGCATTGCAATCAAATCTGTTGCCCCCACTCAAACAAGCGGTTAAAATTGATTCAAGTGCTATTGCTCAATTGGGGTATTTTATGCCCGCTCTTCAATCTTCAGACCAACGCTTTTATTCGCAACGCAGACTGGTACTGGAAGTCTTGGAATCGCGCCTAACACCAACCCGTGCATGGTTTGAAAGTTCGGATTTGCCACTACACATCAACGGAAGCACCTCTCTGCAAGCCGAAGTCGTTGTAAACCGCTCTGTCACAATCCAAGACATCGATATCTGGCTCAATCTGGATCATGCCAAAACCGATGAACTTAATTTGACGCTTATCTCTCCAGCCGGAACAGAAATCAGGCTGATCACCGGTCGGGGCGGAAATGGAACGGGATTTCACGACACCATTATCGATGATCAGGCACAACAGTCATTGAACAGTACCACGACGGTTTCAGGGCAGAGATATAGGCCGGAAGAATCACTAGCAACATTTGAAAATGAACAAGCGCAAGGCGCATGGCACCTTCGAATTCAAGACAATAATCCCTTGGATAACACTGGAACGCTTTATTCGTTCTGGCTGGGAATCACCAGTCCACCAGATGATCATGGAGATTCGACAACGAACGCAAGCCCTCTTCTTCATGCCGCCAGCTCTCTTTTCTCCGAATCTGGGAATATTGAAATTGCAGGAGATC
>Ga0209598_10002947_pt1 | contig 13036 bp, 11 predicted proteins | sample M_140807_EF_Meta_FD_187317 | JGI IMG/M metagenome (GOLD analysis project Ga0209598, IMG submission 187317) | Freshwater microbial communities from Lake Montjoie, Canada to study carbon cycling - M_140807_EF_MetaG (SPAdes) (version 2) | ecosystem: Environmental > Aquatic > Freshwater > Lake... | reverse complement strand
GTGCTGATCGGACGCGAGGACACCATGGAAATCCGGGATGGAAACCTCAAGGAGAGGCACGGCGTCCCGGCAGAAGTTCCCGGGGCTGACACCGCGAACTCGCCATCCCCTGTCGTCCTTCAGAACCGCGAGTTCCACGCCTCAATTCTTGAGGGACGGCCGCCGTCGATTTCCCCGGACAGCGTTCTTCCCGCAATGGAAGTCCTCCAGATTGCGCAGGATGCCGCCGATGCGCTTGCACTCCGCTAGCTAGTCGCGCGTCGCGGCCGTTCGCGTGGTGCGACGGCCGCAGTTCGGTTCCGCCCTACTGGGCGCCGCGATCGGGCCAGTGGCGGACGCGCGTGACCGGTGGCATGATGGCCGCATGAAGATCACTGCCGTCCGCCTCATCGCCTACACCGGCGAAATGACCTTCCCGGGCGTGTTCTGGGAAGAACGCCTTGTACGCCCACTGGACCTCTATCCGGAACACCGGGACGACGCGCCCGCGTGGCTTGAACCGATTCCCGGCGGTAGTTACCGGATGGCCAGCACATTCCTGCGGATCGAAACCGACGAGGGGGTACACGGCATCGGAGGGCCTCTCTCCGATGATCAGGCGTACATCATCGCTACCCAGATGCGTTCACTCCTGATCGGATCCGACCCGATCGCCATCGAACTCCTCTGGGACAAGATTTACCGCTCACAGGTTCACGGACGCAAAGGCGCGGCGATGATGGCCCTGTCGGTTGTCGATTGCGCCCTTTGGGATCTCAAGGGACGCTGGCTCGGACAACCCGTGTACCGCCTCCTTGGGGGACCGACCCGTACATCCGTGCCGGCCTATGCGAGTTGCCTGGGCTACTCGGTGGAGCCGGAACGTGCCGCCGAACGCGCCAAGATGCTTCACGCCGAAGGATGGCGCCACCAGAAATGGTTCTTCCGCGACGGACCGGGATCCGGGAAGCCGGGAATCGACCGGAATGTCGCAATGGTCAAGGCACTTCGCGAGGCCGTCGGGCCAGACACGGACCTGATGTTCGATGCCTGGATGAGTTGGGATCTCCCCTACGCGATCCAGGTTGGGCGGCGGATTGCCGAGTACCACCCGCGATGGGTTGAGGAACCCGTCATGCCGGACAAGATCGAGCAATACGCGCAAGTACGTCGGGCACTCAACGCGATGGGCATTCCGGTCTCAGGTGGCGAGCACGAATACACCCGCTGGGGTCTCAAGCAACTCATGGATGCGCAGGCGGTGGACGTCCTGCAGCCCGACATCTACTGGTGTGGGGGGATCTCCGAGACCTTGAAGATCTGTGCGATCGCTTCCACCTATGACTTGCCAGTGATCCCGCACGGCCATTCGACCCCGGCGACCATGCACCTGATTGCGGCGATGACCCCGAACCTATGCCCGCTTCTGGAATTCCTGCTCAAGTGGAACACCGTCCACCAGTGGTTCCTGAAGTACCCAATCTGGCCAGTGAATGGCGAGGTCCAAGTTGCGGTACTGGACCGACCGGGGATTGGCATGGACATCGACGAGGCAAAAATCGTCACGCAAAAGGAAATCTACGCCTGACGGAATTAATGATCAGCGCCAGTGAACACTGACTATTGGTCGTCGCACCATTGCTCAAAAACAGTTTGGCCCCGCTTCCTCTACACCGTGCGGGGCCAACTTCACTCTTCAGGCCAGCGCGGCGCGAAGTGCCGCCGGGGCATCCGGGAAGTCGCCAAGCAACTCACAGGTCTGTGCCCGAGAGTCGTAGCAACTGACCGTGAATTGGCCGTCGCCCGGCAGACGCACGATTTGCCGAACTTCCGCATTCTGGTCGGGTCGCCGGAAGGTGACCCACTGCCAGTCAGCAGACGCACGGACCTGCGCACCACCCGTGGCCCGCAATTCGCGTACCAACCACCGCCACTCGATTGGCTCACCATCCTGATGGCCACTCAATCCACCGGGCGAGGAGTTGATCCTGCCGGAACCCACAAAGGGTCTTCCTGCTTCCATGGCTTGCATCCTTGCTTGAATACCCTTCCGGCGCGTCCTTCCCTGGGCCGCTTGCGTCTGGGTCTGTTGGAACTATCGGCGAGTTGCATCGCCGCCTTTACCGTTAGCGACAACCCAACCCCTCGCTTCGCTCCCCGCCCCGCCGGATTTATATGTTCGCTTTCCTCACATCACGCTGTCAGCACCGATCCGGAGCGCGATGAAGTCAGGCGCCCGTTCGTCACTGCCGCCACGCCGTTCACGAAGACATGCGAGATGCCATCCGGATAGACCGCAGGTGTCTCGAAGCTTGCGCGGTCGGTGATGGTCGCCGCATCGAAGATCGTGACATCGGCGGCCAAACCGGGGCGAAGCAGGCCGCGGTCGCGCAACCCGAACTTCGCGGCGGGCATCGCAGTGAACTTGCGGACCGCCTCTTCAAGACGGAGCCAACGACGCTCGCGCACGTAGTCGCCAAGGACGCGGGCGGTCCATCCAAAACTCGCGGGGTGGTTCACCATCGCCGCCAACGGGCCATCAGCCGATGCCGTCCAGGCGTCAGCCTCGATGGCAACCAATGGGTGCTGAACAAGCTCACGCAGATGGTCGTGCGTCTTGACCTCGCCGAACATCCCGGCGTCGGCGATTCCCGCCCCTTCCGCCTGGAGAATGTCAAGGTACGCATCGATCGGCTGACGGCGCATGGTGTCCGCAATGTCCACGAACGACTTGCCAAAGAGATGCATGGAATTTGACGTGCGTCCGAGCCAGAGGATGTCCCACTCGCCCCGTGCGACCATCAGCCAGTAGCGGTTCAGGTCGCCTTTGACCCGCTCCCTGATGGTTGGATCCGCCAGTCGCTCGGCGGCGATTGCCGGACCCGCGTCGAACAACCACGGAGGCAAGACAGCCGCCATCAACCCGAGCCCGGCGATGTAACTGGTCGTATCGCACGACACGTCCACGCCGCGTCCACGGGCAGCATCCTGCGCTTCCATGGTGCCCTCCCATGCACCATCCGGGGCACCACGTCGCTTGTTGTTATGCGAGATCTGCAGGCGGGTTCCAGCCTCCTCACAGATCCCGACAATCTCGTCGACGGACGCACCAAACTCCTCATTCCGGGTCCGTTGATGGCACGTGTGGATGCGGTCGTACCTTGCGACTACCTTTGCCATTGCAAGGAGCTCATCGCGCAGAGCTGCGCGGCCGGGCACGAACTCCAGGCCGGTCGAAAAGCCGATCGCACCCTCTTCAAGGGCCTGTGCGAGGTGCCTCTCCATTCCGGCGATCTCGTCCGGCGTCGCGGGTCTCTCTCCGCTCCCCATCACCGCGCTGCGAATTGCCGCATGACCGGCCTGGAACGCGAAGTTTGCCCCGATACCCCCGGAGCGCACGGTCTCGAGGTAGTCGGCGAATGAGTGCCAGGCAAGTTGGACACCGGGGGACGTCCGCGAGACATCGGCAGCAAGGCGTGCCTCGTTCAGATGGGTGACCGGTGCGTATGACATGCCGCAGTTGCCGACGACCTCTGTCGTCACCCCTTGCATCAGGGTGCTGTCGGCACCGCGGTTGGCAAGCAGGCTCCAGTCGGAATGTGAATGACAGTCAATGAACCCCGGCGCAACGATGAGACCCGTGGCATCGATTTCACGGGTCGCCGACGCGCCGGACAGATTTCCGATGGCGGTGATGCGGTCGCCGGTGATGCCGACATCGGCACGGACCCACGGCGAACCCGTGCCATCAACGACACGGCCACCACGGATGAGGACATCGAGGGTCATGGGTGCCTCCAATCAAACTGGTTCAGGATGGCGCCATCGTATCGCGGTCACTTTATGTGTGAGGGCGAACACGGACATGTGCGCCCCTAGACAGGTTGGGTTCCCGGGTGGAATGGCGCGCCGTGGCCCCACGGTTGCCGAGTACACGGACCGAATTGGGCGACGGCGTGCCACCTTCCAAGCGGGCAACGATGCCCGCGGGGCGATCATCGAACTGGAATATGTAGAAGGTCATCCCAAAGCTAGGCCGGACCGGGATCCTTCAAACCGCTCCCAGTAACGATCACGAACACGAGGTCATCCGGCCCGATAGTTCCCGCCCCGGCCAATTGGGCAAGTGCGGCGAGCGCGGACGCGGACGTCGGTTCGGCATAGATGCCCTCAAGCATCGCCAGATCATCACGGGCCTTGAGGATGTCCGTGTCGTCACGTGCCACCGCGGAACCACCGGTGGCAGCGATTGCATGCAAGATGTCGCTACCCCGGTGTGGACGCTCAATCTCGATACCCCCGCAGACTGTCGGGCGACGGACAACAGACGCGGGATCAGACTCACCGCGCCCGAAAGCCACAGCAATCGGGGCGCAGTGGGTCGTCTGGGCGGCATGGAGACGCGGGATGCTGACCGCCGAGGACACTTCACCCCCTCGCTTCGCTCCCCACGCCGCCTGATTTACATACGCTTCGCTTGAACCAGTCCGATCGGTCGAAGAATCCAGGAGTGCCATGGCAGCGCCCATGAACAATGCCCCTCCGCCGACGGGCATGACGATGTGCCATGGAAGACCATCGCATCCGAGTACGGCAGCAGTTTCGGAGAGTTCGAACCCGAGCGATTGGTTGCCGACCACGAAGAGCGGGTTGTCGTTGTGCGAAACGTGATATGCGCCAGGGACCGACCCGGCGTTCCGGGCGGCATCAGCGACCGCCGACCGCGGACCCGGCACCGGGATGAGTTCGGCACCGTACGCGCGGATCTGGCGCAATTTCGGCGCGGGCGCATTGGCAGGCGCATAGACCGTGCACGACATTCCGGCACGCGCCGCGTACGCCGCCGCCGAGGCACCAGCGTTCCCTGATGAATCCTCCACCAAGTGGGAAGCACCGATCGCACGCGCGACACTCACGAGGATGGACATGCCGCGGTCCTTGTACGAACCGGTCGGGTTGGCGCCATCGAGTTTTGCGTAGACGCGGTTCAGACCGTGACGCGCTCCCCATCGGCTGAGAGGCACGACCGGAGTGTCCCCCTCACCCATCGTGATCGCTGCCGCCGTGGAGACGCGGTTATCCCCTAGGAACCGGGAACGGAAACGCCAGATCCCGGAAGCGGGAAGCGGGAGGGCCAACCCGCTCCGGGCGGAGATACCAGCGGTCCGGGCAATCGCCTCTTGTCCGATCGCATCACTGTCGTGAAATGATTCGGTGGATCGATCTCGTGCGGTGGTCATTGACGGAATCGTACCCCCCTCGCTTCGCTCCCCACGCCGCCTGATTTCTATACGCTTCGCTCCCTCGCTTCGCTCCCCACGCCGCCTGATTTCTATACGCTTCGCTTTCTAAGATGACATGGCACGCAAGGCGTCTCTGGCGATGTCCGGACGATCCCGGAGGGTCAAATTAACGACCAGTAGGGCACTAATCGGGTGACCCGGGTCGTACCATTCAGTCATGAAGGTGACCTTCCTGGGGACCGCAGCTGCCGAGGGCTATCCGGCGCTTTGGTGCCGTTGCGAACGCTGCGTCGTGGCGAGGGAACGTGGGGGCGAAAACCTGCGACTCCGCTCATCAGTCCTGATCAACGACGACCTCCTGATCGACCCCGGACCAGACCTGGTTGGATCAACCATCCGCCTCGGTGTCGATGTCGCCGACGTCCAGGCAATCCTGATCACGCACCTGCACGACGACCATCTGGATCCGACCGGGTTCCTGTGGCGCGGGGCAGGTTTCGCGTTACCCCCGTTGCCAGTCGCTGAGGTCATCGGGACTGCGCCGACACTCGGTCGCCTCCATGACCGCGAAGGCAAGGCCCTCGATCCGGCGGGACTTCGCTTCTCGCCTCGGCCCGTTAGTCACGGGGAACGTGTGAGTGTCTCGACCGGGGGAACGCACGACCCTGACCCGCGAGTGCGTCCGGGCCGGACGCGGACATCCGACGGGGCGCCACCCCTCGCTTCGCTCCCCACGCCGCCAGATTTATATACGCTTCGCTTTCTAACGGCGACCGTGGCAAGGTCGTATGAGATCGTGGTGCTGCCCGCAAGCCACGCGCGACCCGACGAGCAGGCGTCATTCTTCGTGGTTCGTCAAACCCTCGGCCCGGAGCTGACACATGGCCAGCCGGCGACGGTGCTCTACGCCACGGATACCGGGCCATTTTCCGACGAAGCGTGGAACATCCTTGACCAGCTTGCCCATGACGGATGGACGTTCGGCGCTTCCATCATTGATGCGACCCTCGGACTGGGTGGGCCGGGAACTGCCCACATGAACCTCGAACAAGTCGTGTGGCATCAAGGTGAACTGGGACGTCGCGCACTGCTATCACCTGATGCGGGTCGTTTCGCCCATCACTTCAGTCACAATGGCACGCCACCACACCAGGAGTTGACCGCGCACCTCGCGCAGTTCGGTGTCATGCCTAGCCATGACGGCCTCGTGACCCATGTCGGGCCATGAAACTCGGCTGGATGGTTGCCTCTTGGTGCATCAAACACTCCAAACCCCTCGCTACGCTCCCCGCACCACCATTATTTATAAGTTCGCTACGCTCCAACCCGCAGGCATGAAGTCTGACCCGTCAGTCCGCTTGCTTCGACCATGGGGTGGCAGCGACAAGAAGATGGACATCGCCGTCAGGCCGGTCTCCCCAAAAGACCAGCACGCCGCAACCGATGATGAACGCATCCCCTCGCTTCGCTCTTCCATACCACCCCACCCCGTCGCCCCGTTTTTTTATATGTTCGTTCCTCACAAGGCCCGCCTGATTTATATACGATTCGCTTGGACGGCACCTCAATGACGGGCCTGCGAGTTGTCGCGACTCCCGCGTTGCGCGAGCGCTTGCGCATCGGAATGGGCACCCAGTCACTTGGTCAGGTCCGCTTGCCGAACCCACTTGGCTATGTCGCCTGTTTTGCCCGGAGCGAACCGCCTCGCGGTGGTCGCATGGGTTCACTCGCGATCATGGCGCTGATCAGCCCGGGTGGATCGGCGGGCGCGATCGCGGCGGCTGCGTTCGGTCGCGGTGCGATGGCCGGGATGATGGACCCGCCCATCGTATTCGTGGGGAACGATCAGTGGCACATCACGCGCCATCATGACGGCGTAGTGCTTCGCGATGATCGTGCCCGGGCTCTGGCGGTCACCCACGCCACGATCATGAACCATCTGGTCATTGGCTGCGGCGCGTGGCCCGTGGCGGTACCGCTTACGGGGACACGCGTCGCGCCGATGGATTGGCGGTTCGCCGAAGAGCTTGACGCCGCCCTGACTGCGTTTGGCGATGCGGTCGCCGCCGTTGCCGAAACCCTGTACGCACGGTCCGGACTGGTGCCCCCTGATACCGAGGTCGCACTTTCAGCGACCGGAATTGGAACCGACGGACCAACGGGCGCAGTCCGTGCCATCGGACGGGCAGCACGGTCGATCTTCGGCGGGTTCCCCGCATTCCAAGGTGGCCGACTTGGTGGAACACCCCAACCGCCCGGCGCAGTCGACCTCGCGCGCCTCGCACCATTCCGTGCTTCGACCGAGGATGCGTCGGACCCTTTCAGTGCTGTCGGCGGACTACCGGGTGTCAAGCGCGAACTACGCGGGGTACTCGTGGCCGTGCGCGACCCGGATGCCTACCGACGATGGGGCGTCCGACCGCCGCGGGGAGTTCTGCTTCACGGACCACCGGGAACCGGGAAGACGCTTCTGGCAAGGTGTCTCGCAACCGGTGCCGGCGCGAGATTCGTGCACGTGCGGAGTACCGACGTCACATCGAAGTGGTACGGCGAGGCGGAACGTCGGCTCCAGGCAGTCTTTGATGACGCACGCACGCACGTGCCGACGGTCCTGTTCTTTGATGAACTCGACGCGGTCGCGCCGGTCCGCGACGATTCTCACGAAGCCACTCACCGAATAGTGAGTACATTGCTGGTCAACCTGGATGGTCTAGAGGACGTGCATGGGGTGATCGTTGTGGGGGCGACAAACCGGGTCGACGCGATTGATCCGGCACTGACCCGTCCCGGACGGTTCGACCGACTGGTTGCCGTGCCCCTGCCTGATCGCGAGGGCCGGGCGCAGGTCTTGCGGATTCATCTGGAGGACGCGTCGCGCGCTGCGGGCCGGCCAGTGTTCGGCTTGCCGGATCAGACCGCGTGGGACCTGTTGCTCGACCGTACCGAGGGCATGAGTGGCGCCTCCCTTTCCGAGGTGGTCAGACGCGCCCTCGAGGTTCGGGTCCTTGCGGGAGACCGTGACGGCCAGATCGGGGTTGCCGACCTCCTTGTCGAATGTGACGGGGTCGGTTAGGGCGCCGGCAGCGGCAAGATGGGCCAGTTAGGGGAAGGCGGGTCATCGGCGGCTACCATCACCGTGGCCGGTCTTGCGGCGAAGGGGACTGTCATGCAGGATCTGGTGATCCGAAACGCGACGCTGTGGGACGGCACGGGTTCACCTGCCCGGCCGGGACACACCATCCACCTGCACGGGGACACCGTCGCCTGGATAGGTCCCGAGTCTTCCCCACATGCATCGTCGTTGCCACGTGGTGCTGGCACGATGACAATCGATGCAGCTGGCCGGTGGCTCCTGCCCGGCTTGATCGACCTGCATGTTCATCTCACGTTCGATCCGCGTGATCCCGACTTCCTCCGCGTCGCGACACTCACCCCCGTCGCCGAGGCTGCATTCCGGGGTGCCCATCACGCGAGGCTCATGCTTGAGGCCGGGTTCACTGGCGTTCGCGACATGGGTGCGTTTGGCGACGCGAACGTGGCGGTCCGCCGTGCCATTGAAGCCGGATGGACGACCGGACCCCGCCTTGCGACGGCTGGCGTCTTCGTGACGGTTCGGGGCGGACATGCAGACCTTGCCTTGAAGCAGGATGTCGCCGTGGCGCAGGGCATCGCCGTCACCGGGATCGACGCGGTGCGTGATGCGGTCCGGTCTCGCGCCCACCGTGGCGCCGACTGGATTAAGGTCCTGGCGACCGCAGGCGTGATGACTGGTGGAGGCGCACCGGTTGGGGCGTGCCTTTGGGAGGACGACGAACTGGCGGCTGCGGTATCGACGGCCACCCGGCTCGGCAGGAAAGTCGCAGCGCATGCCCACGGGGCTGACGGCATCCGGGCAGCCGCTGAAGCTGGCGTCGCGACCATCGAGCACGTGACGATGGCAGACACCGCGTCCGTCGAGGCAATGTCCCGCAACCGCACCGTTCTTGTGCCGACCTTCTCGGCCGCGCAATCGGTCGTCCGCGAAGCACGCGCAGGCAGGCTCTCCCCGTCGAGCACCGCGTTCGCACTGGAGATGGGACCACGCCATGTGGCGTCGTTCCGAATGGCACGGGAAGCCGGCGTCCGCGTCGGATTTGGCACCGATATCGGGGTGCCGGGAACGGTGTTCGGGTCAAACGGCGGCGAATTCGCCCTCATGGTCGACGCCGGGATGACGCCAGAGGAAGCACTGCTTTCGGCAACCCGTGACGCTGCCGAGATCCTGGGGTGGCCCCGTGCCGGCACGCTCGCGCCCGGCCAGTGGGCGGATGCCATCCTCGTCGATGGCGACCCGCTAGCCGATGTCTCGTGCCTTGCCGACCTGTCACGAATCCACGTGGTGATCCTCGGCGGGCGCCCGGTGGCCGACCGTCGACCCGAATCGACATCTGCCTAGCCTCCCGGAACGTGTTCACGCCCGGGAGGCAACCCGGGACCGAACCAGACCGGGCCCAGTCGTGGGGACCGGTCAGGCCGGTGGCATCTTGTCGATGGCGTCTCGCACCCGGGCAACGAGGCCGTCGACCGCAGCCTGAACAAGCCGGTTTCCGTCGGCCACCGTGAGTGGGCCGTGAACGGGATGCGCCCGTGCGTCTGAACCTCCAAGAACCGGTTCACCCGAGGGCGGGGACTCGCGAAAGTCGACAAGCTCCGGATGCAGGCCAAGGATGAGTGCGGTCTCGGAACGTCCGGCATGCCCGCCACCATCGGGCAGGATGCCCATCGCGGGTGCGTACGCCTCCATCGGCACGACTGCGCGGTACCCGGCAGCGTTGTTCCGGGCACGCGCCACCTTGTAAATGGTGTGGGTCTGACCCTTGGCCCCATGACCAGTCACCAGGGCAACCACCCGGTAGCCCGCACGGAAAACCTCGGCGACCGCCTCGGTGATCAGTTGCCCGTAGGTGTCGTGCCCGATCCTGAAGATGTTTCCCGGAAGGGGCATGTCGGCGGGAATGTCCATGCCCGACCGAATCTCGCCCGATTCCGATACCCCGAAGTCGTCGACACCCCAGAAGAGCGGGGGATAGACGACCCCTCCGGTCACGGCGGCGGCGCGCAAGGAGATGCCGTGTGCCGTCATGCCATCGGTCCCCACGGGCATGTGGCGCTCATGCCACTCCAAGGCACCGACTGGAAGGTAGATCACCGGGCACTCATTGCGCAGGGCGACAATTTGCCGAGGACGCAAGAGTTCGAGACGTCGCTCGATGACCCCGTCTGGCCAGAGGGGCAGTTCTCTTGAGTGGGTGAACAGGGCGTCCTGGGAGATGCGATCTTTCTCATTCATGCAGTGATTCTTCCATAGTGACCTTGGTACCGGTTGACTCCCCCGACGACAGGTGGGTAGCCTAGGCAATCGACCGCCCGGATTGCCGGGCTCCAACCCTCAGGGGCATCTCGCCCGGCGTCCTGAGCGCGTTACATCCAGATTGCAGGCGGCATCGCCAGAGGAGAGAGACCATGGCTATCGCGACGGTTGCCGGTCACACGTCCACCGGAACTCCGGCTCTCGGCACGGGTATGTTCCTCGGGTACCGTCGTCCGGACGGGACAGTGGGGATCCGGAACCACCTCGCGATCATTCCCAGCGTCATCTGCGCGAACACCGTCACGGAACGAATCGCCGCCCAGGTGCCCGGCGCGATCGCCCTCCCGCACCCGCACGGATGTGCCCAGGTCGGCGACGACGTGGGTTTGACGGAACGCATACTCGCTGGCGCGGGGGCGAACCCGAACGTTGGTGCGGTCCTGGTGATCGGTCTGGGATGCGAAACCTGCCAGTCTAATGACGTTGCGAGCCTCATCCGCACCCTCGCTCCGGGACGTCCGGTCGTCTCGTTCTCCATCCAGGAGGCTGGAGGGTCGATCAAGTCGATCACGCGGGGCGTTGAGGTTGCCCGCGAACTCGCTGCGCAGATTGCCAACCTGCCCCGGGTCCCGATCAGTCTGGACGAATTGATCGTTGCGACCCAATGCGGGGAGAGTGACCACTCCACCGACACGGTTTCGAACCCGATCGTGGGCGAGGTTGTTGACCACCTGGTCGACCTCGGCGCGAGGGTCATCATGGGCGAAACAACCGACTGGATGGACTTCGAGGATCATCTCTCAGCCCGGGCCGCTACCCCCGAAATTGGGGCACGGATCCACGCAGTCACCTCCCGGTTCCGTCGCGATGCAACGGCAAATGGCGCGATCGTGATCGGCCATGAAGCCGACGATGATGTCCTCACTGGTGAAACGACGGTCCAAGCACGTGCATTGGGCTGCCTTGCGAAGGGTGGCTCCAGACGAATCCAGGATGTCCTCGACTTCGGCGTCAGGCCAAGTCGTCCGGGACTCAGTCTCATGGACACGCCCCCGCACGACGCCGTTTCGGTGACGGCGATGGCAGCTGCCGGGGCACACATTTGCCTATTCACTACTGGCCGGGGAACGCCGGTCGGGAATGCCATCATCCCGGTGGTGAAGGTGACCGCGAACCCACTCACCGCAACCCGGATGGGCGACAACATTGATCTTTCTGTGGTTGAAGCCGGGCACGGCGCGTCCCGGACTGCACTGGTTGAGGCGCTCCAGGCGTTGCTCGTCGACGTTTGCAACGGTGCCGAGACGGTCGCCGAGATCATCGGCCATCAGGACTTCGCGATCCATCGGGTCGCGCCAACGGTTTGAGATGTGGCGGTGGCAACTACCCCCGCCACACCGCTGATCGTGTAGCAGTCACCCTGGCTTAGGGCGACCCCAGGTCACTCCGGGGTTGATTCTCGGGTGACAATGCGATCCACTTTGTAACGTAAAGTGCTTGACCACTGCGTCCTTGCGGACCTATCCTTCCGTCATGTCGATCTCCACTCTCTGGCGCGAGGCAACCGGGCGCGGGACGCAAGGGGGTTCCGGGACGCACGCGGAAGCCGCAGACCGGCCCGTGCGGACGCCCCGTCATGTGGCGTTCATCATGGATGGCAACGGGCGTTGGGCAAAGCAACGCGGTCAACCGCGCCTGTTCGGGCACCGCGCTGGCACCCAGAATTTGCGTCGCGTTCTTGAATCTTGTGGTGTCCGCGGAATCCAGGTGGTCACGATCTATGCCTTCTCGACCGAGAACTGGGGACGACCGCAGGAAGAGGTCACGGGCCTTTTCCAGATCCTCACGGAAGCGATCGGACGCGAGGCGCCGGCGCTCCATGCCAATGGCGTGCAGATCCGTCATGTCGGGTCGATGGAGGGCATTCCCGCACGATTGTCGAACCGCATCGGTGAGGCGATCAAGCTGACTGCTGGCAATAGCCGCCTGATCCTCAATGTGGCGTTCAACTACGGTTCTCGGGCAGAGATTGTTGACGCGGTGCGACGGATCGCGACCTCGGGAGTCGCGCCGGAAGCGATCACCGAACAGATGATTTCGGACCACCTCTACACCGCCGGGCTTCCAGACCCGGATCTGATCATTCGTACCGCCGGCGAGTTCCGACTTTCGAACTTCCTGCTTTGGCAGGCTGCATACGCCGAGTATTACTCCACGCAAGTCTGCTGGCCGGACTTCAACGAGGACGAACTCGACCGCGCCCTCAAGGCGTATGCGTCACGTGACCGCAAGTATGGTGGGGTGTCCGATGGGGACTCCGACGCCTGAGCCACCGGTCGCGGCCGAACACTTGACGCCACGGGTTACCACTCCAATGAGCTACGCTAGTCAACGGATCCGTCCTTCTTCCGAAGGTCTGACGAACCCACGAGACTGGGGCACGCGTGGCATGGCTGATGAAACC
>Ga0209598_10002946_pt1 | contig 13038 bp, 8 predicted proteins | sample M_140807_EF_Meta_FD_187317 | JGI IMG/M metagenome (GOLD analysis project Ga0209598, IMG submission 187317) | Freshwater microbial communities from Lake Montjoie, Canada to study carbon cycling - M_140807_EF_MetaG (SPAdes) (version 2) | ecosystem: Environmental > Aquatic > Freshwater > Lake... | reverse complement strand
CTCCCCGCATCGCCCCCGGACAACCCCATGCCCTCGCTCAAGCGGATTCTCGTCACCGGCGGCGCCGGCTTCCTCGGCAGCCATCTCTGCGAGCGGCTCGTGGCCATGGGCCACGACGTCATCTGCGTCGACAACTTCTTCACCAGCCAGAAGACGAACGTCGCCCACCTGCTCGGCTGCGGCAACTTCGAGCTCCTGCGGCACGATATCATCCACCCGCTCTGGCTCGAGGTCGACGAGATCTACAACCTCGCCTGCCCCGCCGCGCCGGGCCACTACCAATACAACCCCATCAAGACGATGAAGACGTCGGTGATGGGGGCGATCAACATGCTCGGCATGGCGAAGCGGTGCCGGGCGAAGGTGCTGCAGGCCTCCACCAGCGAGGTCTACGGCGACCCGGAGGTGCATCCGCAGCCCGAGAGCTACCGGGGCGCCGTCAACCCGATCGGCCCCCGCGCCTGCTACGACGAGGGGAAGCGGGCCGCCGAGACGCTGTTCATGGACTACCACCGGTCCAACGGCGTGAACGTGCGGATCGTGCGGATCTTCAACACCTACGGTCCGCGGATGCATCCTTTCGACGGCCGCGTCGTCTCCAACTTCATCCGGCAGGCGCTCTCCGGCGAGCCGATCACGATCTTCGGCACCGGGGCCCAGACCCGCAGCTTCTGCTACCGCGACGACCTGATCGAGGGCATGATCCGCATGATGAACGGGCCCGACGACTTCATCGGCCCGGTGAATATCGGAAACCCCGGCGAGTTCACGATCCGGCAGCTCGCCGACCTCACGCTGGAGCTGTCGGGAACGAAGGCGAAGCTTGTGGAGAAGCCGCTGCCGGTCGACGATCCCGAGCGCCGCCGGCCCGACATCACGCTGGCGAAGCAGAAGCTCGGCTGGGAGCCGACCGTGCCGCTCCGCGAGGGGCTGGCGCGGACGATCGAGTGGTTCCGCTCGGTCAGGTTCGAGGACTTCCGGGCGCCGACGCCCAACTACTGAGCTCGCGCCTGGCGTCACGTCAGACGCGCTTCTAGCGGCGCCTTGCGCAGCAGCCCGCCGCCCGCAGCCGCGGGCGGCAAGGCAGGGAGCCAGCGCAGGGCGGCGGCCCGCGGGTCTCGGCCCCGTTTCCACGAAAACGCCGGGAACGGCAGCCGTTTTTGCTCTTCGCCAGCGGGGGGCGATCGGGTACTGTCCCGTCCCCATTCGTGACCGAACAAGGCCCCCCACTCTTCCCAGGAGCCCCCGCATGAACCGGCAGCAACTCTCCGCCGTCATCCTCCAACTGCTCGAGAAGGAGACGGGCGAGACCTACCCGGCCCTCGAGGAGACGACGTCGCTCCGGGAGGGCCTCAACCTCGACTCGCTCGACATGGCCGGCCTCGTGCTCCACATCGAGAGCCACTTCGGCATCCAGGTCGAGACGGAACTGCTCGAGAAGGTCTCCACCGTCGGCGACCTCCTCGACGTGCTCCAACAGAAGATCGCGGCCAAGGATGGCAAACAGTCCGGCAAGCAGGCCGCCTGACGGCCGGTCCCCCGCCGTCGGACTGGTTTCCCGGCCGGTCCGCCGGCCTTCAGCCATGCCCACATTCCCCACGAGCGACGAGTCGGTCGGCGCCGCATGCGGCGTGGCCTGCCATGCGCTCGTGGAGGCGCCGCTCGCCGACATCCCGCAGTTGAGGGACGGTCCCGTACCGCCCGGCGGCGGGACGCTGCCGCCGCGATTCCTGCGGCACGCCGACGAGCAGACGGTGGTGGGCATGCGGGCGGTGCTCGAGGCCATCGCCGTCCGCCGCGCCGGCCCGATCGCCGGTGCGGAGACCGACTTCTCGACGTACGGCGTCGTCTCCGCTCCCTGTCAGCCCGGCCGCGTCGCGGCGGCGCACTCGTTCGCACTGTTTGGCAGCGGCGGCCCCGTCACCGTGTCGCCCCACATCGTGCCGCAGTGCTCGCTCCACTCGATCGCCGGTGCCGTCAGCGTGGCGCTGGGCATGCACGGGCCGAACATCGGCACGAGCGGCGGCCCGCAGGCCCTCGGCGAGGGACTGCTGGCGAGCCTGACGCTCCTGAACACGGGCCCGGCCGCGACGCACGCGACGCCCGGCATCTGGTTCGTCGCCACCGCCTGGGACGGCGAGCCGGCCCTCGACCGCGAGGGGCGACCGCAGGAGCGGTCCTTCGATCCGCCGATCTGCGTCGCCGTCGCCGTGGCGCTCACGGCCGCCGCCACTGCCACTGCCAGCCGGCTGGTGCTCCGCGTGGCGGCGGGATGCACGATGCCACGGCAGCCGAAGACGGCCACCCGTCCCGCCGACGCCATCCGCCGCTTCGCCGCGGCGCTGTCCGCCATCCAATCGAATGCCGACGTCGCCGGCCGTTGGTCACACACCCTGCCGGGAATTGGCGAGTTGCGGCTCGTTCCCGCCGTCGCCGCACCCAGGCGCAGGGAGGCCGCATGACCGTCGCGTCTCCGAGCACCGAGCCCGTCGTGATCACAGGCGTGGGCGCCGTGTCGCCGCTGGGCAACGGGTTCGCCGCGATCGCCGACGGCCTGCTGGCCGGTTGCAGCGGGGTCCGCGCGATCGATCCGGGAGCGGCCGTGCGGGAGCATCGCCAGTTCGCGGCGCCCGTCGCCGAGATCCCGCCACCGCCGGAGGGCTACGGCCTCGACGACGCGACGTTCGCCGGCCTGGGCCGGCTCGGCCGTCTCTGCACCAGCCAGGTGGCGCACGCGCTTGTCGACGCCGGCCTGCGGCCCGCCGCCGACAGACTCCGCATCGGCCTCGTTCTCGGCCTGGGAGCGGAGCACCTCAAGATCTGGGAAAGCGATTTTCTCGCGGGCGGCAGCCTGGTGTTCGAGCCGCACTGCGACGACACGCTCGTTCACCGCGTGGCCGGGCTGCTCCACCTTCACGGCCCTGCCGTCACGGTGGCCGCCGCCTGCGCGTCGAGCGGGTACGCGCTGGCGATCGCCCGCGGCTGGCTGCGCGCCGGCTGGGTCGACGCCTGCGTCGCCGGCGGCTGTGACGTGCTCGGACCGACCGGCCTGGCCGCCTTCTACAACCTCCGCGCGCTCTCCCGCCGCAGCGACGATCCGGCGCTCGCCTCGCGGCCCTTCGACCGCGACCGCGACGGCTTCGTGATGGGCGAGGGTGGCGCCTGCCTCGTGCTGGAGCGCCGCTCCGCCGCCCGCGACCGTGGCAGCCGCATCTATGGCGAGCTCGCCGGCGTCGGCATGTCGAGCGACGCCGCCCACATGGTGACGCCCTGCAGCGACCCGACCGAGGCCGCCCGCGCGATCAGCATGGCCCTGTGCGACGCGGGCATCACCGCCGGCCAGATCGACTACGTCAATGCCCACGCCGCGGGCACGCCGGTGGGCGACGTCGCCGAGGCGGGCGCCCTGCGGCTCGCGCTCGGCCCGGCCGTCGACGCGGTGCCGGTCAGTTCGACGAAGAGCATGTCGGGCCACCTGGTCAGCGGTGCCGCCGCCTTCGAGGTCGTCGCCTGCCTGGCCGCCATCGACCGGCAGGCGGTGCCCCCCACCGTGAACCTCGATCATCCCGACCCCCAGTGCCCGCTCGACCACGTGCCGCACACTGCCCGCGACCGCCGCGTGCACGTCACCGCCAGCAACTCGTTCGGCTTCGGCGGATCAAACCTCTGCCTCGTGATCCGCCGCGCCGCCTGAGCCGACACACCACCCTGCCGCATTCCCGCACACGTCATCCAGCGTCACGCGACACCACCCCAGGAGCCGTCACCTTGACTCTTCCAGCCGCCACCACCGCCGCCACGACCCCGGCAGCCATCGCCGCCGCGTCCCGCCACGCCGTCCCGCCGCTCACCGTGGCCGCGATCGACTCGATGCTCGAGTATCTCGTCGCCCACTGGCACGAGGTGGAGCCCACGCACGCCGAAGAGGGCCTCGGCGGCACGATCTGCGACCTGCACCGGTTCAACTTCCTCCTCTGGCACGAGGAGGATATCGCCCGTTCGCCCGACGTCACCGACGCCCGGATCGCCCAGGTGAAGCGGGCGATCGACCGCTACAACCAGGCCCGCAACGACTGCATCGAGAAGGTCGACGACTGGCTGATCGAGGAACTCGGCCGCCGCGGCATCGCGGCCGCAGACGAGGCGCCGGCCGCCACGGAGACCCCGGGCGCGGCGATCGACCGGCTCTCGATCCTCCAGCTGCGCCGCTTCCACATGCGCGAGCAGATCGACCGCACCGACGCTACGGCGGAGCATCGCGAGAAGGCGGCGTCGCGGATGGTGGTGCTCGACATGCAGCGGGATCACCTCACCACGGCGATCGGCAGGCTGCTCGCGGAAGTCTTCGCCGGCCAGCGGCCGCTGCGGGTCTTCCGCCAGATGAAGATGTACAACGACCCGTCGATGAATCCCTACCTCTACAAGGCGGGGAAGCGCACCGCGGCTTAATCGACGATGGGCTGCGTCATCCGCATGTAGGCGAAGAGGTCGCGGACTTCCGCGTCGGAGAGTGGTGTGAGCTGACCCTCGGGCATGAGCGACCGGGGGAGCACCCGCCGCTCCTCGATCGCCTCCCGCTCGAGCGACACCGCCTGCCCGGCGCTGTCGCGCAGCACGAGCACCTGCGGATCGTCCTCGACGAGCAGCCCCTGCACGATGCGGCCGTCGTCCATCACCGCCACATGCGTCTCGAAGCCCTCGCGGATCTCCGCCGAAGGGTTGAGGATGTTCACGAGCAGCCGCGGCACGTCGTCCCGCTTGAATGTGGTGAGATCGGGCCCGACGTTTCCTCCCGTGGCATGCAGCACGTGGCACTTGCCGCAGGTCTGCATGTAGAGCTTCTTGCCGACGTAGGGATCGCCGCCGCCGGCCGCGAGCACGGCCGAGAGTCGCTCGAGCTCCGCCTGCATCTCTGCGGTCGAGCCCCCCTCGAGATTCTTCCAGCGGCCGTGGACGAGCTCCGCGATCCGGTCGTCGCGAAACATCGTCGCCTTGCGGACGGTCTCCACGGGAATCGACGCCGCGTCGATGGCGCCCCTGTCGACGGCCTCCAGCAGGGCCCGTGCCCAGTCGCGGCGGGTGACCAGGAGCGTCTGCGCCACGTCACGGACGTCGGCCGTCCACTGCGGATAGCGGGCGAGCACGCGGGCGGGCACGCGGGCGTCGCCGAAGCTGCCGAGCGACTCGAGCGCCGCCACCCGCACGGCGTCGTCGCGGGTGGTGTCGACCAGGTCGAGCAGGAGGTCCAGGGCCGGCGCGTGGCGGACCTCGGCGAGCAGCCGGATGCACTCCACACGTCTGGCCGCCGGTGCCTTCTCGTCGCCCACGATGCCCACGGCCTCGGCGAGGGCCGGGGCATCCCCCTGCCGCACCTTGAGCGCGAGCGACCCTCCGCCTGCAGCGGCGAGCGCCGCCACGAGCTCGGGTGGCACATTGGAAAAGCTGCGGCCCTGATAGGCCTCCTCGAAGCCACGCATGAGCGCTGCCGTGGCTGCCGGTGACGGTGACATCGCGAGCAGCCGGGCGCAGACGGCCAGATCGGCCCGCTGCCCCGTCGCGGCGAACCGCCGCATGAGCCGCGGCAAAACCTCCTTCGCCACGAGCGGCTCGGACCAGAGGATTGAGTCGGCGAACCAGCCGAGCACCGCGTCGCGGTCTGCAGCTATCTTCGACTCGATCGTCCACCAGACGAGCAGCGGCAGCCGCGGGTCTTCGGCCCGGCCGGGGCCGGACGCGACCGGCCGCACGAGCTCGAGAGCCCGGGTCGCGGAGACGATCCGCCTCGTCGACGACGCGATCTGGGAGAGAACGCCGACGTCCTGCTCCGACTGCGCGGCCGCCTGGAGCGCATCGGCGAGCGGGCCGTCGACCCGATCGTGGTGGTCGAACCAGAGCCGCCACGCCCAGCTCCGCACCTCGGGTTTCGGATGATGCACGGCTGCCGTCACGGCCGCCTCGTCCAGCCCGCCGGCGGCTGCCAGTGCCCAGAGTGACTCGACGGCGTGCGGCCGCGACTGGTCGGCGAGCCGGCCGGTCAGCACCGCCGCCAGCGCGGGATCGGCGCCGCGCTGGTCGATCTGCACGACGGCCTCGTGCCGCTGCCACCGGTTGGGATGGTCGAGCAGGGCGACGAGATCGACCGCCGCAGCCCGGGCGAGATCGACGCGGGTACTCGTGCGTGCGCCGGCGGCGGGCGTGCGGGCCCGGATCCGGTAGATGCGGCCGTGGTCGCGATCGATGCCGCCTTGATAGTTGGCGGTGTGGGCGAGCTGGCCGTCGTACCAGTCGGCGACGTAGACCGCGCCGTCGGGGCCGTCGTCGATGTCGACCGGGCGGAACCACGCGTCGTCCGACTCGATCGCGAAGCCCGTGTCTTTCGTACGGAACGTGCTGCCGGCGGCGGTGCGATCGCTCACGATGACGTGGTTCGACATCGGGTTGGCGGCGAGCAGGCGGCCGCGGTATCGCTCGGGAAGCGCGTCCCCCTCGTAGATGACGAACGAGTGCGTGAACCGCGTGTAGTCGCCGTGCTCCATCTGCGGAAAATAGCCGAAGGCAAACGAATTTGAGAGCGGGCCGTGCTTGCCAAACCCCTTCTGCAGGGAGCCGCCCTGCATGTAGTGGAAGCCGCGGGTGTTGCCGCCGTTGTGGCCGCTGAAGATCCGGCCCTCGCCGTCGAACTCGACACCGAAGGCGTTGCCGCCCCCTTCGGCGAAGATCTCGTAGGTGCGGGTGGGCGGGTGGTAGCGCCAGATGTTCTGCCCCTGCGAGTGGACGACGGCCTTTTCGCCGGGCCTGCGGACGGCGGCGGTGACGGTGCTGCCCTGCGCCGCGTAGAGCCAGCCGTCGGGGCCCCAGCGGAGGCTGTTGACGACGGAATGCGTGTCTTCGATCCCGAACCCCTCGAGGAGCACCTCGGGATCGCCGTCGGGCACGTCGTCGCCGTCGGCGTCGCGATAGAAGAGCAGGTAGGGGGGATTGAGCACGTAGACGCCGCCGCGAGCCTGCGCGAACGAGGTGGCGATGCTCAGGCCGTCGAGAAACGTCCTGTGGGCGTCGAAGCTGCCGTCGCCGTCAGTGTCCTCGTGGATCGTGATCCGGTCGGCGCCGCGCGGCCCGTGCGGCGGTGGCGGCGGCACCTTGTCGTACGCCGCCCGCCAGTAGGCGTCTTTGCTGACGAGCGTGAGGCCGGCGGGCTCCGGATACTGCCGGTACTCGAGCACCCAGAGCCGTCCGCGGGCGTCGAAGTCGATGAAGAGCGGCTGCGTGATCGTCGGCTCGGCGAGGACGAGGTCGACGGCGAGGTCGTCGGGCAGCCTGAAGCGGCCGCGCGACTCCTCTGGCGAGAGCGGCGTGTCCTGCAGCTTGCGGCGGATGAGCGTGGCGAACCGGCCAAGCGAGGGCGCGGGCCCGATCGTCGCGTAGGCCGCGACACCGTCGAGCGGCTCACGGGCCCAGGCAGGATCGTCGCCCACGCGAAACTGCCACGCTCCCTCCATCGACACGGCTTTTTTGTCGGGCCCGAGGAGGCAGGGTGCGATCCCCTTGAAGCCGGCGTTGCCGTCGTGGTCGTAGACGCGGATGGCGACGAGGTTGGGGCCGTCACGTTTCACGACCTCGGGCGGCACGAGGTAGCGGTGCTCGCTGTCGGCCAGGCCGCTTTCGTAGTGCGGCGGCAGCGTTCCGGCGACGCCGATCTTGACGCCGTTGAAGAACGTCTCGGAGGCGTTGTCGACCTTTTCGACGTAGAGCGTCAGCTGGCCGGCGAGCCAGTCGGGGGGCACGGTGAGGTTCGCCCGGTACCAGGCGAAGCCGTCATAACCCGCGAGCGCCGGCGCCTGCTCGTTCCAGGTGCCCGGCACGCGGAGCGTGGCTGGCGCGGCGGGCACGATGATGTCGGCGGCCGTGGCCCGCGGCGCAGCGCTGCTTGCCAGAACCGTGATCGCCGCCGCGACCACCGGGGCGAAGCGCGCGGCCGACATGAAGCGGCGGATGGCTTTCATCGACGGCACCTGTGCGCGAGCCTCACGCCCGGCGGGCTTTTCGGGAATTCGCCCCACGGCCGTCCGGTATGCGATCCGCCCTTGCATCTAGTCTGCCGCGGCCACGAAACGATTTCTAGTGTCGACAGGGCGTCTCTCGTGGCGGCCGGCGATCTTCGAACCGTGGCTTGGCAGTGACTCACGTTGACGATCACGTGCCCCGGCGGGATGCCGAGATCAGCCTGGAGCCGGCCCCGCACGAAGGCGGGTTCGTGGACCAGCAAACGGGGGACAACATCCGCCTCGGCATGCCGTTCACGTTCACCAAGGACACCATCGATCAGTTCGATTTCTGATCGCGGCCCCATGCGCCGCCGCGGCCCACGCGGCAGCCGGCAGAGAGGTCATTCCCGGTAGGTCGCGCAGCTGGTGGGGGATTCCCACAGCCGGATCTCCACGACCGGGAGCCCTTTGGAGGCGCCCTGGCGATAGACCAGCTTGGCGATGTTCTCGGCGGTCGGATTCTCGTCCATCAGGAACAGCGGCTCTCCCTGTGCCTCGAGCACGCGCACGAGCGGGTCGGAGCGGCACAGCAGCATGCGGTGGTCGAGGTTGTCGTCCACCCACGTGCGGATCACGTCGCGCACGACGCCGAAATCGAGCACCATGCCGAGCCTGTCGAGCTCCCGCGATTCCAGATCGACCTCGAGCCGTCCGTTGTGCCCGTGCAGGTGACGGCACTTGCCGTCGTAATTCATGAGTCGGTGGCCGTAGCAGAAATCGATCAGCTTCGTGACGCGGTGCAGAGGGGCCATGGAATCAGTCGAGTCCTCGGGGTGCGAGAGGGACTCCAGTGCCGATCCGGATCGGCCCGCCGGCGCTTGCCTCGCTCGACAGCAGCATAACAGCCGCCGAGGCGACGTCGGCGAGGTTCGACTTTCGCCGCCGCCTGCGAGCCGCGACGCCGGACCCGCGGCCATCCGGGCCGGAGTCGGGCAGTCGCCGGCTTCGGGCCGGCCCGGGGTGTTGACCGACCGCGCCGTTGCTGGCGGCTGGCGACGCATGCTCGCGCGAACGAACCGTCACCTGCGGGACGACCGTGCGGTATTCTACGAGTCCCGGCAAGCGCGGCCGATCGAGAGACGTGAGACGTGTCTCTGGACGCCGCGGTGCTTCAGCCGTGGCTCTGCCGGATGGTTCGCATGGGGCGGGTCCTCGCTCCCCGGGCCCGGATTGGTCGCAGGAGTGCACGATCAGATGTCGGTTCGCATCGTCCATACGGCGGACAACCACATCGGCCTGCCGTTCAGACATTATTCCGAAGACGTCCGCAGGACGCTCGCGGAGGAAAGGTTCGCCGCACTTCACCGGCTCGTCGATGCCGCCAACGAGCGGCACGCCGACTTTCTGGTGGTGGCGGGCGACCTGTTCGACTCGACGCGGGTGACGCTCGCCGACGTCCGGCGCACGGTCGAGTTGCTGGAAGTTTTTGCCGGGGTCGCCGTGCTGGTGGTGCCCGGCAATCATGACCACTTCACGGGGCCAGCGACGGACGTCTGGAAGCGGTTTTGCGGCATCACCGAGCGAACCGGCAGCATCCATCTCCTCACAGAGCCTGCCGTGCAGACGTATGAGGCGGGCGGACAGGCGATCCACTTCTTTCCTTGCGCATGCCCCTCGAAGACGGGCGCCGATCCGATGACCGGCTGGGTGGCGGATGCCGCTCGTCGGCATGCCGAGGGCCTGCGAATCGGGATTGCTCACGGCAACGTGACGGGGCTCGGCCTCGACGCCGAGGGGCAGTATTTCAACATGAAGCCCGAAGATCTCGAAAAGGCCGGCATGTCGACCTGGCTGCTCGGACACGTCCACGTTCCGTTCCCCTCGGTCGAGTCGGGAGAGCATTCGCCATTCTTCATGGCCGGTACGCATACACCCGACTCGATCCGCTGCCGCCATGGTGGCTCGGCCTGGTTCATCGAATGTGACGGAGACCACGTCTCGCGGTTCGAGCGGCTGTCTCCTGGTGCCGTCCGTTTCCTGCGGATCGAGCGGCAACTGATCACGGCGGACGACGTGACGACACTCTTTCAGCAGTGCGAGGCCTTGAAAGCCGGCGCGACCATCCTCGACCTGCAACTCACGGGCCGTCTTTCGGCCCACGAGCGGGCCGCGCTCACCGCCGCAATCGACCGACTGCGGCCGCGCTTCCTGAACCTCACCGAGCAGTGCGATATCCACGATCGGATTGACGCCACACAGATCGAGGCCCACCATCGCGAAGGCGGCCTGGCCCATACGCTGCTGACCGCCCTTCTTGCCGACACGGAGCATCCCGACGCCGCCACCCTCGCCCACGAACTGATCGAGGAGGCCAAACGCGCATGAGGCTCACTCACGTCACACTCCATCCCTTCGGCCGCTTTTCTCATGAGTCGCATCAGTTCGCTAGGCCGCTCGTGGTGGTCCACGGTCCAAACGAACTTGGCAAGACCACGGTCCGCCAAGCGATCTTTCACGCACTCTTCACGCCCACGAATCTTGCTCCTGCGCAGTTCCGCGACACCATGGAGCGGTGGCTGCCGCAGCCCGCCGGCGACCACGCCATCGTCACGCTCGCCTTCGAGCACGACGGTGTCGCATGGACGCTCGACAAGCGCTGGGGGGCGGGCGCATCAAGTCGTCTCACGGACGGCACGACGGTCCTCGGCGACGCCACGGCCGTCCACACGCGGCTCGGGGCGATGCTGGCCCACAACGAGGCGACATTTCGACACGTGCTGTTCACCGGCCAGGCGGAACTCGAGCAGACACTCGCCGCGATCAGACACAATGCCGCCGCGCTGCGGGACATCCGCGACCTCCTTCGAGCGGGCGCCGGCGTGGCAGGCGACGTGGATGAGCAGAGGCTCCGCCAGAAACTCGACGACAGGATCACCAAAGCCTTCAGCCGCTGGAACGACGACCGGGGCCGACCCGAGTCGCAGAATGGACAGGAAAAGGGCCTTGCCAATCCGTGGAAGCGAGGCGCCGGACTCGTCGTCGAGGCGTGGTATGCCTGGCAGCGGTTCGTCGCGGAACGCGACGCGGTTCTCGCACTCGAGCGGGACATCGATGAGATCAACACACTGGTGGCGGAGCAGGATCGTGTCGTTTCCGAGGCGGCCGCCTTCCTGAGCCGACACGGCCATCTCCGTAACGATCTCGCTCAACGCAGCCTGCTGGAGGAGCGGCTATCGAGGCTCGAGGGCGAGGTGAAGACGCTGGCGGAGGCGTTTCGGGCGTGGCCCGTGGCGGAGGCGGCGACCAAGGCGTGGTCTTCACGACACACGGATCTTGAGACGGCGTGGACCACACTTCAAGAAGAGCTCCGGGCTGCCCAGCAGCGCCGCGACGGCGCCGCGGCGAGGCAGGCGTTCAGGACCATCGAGGCCGTGAAGCTCGCGTGCGACCAGGCCGCCGCGGTGGCGGAGAGCCTCCCCGCTCCGGGGCATGAAAGGATCCTCGCCGTCACCACGCTGCACACCGCGATCACCGCGATCGAGAACAAGCTCGCGGCCCGAACGCTCGCGTGGCGGCTTGAGTCGGAGAGGCCTGGCCACGTGCTTGTGACGCGGGGCATCGCCGCGACTGAAACGATCGCGATCGACCAGGGAGGCACGGTCGGCACCGCCGAGGCACGGCTGCGGGTGGTAGCGGGCGGAATCACCCTGACCGTTGACGGCGGCGGTGACGACGTGGATGCACTTTTTCAATCGCTCGAAGTGGATCGCGCACGATTGGCCAGGGAACTCGAAGCCTGCCACGCCAAGACGCGCGACGATCTCGTCGTGATGGTCGAGAAACGCCGTGAAGCCGACGCCATCTTGAAGCAGAAGGAGGCGGCGCTCGCTGGAGCTCTTGGCGGCAAGACGTTCGCCCAGTGGGAAGAGGTGATCCAGTCGCTCGATTCCCTGCCCCAGGCCCGGGATCTCGTCACGATCGACGCCCAGATGGAAACCCTGCGTGCGCAACGCATCACAGAGGCGAACGAGGTGCAGCGACATCAGTCGTCGATCGATGGATGGAGGCAGGCATACGGCGATCAGGAAGGGCTCGCGGAAAAGCTTCTGGCGGCCAAGGCGGCCCTGAGGGAGGGGCGGGAGACGCTCGCTGCCCTGCCGATGCTGCCGGAGGAATTCGCTTCATCGCAGGCGCTGCTCGCGCAGCTCGATGATGCCCAGCGTCACCGGCTCGAGGCGCAGGAGCAGCTGACGGAGTCACGAGCCCGCTGCGCCGAACTGACCACGCAACTCGGTGACCGCCGCAGCCAGGACGTCATCGAAGCCGCCGAGGCGGCTGCTCGGGCTTTTGAGCGCGCCCGTGCGGAGGGGCGGGCCTACCTGAGGATCAAGAAGGTGCTTGACAGCGTAACCGCCGGCGCAGCTACGGATCCCCTCCAGGTGTTCGGCGACAAGGTCGCCTCGATCTTTTCCCGAATCACGGGCGGCACGGCGACGCTCGAGTTCTCCGGCCAGGTGCCGGCGCGGGTGGTGCGAGGCGCGGTATCGCTCCCTCCGGAATGTCTCTCCCATGGCAGCGGGGGTGCGCTCGCGCTGGCCGTTCGCCTGTCGATGGCGGAGGCATATCTGGCCGACGGGGGCGGCTTCCTGATGCTCGACGACCCTTTCGTGCACTTCGATCCCCACCGCATGGCGATCGCGACCGACATCCTGCGGGAAGTGTCGGCGCACGCCCAGGTGATTGTTTTTACCTGTCACGAGCATCATGCGAGTCGGCTCTCTGACCAGTGCACGTTGGTCCCGCACGTCCAGCCCTGACCGATTGCCATCTCGCATCATCGGCGGAACAGCAGAGGATCAGCGACCGTGGGGCACTTTGCACTGACCGCCGAGGAGTGCCGGGGGCACGGGCATGGTCACGACTGCCCGCGGTGCTGTCGGCTTTGGGGGCCGATACGAGGATCGACGTTTCCATCGCCTGCCACACAGCATCACGGCAGGTGGACGTAATGCAATGACTGTCGCCGTCTCTTCCCGCGGTTCCGTGCACGCCA
>Ga0209598_10002945_pt1 | contig 13039 bp, 13 predicted proteins | sample M_140807_EF_Meta_FD_187317 | JGI IMG/M metagenome (GOLD analysis project Ga0209598, IMG submission 187317) | Freshwater microbial communities from Lake Montjoie, Canada to study carbon cycling - M_140807_EF_MetaG (SPAdes) (version 2) | ecosystem: Environmental > Aquatic > Freshwater > Lake... | reverse complement strand
CGGGATGCCCACCAGATCGAACCAAAAAGCAAAGTTAGAACAAAGAATAGCGCACTTAAACTCAACATAAAGACGCGCAGGATTTGCCTGAAGGCCTTCGATTGGTCAATGCGTTTCGTCCTGATAAGATCATCTTTTCCGCGCGTTTGGGATCCTGCAACGCAAACGGAGTGGCCTACTATCCGAGTAGTGCCGCGATGGGCGTCCCTCCGTCGGTGACTGGCACTGGGCGGGAACCATCCATGAGTTCTTTGTGCGGATCCACTCCGAGCGCGGTTAGGATTGTGGCGTGAAAATCTGGAACACTCACTGGATTTTCGAGCACCTTTTTACTCAAATCGTCAGTCACTCCATAGGCTCCGCAATGCTTTAACCCGCCGCCTGCAAGGACCATAGAGAACGTACTTCCTTGGTGGCCGCGGCCTCCACGGGCGTCAAACTCTGGCGGTCTACCAAACTCTGTCGCCACCACAATCAGCGTGCGATCGAGCAAATGCAACCGCTCCAAATCGTTTACTAATCCGGCCAGTGCAGCGTCCAATTCTTGGATTAGAAGGTGCTGCGACTTTATCCCATCGTTGTGCACGTCCCAGCCGGCACCGTTAAGAAAGTTGAGGTTATGAGAGACTTCTACAAAACGAACTCCGGCCTGAATTAGTTTTCGCGCAAGTAAACAACGCTGGCCGAATTCCCCTCCGTAAGATTCGCGCAACGACGTGGGTTCATCCTCGAGTCGGAAGTGTCGGATGAAGCCGGGGCCGGCGAGTCGTAGAGCTTCCTGTTGGGCTTCTCGGTAGTCCGCGGCTGCACCAGCGTTCGCGTTGTTTAAAAACGGCTCAAGGAGTCCTTTGCGACGCGCAACTCGATCTTCGTCCAGGTGGTCTGGGCGGCGAAATCCAGCCGGGCCAGCGGACGTTTCCGTCAAATAAAGATACCCACTTTTAGTCCCTAAAAATCCCGGCCCTCGGCTCACATTGGGATAGCCTACCAGAATGTACGCAGGAACCTCAGGTGAAGCTGCGCCACGTTGGTTTGCGATAATCGAGCCTAGCGAGGGATAAACCGCATTGCCGCTGATCATGCGGCCTGTGTGCACAAGGTTGGTGGCGAAGGCATGCTCGTCGATCACTTTATGCTGTACGGAGCGCACGGCAGTGATGCGGTCCATAAGAGGCGCAGTGCGTGAAAGATGCTCGCATAGGCGTACTCCGGGAACGGCTGTCTCTATGGAGGGGTAGAGCGAGCCGGGTAATTTTTTGTCCCCTTGGTTTTGTCCCAACTGCTTGGGGTCGAAGGTGTCGACTTGTGACATTCCTCCGCCCAGCCATAAAAAAATACAATGGTCTGCCTTTCCCAAGCGTTTGTTTGGGAGTGGTGATTCGCCAAGAGTTTTGCCAAGAGGAAAGGCGAAAGGCGCGAGCAGCGAGGTTGCGATAAAGGAGCGGCGGTTCATTGCGATTAGGAGGAAAATAAAAACTCAGGCGCGTTGAGGAGAGACCATAGGACATCTTCAAGTCGCTGGCGCCAATTTACTTGTAGGCGCTGTGTCGGGGCGTCTCCTTTGCGCGCATCGGCTTCCTGTTGCAGGCGGATGCGCGTGGCATTCGGGTCGAGATGATTCGACCAAGAGACATAATAGGGTGGACGAGTGGGCTGGGACTCAATCGCAGTAGGCGTCGGAACTTGAAGGCGCTGTGCAAAGCCGGGTTCTAGCAACGCCTCATATCTGGCGCGCTCACTGGGCGAGGGGAGTCTCGTGAGTGTGCGAAGGAACAAGGTTTCCACCAAGGCGCGCGGTGAGGGGGCATCGCAGGCCAGTTGGGTGACTGCGTGATCGTCGCTCAATACCGTCAACCAAGTTCCCATGATACCGTTACTTAAAATGGCGGGTTGTAGAATATTGGGCGCAGCCTCTCGGACAGAAGCCGGATCTGGTCGGGTGGCCCGCCATCCAAATGCAGCAAGCACGTCGCACACCGCCTGTATCCGTGGCAGTGAAAGACTCGGTCTGTCACGCTCGTTGGAGGTGGACGTTAGCATCCACGCACGAGAAGGTTGACCAAGGGAAAGGGAGTTACCCAAGTCGCGATTGGAGTCGATATCTAGGCTGGCTTCCTCGGTGTGGAACGGCTTTCCCGTCGCCACAAAAAGAGAGTCAACGATTTGCTCTGCCTGTAAACGGCGAGGGGAAGGGGCGGCGTACGTTGGATTGGGCTCACGTTGGGTGGTTAATGTCTGTCGTTGATAGGCGTGTGAGTTCAAAATCAGTCGAGTCAAGTGGGTGGCACTGTAACCGCTTCGAACCAATTCACGGCCGAGCCAACGCAGTAGCTCTGGGTGCGTAGGCTTGGCATTCTCCCAATCTGCAACGGGTTCGACGATTCCCCTGCCCATCAGTCGCGCCCATATACGGTTCGCCATTACTTGGGCGAAGCGCTCGTTTTGGGGTGCGGTTAATAGCGCGGCTAAGGCGTCAGCCGGGTTGGTGGGGTTTTCCGCTAGTGCGCCGGCGAGTTCTGGGGCGACAAATTCGGGGAAGGGCCACGCTGGATTCACTATTGCGTTCGGCTGTAATGTAACTTCGATAAGTGCCTTGCGCCCACCCGCGTGCAGTTTGTCCATTGGGACGCTGCTAGTGGCGGGTACCTTGAGAGGTTTCTCGCCCAACATCGCGCCGAGTTGGAAAAGTTGTTCCTGCTTGAAATGGTGTGCGGGCGCGTCATGGCAGCGGGCGCATTTCATTTCCACTCCGAGAAAGGCGGCGCCCAGAATGGTTCCTTTGGCCGCCATTGGAACGTCGTTTTGCGAGGCGACCCGAAACCCTGCAGGCCCTCCGAAGCGCTCACTGCCGCGCATGAGGACGAGCTCAGTCACCATCAAATCCAGCGGTTTTCGATCGAGCAAAGATTCGTGAATCCACCATCTGAACGGGCCCGTGTTGTTGAGCGTGGGATTTAAAATATTGGGATTTTCCGCCAGTACATCTTGCCAGTAGCCGACGCCGTGATCCGCGGACCGTGGATCTGCGAGCAAACGTTCTATTACGCGGGAACGGCGCTCTGGAGATGTATCCAATTGAAAATCGGTGATTTCTGTAAGTGTTGGAATGACACCAACAGTGTCCAAGGTCACCCGGCGCAGAAACGCGAGATCTTCGGAAAGCGGCGTGAGTGTCGTCGGCACGGGTCGGAATTCTGGCCAGTGAGCGCCCTCCGCAATCCATGTTTTGAGCGTGGTTACCTCGCGCGCCGAAAGCCGTTCACCCTTGGGCGGCATCGTCTCCTCGGTATCACTAGACTGGACGCGCTGTAACAATTCACTCGTATCCAGATGCCCAGGAACGATGGCCGCATTGCCGGTTTTGCCTCCCTTGAGCGCGTATTCCCGTTGATCCAATCGAAGGCCGCCCTTTGACTTCGTGCCGCGGTGGCAATCTAGACAACGGCCTTCTAAAATGGGCCAGACGTCGTTGAAAAAGTCCACTGAGCCTTGCGTTGCCTCAACGCTTTGTCCGCGGAACGCTTTTAGTTTTGCGCCGATAAATTGGTCGATAGCGTTATGCGCTGGCATCCCGTCCGGCAGCGTAGGCACCGCCTCCTCGCGTGTAGAAGCCAACCAGTCTTGCGCAATGTCTCGGCGCCGTTGCCAGTACTCGTAATGCCCTTCCCGAGCCCGTTCCCGCGCTTCTGCGTTTGAGCGCGCGAGTATCTCTTCGGTGCGCTTCCGGTACGCTGCCCAACCCGAGTCTGTGTAGCTGAATTCCGGTGTCGCCCCCAATTTACCGTCTCCCGGCGTGAGCAGCGTCCATTTCGTTTGGCCCTCCAAGCACACCGCAACAACCGTTTCTCCGAGCTCGGGGCGTCGTTTGTTTTTCCCAGTATAACTTCCTACTACGGTCTCTAGGACGGCAATTTCCTCAGTGCCATTTGCTTCATAAACACACCAACTCTCTCGGTTGCCAGGCTGGACGAAACGGCAGTTTGGTCCAAGGTCGAGGAAACGGTTTTGATGGGAAAATGGGGTGTCGTCTCGGCCGTCAGGGGGGAAGGGCGTGGAGAGAATCGGTTGCCCCCCAATGAAGAGGCAGGAGGCCCCTCGTGCCCTGAGCAGCAAACGGTGTTTGCCCGCTGGAAGGCTGATGCGGGCGCTTGCCCGGAAAAATAAGGGATTCGCCCGGTCTCCCCGTACTCCGGTATCCGTGTAAAAATGGGGTGTTTCAAAAAAACCGAATGCCTCTGCGTAATAGTGTTCCGTAGAGATTGGGGATGTCTCGGGCCAGAAGTTTTTGTCGGGTAACCCGTTCTCACAAAGATCGACGCGGACTTGATCGGTGCGAATCTGATCTAGTCGAATTGCCGGAACAGCTTTAATCGCAGGTTCTTTGAGCTTGAGCTGTGGAGCGGGGAGCGACGAAATGTCGTTGAACGCGTCGTTACTGTCGGCGGTTTGCTGGGCGGAGGAAATACAGGCGCCCCACGCCATGATGGCGATATAAAACAAAAGGTTCCGGAGGGTGGAGTGCATGACAAAATTTGTGATGAAGAATACCCAACTGGAACGCTTTTATGAGAAAAAAGAGAAGGGCCGAACATCGCTGTCCGGCCCTTTATCTACGTTGAATTTGTTTGGTGGTTAGATCTTCACCTGTACGACTTCTCCGCGCGCCATCGCCGCGTGCTGGGCGTCGGAACAGGGTGCGTTGAGCGGTACGCCAGGGTCCGTAGTATTGTGCCCTACGATATTGTGCTCCAGCATGTAGCGCTCGACTTCCTCTCCGGAAATGTCGGGCAGCATCACTCCGTTGATTTCCACACACGGGCTCAACTGTTGTCCGCTACGCTGCTCCATCTCCCAGCGAAACGCGGGGTTTTGGATGATGTCTTTTTCGGTGTATGGCAGTTCGTATTTGGCGAGTACGGCGCGCACGCCGTTGCTCCATCCGCAAACTGTTTTTAGGTAGGCTGTGATTTGGGGTTTTTCCATAAAAGTTCGTAACTGATTCTGAGCTCTTGCTGAAGCGTAGAATGCTGCCTTCAAACTGATGAGGTGCCTCTACGCGACAAAGGCCAATGTGGAGTTTATTCCACACTGGCCTCGTCTGGTAGTAAAGAGTTTGCCCGCCCAAGTCCTCCGTCGATTAACGGAGACTCAGCTGGGTGCAAAGTCCTATACTATAGCGATTAGCGCTTCTTTCCTGAAGTGCTGGCCGGTCCGCCGCCTTCGCCCGGACGGTATTCCTCGGCAGCAGCCGCGAACGCCTGCTCCAGACCCACCATGTCCTCGCCGGGACGTAGCGAATCGAAAGCAGCAGCTTCCCGCTTGATATCTTCCTCGTCGTAGCCAGCCGCCTTGATAGACAAACCGATGCGGCGCTCCGCTTTGTCCACCTTGATGACTCGCGCTTCGATTTCCTGCCCGATCTTCAGATGGTCCTTCACTTTGTCCACGCGATCTTCGCTGATCTGTGAAATGTGCACCAACCCGTCGATGTCGCCTTCCAGCTCCACAAACGCGCCAAAGCTGGCGATCTTGCTGATCTTGCCCTTCACCAAGTCGCCGATCTTGTGGCGGTTCTCGATGGTCTTCCAAGGATCTTCCTCAAGCTGCTTGACGCCAAGGCTGATACGCTGGCTGTTCTTGTCGATATCGATGACCACCGCCTCGACCTCGTCGCCCTTTTTGAGCACTTCCGATGGATGGTTGACCTTTCTCGTCCAGCTCATGTCCGACACGTGCACCATCCCGTCGATGCCTTCTTCCAACTCCACGAACGCCCCGTAGGCCGTCATGTTGCGGACTGTGCCCTTCACCTGCTTGCCGATCGGATAGCGGTGCTCGATTTCTTCCCAAGGGTTGGCTTCCAACTGTCTCACGCCTAGGCTGATCTTCTGCTCGTCGCGGTTGATGCCCAGCACCACTGCTTCGATTTCCTGTCCGAGCGTCAGAACGTCGCTTGGACGTGTAATCCGCTTGGTCCATGATAGTTCGGAGACATGAATTAGGCCTTCGACGCCGTCTTCGATTTCCACAAACGCGCCGTACGGCACCAAGTTCATGATCTTGCCCTTCACCTTCGTTCCCACAGGGAAACGGGCTTCGGTTTCTTCCCAAGGATTCTTCTGGATCTGCTTGAGGCCCAATGAGACACGTTCCTTGTCGCGGTTGATGTCCAACACCACCACTTCCATTTCCTGCCCAACCTTGAGCAGTTCGCTTGGATGCCCCAAACGGCCCCAGCTCATGTCGGTGATGTGCAGCAAACCGTCCATCCCGTCGAGATCTACGAACGCGCCGAAGTCCGTGAGATTCTTGATCGCGCCGCGCACGATGTCGCCGACCTTGGTGGCGTCCATGAAGCGGCTGCGCTTGTCAGCGCGTTCCTGCTCGATGAGTTCGCGGCGTGAGAGGACGACGTTTTTGCGGTCGTCATTGATTTTGACAATCTTAAATTCGTAGGTATTGCCAACGAACTGATGAAGATCCTTCGGTGGCACGATGTCGATCTGTGAGCCAGGCAAAAACGCCTCCACTCCGATGTTCACCGTCAGGCCACCCTTCACCACGGAGCGCACCTTGCCCTTGATGATCCCGCCGTCGTGGAACACTTTGACGATCTTCTCCCAATTCTGGCGGTAAGCTGCGCGTTCTTTGGAAAGGATGACCATCCCTTCGTCATTTTCTAAACGGCACAATAAGACTTCCACCTCGTCGCCCACTTCGAGGTCTTCCATGTCTTCGAATTCCGACAATGGAATGACGCCCTCGCTCTTGTATCCGATATCGATAAGCACCTCGCGTGCACGAACTTCAAGAACGTGTCCCTTGACTATCGAGCCTTCGCGAAAGTCACGAAGCTGATGCGTTGCGAGCAACGCTTGCATCTCTGCTACCTGTGCGGCATGCGCGGCACTTGCTGACTGACCTAACTGTGTAAACGGAGTCATTGATGATGACCTTTCTAACTGACACACTCGGAACTTTCGTAGCCTTAATTTCCTACAAACCCATCGCTCAGAATGGCTTGTTGCCGGTCTGAACGCTTTCTTTTAGGCGGATATTCTAAAACTACTGACGGTTCCTAGCCGCAGGTTCTTTGTCCCTCAAGATCACCGCCGCACCGCCCATTTCGATTCTGAAATGCACTCGCGACCGTTTGATCCCGAGACTTCCAGACCTTACGATACTGCCAAACCACGGTTTCCCTTATTTTCTGTCTTCCCGAAACGGGCGGCAGAACAACTGCAACCTTTCACATCTCGGGTGGGGGATCATAGTGGGGTTTCTCTGGGAATAGCAATTTGGAACTGAGATTTTCAAAAAAAAAGCATCCGGCGCTTGCCTGCCGCGTCCGGATACCTTAGCGTACTCGGCCTGTTACGGAACAGGGGATCAAGCCAGTGTACGGCCCGCTTAGCAGCGGACGAGGTTTGGTTAGAGTGAAATAGAGTTAGACTAACGCAAGTTTGGCGCAGCGAAAGGCTGGGTAGCTCAGTTGGTAGAGCAGAGGACTGAAAATCCTCGTGTCGCCGGTTCGATTCCGGCCCCAGCCACTTTCGTTGATGCAGAGTGGGTTGTGTGTGTTAGAGAGGCTCAAATGTGTGGATTCCTAACAGAATTCCTAACACATCTTTGGTGGGCTACAGAAGGCTAACCGGATACTGCTGCAGCAACGGATCTGACGACGCCAGCGTCAATGAATGCGCTAAAGACTGGCAGATCAGCATGCGGTCGAAAGGATCGCGATGAAGTGCCGGCAGGTTGTGCAACTGATAGATCGAAGCCTCATCGAGCGGCAGCGACTCGATGAAATGAAGCTCCCGTTGCCGAGGGACGAATTGCGACGGCGCCTCTGGCAAGTTAAGCTTACCAAGTCCGTGTTTAACGGAAATCTCCCATGCGGAAACAACACTGAGAAAAACCCGATTTTCGGGGTTTAAGACCGCCGAGGAGACTCTGAGCGATAATTTCGAGTCACCGGTGATTAGCCAGAGGAACTCACATGTGTCCAAGAGGATATTCATTGGCCTTCAAACGAACGAAGCACATCCTCAGGCAATGCGGTATTGAAGTCGTCGGGGACCGAGAATTGTCCTTTGGCAAGCCCGATTGGGCGCTGGTGCGCTTTTGTTGGAACCTCCAAATGAGCAGGCGTTAGAATGGTCAACAACCCGACAGCTTTTTGGGGAAGCGGCTCAGCCCCCCTCGGTATAATGTGCCCGCAGTCGATTTCAACTTCAACGGTCAAAAAGCTCATGCAAAGGACACTACCATGTCGCAGAGCCTCAAGCAACGGGTGGTTTCCTTAGGACGCACGGCTTGCCGCTGGATAGCATTTGGGTTCGGGTATGATCCAATTCAGGCACTGCTCGATGCGTCTCTCGGACGTTTCGGACGCAATTTTTCAACTCCTTGGTGGGCTGGGTTGCATGCAATTGACCACCGATTGCCGGTAGCAATGCAATTTATCCCAATAGACTTATAAAATGCCGTCCGAAACGTCCGAGAACTACGCCTAACGCCGCTCCGCGCCCTTGATGTAACGCGCGACCACGAGAAGTGAATGGCCCCACTATGGAGCCATGGTATTGCAGAGCGTCTATATTCACCGACGACATGGCTGTTCATGTCAATCAACAGCCTCACGCGACGGCGAATGGTAGCTCAATTTCCTCAACCATCCAAGCCGCATAGGAGAGTGCCTCTGCGATGTCATCGGCTTCCAAATACGGGTAAAGTCGAATGATTTCCTCGCGAGATTTACCCGAAGCAACAAGTCCCACAATGGTACCGACAGTGAGACGCATCCCGCGAATGCAGGGTTCTCCGCCCATTACGTTGGGATCATGAGAAACACGAGTGAGTGCGGTCATGGAGGTAGAATAAACTCAACGACAGTTCCTGGCAACAAGGGTCATTGGTGAGAGTTGGTTAAAAAAGCCGGATTCAACATGGGTACAGTACGCTATCACGAAGCGCTGGTGTGCCAAATTTGGCACCGTAGCCACCTCGGCCCCTCCCCACTCCCCCCTCACATATTTTTGCCGACGGGTTCAATAATCATTGGATTTCTCTCAAAGCGGAGGATCCAGTCGACTTTGAACCCAGTCTGGGCTTGCAATGCGTCGCCTGCGAATTCTTCAACGAATGCAAAGGGGGTGCTTTGTGAGACTAAGCTCAGTCCTAATTGCGCGAAGTCTCTGGCGACAGCACTTTTGTGTTGAATGCGGAGAATCGTTCACTGGTAGAGGAATCGACAGTGCTCCAACGGTCAGCTTCATGCGCTGCGATCGTTGTGCTGGCAACTGGAACGAACTCATTGGGTGGTAAACGCAAACGCCTGATTCAGCCACTTACGCGCCATCTCATGGCCCGAGATATCCCGCACTTCCACCTGAACTAGAAAGGTGGAGGTTTTACTGGAGTGTCTGTCCCGAATGGCACTTAGTTAAGGCGCTTTTTCGTGCGATGGCGGTGCGGCACTTCTTGAAACAAAGAGCGTGGTGCAGTGAGGCGTTGATAGTTCTTGGGTCGTCGTTTGATGGCGCGTGGTTCGCGCCGGTTGGGACGAACTGGCAAAAGATCGTCGGCGGCCATCTCCAGCAGGATCTCCCATCGACCAGGCGTCTTTCTTACTGGCCCCTTCGGTCCATTGATTGCCTTCAGTAGAGCCCCGCTGCTGCCTTTGAATGAGAGCCGCCCCAAAGGAACTTCTGCACGGATAGCGGCCTCCAGCATCAGAACTCGCACCAGATTGTGGGCGCAGTAGTAAACCGCCAAGGCTCGCTCCACCATCGCCGGGCTCTTGCTCTTGAGATGATCCATTCCAAGGGTCGTCTTCAGGTCGTCAAAATGGAGTTCCACCTTCCATCGCCGCAGATAAAGCGCGCCAAGCTCCTCCCCCGAAATAGCTTTTTCGCATAGCGTGGTAGCAAGGATTACCTCCCGCGTCCTCTGTCCTTTAGCCTCTAACTTGCGGCGCACGATGCGCACGGTGAGCTTCTGCGGCAGGGCGGCATATTCCTCCTCGCTGAGCGGACAGCCGTGACCGCGGGACGGTTTCTCCCAACTTATCACCTTCTCTTTCTGGCGGGGTCCAAGAGCAGTAACGCGCGTCTGATGCAGTCGCACAAGGACATCGCCTCCAAGGACCTTGGTCAAGGCTAGCATCCAGTAGGCGCAATAAGCCCGATCGGCAACGAGTATGTCTCCCGGTTGGATGTGCTTGCGCACGAGGTCGACACTCAGGGTCAGATCGTGCCGGTTCTCGGGCGAGGCCGCACCATTGCCCAAATTGACGATAAAACTGAGGCTAGGAACTGGTGCGCAAGTTGAACGATACGAGATCTGAACCAAAGCCGGTTCTTTTGCCGGAAACCAAAGCCAAACTAGCACATAATGGCCGGATTTCGCTGGACGCTACGCAAGGAATCGGGCAAAAGCAATTCTCCCTTAACGCTCCCGCGTCCAGCCTAAAGAAATCGTGCCGGGTGGTGAAAAGCAGTTTCCTATCCTCCCCCGGCGAACGCGACTCTTGGACCGCAAGTTAAAAAACATGGAATACCCACTTGAAAACTACGGTTTGGTTTCGGGGAGCTTCGAGGATTACCTTGCAGAGGTCTCGGCCCAAGACCAGGTGAGAGAAGCGCTTGACGGCATACTCAAGGACATCGCGCCGGGCTCGGGGCTGTCCTCGATTGAACAGACCCCGTTGGACGAAGAAGTTCTGTCGAAAGTCGAGCACTACGCCGCTTGGGAGCGTCAGCACAAGTCCTCTCTCGTGTATGACGACAGGGATTACACAGAATTCTCAAGGGTCCGAGGTTTCATGCAGATGGCCAAGGTGCCACCTCCAGAGCCCAACAAACCCAGTGAAGCCGAAATCAAAACCTATAACCTGCACCAGCTAAGGAAGAAATCCACTCCGGGAAAGGTGTTTCTTGCCAAAATTGAACTTGATCTGGCGATGATATTCGAGTCGGTCAAGTCCATGGAGGTTATGACATTGCAGGAAGAGGACAGGGTTCTGCAGAAAGCTCACTTGTGCAATCTGATCGTACTGCATTGCGTAAACATTGAGGCGCTTCTTGCAAGGGTATTTTCGGGTTCCTCCGAGATTGCAGACCTCCTGATCCAAACACTCGAAGCCGAACAAATTAAAATACTTTCCCATTCGATCGAAAACAAAAAGCACGTCTACGGATCGCTCTGCTGCCTCGCAATTTCCCTGCGCCGGAATTTGGAAATGAATCAGCCGGACGTTCTGGCCTGGGTCCACTCAAGATTCAACCCGTCATTGACAAGGTTTCACCGCGAAAAATGTAATCTCATTGAGATGTTGCGAGGTAAAGGCCTCCCTCAATTTATCGGTCGAATCCAAAACAACTACCGAAACGCCCGGGTTCACCCCGCGGACTTCGATTTTGATCTGGGAAGGTATTCCTTGTTTTCAGATACATGTTACGCCACCCCCAGCATCCGCCAGTGGTTGGAAATTGGTGTAAATCCCGGGGTTTCTCAGTTTCAAGAATTCGGCTGGGTATCGGCTCTCACCGCCGCCGCCGCCACACGCTGAGGGACGGGCGTCCCGCAAGCTTCGCCGTATGCAATAATGTTTTCGAACCTCATCGCACCCACCCATGCACCACGAAGAAATCGACACCATCATCGACGGAATCTGCCAGGAGTATGACTCAATCTCCGACGCCTTTGACTTCTCCGACGAACCGCGCGCCGGGGAACCGCTCGCCGAGCGCGACAAACTCCCCGAAGACGGCGAATTCCCCGTTCTTCCGGACGGCGGAATCGGCGGGACTTTCCGCCCCAGCAGCCATTTCGGAGGCTTTGTGAACATGTTTCCGGCAAATGCCTACGGGCCCTGCCGCCCCGACTTTCTTTTGGTCGTGCCCGCGGATCCACTGCGCATGAAACGCAGCGTACGTCCAAACGAGCGGGAGCGTCTGAGGGTCCGTTATTTCCAAAACGCCCTTCGCGCCATCGACCGCTGGGCCACGATCTGCAGGGGAAAAAACATCTATCTCCTGACCGAGCGATGGCCGGTTGCGCCAGGCATCACCAAGTCAGCCGTTTGGGACAGTGAACTCGCGCCGCAAAACCAAATCTTGGAACGCGTTGAAAATCTCACAGTACAATATCGCAGGAGCTTTTGGGAATTCGAGCGTTGCGCGATAGAGGAGCTCGATAGCTCGCTCTCCTCGTCACACTTAAGATCACTTAATGCAAAATTAATGCCGGAGATCGCTGCACTCAAAGACCTTGCGGGTGAGATTCACCGCGCACACATCAATTTTGAAGGAAAGATACACTCCGTTTGTAGCCTTATTAACGCATGGAGCGACCAATTCTGGCCCCAACCGCTTAACACTTCGACCTTCCACGAGCACTTGCAAGCCTTCCGCGAAGCGCATCCTGATGTGAACTTTCACATCCGCCTCGCGGCGATTCCCCGTCAGAGGCCGGTGCGCTTCCGTTGCCTGAGCGGCGAACGGTGGCCGCAGATTTGACGTAACCACCGGATTCCTCACCCGCGGCGGTGGCCGGCGCCGGAGGGACCTGTCGGTCTGATACAAACCACGACATTTATCTCAAGACCATGAACCTACAGGGCTGCGAAGATTACCTAGTAAGGATGTACTTTCACATTTCGGCGGTGGACATCGGGAAGTACAACGAGGCGTTCACTGCGTGTTGCGAAAAATTGCGAGCAAGGGGAGAGATCATCTCCCAAGATAAATACACTGACGAACAACTGCTGGCATACACCCTCCGCGTGATGGTTTAACGCTCCCGCGTCCAGGCTGAAGAATTCGTGACGGGGTAGAAGCGCATAGGACTCTGTTTGGGTTTTACCCAAGTGTCTGTCCCCTGTGCTCTCTCTCCTGTGCTCTCTCTCCTGTGCGAGACCCCTACTGGAGTGTCTGTTCCTTGGGCAAGTCACGCGGCCTTGAATCTCGCGCGCTTCATACACCCCTTGCTACGGATACGAAGGGGAGGTTTTACCCGAGTGTCTGTCCCCCTTCCG
>Ga0209598_10002943_pt1 | contig 13045 bp, 12 predicted proteins | sample M_140807_EF_Meta_FD_187317 | JGI IMG/M metagenome (GOLD analysis project Ga0209598, IMG submission 187317) | Freshwater microbial communities from Lake Montjoie, Canada to study carbon cycling - M_140807_EF_MetaG (SPAdes) (version 2) | ecosystem: Environmental > Aquatic > Freshwater > Lake... | reverse complement strand
GAGGCAATCATGGCCTGCGAATCGCTCATCTGCACGCCAATCACCTTGATCTCTGGGCGCACGGCTTTGATGTAGTTGGCCACGCCGCTGATCAACCCGCCGCCGCCAATGGCCACAAACACCGCATCCAGCTGGCCGGGGTGCTGGCGCAGCATTTCCATGGCGATCGTGCCCTGACCGGCGATCACGTCCGGGTCGTCATAGGGGTGCACAAAGGTCAGGCCTTTTTTCTTTTCCAGCGCAGCGGCATGCTGATAAGCGTCTGAATAGCTTTCGCCAAACAGCAGCACCTCGCCGCCCAGCGCCTTGACCGCATCGATTTTGAGTTGCGGTGTGGTGATGGGCATCACGATGATGGCCGTGCACCCCAGCGTTTTGGCGCTCAAGGCCACGCCTTGGGCGTGGTTGCCGGCCGAGGCGCAAATCACGCCTTTTTTCAGTTGTGCAGGGGACAGGTGCGCCATCTTGTTGTACGCCCCGCGCAGCTTGAAGCTGAACACAGGTTGCTGGTCCTCGCGCTTGAGCAACACCTTGTTGTGCAAGCGTGCGGACAGGTTGGGGGCATTGTCGAGCGCGGATTCACGCGCCACGTCGTAGACGCGGGCGTTCAAGATGCGCTTGAGGTAATCAGCAGGTGTGAGGTGTTTGGTCGCCATAGGCCCCATGATAACGGGCCAAAAAAATGCCCCCAGCCTTGCGGCAGGGGGCAAATCCACCTTTTCAGAGGGTGGAGGAGACAATCGCTGCGTACAAAAAAGCACGCCTGTTCGAAAGTGTAGCGATTTTTTGCTGCAGTGCAACAGTTTATGTGAGGCAAATTGCAAAAAAGTGTGAAGTTGCCACATGCAGCGAATGCGTCCAAGAGGCGATACGATCACGGTTTTGCGCACAGAAAGAAACACAATGGAATGCACAGTCAGTTGGACCGGCGCTTCGGGCACCCGTTCGGGCATGGGTTTTGTGGCCGAAACCGGCAGCGGCCATGTCTTGACGATGGACGGCGCCCCCGATGCCGTAAAACCCGAAAACGGCGGCCAAAACCTCGCCCCCCGCCCCATGGAAACCGTCCTGGCCGGCACCGGTGGCTGCACCGCCTATGACGTGGTGCTGATATTAAAGCGCGGCCGCCACGACGTGCGCGGCTGCAGCGTCAAGCTTACCTCAGAGCGTGCCGAGGTGGACCCCAAGGTGTTCACCAAGATCCACATGCAGTTCACCGTCACCGGCAAAGGCATCCCGCCCAGTGCCGTGGAGCGCGCCATTGCCATGAGCCACGACAAATACTGCTCGGCCAGCATCATGTTGGCCAAAATGGCAGAGATCACGACCGGGTTCGACTTGGTTGAAGTGGCGGCTTGAAAGCACCGAAGCCTGGCAAATTTTTGAGGGCGCGGATGCAATCTCTGAAAATATGGAATTGCTTTCCACATAATCAGGACTCATGATTCCTCGCACACTCAGCCAAACCATTCGTCAAGTCAGCAACAGCTTTCCGGTGTTGATGGTCACCGGGCCGCGACAGGTCGGGAAAACCACCTTGCTTGAAATGTGCAGCGCGGGTGAAAGAGCCTATGTCAGCCTCGATGACCTGGAGATGCGACGTCTTGCGCAGCAAGACCCCGCGCTTTTTTTGCAAACATGGCCTGCGCCAGTGACGATTGAGGAGGTGCAATACGCGCCGCAGCTTTTCAGTGCGATCAGGATACGGGCTTGGCTGCGTACCTGACCAAATGGGGCTCGCCCGAGGCTCTTGAAGCGGGCAGCATGTCAGGGCCTATGCTGGAGACATGGGCGGTCTGCGAAATTCTCAAGAGTTATTGGCACAACGGCAAAGAAGCGCCCTTGTATTTTTACAGGGACACCGAGCAGCGAGAGATCGATCTCCTGATCGAAGCCGACGATGTGATTTACCCCATTGAGATCAAAAAAACCGCAAGCCCCTCTTCACAAGCCACTCGTCAGTTGTTTGCAGCTCAGAACTTGGGTAAAAAAGTGGGCCCCGGTGAGGTGCTCTGCCTCACGGCGCGAGACTTACCGCTGTCAGACAGCGTGATGGCTATACCCATGGCCTATTTGTAATAAAAGCCTTTGCAGCTTCAACCCGGCTAAATCTTGTACGCCACGGTGGTCATCACCTTGGCAGCCAATGTCATCAGTCCCCTGAAGGGCAAAGGCAATTCAACCGCGCCCGCCTTTTCAGCCATTCGGGCATGGGCAGATTCGTCGGATTTCATTTGCTGCACGATGGCGCGAGAGGCTTGGTCGTTGGCGGGCAACTTGTCCAGATGGTTGGCCAAATGGGCTTCGACTTGGCGCTCGGTTTCCACGACAAAACCTAGACTGACACGATCCCCCCCTAATTTTCCAGCCGCAAAACCAATGACAAAGGCGCCGGCATACCAAATGGGTGTCAAATAAGAGCTGCGGCCTCCCAGATCGGTCAAGCGTTCGGACGTCCAGGCCAGATGGTCGGTTTCTTCTCTGCCGGCCGCGTCCAGTTGCCTGCGCAGTGCCGGGTCTTTGCAGGTCAGCGCCTGGCCGGTGTACAGGGCTTGCGCGCAGACCTCGCCCACATGATTGACCCGCATCAGCGCACCTGACAGGCGCTTTTCTGCATCAGTCAAAGGTACACAAGCATCTTGGGCTCGCGCCAACGGGGTGGGCCGCGCAGAACGCACCGGGGCAAACAAGGTGCGCAAAGCACTGTCCATGGCGTGAATGAGGGCATCGGAATTCATGACGCCATTTTAGCGCGTCAGGGGCAGGGCAAATTTGATCTGTAACAGGGAGATTTCAAGATGATTTATTTCGCATGACGGAATTCTTCTTGTTTTGAAACGCGCTTGTTGCATATGGACAACAAAAAATACAGTCAGATCGACGTTTTCAACGATTTTCTTTGTGCAAGGGCGCTGGCTCTGGTGAAATAAGAGCAACTTCCCTAACGGAGGTTGGCTTGCGGTTAGAGGTTGTCGAAAAATTCACAACTCTAAGTTCGGGCCCTTGTTAAACCTTGGAGAAATTTGCAATGAAAAAATCACTGATTGCTTTGGCTGCTCTTGCTGCCACTTCGGCTTTCGCACAATCTTCGGTCACTATCTCTGGCACTTTGGATGCTGGCGTGATGAACCAGAAGTTTGACAACGGCACCAACGTTACCAACGTCAGCACAGGTTCCAACGGCGCTTCGCGTCTGCGCTTCGTCGGTACTGAAGACATCGGCGGCGGCACCAAAGCCAACTTCTGGCTCGAAATGCAACCCAGCTTCCAAGACGGCACCACTTCTGCTGCTGGCTTGTTCAACCGTGGCGCATGGTTGGGTCTCAGCGACACATCATTCGGTGAAATCCGTTTGGGTCGCATGGGCACCAACAGCGTTGCAGCAGTTTGCGACATCGACCAGCAAGGTTGCTACACTGGCTTTTCTGGTGGCGGCATCTTGTTCAGCGGCATCGGTGGCGCTGGCGCTGCTTACGGCTACTGGATGGCAGCCAACCCCACACGTGGTGCCATCGCTCAGCCCACAGGCTTGACCACTGCTTACAACTCCGGTACTGCAGTGAGCGGTGTTGCGATCAACAACGTGTTGGCTTCTTCGACTGGCGCGGTTAACCAAACCAACCCCAACAGCTTCGCGCAAGACTCCACACGTTATGTGCGCGCTGTCCGTTACAGCCTGCCTTCTTTCGTGACTGGCTTGTCTATCAACGCCTCTTACGCATTCGGTCAGCAATTGGTCACTGGCGGCCACGCTGGTGATTCTTCTGGCTTTGACGCCAACTACGTGAACGGTCCTCTGAAGTTGACTGCTGCTTACCAAAAGGCTAACGGCGAGCGCGTTGCAACTGCTGGTTCTGCCACGACTGCTGCAACTTTGGGCCCTATTGGAGCTTCCGGCGAATTGACCACCATCGGCGCGATCTACAACTTCGGTTTCATGTCTTTGGGCGCTGGTTACCAGTCTGAAAAAGCAAACGCTACATCTGCTAACACAGGTACAAGCGCACTGCAATTCACCAAAGGTGAAGGCTACGCTTTGACAGCGCTGTTCCCAATGGGTGCTTTCACACCTTACATCAAGTACGGCGAGCGCAAGTATTCCGGCGGCACTTTGGGCACCTTCACGCCGACCAAGATGACCAACGTGGGTGTTCGTTATGCTCTGAGCAAGCGCACTTATGTGTATGGTGACTACGTGCAAAACGGTTCAGACGTGATTGTTCCTGGCGCGACTCAATTGTTTAACCAAGGTTCACTGCAAAACCAAACCAACTTTGGTATCACCCACGCTTTCTGATCTGACGCTGGCGCAAGCCAGTTGACGGTTTAAAGTCAAAAACCCACCGTGGCAACACGGTGGGTTTTTTCATGGGTGTGACCCCGTGCGACGTCGCTCTGCAGGGTGTGTTCAATGCATCAACAGATTTCGTTGCTGCGCAATGGTCTGGAGAAGGAGCTGGCGTGTTGTGGCCCCAGATCAAAATAATGTGCCTCAGGTACTTCCAAGCCAGACATTTGGGCCCATTGGGCGTCAAGAGCCTCAAGAGCACAGACTTCTTGGGTCTCACCAGGTACCTGAAACTTGATCGATATTCAGTACTTTAAAAAAATGAACACGCCCTTACAGGGCTCTAATCAAGTCACCACGTGGCAAGCGATCTTGATGCCTTTGAGTTCGCGCAACAGCGGCCGCTCGGTTTTGCAGCGCTCAGTCACTTGGGGGCAGCGCGGGTGAAAACTGCAGCCCGTTGGCGGGTTGAGGGGGTTGGGCACCTCACCTTGCACGGGCGTGCGGGCACGGCCGGTGTCGTGCATTTTAGGAATGGCGTCGAGCAGCATGCGGGTGTAGGGATGCTGCGGGTTGGCAAAAAGGGTGTGCTTGTCGGCCAGTTCCACCAAACGGCCCAAATACATCACTCCCACTTTGTCGCTGACGTGGCGCACCACCGCGAGGTTGTGCGAGATGAACAAATACGTCAGGCCGCGTTCGCGCTGCAGGTCCTTCATGATGTTGAGCACCTGCGCTTGCACGCTGACGTCCAGCGCGGATGTGGGCTCGTCGCACACCAAAAATTCGGGCGCGGTGGCCAAGGCGCGGGCAATCGAAATGCGCTGGCGCTGGCCGCCAGAGAACTGGTGCGGGTACTTGGGCATGTCGAGGGCCGACAAGCCTACCGATTGCAGCAACTCGGCCACGCGGGCTTGGAGCTCGCTCGCATCTTGGATCATGCCGTGCTCATGCAGCGGCTCGCCAATGATGGCTTCGACCGTCCAGCGCGGGTTCAGGCTGGCATAAGGGTCTTGGAAGATCATCTGGATGCGCTTGCGCATCGCTTTGGCATCGGGCGATTTGAAGGCCGCATGGGCGTCCTGCCCGTCAAAGGTCAGGCCACCTCGGGTGGGCTCATACAGGCCCACCAGCAAACGCGCCACGGTGCTTTTACCGCAGCCGGACTCGCCCACCAGGGCCAAGGTGGTGCCGCGTTCAATTTCAAAACTCACGCCGTCCACGGCATGGAGCAACTGGCGGGGCTTGCCTTCCAGCACGCGGTTGAGCCAAGGCGCCGAGACGTCAAAGGTCTTGGCCAGATCATGGGCTTGAACCAGCGCCGTCATGTTGCGTCTCCCACAAGCCAGCAGGCTGCTTGCGTGGCGGTGGCAGGGCGCAGTTCGGGCCGGTCTTGCAAACAGCGTTCCATCACGCGCGGACAGCGGGGATTGAAAGCACAGCCAGGCGGAATGGCGTTCAGGCGCGGCATGGCGCCATCGATCTGGTTCAGGCGTTCGCGGTCACTGCTCATGTCGGGAATCGAAGCCATCAGGCCAGAAGTATAGGGATGTGAAGGGCGGTTGATCACTTCATGCACGGGGCCGATTTCGACAATGCGGCCTGCGTACATCACGGCCACGCGGTCGCAGGTTTCGGCGATCACACCCATGTCATGGGTGATCAGCATGACGGCCGCGCCGCGGTCTTTGCAAATGGTTTTAAGCAGGCCAATGATTTGCGCCTGAATCGACACGTCCAGCGCGGTGGTGGGTTCATCAGCCACAATCAATTGCGGCTCGGCCGCCAGTGCCAGAGCAATCACCACGCGCTGGCGCATGCCACCGGAAAACTGGTGCGGGTAATGGCCCATGCGCTCGGCCGCAGCGGGAATGCCGGTGTCTTGCAGCAAACGGATGGCGCGTTGCTTGGCCTCTTCATCGCTGACCGGCAAGTGCGCCTGAATCGTCTCTGTGATTTGCCGGCCCACGGTGTACAGCGGATTCAGCGAGGTCAACGGGTCTTGAAAAATAGCGCCAATTTTGCGGCCGCGAATATGCCGCATCTGGTCGTTGTTGTACTGGTCAATGCGCTCACCTTGCAGCGTGATGCTGCCCGAGGCTACTCGGCCGGGCGGCTCGAGCAATCCAATGATGGAAGCCCCCGTCAGGGACTTGCCTGCGCCGGACTCACCCACCACACCCAGAATCTCGCCTGGGGCGATGTCAAAAGAAATGCCATCGATGGCACGCAGTGTGCCGTGGCGGCTGGGGAACTCCACCACCAGCTTGTTAACTTGCAAAAGATGCATGAATTGGAATCGCTTAAATTAGCGCAAACGCGGGTTCAAAGCGTCACGCAGCCAGTCACCCAGCAAGTTCACTGACAAGGCAATCAGCACCAACATCAGCCCTGGAAAGATTGTGATCCACCACTCGCCTGAAAACAAATAGTCGTTGCCCACCCGAATCAAGGTGCCCAAGGACGGCGATGTGGGCGGCACGCCCACGCCCAAGAACGACAAGGTGGCTTCGGTGATGATCGCGGTCGCGACCTGGATGGTGGCCAAGACCATGACCGGGCCCAACACATTGGGCAGCACATGGCGCAGCATGATGCGGCCCGAAGACACACCGGTCACGCGGGCCGCTTGCACGTATTCTTTGTTGCGCTCGACCATGGTGGTGCCGCGCACAGTGCGCGCATACTGCACCCAGCCCGTCAATGAAATGGAAATGATCAGCACGCCAAACGCCAAGGATTCATCCGCATTGGGGAACAAGGCACGGCCCACGCCAGCAATCAGCAAAGCCACCAAAATGGCCGGGAATGACAACATCACATCACACAAACGCATGAGCATGGTGTCGATCCAGCCGCCCCGGTAGCCGGCCAGCAAGCCCATGCTCACGCCCACCAACACCGAGACCAAGACCGAGGCCACGCCGACCACCAAGGAAATACGCGCCCCGTAGATCAAGGCCGACAAAATGTCGCGCCCCTGATCGTCCGAGCCCAACACGTATTTGCTGGAGCCACCCTGCATCCAGGCCGGTGGCAAACGCGCATCGCTCAACTCCAGGGTGGCCAGATCGAAGGGGTTGGTGGGAGACACCCAAGCGGCAAACACCGAACAAAAAATACACACAAAAGCGATCAGGGCCGCCGCAATCGCCAGAGGCGATGTGCGGAAACTGTAGCCCAGGTCGCTGTGCCACCAGCGCTGCCAAGTTTGCGTCATGTTCAAGTCTTAGGGTTTCACGGTGATGAATTTCCAGGCCATGTTGTTGTCCGGGTGCTGTACCAATTCGATGTTTTTCTTCACCGCCCAGTTCAGGGCTTGCTGGTGCAGTGGCAGGTGGCCGACGTCATCTTGGTGGATCTTCATGGCTTCGCGGATCATTTCATTGCGCTTTTTTTGATCGGTTTCAGAGGCCACTTTGTCGGTCAACTCGTCGACTTTGGGATTGCTGTAAGCGCCCAGGTTGAACTGGCCGCGACCGCCATCGCCCGGTGTCGACAAGATAGGGTAGAGCACGTTGTGCGCGTCCACCGTGCTGGCGGTCCAGCCCAGCATGTAAAAGCTGGTGTTGCGGCTCAAGATTTTAGGGAAGTAGGTGCCCTTGGTCTCGGCCTCGAGATTGATCTTCACGCCAATCTTGGCCAGGTTGGCGGCCACGGCTTGGCAAATTTCTGCGTCGTTGACATACCGGTCGTTCGGGCAGTTCATCTTGACTTCAAAGCCGCTCGGGTAACCGGCCTCGGTCAACAATTTTTTGGCGGCCTCTGCGTCATAAGGCATGCGCTTGGCCAGATCGGGGGCAAAGCCATTGACCTGCGGTGGCAACATCAAACCCAGGGGCGTTGCTGCGCCTCGCATCACGCGGCTCTTGATGGTCTCGATGTCAATCGCTTGGTAAAAGGCTTTGCGAACGCGGATGTCTTTGAACGGGTTTTTGCCTTTCACGTTCGAATAAAGTAATTCGTCACGCTTTTGGTCCATACCCAAAAAAATTGCGCGCAGCTCAGGCCCTTGCAGAATCTTGAGTTTGTCATTGGATTTCAGACGCTCCACGTCTTGCACCGGCACCGGCTCCATGATGTCGAGTTCGCCCGACAGCATGGCCGCCACACGGGTGGCATCGTTGCCGATGACCGAGAACACCACTTCATCCACGTTGCCCGTGACTTTGCCCCAGTAATTGAAGTTGCGGGCAAAGCGTGTTTGCACGTTCGGCTGACGCTCTTTCACCACAAAAGGACCGGTGCCGTTGGCGCGAAAGGACGCCGCATTTTCAATGCCCTTTCGGCGGTCCACAGGTTTGGTAGCTTGGTTTTCCTCGCACCATTTCTTACTCATGATCGCCCAGTGCGTGATCAACTCAGGCACGATGGGAAAGGGGGCATTGGTGATGATGTCGATCGTGTGGTCGTTTACTTTTTTGATTTCTTTGAACTGACCGACATAACTCTTCATGTCCGAGCCATCGCCCTTGGCGCGCTCGTAACTGAAGATCACATCGTCTGCCGTGAAGGGCGTGCCGTCATGGAACTTCACGTCTTTGCGCAGATCAAAGCGCCAAACGGTGGGGGCGGTTTGCTTCCAGCTGGTGGCCAGCAAGGGGGTGAGCTTGTAGTTGGCATCGCGCGACACCAAAGATTCGTACACGTTTTCGACCACGGTGATCTGCAAGGATTCGTTCAGAGAATGCGGATCCATGGACAAAGCATCGCCTTGGTTGCCGATGCGTATAGTTACCGCAGAAGCTGACAATGCGGTCAAGGCCAATGCTGAAGCCAAAGAGGCAACAAGAGGGGTGAGTTTGAATGTCATGGAATCTCCTTAGGGAATGAAATCACTGAAATACACGGAATAAAATCAAGTCGCCATCAAGGGCAAAGCATGCTCGACCAAACTGGCATGCAAAGCCGCCCCCAAAGGCAATATCGCGTCATTGAAATCGTAACGGCTGTTGTGCAGCGGATGTGGCCCCGCCCCATCGGGCAAACCCTGACCAACCCGCATGTAAGCACCCGGCACCACTTGCAACATGAACGAGAAATCTTCGCCGCCCATGCTCGGCATCATGTTACGCCACACTTTGTCTTTGCCGACCAAATGGGTGGCCACATCGGCTACAAAATGGGCTTCGGCGACGGTGTTGACCGTGGCGGGATAGACCCGCTCATAGACGACCTGGGCTGAAGCGCCCATACCTTGCGCAATCGAAGTGCACAGCAAGGTCAAACGGTCTTCGATCTGTTGTTGAATCACTTCGCTGTAAGTGCGCACCGTGCCCACCAAAGTGGCCTCGCCGGGGATCACACTCATGGCAACGGGATTGCCCGCGTGCATGGCGCAAATGCTCAGCACCGCCTGGTCAAAGGCCGACAGGTTGCGCGAGACGATGCTTTGTGCGGCAGTGATGATGTGCCCTGCCACCAGCACCGGGTCCACCGTTTGGTGCGGCCGAGCACCATGACCGCCTTTACCGGTGATGCGGATTTCGATCCGGTCCACTGCGGCTTGCATGGGCCCGGGCGTCACGCCCACCACGCCCAGCGGCACATCGGGGGCGTTGTGTTGGGCAAACACTTTTTCGCATGGAAAGCGCTCAAACAAGCCGTCTTGCATCATGGCCCGCGCACCGGCATAACCCTCTTCACCAGGCTGGAAAATCAACACTGCAGTGCCCGCAAAGTGGCGTGTCTCGGCCAGATAGCGCGCCGCGCCCATCAGCATGGCGGTATGGCCGTCGTGGCCGCAGCCATGCATCAAGCCGGGCTTGCTGGACTTCCAAGCCACGTCGCCCAGCTCGGGCAATGGGAGTGCGTCCATATCGGCGCGCAAGCCGATCATGCGGCCCGGGTTTTGCGCAGAAAACCCGCGCCCATGCACCAAGGCAACCACCCCCGTTTTGCCCAGGCCGGTATGCACGGCATCGACGCCGCAGACCTTGAGGCCTTCAATCACCCGCCCCGAGGTGTAGACCTCTTCAAAGCCCAGTTCGGGGTGGGCATGCAGATCGCGGCGGAACGCGGTCAACTCCGGATGAAAGGCGGCAATGTGCGCAAAGGCGCGGCCGTGGGCCAAAGTGGACTGAAGCGACAGACCTGACATGTTCAATGCCCTCCGGCTTTGACCACGCGCATGCGCGGGTCGACTGCAAAATACAGCAAGTCCACCACCAAATTGATGATGACAAAAATCAAGGCGATCAAACACAGGTAGGCCGCCATAACCGGAATGTCGGCAAAGGTCACCGCCTGGATAAAAAGCAGGCCCATGCCCGGCCACTGGAACACCGTCTCAGTGATGATGGCAAAGGCAATCAAGCCCCCCAGTTGCAAGCCGGTGATGGTCATGACCGGCACCAAGGTGTTTTTAAGCGCATGGCCAAAATAAATAGCGCGGTTGGGCAGTCCGCGGGCACGCGCAAACTTGATGTAGTCGGTGCGCAGCACCTCCAGCATTTCTGCACGCACCAAGCGCATGATCAGGGTGAGCTGAAAGATCGCCAAGGTCACTGCAGGCAGCACAATGTGTTGCCACCCTTGAACCGTAAACAAGCCCGAAGACCACCAGCCCAGTTTGACCACATCGCCCCGCCCGAAACTGGGCAACCAGCCCAGCCAGACCGCAAAAATAAGGATCAGCAAAATACCGATCAAAAAGGTCGGCAAGGAGACCCCGAGCAATGACACGGTCATGAACAACTGGCTGCCAAAGCTGCCGCGCCGCAGCGCTGCATACACCCCCAAGGGAATACCCAAGCTCAGCGCCATGGTGGCCGCCACCAGTGCCAGCTCCATGGTCGCCGGAAAACGCTCGGCAATCAGGCGCGACACTTTGGCCCCTTGGCGCAAGCTCAAGCCGAACTCACCTTGCACTGCATTTTGCAAAAAGTGCCAGAACTGCACAAAGAAGGCTTGGTCCAAACCCAGGTCTTGCCTTAACTCCTTGATTTGCTCAGGACGTGCGTCCTGACCCAGCAAAAACACCACCGGATCGCCAACATACTGAAACAGCAAGAAGGCGATGAATGCGACCGTGACCATGACCACCACGGCCTGCAGGAGGCGCTGAAAAATGAAAGCTAGCATGAAGGGCAGGTAAGGGTGAAGGTCATTGGACCGTGATGAGTGACCAGTCCAATCGGTTATCTGGACGGTGAACAACGGTCACGCTCTTTTTCATGACCCATGGAATCACCTGGTTGTGCAGGGGAATGTGCGCTACTGTGTCGTTCTGCAATTGCAGGCCTTCTGTGAGCAGGCGGTTACGCACAAGCGTGTCTGTTTCGGACTTGGCGCGGTCCACCACGTAGTCCATGCGCGCATTGCTGTAGCGCCCCACGTTGTAGTTGCCATCACCACCCGTGCCAACACTCCGAACCAATGATTGAAGGCTGTACAGGGCGTCAAAAGTGGGCACGCCCCAGCCCAACATGTAGATGCTGGCCTCGTAGCGCTGAATCATGGGGAAGTAGGTGACCAGCGGCAAGGTGCGCAGCTTGGCCTTGATGCCGATTTTTGCCCACATGGCTGTGATGGCTTGACAGATTTCTTCGTCATTGATGTAGCGGTTATTGGGGCAGGCAAAGTCCACTTCAAACCCTTGTGGGTAGCCAGCCTCAGCGAGCAATTTTTTCGCTTCATCCAATCCGTACGGCAGGCGCTTGTTGACCCCCGAAGTCCATCCATTGACCTGGCTGGCCACGATCGCTCCGGTGGTTTGCGACATGCCGCGCATGGTCACGCGGTGAATGGTCTCGATGTCGATGGACTGGTAGAGCGCCTTGCGGACTCTCAAGTCCTTGAGGGGGTTTTTACCTTTGAGGTTGGAGCCGGGAAGTTCGTCTCTGAACTGGTCCATGCCCAAAAATATGGTGCGGTTTTCAACGCCATCAATGACTTTGAGATGGGCTTGGTTGCGCATGCGCGCTAAATCCTGGGGACTGGGGTCCAGGACGAAATCCACTTCACCTGACAAGATGGCGGCTGCGCGAGTAGCTTCGTTCTTGATGGGGGTGTAAATGATTTCGGTGACATTCGAGGGTGCCGAATTCCAGCCCCACCAAAGCGGATTCTTGACCAGAATCAGTCGCTGGTCTGGCTGCCACTCCTTGACCATGTAAGAGCCGCTTCCCATGGCATTGCGGTGGGCAAAGGACTCATCTGCGGTGCGTATGTCTTTGGGTTCACTGGATTTGTTTTTTTCAGCCCAGGCTTTGCTCATGATGCGCAATTCGGTCAGCTGATTGAGCAGCACCGGATTGGGGCCTGACAGCAGGATGTCCACAGTGCTTTCATTGACTTTGATGATCTTGTCGAAGCCTTGGGTGTAGACCGTGAAATTGGAGGTCTTGGCGCGAGCCCGGTTCAGAGAGAAAACCACATCATCTGCAGTCAATGGCGTTCCATCACTGAATTTGACACCCGCACGCAAAGTGAAGCGCATTTGTGTGGCGGAGATTTCTCTCCATGCGGTGGCCAAACGAGGCTCTAACTTGAATGTGCTGCTGTTGTAGTAGACCAAGGAGTCAAAAACAGCGGCATGAATGCCGTTACTCAAGGCATTGTTTTGCGAGTGAATGTCCAGCGTCGGGATGTCGCTGGCACTGGTCCATTTGAATGGTTTTGCGGCGACCGGCAACGACCATGCCATGGCGAAGATCCAAGCGCAAACCGAGTACCGGCTGAAAATAGTTTTGATCATTTTGAAATTTCCTTAAGACCGTGTCTTTGGGTGCCGTGACTATGCAACATTAAGAACCG
>Ga0209598_10002939_pt1 | contig 13054 bp, 2 predicted proteins | sample M_140807_EF_Meta_FD_187317 | JGI IMG/M metagenome (GOLD analysis project Ga0209598, IMG submission 187317) | Freshwater microbial communities from Lake Montjoie, Canada to study carbon cycling - M_140807_EF_MetaG (SPAdes) (version 2) | ecosystem: Environmental > Aquatic > Freshwater > Lake... | reverse complement strand
GTTAACTAAGGTATTGGTTACTAATTCATAAATGTAAACATTACCTGAAGTTTCTGATATAACATATGTGTTACCACTATATGATATAGTGCTACCAAATGTTGCACTGTGCGTAAGGGTCTGAATTGGTACATAAGTATCGTATACCGTGTTGTATGTATATCTATAAACCTTACCTGCGGCACTATCACCAATTAAATATCCCAAATCAGTTGAGTATGCAACTGCTGTTCCAAATGTCTCACTTGCTGGAAGTAAGATTTCAGCATCATATTTGTAATTTAATGTCTTTTTATAAACTGCCCAACTACCGTCATTGTTTGTATCCGTCCATACCAATGTACTATTAAATTCATTATCAAGTAATGATGGTAGTGTTGAAATTTCAGGAGCTGATGCAACTCGTTGACTATCAAACTTAAATCCAATACCTAACCCTGTTATGTTTGTTAACTGTGGGTTTAATGATAAGTTAATTAATATTCTGTTTGAATCGATTACGCCGGCAACAATATAATAATTATTGATTTGTGTATTGAAATTAACGATTGCAAAAATTTGATATTGTTTTAAATTATGTGGCTGTGAGAAAGTAATAGTAACAGTGCCATTTAAATTATTTTTAGCATCAATGATAGAACCTATACTGATAGGGGTAAACACATCCCAATCACTTAAGTAGTTTGCAACCCAAGCATAATCACGCACATAAAAATCACTTAAAGGAATAACTGTTCCATTTATATTACGTGCAGTTGATAAACCTGAATAATAAAAACTTGACATTTTAACGTCATTAAAATTTACATAACCAGCAGTAGGGAACAACTCACTAGGAGTTAATGGAGATATGGTTGGTAGTATGTTAGGATCAGAAATTGTTTCTGAATAGTTAGCCAATGAATACAGTGGCACTTCTTGTTGAACACCATCGGTATATTCACCATTTGTTAACCCAACAATGCTTGGATTACCGGTAAGTAAATTTTGTTGTAGAATTAAGTCTACATAGTTGTTATTAAGTGTGGCACCAAACTCACCTGATAGTATAGACCAATTTTCATATACATCGTAATTAATTCCACCTTGTGGTAAATTGGCTCCCTTAAATGCATTTAATGCATTTTTTGTACCTTTTTCTCTAATCATGTTTTGATAAACATTGATTTGAGTAATATCTGTTAAATCAACTGTAGCCAAATAATCTCTTGGTCTATAACCAATTAAACTATAACTTAGTAAATTAGCATCTTCGTCTAAGTTGTTTTTATATGTGTCATAGTATAAAGTAGATTCATAGGCACGTGTTTGTCCGTTTGGTAGTAGACCCTTTTGTATCTCATTATATTCTGTAATTTTCCAACTCTTTTCAACAAATGTTGAATTTGGTTGAACGATTTGCAATGCGAACCAGTATTTGTTTTTGTATGTTACAATACTACCTGTTGTGTATGTAACAGTAGGATCCCATGGCAGAATATTATTCTGATTTAAAATAAATCCATTAGCATCTAATGTGCCGTTCCAATCAGCAGTTTTTACACCACGTACATAAATTCTATTTTGTCTTAAACCTGTTACTAAGTTATAAACAATATCGTTAAACAATGTAACATTACTGAATACAATACCATGTTCAATATTACTGATATTGAATTGTCCATAGCTTATTGCATCACCTTGGTTCTTAGGACAAACATGGAATAATGTTCCATCACGCTGTATAGCTAAGTCATTATTTTTTATTGGATATAAGTTTTGATTTAATACAAAGTTGCGTTCTTGCAATGCCAATGGTTGCACAACATAACTATCTCTATTAATTGATAGTGATGCGGCAGAAGGATTTAGAGTAGTAATTACACCTGTATCCCAACCCATTTGTGCCCAATACAAGAACTCAGTAATCATTTGATACCAAGTCACAGGTATACCATTTTCTACTGTATCATAAATCATGCCCTGTGCTGTTAGATATGCACTATAACCATTGATAAATTGTGCTACTTCTTGTGCTGAGTAAAATTCAGTTCCATATGGAACTAGTATAACTTTATCATAAAACTTAGTTGAAAGTTTTACTGATAAATTATCTACACTTATATTTTCAGGATGTGATACAGGGTTAGGCACAAGAACTTTAAAGTAAGCATTAGTTTGACTGTTACCATATACCTTATAACCATTTGCAGTTATTTGAATTACTACACCACTGTACACAATTCTGTCGAATGGTTGATTTTCATATAATACTACATTATAGCTTTCGCTAGGAATTAACAATGAACTGTTGTTACTGTTTGCAGAACTTTTTTCAAGATAGAAATTTAATAATGAGCTATCACTAAAGCCTGCTAATCTATACACTAAACGTACATCTAGGTTGTTAAACAAATTAGTGATTTGTCCGGTAGAATCAATACCCAATTGTTTTTCGTAATCAACAATCCAGTTAATATAACTAGTTGCAGGAGTTCCTGTACCATAGATAGGGATATCTTTTATTATTAAATGGTCTCTACTATTAACTAAAAATTGATTAAATTCAGCATTGTATTTGTAGTTGTCAACATCTACGCCTAAATTAAAGAACTGTGCAGGCTTAGCCAATGCGTATAGTCTCATTAAATCAAATGGCCATGTACTACTTCTGCGATAGCTGAATTCTGCAGGTCCAACATCTCCTACTTTCCAATCACGTTGGAATGAGTTGGCATTATAATTACCAAGTATAGATACCATTGGAGATACTAAATCGCCATTACTGTCTACGGGTAGTACATTTAATAATCCATCACGTACATAAATTTCATTTACAAAAGGTTCGCCGTTGTTCCAATTAACACCCTCTGCCATGTCATTCCATAACACTAAGTTATCACTAGTATATGGTGCTGAACCATAACGACTAGTCCACCATGTTGGCTGCGTGGTATATCCTATCATTTCCCAAGGCGTTTGGTCAGGAGTACTTGTATCATAGTAATACAAATATAAACCTCTAAAGTAACCCTGTTGAATAGGTTCTTGATTTAGTTTATTGCTGTTGGTGGTATAATTATATGTAAAATCATTTGCCTTTGAGTAGAATTGGGTTTTATAATCAATTCTATTTGTACCAACCCAATTTAAAAATCCTTCACTATAAACTTGCAAGAATTCATCATATGTGTACTGAGTGGTTCTGAAAAAACCAGGTAATACTTCATATTCTTGTATAGGAATAACATTGCTAAGTTTTAAGTTATTGTACACACGTGTTTCATATTCAAGTAGTACTTGGTCTCTAAAGTCATCAAGCGCACCTGTTGTTGGATTATAGTTACCATACAATTTATTATATGAACCATCATGACCAACAATAAAGTATGTTGGTTGATAGTATGCAGTGTCTAATGAAACACTAGGAATAGTTGCAGGATACAAACCTAACTTAGTAGGTGTGTTTGGAACATAACTACCATATGTTTTGTTATATTCATTTACTGTGATTATGTCACCGGGTGATAAGCTATATGTTACGGTTAGTGAGGGTGCAGTAGAACTTACAGTATAATCAACACCTTTTATTAATTGAGTTTGAACATTATTGCTAGTCAAATAAACCAATACACTGCTATAGTTTGCAGTAGTAAAATCATAGATTGTACTTAACGGGTAGATGCTAATATCTAATGAGTTGGCAAACGTATATGTGTTTGATATATATGGCGCATTACATGGAACCATGTCACTCCAAAAGAATGACTGCTCTGAAGAATGAGTTGATGCTATTTGTGTTAATGCATCGTCCAACATTTGTGCGGGTGTCAATATACTTGCATAATTTGTAGAATTAACTGTGTAAACTAATAAATCCTTAAAGGTAATATATTCTCTGCCATTATATAATAATGAGTCAAATAGATTGTGACTTGGACCGCGCAAGAATGCGCCGGGTAATACCATGCTAGCACTATTTTGAATGATAGCATTTCCCCATGGGACTAAATTACCTAAATCACGATAGTTGTTTGGCCCAAAAATTTCACCTGTTGTATTTGGATTATTGTAAAAAATACTTTGATATTGTCTGCGAATATCACCAACGTTTGCTACAGTGATATCTGTATTAAACGGGTTGTTATTAATATTAATAGGTGTTTGATAGTATGCAGAGGCGCTTACTTGGTCGCTTAATATTAAAACTTGAACAACTGCTTCTATTATAGGAATATAAGTTGAAGCTATTTGAATTTGTGTGGTAGTGTCGGTTGCAACAACAGTATAATTAGCAGGGTCTAGGTATGTATTATCAATATATACTTGCACAGTGGGCCACTGAATTGCACTTGAACTTAGTGGTGCAATATCACAATTAAATGTACTTGTAGTTACCAACGTTGGCGTAGGGTTTATTGTTGTACTAAATTCAAAAATTTGATATTGAACACTAGGTGATACTGCTGTTTGCCAACCCAATTGACGAACATATGTACTACCATCAATGGTATAATTATATACATAACCAGTATTAACTTGCTGTGTTATTGGTGCTAACCCACTTACATACGTAAACGTGTCACTATTAAATGTTACAACGAATGAAATATCCCCGATGTTTGTTACACCAGAGTATAGTATTGGGAAGCCCAATACTGAATCGTTTGTACCTGTGCCGATACCATATGAGAACAAAGTAGAACCAATAAATGATGTGCCCTGATATACAGTAGAATCACCAAAACTTACACCATTATTATCAAACACATCAAAATATGGTTTTTGATTTACATTTGTTTTTTGTTGACCTTCTAACCAATTAGTGCCATCATAATAAAAATCTGTGCCTTGATAATTATAACCACGATAAACCGTAGTTTGTTCATATGGTAATACCAATCCATCTTCAGCTTCAGTTAATGTAATTACAGGTATGCCATTTGTTGATGTAGTAGAAAACTGTGAAACATAAATTTTGTTTCGTACAGTTAAATTAGTGTCTGCGGCAAACACAACTCTAGAACCATCAAATAAGCCATAATTGCTTAATGCAGTATTTGCAGTTACCACTGATGCTACACTTGTACCTGCAATAATTGATTGGTTATACCATGATACTGTGAGTACTGTATTACTACCAACTTTTTGAATATCTGTGATAAAAGTAATTGAAGGTAATACTAATGTTGAGTCTGCAATATACTGACCTATCTCAAATAAGCCAGACACATCTGCTGTAGGAATAGTAATAAGTGTACTATAAGGATAAACTGATGCACTTAGTGAGCCGCTAGCGGTAGTTAATGATAGTGTAGTACCTTGTTTTGATGATGATATAGTTATGTTATTATCGGTGATACTAGTAATATAATATGTAACACCTGTGCTTATTCCACCAAATGCAGAACCAGTAAATGTAATTGTATCATTTACAAATAAACCGGTAGTATTGTTTAATGTAATTTGATTTATTAATGCAGTTGTATTAGTTGCAGTTTTTGTAGACGCGCCTGTTACAGGAGCAATAGTAGCATTATATGTTGTATAGCCGGCCACGTCTGGATAATAATTTGTTTTACCTGCAACTTGAGAGAATGCATCAGTTGTTCTAGTATCTATAAAGTCAATAGGCAATTTTCCAATTGTACCTGAATTAAACAATTGCAAGTTTGGATAAAACTCAATAATTGGTCTTACTGCTTTAGCGGCTTGTGTTGCATAGGTTGAGATAATGGTTGGATCATTGTTGTATGTAGCTGATGCATTAATAACATCAACGTGAAACCAACGATTACTACGTGACCAAGCATTTCTATTGATAGAATTTCTAGCAATAGTTATGTAATCTTGTTCTACTGGAATGTATAATGTAATATCATAGTTACCAATATCGTACGGTGTAGTGTCGTAAGGTATATATTGACCTTCTGCAAATAAACCTGGACTTACTAATTCAGTAGTGTCAATCAATTCAATCGCAGTACCAACACCTTGTACATAATATTCTCCGCTAGCATATTTTGTAGGGTAAATATCACCCTGGAATGTTACTTTTAGTCCATTAGTAAACACTACACCTGAACTTGAAGTATATTGTTGTTTACCTAAAATATCAGTTATGATGTTTAATGTATTAAGATTGTTGTTATCAACAAGTTTAATAACACCAACTTTACTTGCAGTAGTACCATCTTGATAATATAATGTATCTAATATTGCACTATCATACGGTATTTGTTGAATAGTACCATTAGTGTTTCTGAAAAAGTTTAAGTTAATCCACTGAGTACCATAAACTGCTTTTATCTTTTGATTAGTAGGAATAGTAGCTGAAGGCGTTAATTGAATTTGTGGATTACTAGGATCACCAATTAAATTAATTGTATAGAAAGTAGAGTTTACTTCAGTATAGTATCCACCTTCATAATTATTATCGTCTAATGGTGTGCCAGGAAATACAAAAGGATTACCACCATCTTCGTCAAACAAAGTTTGTCCGTAAAATTGATTTACATAACCATATTCATCTTCAACCCCAGTATCGTAAAACATAACAGTTAAGTTGTTTAATGATGTTACACCATCAATACCGCCTAACGTACTTACTAATGCGCCATTAACCTGACTAAAAGGTAGTGTAGATATAACATCAACTGTAGGGCCTGTTGGGAAATTATATTGGTCTAATGCATTTTTTTCAGGTACTTGAAATGTTATAACTCCATACTCTGCACCATTATTTGAAACTCCATAAACATCACGTGTTTGTAAATTAGGTTGAGTTGGACTATATCCAGTAACGCCCGGGGCACCCTGAATCCAAAATTGACTGTCTTGATTTACTGTAAAGGTATATGTACCACCACGCAATAATGTTAATGTTGGGTTAACTGTTCCTGTTGGTTCTATATTTGAAGAAATCAAATATGAGTCGGCTTGATTTTGTACTAAAAAGTTAACACTGTTATAGATAATGCTAGTAGAAATATTAACTGCAGGCGGACCTGCCGGTAACCAATAGTATTGATTAAAGTTAATAATTTTATCTAAATCAACAAAAGGATCCCATGAGTAGAATTGACTGTTAAACAATCTATCATTATTATCAGTTATACCACCTTGAAGTTTTAATGCATCTAAAATGCCTGGATAGCTAATGAAGTCTTTTGCGTTTGTTTCACTTTGATTCGTAAAAACAACGCCAGGTTCTAACTGATAGTCTGTTCGTGTTTTCGTCGGTTCAGTTACATAATAATTATTTGGATTAACACCGTAACCAAACTTACTGCCTATATAACCTTGAATTTTTTTAGTATTAGGTTGTGACGTAAGCTGATCCAACGTTGCACTTAAGAATTGTGCATTGGTTGGTGTCTTAAATATTTCTGGTAGAAAATCTAATGTTCTAATTCTTGTAGCCATTTTTATTCTTTATTTTACTTGTAACTCAGCCGGTGTAAGCGCGGCAATCACAATAATATCTTGTGCTGTTGCGGCATTTACAAATATCTCGTAAGGCATACATTTAATTTCATACAAATCACCAAACGCTAATGTAGGATCATTTGGTACTAGTACACATGAACTTACATAATCACCAATATTGGTATGAATGTATGCACTTAACTCACTAAAATAGAATGTATCTCCAAAATTCCAATTACTAATATTAAAATAATTATTCATTTGTGTCAACACTGCACTTATAATTTCACTGTTACTTGCATTAGTTGTAGAGTTTGGAATAACTTTAATTGTTGCTTGTAATAGTGAATCTGCTTTAGGCCCAAACAAAGGCTTAAAGACTACATTATTTACTATAACGCTATCACTCAACATTTTGTAATCTTGCAATTGTGAATATTGAGTTGTTAATTCGTTAATTGTAGGTGGTGTTGGTTTAGGGATAGTATTAGTACTATCTTGAATATAATTTTGATATTGAGTATAATAAGACTGTGTTACTACATATAAATCAATAATGTTAGTTGTAGCAGGATCAATACGTGTGGTGTTGTTGCTATTATGGCGATATTGGAAATTTAATCCCTGACGTCCAATCTCAACACTATATTGATTTTGTTCTACTAAAACATAATAAGGTGTTATTACTGTAGGGTCTTGAACAGTAATATAAAATATATTATCGGTATACGCATAAAATAACTGTCCAACTGGATATTCATATTTTACAACTTCAATTTGTGATTGAGTAGCATATTGATAAGATACTCTAGTACTAGGAATTAAATCATAGCGTGTTAAATTGATTGCATCTTGAACTTGTTCAAAGAATGCATAAATGCCAATGTTGCTACCATTAGGAACATATCCGGTAACTTGATTAAAGAAGTCAGGGTTCTCAACGATTGAATTATTATTAACATCAATGCTTGCAATTTCTACTTCAAAGTCATCAATGTATCCGTCGCTCTCAACTGTTTGACCAATGATACTAGCTGTAACAGGAGTGCTTAATGGATAATTACTATCTGGTTGAGTATTGGTTTCTAAAACTTTAACAAAGTCTTGTAAAATTTTACCAGTGAAAGGATCATAAACTAATGCGCCAGTTTCAAATGTAAATCTGGTTTCTGATACGCTACCAAAGTAATATGCCAATGAACGATATGTAACTTGATAACGATTATACCCAATACTTTCAAAAAGTACAAACCAATTTGGATTAGTGTATAATTCTACACTCCATCTGTCTTGTGCAATCGTTAATGCATTATTAAACACTAGAGAAAAATTCTGTTGTAGTTCAAGTCTAGTAATACACTCTTGAATAACAGCATTAGATAATACGTTAGTGAATGATGGTAATACAACCGACAAGATAGCGCCTGTTGGGATAAAACCATTTAATGTGACAGGGCCAGTACCATTGCTAAAACTACCCTGACCATTATTGTATCCGTCACCTACAACATTTAAAACTGTAGTCCATATATATGTAGTATCTGATGGAGTAGCAATACCACTTACTAGTCTGTTGTTCTTGTCAAAATAATAACCAGCCGGTGCAACAAATTTTAACATTGCACCAGTTGTAATGTATTTTGCATTAGTTGTAGAGTATGTGCCAATTGGAATACTGGTATCTACGTTGTTGGTAATGTTATAAAAATAACCACTTAAACTACTTGCATCTACTGTACTTGTTTGCCAATACGCACTTGAATTAGTAGTGTCAGGTACGTATCCTGCGTTGTTACTAGTTGTAGGACCAATTATGTATCTATTATAATATTGAACATAATATTGCATTGCTCGGTTACCTGCTAATGCTGCCGCTAATGTTCCTGACAAGAATGTGATAATATCACCAACGTCATTGATGGTTAATAATGCATTACCTGGATTAGCATTTAACCAAATTCCTCCGTCACTAGCAAAATTATTACTACTGCTATATTTTCCTGTTGGGTCTAGTAAATCTAAATTTTTGCTTATACCAACGCTACTACGGTTAATTGCTTTTGATTTAATAATAGAACTATACAATGTATATGGGAAGTTATTATAATCTTCACCATTAACCATACGATTTTGTGTATAGTATCTGCTAGGGGCATTTAATTTAATCTGTGCAAGACTTTCACGTACTTGTGCATTTGACACTGGTAATTGTAGTGCCAATCCTACTGTCAATGTTTCAACACGACCCAATCTACTCACATAGCTAAATGTTACGCTAAGACCCTGCATTTCGTTTGGTTGAATGGTATATGTTAATGCATTTCCTGCACGAACGTATGCACGGAATGTTCCAACTGGAATTTGACTAAACACTCCGTCACCAAAAATATAACTTACTTGGTCATTGAACCTTGAGTTTACAGAAAAAATATTTCTTTTACTTGATTCTGTTTGCAAATATGCATCCGCATAAATGTTATCAACTTGTTGCCAATATCCATATGTGCCATTGTTAGTGTTAAGCTGATATAGCCAAGTATCAGTGTTGTTGATACCTTGAATATCAACGTTGACTACTTGGTTAGAAATTTGTTGCTGTAATGTAAAGTTATAACTTTGCAATGATCCTTGTTTAAAGTAAAAGAAGAATCCTGTGTTTGGACTACCATATCCCAATTTATCGTTACGATACAGCATATTAAATTGATTTGTTGGGGCAGGTGGAATTTCATAAATGTAATCAGTGCCAACACTTGTTACACTACATAATTCAAATCCCATAGTTATACCATTAACTGTGCTTGTAAAGGGTACGACTGGTAAACTTCCTGCAGGAATTTGAATGTTATATTCACTAGTAGTTACACCAAGAATATCTTGTAAGTTAGCTGGTCTACCAACTTGCTGTGCGTTTACTAAAGAAGCATTAATAATTGTGTTAAATTGTTGTAACCAATTCGGATTTGCCGGGTCATTCCAAAGTACAGGAACATTACTTAAATTAAAGCCGTTTAAGTCAGTGAGATTTTGAGTAGTTTGGATATTAACAACTTTTAAATACCCCTGTCCTGCTAAGTTACGCTTAGGAGTATAACTTACTAAGTTAGCTAATTTGATAACACTGTCTCTACGTTCGGCAGTATCAATAAAGTTTTCACGGGTATTTAAGTCATCACGGAAAGCAATACCCTGTCCCATGAACGCCATAACGTCCATTAATGCTATAAATTCACTGGATTCGATGTAGTCGTTATAAGTTTCAGGATAGTATAGACGTAGATAATCAATCATCGTCTTACGAAGTGTTTCGTAATCGTAGCTTCTAAAATCAGCCTGCTGGAAGGTTTGGTAGATAGCCTTCCAATCGTTTACCCCAAATAACCCTGATTGTCTTGAACTTGTAGCCATGTGAATTCTCTTTTAAGTATTTATCATACCTAAAAACCGCTGATTTTAACAATTACCTTAAAACTGCGGTATTAGTTGCGTTATTAAAAAACACATTTAGCATCTGTGCTTGATTGAAGGGGGCTATAGCTAATTCAACCTCAACTAAAATACCATTTTCTTGTGGATATGCTCTAACAAGGTTTAAAATTAATCTAGGGTCTAGGCTAGCTACTCTACGTATTTCATTTTCTAACTGAAATTGAACATCTGCTGTATTTGGCTCAAAAACAAAACTCCACAATGCAGTACCGTATTCAGGTTGTCCAACTTTCTCACCCTGTCGTATGTTTAATGCGTTTAGAAAATCTCTAATCACCAATGAACTATCAACTAGTCTAAAGCTATTCCCTGATGTGATTGGTTGTACCAATGATCCAGTGCCACCGTCAACCCCAGCATTGTATGTGCTAGAAGGCTTGCATGTGTTTATATCTTGTGTGTTAAATCCAATATAGTTAGGCATGATATATTTATTATTTTAAGTTACAGTGTTTAAGAGTTTTAATGCTCGTAGTTTAATTCGTTCACCTTCTTCCCAAGCATCACTATATGCTTGGTATGCGGCTGCAATTTCAGGAGTTCCTTCAGGTAAAGTATCTCTTAAATTGTGCCACTCAGTTTGTAGTTTGCGATATTCCGCAACTTTAGCTTTAAGTTCTACTTTAATTTCATCTACCTGAGCAAATATTTCATCATTTTTCTTTTTCTTTGCTTCACGTTCGTCTTTAGATTTTTGTATTTCTGCACTATAATCTGGGATAGGTATTTTTGAACTACCCAATACCGAAGTTAATTGAGCGTTTATCTGTCCTCGATTGTTTGTTCCGGCAGCTACTGTTGGTAGTGTGATAGGTATAGAACCCGGGGTACTCAGTGCATTTATACCAGCTTGCAATGCGGCGGCTGCTCCTGCAGGCATACCCAATGAAGCCAACGATGCAAGACTTTGATTACCGGCTGTTAGTCCTTTTACCAATGAGTTTGAATCTAAACTCTTTAACTTATTCAATGCGTCACCGGCGCCACCTGTAGCTAATCCTGCTACAGAACTTAGTGCGCTTGTTCCTGTGCTTATTCCATTTAATGCAGCCGCTGATACATTTTTAACCAAACTTGATACTCCGCTAATATTTGGAATACTTGCTAATGCACCGGATCCACTAACTAATGTTGCTACTGCACTTGCCCCGCCCGGTAATCCACCTAATCCTGATGCGCTACCTGCGCTAGTAAATGCCCCCGATACTTTTGATGTAATAGCAGTCAATGATGCTGTAGCTGTACCTATCGTACTGATAGCATTGGTTACCCCGCTGGCTGCGCCTCCAGCCGCATTCCCTAAGGTAGCTAATGCAGAAGTACCCTGACTTAGTAAGTTGGATGCTCCCGAGACTGCGTTACCTACTGAGGCTGTTAATGACCCTGTGGCACTTTTTGCCAAGTCAGTAAGGCTACCGGCGTTAAGATTTGGTAAACTTGATGTAGCATCTGCTAACAAGCTACTAGCACCACCTGCCGCGGCAGTTGCCTCGGATGCCGCTTGTTCAGCCGCATTTTTAACTGATATTGCTGTTAAGTTTTGGGGTATGCCCGCTGTAAACGGTTTAAACGATTTAGTAATTGCCGCAAACGCTGAACCTGCAATGCCTTTAGCCGCATCTAGTGCCCCACTAATACCCTTAATAGCAGACGTTCCTATGCCACCCAATGAAGTAGCAATTGAACCTAAACCACTAGTAAGATTTGTGCCAATACCTGCGGCAAAGTTTCCACCTGCGATAGCACTAGAGACTGCACCAGCCACACCGCCTGCGGCGCTATTCAATGCATTAGTTACTCCACCCGTTGCATTGTTTAATGCACTAGTTACTCCACCAACTGTACCTCCAGCCGCATTTTGTACAAAGTCTTTAACTGCACCTATACCAACTTGTGAAGTAGCATTTACTAACCCTGCAACTGCACCTGCCGCTTCATTACCTGTAATTATACCTGATTTAGTAAGAGCAGATTGTGCAGAAGTAAAGTTAGCAATTTGTGCGCCAACTTGAGCAGTAGTGTTTTGTGCTAGTGCCGTTAAGTTTTGTGCCCCAGGCGCACCTGAGAACAAGTTGTTAGTCATAGCACTTGCTACATTTGAACCGCCTTGAACTAGTCCATTGATTAGTGTACTAGAACCAGGTTTTAATATACCTGC
>Ga0209598_10002938_pt1 | contig 13055 bp, 10 predicted proteins | sample M_140807_EF_Meta_FD_187317 | JGI IMG/M metagenome (GOLD analysis project Ga0209598, IMG submission 187317) | Freshwater microbial communities from Lake Montjoie, Canada to study carbon cycling - M_140807_EF_MetaG (SPAdes) (version 2) | ecosystem: Environmental > Aquatic > Freshwater > Lake... | reverse complement strand
TGGCAAAGGGGTCGGCACGGACGCCTCGGGTGGCGGGGACGCTTCGAGCGCGGGCGCGGCCGTGGGCGCGGGGCTCTCCACTCCGACCGAGCCTCCGGCCCCCGGCTGCGCCTCGACTGGCGCAGACGCCGCCGCCAGCGCTTGGTTGAATTCGTCGATCGTCGCAATGGCGGGGCCCGTCGGGGCGTTCGCGAACTCGAGCTCTGCTGTGGAGAGCGGCGCCGCCTTAGGCGTCGGCGCGCTCACGGCGCCCGGCCCGAAAAGGGCCATCCCCATGACGGTTCGACGCGCACCGCCACCGGAAGCTTGCGTGGGCAGCGCCTGCGGCGGCGACGACGTGCTCCCCACTTGAGGCGGCGCGATGCTGTCTCTCAAACCCGTGGCCGTGAGCGGCGAGGGCGCTGAGCTGACCCGCGGTCGGGGGAGACCCGCCATCAGGCTCGGCTTCGCCGTCGGCGTGAGGGCCTGCTCGTCCGTATCCCTGCTGATCGCCGCGAGCCGCGCGATGTCAGCCTCTCCAAAGGCCGCCGTCGCGGGCGCGCCCCGCTGCGCCCCGCCGGTCGGGCGCAGCAAGGGCATGCCAAACTGTGTCGTCTGGTTTGCGGTGGCGGCGAGCTTCGCGCCGCACTGCGTGCAGTGCGCCGACCCGGGCGGCGACACGCTCTGGCACTGTGGACACACAACGGACATGGGACGCTCACGTTGGGCGGGAAAGGCAGTCTCCCACGCGCGTACGGCGTGGTCAACACGCGCCCGCGCCTTGCCGCGCGTCCACGCCTCCGCTAGATTCCCCGCCCGCTCGCGCGCACCCCGCGCTGCTCAAGGCACGCCGATGTCCCCTTCTGCATTTCCCCCGTGGCTGGACGCCGCGCTTGACGCTGCCACGGGCACGCCCTTGGGGCGGCTCGCTTGGCTGAAGCGCGCGGACGCGCGTTTCGAGGCGCTCGCGTCCCTCACGACGTCCACGAGCCCCCCTCCGCCGCCCAGCCGCGGCCGTGCACACTTTCCTGATCTGACCCGCCTGCCGACCGACGCCCTCGCAACGCTCTGGCCTCACCTGACGCTGCGGGCGCTGGAGGCGGGCGAGGTGCTCCTGGCCGAGGGGACACCGGCCGACGCCGTCTATCTCCTCGCCCTGGGCAGCGTCGAGATCGTCAAGCACGACCCCGCTCGCGGGGGAATCTCTCTGGGCAGCATGGGCGCTGGGGCCGTCGTCGGGGAGATGGCCGTGGTGCTGCGTCAACCACGCACGGCCACGGCGCGGGCGGTCGAGCCCACAGTCGCACTGCGCCTCGAAATCGGCGCGCTAGAGCGCTGCGCCGCGCTGTCTCCGGTGCTGGCTGCCGCGTTATCGAGCTTCGCGCGGCAGCGGATCGTCGAACAGCTTCTGGTCACGTCGGCGCTCTTTCGAGACCTGGGCGCAGACGCCCGCGCCGCGCTCGCCGAGGCGTTCACGTCACGCGACATCCCCGCGGGCGCCACCATCACTCGACAGGGGGCGCAAGGCCGCGCGCTCCGGGTGGTGTTGCAGGGTGAGGTCGAGGTCTGGCGCGCCGAGCCAGCGGACGCGCAGCCCCAGCGCGTCGCGACCTTGGGGCCGGGGCAGGTCTTCGGCGAGATCGCGCTCCTGACCGACCAGCCCGCGACGGCCACGGTGGTCTCGCCCGCGGGCGTGACCGCGCTCGAGCTCCAGCGCGAGGCGCTCGACGTCTTGTGCGACCGCCACCCCGACATCGCCGAGGCGCTGTGCGACACCGCGGAGTCGCGCCTCGCCGAGAACCGCTTCATTTTTCAAGACGACGACTTCTTCGAGGACGCTGAATGACGCTGCGCGTGTATGACACCCTCTCGGGCGAAAAGCGCCCCTTCGAGACGCTCGAGCCCGGCAAGGTCCGGATGTACGTGTGCGGCGTCACCCCTTACGACCGCTGCCACGTCGGGCACGCCCGCAGCGCGCTGACGTACGACATCGTCTTTCGGTACCTGCGTTTTTCGGGGCTCGAGGTCACGTACGTCCGCAACTTCACGGACGTCGATGACAAGATCATCAAGCGCGCGAACGAGCGGGGCGTCGAGGCGACCGCCCTCGCGCAGGAGAACATCGACGCCTTCTACGCGGACATGGACGCGCTGCGCGTGGCGCGGCCTGACCAAGAGCCGCGCGTCAGCACTTCAATGCCGCAGATCATCGCGCTCGTCGAGCGGCTCGTCGAGCGCGGCATGGCGTACGAGGCCGAGGGCGATGTCTACTATGCCGTCGAGAAGTTCGCGGACTACGGCAAGCTCGGCAAGCGGACCCTCGACGACATGGTCGCCGGTGCGCGGGTCGAGGTGAGCGCGCGCAAGCGTCACCCGATGGACTTCGCGCTCTGGAAGGCAGCGAAGCCGGGCGAGCCCGCGTGGGAGAGCCCCTGGGGCCCGGGGCGCCCTGGCTGGCACATCGAATGCTCGGCGATGGGGATGCACGCCCACGGCGAGTGCATGGACCTGCACGGCGGCGGGCAGGACCTGATCTTCCCGCACCACGAGAACGAGATCGCGCAGTCCGAGGGCGCCACGGGCAAGCCCTTCGTGCGCCACTGGGTGCACAACGGCTTCGTGAATGTCGACAACGAGAAGATGTCGAAATCACTCGGCAATTTCTTCACGATCGCCGATGTCCGCGCGCGCTACACGCCGCAGACCATTCGGCTCTTTATGCTGTCGACGCACTACCGCAGCCCGATCAACTTCTCGGACGCGGCGCTCGACGAGTGCGCGGCGCGCATCGCCTACTTCTACGAGACGCTCCGCAAGCTTGAGGTCTTCCTCGACCAGCGCACCGAGCCCGCGAGCGGCCCACTGCCGGGCGAGGCGTTCCTGCGTGAGTTCGACGCGCAGTTCGTCGAGGCGATGGACGACGACTTCAACACGGTTAAGGTGCTCGGCACGCTCGCCGAGGCCTTCAAGCTGCTCAACGAGCACCTGACCACCCGCAAGGCGAAGGCGCTCCCCGCAGCGGTCGCCGCCGCCCGCGGCCTGTACGAGAAGCTCGTCCGGATCGACGGCGTGCTGCAGCTCTTCTCGGAGTCGCCGGCGGACTACTTGGAGCGACACCGCGCGCTCGCTGCCGCCCGCCGTGACCTCGATCTGGCGTGGGTGGCGGGCCGCATCGCCGACCGCCTCGTGGCGCGCAGCGACAAGGACTGGGCCGAGGCCGACCGCGTGCGCGACGCGCTGCTCGCCGCGGGCGTCGTCTTGATGGACGGCCCGAACGGCACCGAGTGGTCCGTTCAGGACACCCGAAACGCCCCCGAGAGCCCCTAAAGTCAGACAGGCGCCGATGACCGCGTTCCAGCTCGTCACCGAATACCAACCGCAGGGTGACCAGCCGGCGGCCATCGAGGCGCTCGTCGAGGGCGTGCACACCGGCGTGCACCACCAAGTGCTCCTCGGCGTCACGGGCTCGGGCAAGACGTTCACGATGGCGAACGTCATCATGCAGACGCAGCGGCCGACGCTCGTGCTCGCCCACAACAAGACGCTCGCCGCCCAACTCTACGGCGAGTTCAAGGCGCTGTTTCCGCACAACGCCGTCGAGTACTTCGTCAGCTACTACGACTACTACCAGCCCGAGGCCTACGTCCCCGCGTCCGACACCTTCATCGAGAAGGACTCGAGCGTGAACGAGGAGATCGACCGCATGCGCCACTCGGCCACGCGGTCGCTGCTTGAGCGTCGAGACGTCATCATCGTGGCCAGCGTGTCGTGCATCTACGGCCTCGGCAGCGCAGAGGCCTACTACGACCAGCTCCTGCACCTCGAGGTCGGACAGCGCATCGATCGCGACGCCGTGATGGCGCGGCTCGTGGATATCCAATACGAGCGCAACGACTTGGATTTCCACCGCGGCACCTTTCGGGTGCGCGGCGACACGGTCGAAGTCTTCCCGGTACACGAAGAGGAGAAGGCGCTCCGGATCGAGTTCTTCGGGGACGAGGTCGAGGCTCTCACGGAGATTGACCCGCTGAGGGGCCGCAAGCTCCAAGCGCTCGACCGCATCGCCGTCTACCCGGGCAGCCACTACGTGGTCGGCCCGCGTCGGCTGGACGTCGCGATCGCGCAGATCCGTGACGAGCTCCAGCAGCGGCTCGCCGAGCTGCAGGGGAGTGGGCGCCTGCTCGAGGCGCAGCGGCTCGAGCAGCGCACGATGTTCGACCTCGAGCAGCTCGAGCAGCTCGGGTACTGCAACGGCATCGAGAACTACTCACGGTTCCTGACGGGCCGCGCGCCGGGTGAGCCGCCGCCGTGCCTGCTCGACTACTTCGCCAAGGACTGGCTGCTCATCGTCGACGAGAGCCACGTGAGCATCCCGCAGGTCGGCGGCATGTACCGCGGCGACCGGAGCCGCAAGGAGACGCTCGTCGAGTACGGCTTTCGCCTGCCGACCGCGATGGACAACCGACCCCTCAAGTTCGAGGAGTTCGAGCGGATCGTGAACCAGGCGATCTACGTCTCGGCGACGCCTGCGAACTGGGAGCTCGAGCAGGCCAAGGGCGTCGTGGTCGAGCAGATCATTCGGCCGACGGGGCTGATCGACCCCGTGGTTGACGTGCGCCCGGCGGGTAACCAGGTCGACGATCTGCTGCATGAGGCGCGCGTGACCATTGAGCGGGGCATGCGCGTGCTCGTCACGACGCTGACCAAGCGCATGGCCGAGGACCTGACCGACTACTTTCGCGACCTGGGCGTGCGCGTGCGCTACCTGCACGCAGACGTCGAGACGATCGAGCGCACGGCCATCCTGCGCGACCTGCGCTTGGGAGAGTTCGACGTGCTCGTCGGCATCAACCTGCTGCGCGAGGGGCTCGACCTGCCCGAGGTCGGCCTCGTCGGCGTGCTCGATGCGGACAAAGAGGGCTTTCTCCGGAACCGAACGTCTCTGATTCAGACGATCGGCCGGGCGGCGCGCAACGTCGAGGGGCGCGTGATCCTGTATGCCGACCGGATGACGGACTCGATGAGGGCCGCGATCGACGAGACGGAGCGTCGCCGTCGAATCCAGTCGGCCTACAACGAGAAGCACGGCATCACGCCGCGCACGGTCAAGAAGTCGATCACCGACCTAGAGCAGACGGCCGGCGCGCTCGCAGAGAGTGGCGCTAAGGCCAACGCGCCGGCGGTGGACTTCGAGACGCTGGCGGACCGCAAGGACCTCGAGGCGCGCATCGACACGACGCGCGGCCAGATGCAGGCGGCCGCCAAGGCCATGGACTTCGAGAAGGCCGCCGCGCTCCGCGACCAGATGCGGGCCTTGGAGCGCGTGCTCCTCGCGCTCGGATAGGCGGGCGCGTGCCGTTCGATCCGGAGCGCGACCTCGAGCGGATCGCCACCGCGCCGGGCGTCTACCTGATGCGCGACGCCGCGGGGACGATCTTCTATGTCGGCAAGGCCGCCAACCTGCGGGTGCGCCTGCGGCAGTATTTCGGCGCGACGAGCGACCGCCGCTTCTTCGTCTCGCTCCTCGGGCGCCTGCTCGATGACGTCGAGGTCATCCTCACGTCAAACGAAAAGGAAGCCCTGATCCTGGAGAACGAGCTCGTCAAGAAGCACCAGCCGCGCTTCAACGTCGAGCTCAAAGACGATAAGAGTTTCCTGCACTTACGCATCGACGACCGGGTCGATTGGCCGCGCATCGACGTCGTCCGGCGGCCGCGCAAGGACAGCGCGAAGTACTTCGGGCCGTACCACTCCGCGAGCAAGATTCGAGAGACGCTCAAGCTCGTCGAGCGCCACTTTCACCTGCGCAACTGCGACGACCTGACGTTCAAGAACCGCTCGCGGCCGTGCTTGCAGCACCAGATCGGGCGCTGCCCCGCGCCGTGCGTGCTGCCGGTCGATCGCGAGGCCTACCTGCAGGGCGTCCGCGACGTGTCGTTGTTTCTGCAGGGGCGTCGGGGCGAGCTGATCGAGCAACTGCGCGCTCAAATGAACGCCGCCGCCGAGGCGCTCGAGTTCGAGGTCGCCGCGCGCCGACGCGACCAGCTCATGGCGATCGAGGGGAGCCTCGAGAAGCAGCAGGTCATCCAGGGCGCCGCCGTCGACCAGGACATCATCGGCCTGCACCGGCAGGGGAGCCACGTCGAGGTCGCGTTGCTCACGGTGCGGCGCGGGCGCATGACCGGCTCGCGCACCTTCGCGCTCGCGGAGCAAGAGGTCGAGGACGCCGAGGTGCTCGGGAGCTTCTTGAACCTGTACTACCACGCGGGCAACGACGTGCCCGACGAGGTGGTCGTGCCGCTCGTGCCGGACGCCGAGGCCGCGCTCGCCGAGCGTCTGACGGAGCTGGCGGGCCGGCGCGTGCTCGTGCGCGTCCCCCAGCGCGGCACAACGCGGCGGCTCGTGGAGATGGCGATCAAGAACGCCGAGCAGGCCTTCTTTCAGGCGCGTCGGGCGGACGCGGTCACGAACGCCGCACTCGTCAAGCTCAAGAACCGCCTGCGTCTGTCGAACCTGCCCTTTCGCATCGAGTGCTACGACATCGCGCTCTTTCAGGGCGAGTCGCCGGTGGCGTCGCGCGTGGTCTTCGAGGGGGGCGTGCCCAAGCGCGCGGACTACCGCCACTACAAGATCCGCGAGGTCGAGGGGACGGACGACTTCGCCATGATGCGCGAGGTCCTGATGCGGCGCTTGAAGCGCGGCCTCGACGAGGGCGACCTGCCGCACCTGATTGTGGTCGACGGTGGCCGCGGGCAGCTCGGCGTCGCCACGGCGGTGCTGAGCGATCTGGGCATCGACGGCCTCGACGTGGTGGGTCTCGCCAAGTCGCGCGTGCTCGACGATGGGCGCGCGGACGTCGGCGCCCCCGCGCGCTCGCCCGAGCGGGTCTTCTTGCCCGGCCGCAAGGACCCCGTCGTGCTCCTGTCGAACACAGACGAGCTTCACGTCCTGACCCACCTGCGCGACGAGGCGCACCGCTTCGCCAACACCTTTCACCGACAAGTCCGCGACAAGAAGACGCTGCGCTCGACCCTCGAGGATGTGCCGGGCGTAGGGCCGGCCCGCGCCAAGGCGCTCCTCAAGGCATTTGGCAGCGCGCGACGGGTCGCGCAGGCGAGCGTCGCCGAGATCGCCGCAGTGCCCGGCTTCGGCGAGGCTTTGGCTGTCGAGGTCAAAGCAAAGTTAGGTTACTCTCCTCAGCCGTGAGCGAAGAGCAAGACGAGCGCGAGCCTGAAGGACTTGGCATGGGCATCGTCCGACGGCGGACCCGCGCCGGGGCGCCTGAGGCCGCGCCTGCAGAGACACCGCCGTCGCGATGGGCGACGTCGCGCACGCCCGCGCCCCACCTGGGCATGCAGCGCACGCCCTCGGCACGCTTCGCAGGGCCGTCCGTGGCGCAGCCGAGCACCCCCGCGGAGAGCACCGCAGGCGCACCTCCGCTTGACCTGCGCGCGCTCGCCGCGGCGCACGAGGCGCGTGCGCAGGCGGGGCTCGACTCGACAGGGGTCGGGCGGTGGGCGGGCACCACGGGCATCGCGCTCGTCCTTGTGCTCGCATCTGCGTGGGCGCTCCTGCCCGTCTGGCGCGACGCTCAACGCGGCGCGCAGGTCAGCGCCGCAGAGGCTGTCCTGACTACGGAGCACGCCCGGCTGGTCGGCGAGGACAAGCTCGTCGAGCGGCTCGCGCAGGGGGACGCGCCCGCCGCGCGCGCGGCGATTGAGGCGGCCCAAGCGCGGGTCGCGCAAGCGCTCGCGCCGCTCGGGTTGACGATCGAGCCCGCCTCGCTCCGAGCGCGCGCGCTCGACAACGGCCGCGCGGTCGGCCTCTCGCTCGACTTCACGGACGCGTCAGGCGAGCCGGTGACGGTCACCGCCGGCGGAGGACGACCTGCGGACCGACCCCCCTCGACCTTCGTCGATGCGCTCTCGTCGCGCGCCGGCGAGGTCGCGGCGATCTACGGCTTGACCATCGCTCTGGTCGGCGCGGCGTGGGGTGCCGGCTGGCTCAGGCGGCGACGCGCGCGCTGAGCTCGAGGGTCCTCAGTGTTGCGTGGCGGGCGCGGGTGCCCCTGACGTGGGCGCGGGTGCGGTCACGCCGCCCGCTCCTGCCTTCTTGGCCTTCTCGATGGCCTCCCACTCGTCGTGGAACTTCTTGCCCTTCTCGGTGAGCTTCTCGAACTTCGTCTGTGGCTGGTGGCAGTCGTTGCAGAACATTTTCTTTTCGACCGACAGCGCCCACATGTGCTTGGCGTCCTCGCCGAGCTTCGTGAACTTGTCGCGGCCGTCGTGGCAGTCCTGACAGGTCACGCCATTCTCGGCGGACAGCGCCATCATCTGCTGCGCCAGCTCCTTGTTGTCGGTGTACCCCTCAAAGTCCTCGGTGTGGCAGTACTTGCAGGGGCGCTTGAGCGCGCGGCTCGCCTCTTTCATCTGCGCCTTGCGCGTGTCCTCGTCCGACGCAGTGAACCACTTCTCGGCCCGGGCGTGCCAGTCGACGCCGGGGAGCTGAACCGGCTTGGTGGGCTCATCGGCCGAGGCGAGCATGACGCAGGCGGCGGCGAGGGCGAATCCGGCGAGCAAGGGGCGAATCATGTGAGCTCCTCAGTTCAAGCTTGAATCGTTGCGAACGCTACGACAGCGGGGGCGTGGCAGTAAACACGGGAGTGGGCTAAGGTCCCACCGGAGGCGCTGGCATGCGGATACTCGTCATCATGGACCCGGTCGAGCAGGCCAACGTCCACAAGGACACCTCGATCGGTTTCGTCTTGGCCGCGCAGCGCCGCGGTCACGACGTGTTCTACGCCGAGCAGCGCGCGCTCTACGCGCGGCCGGGCGGCCAGACCGCGGTCCGTTGCGCCTCGCTGACCGTACAAGTCGACGCGGCGCCACACTTCATCGTCGGCGAGGCCGTCGACGAGCCGCTCTCGGCGTTTCACACCGTCTGGATGCGCAAGGATCCGCCGGTCGACCGAGACTACCTGCACGCGACGCAGCTCCTCGACCACGCGGGCGAGGGCGTCCTGGTGCTCAATCGGCCGAGCGGTCTGCGCGACGCGAACGAGAAGCTCTGGGCGCTCCAGTTCCCCCAGTTCACCCCCGAGACGCTCGTGACCCGCGAGCCGGAGCGCGTGCGTGCCTGGCTCGCTGAAGCGCCGTTTCCCTTGGTCGTGAAGCCGGTCGATGGTCATGGGGGCCGTGGCGTCTTTCTGCTCAACAAAGACGACCGAAACGTGCCGAGTATTCTCGAGACCCTCACTGAAGACGGCCGCCGCTGGGTCATGGCCCAGCGCTACCTGCCGGCCGCGCGCGAGGGCGACAAGCGCATCATCCTGCTCGATGGCGAGCCGAGGGGCGCCATCCTGCGCGTCCCCCGTGCGGATGAGAACCGGGGCAACATTCACGTGGGCGGCTCGGTCGTCGCGACCACGCTGACCGCGCGGGAGCGCGAGATTTGCGCCGTCGTCGGCGCGCGCTGCAAGGCGGCGGGGCTCGTCTTCGTTGGCCTTGACGTGATCGGGGACCACTTGACTGAAGTCAACGTGACGAGCCCGACCGGCATCCGCGAGGTCCTCGCTCTGGGCGGGCATGACATCGCCGACGAGTATGTGCAGTGGTGCGAGCGCAACGTTCGCACCTGACGCTCGCCCTCGGCCTCGTTCTCGCTGCGCTCTTGGCGTGGCCCGGGAGCGCCGCCGCGGCCGGGCGGTGGTTTGCGTGGCTCGACCGCGTGCCCACGGCGCTTGAGGCGCAGGGCGTCGAGCGCTGGGCGGTCCGTGGGGTGCGGCCGCAGTCGCGCGCCTCGGCAGGCTTCTTGGGCCAAGAGCCCGGCTTCGTTCACCTCGTGACCATCGAGTCGCTCTTTCGCGCCGAGGCGCAGGCGGGCGTGGACGCGCTCCAAGCGCAGGGGCTCACCCAGGCGGGGCTGCAGTACTTTTCGGACGCAGTGCCTGCGGCGTTGCGGACGGTCCTGCCCGGTGCGGAGCCGGCCTTCGCTGTCGAGGTTGACCTCGACGGCGTCGCGCCCGCGGAGCATGTCGCCCTTGTCCGCGACGACAGCGGCGACCGGCTGGTCGTGATTCGGGCGCACGTCGACGGCAGCATGAACGTTCAGGCGCAGCACGCGGTCGGCTTGCGCGGCCTGCCGCGCGTGACCGAGGGCGACCGCGCAGATGTCTGGCCGCTGGACGGCACCGGCCGCAAGGCGATTGTCTACCGCGCGGCGTTCCTCACGCCAGAACAGCAGAGCCTCTGGTCCTTCGTCTTCGTCTTCGACGCCCGAGACACGGCCGCCGCACCGCGCACGTTCTTTGTGCCCGGCGCCCGCGCGCCTGTGTCGGTTCAGGTCGACTTTCGGGCCACGGCCGAGGGGTTCGGGTGGCAGGTCTCCGCCGGGTCACTCGGGGGACGCCCCGCCCAGTCTGCCACTTTTCTCTGGAACGGCGAGACCTTCGCCTCACCGACGGAGCGACTGCCATGAGCGCGCTGTGGGCCCCGGTCATCCTCGCGTACACCACGATCAACCTGCCGACGGACCCGCCTCGCGCCGCGCGCTGGTCGAGCGACTTCATCGTGCGTTACCACATCAACGCGCCCGTCCCCGCGGGGCTCACGGCCGAGCGCTTCGGCGCTGCTGTAGACGCCGCGTTCACGACGTGGGAGCGCCCGTGCTCGACGCTGCGCTTTGAGCGCTTGGTCGGGGGGCGCGACCTGCCCGCGCCCGCGGCGGACGGCCAAAACACGCTGCGCTTCGAGCTGCAGGCGATCCCGCCCGAGGTCGACCCCGCGCACACCATCGCGTTCACGTCGATTCAGGGCGTGCTGTGCACCGGCACGCTGACCGAGGTCGACATGGTGTTCAACGCCGTGCGGTTCGGCTGGTCCGACGCGCTCGACGCGGGGGACGCGCGCGACATCGAGACGATCACGCTGCACGAGGCGGGGCACCTGCTCGGCCTCGACCACTCGGCGCAGAACTCCGCCGTGATGTTCGCGCAGAACGTCGAGCGCGTTCGGCGCGCGCTCACGCAGGATGACCTGGACGGCCTGTGCGCGCAGTACCCGGCGGACGCCGGCCAGGGCTGCGCGAGGGACGCCGACTGCGCGCGCGGGCAGGTCTGCGCGATCGCGCCGGACAGCGCGCTCAGCGTCGCGCCGCGCTGCATCGATCCTGTGGGGCGCGCCGGGGCGGGCGAGGCCTGCGCGTTCCCCGCGGACGCCTGCGCGAGCGGCTGCGCGAATAACCTGTGCCGCGGTGACGGCGTCTGCTCGGCGCTCTGCGTGGACAACGCCGACTGCCCGCGCGGGGAGACATGCTTCCCCGCGGCCTTCGACGGCGGGCTGGTCGTCGACCTGTGCCAGCCCTTTACCCTGTGCGAGGCCGATGCCACGGCCTGCCCGGACGGGGAGGTCTGCGTCGGCTTTCCCCACCCGACCGAGCCGCGCTTCGCGCGCGCCTGCGCCCCCCAGAACGGCGACGCCCCGGACGGTGCGGCCTGTCGCTCGCCCGAGACGTGCGCGGGCGGCGTGTGCCAGTCGGGCCGATGCACGCGGGTCTGCGACGACGACGCCCAATGTGGGTTCCCGCGGGAGTGTCTGGCGACCCGTCAGCCGTTGGGCGGCGGGCGCACGGCCGAGCTGACGCTCTGCGCGACCCCGGAGGACCGCTGCAACCGGGACAGCGACTGCCCCGAGGGCCGCCGGTGCGCGTACGCGGCGATCGGCGGCGTCGAGCTGCCGCTCTGCTTGCGGCGCGATGGCGCGGACGGGGGCGCGGCCTGCGACTCAGACGAAGCGTGCGCGAGCCGAGTCTGCTTGGACGGCACGTGCTCGGCCACCTGTCAAGACGATGACGACTGCCCGCTCGACCGCCTGTGCGAGATCGTACCGGTCCGCGAGGACGAAGCGCGGGTCTGCGTCGTCGACCGGCGTCCGGACGTGGCGGACGCGTCTGCGGCTCCCGTGGACGCGTCTGTCGCGCCCGCGGACGCCGCGGTGACGCCCGAGGACGCCACCACGCCAGCCGCAGACGCAGCGATTGTTCAAGACGCCGCAGCGTCCGCGGATGCCGCGCAGACGCGCGACGCGACACGGCCAGCCGCCGACGCCGCCGAGACCGACCCCGATGCCGCCGAGACCGACCCCGATGCCGAGCTCGTTGGGCCGGGCGCGGCCCGGACCCGGTCGAGCGGTGGTGGGTGCGCGGTCGCCCACAATTCGACCGTGCCCGTGTCCGTTTGGGCAGCGCTCTCCGTGCTTGGGGCGTTATATCGGGGCGCTCGGCGCGCCCGCCGCGCGCCCCCCACCGACCGGAGACACTCATGAAGAAGGTCCTCTTCTTTCACGGCCTCGAGAGCACGCCCAGCGGCAACAAGGCGACTTGGCTCAAGGACAACTACGGCGCCCTGACCCCCGCGCTGCCGACCAAGAAGGGCCTCGCCGCCAGCGTCGCGGCCGCGCGCAAGGCCATCGCCAAGTTCCAGCCCGACCTGGTCGTCGGGAGCTCGTTCGGGGGGGCGGTCGCGCTCACCCTGCTGAACGACGGCACGCTCAACGTCCCGATGGTCCTGATCGCCCCGGCGGCGCGCAAGCTCGAAGCCCCGAATACGCTGCCCGCGGACGCCCGCGTCGTGGTCCTGCATGGCGAGAACGACGAGACCGTGCCCCTCGACGACTCGCGGGCCCTCATCGAGACCGGCGGCGACGGCGCGCTCCTGCACATCGTGCGCGGCCCCCAGGGGGACCACCGGCTCAACTGCATTCTCGAGAACGGCCTGCTGGAGCGGGCGATTGAGCACCTCGGCGGCTGATGCTGCGATGTAAGACGGCTGGACTTCGAGCGTCTAAGCCGTCATACCCGCTCAGTTGAGGCCGAGTCGGGGACCTGCGAGGCGGCGATCGCACTGTGGTACTTCGATCCGGCGAGGGCCACCTGCGCCGAGTTCATCTACGGCGGCTGCGACGGCAACGCGAACAACTTTGAGACGCGCGAGGCCTGCGAGGTCGCTTGCGGGCCTGCTGGCCCTCCGCCGCCCCCGCCGTGCGCCGCGGATGCGGATGCGGACGGTCTGTGCGATGAGG
>Ga0209598_10002936_pt1 | contig 13063 bp, 8 predicted proteins | sample M_140807_EF_Meta_FD_187317 | JGI IMG/M metagenome (GOLD analysis project Ga0209598, IMG submission 187317) | Freshwater microbial communities from Lake Montjoie, Canada to study carbon cycling - M_140807_EF_MetaG (SPAdes) (version 2) | ecosystem: Environmental > Aquatic > Freshwater > Lake... | reverse complement strand
CGCCATGTCAACGCCGGGTTTATGCAAATCGTCAGCCGAAGCCAGATTCGTCTGCGCGTTTACGAGCGCGGCGTGGGCGAAACCCTGGCCTGTGGCAGCGGCGCCTGCGCGAGGGCCACAGATGGCAGTGTCAGCGCGGTGCCAAGCAGCAGCGCAGTGCGCAGGGGGAGGCGCGATCTCATAATGAGAAAGCCACCCTCCAGCCCGCAATACCTGGCGAGCGTCCGCAAACGAGTGGCTAAACCCAACACCTTATTCCCCGGGGCGTGGTACCGAGTGTCGTTCAGTCGCCAGCGCGCATGGTCGCGGCGTTCACTCACGAATTCAGATGGTCAATCGCAGGCATGATCCACGCGGCTTGCCGGTTCAAACGATCATACAGGGAGGGGCAAACATCTGTGTCACCTGCCAAAACATTCAGGCATCGGCACAAAAAAGGCGCGGATAACGGCATTTTCGCAGCCAAAACCATCAAATCCAACCCCATACAGCCAACAAATATTGTAATTTACGAACATAAAAAATATTAAATTGTCATCCTTGGTTCCATAAAATAATTGATAGATTTTATCCAGACCATATGAACAAATAAAATCAATCATCAACATAAGATAGCAATCTAACGCAAATAATAAATTATGATCGCAAAAGTCGCCTTTCGAGTGATGGTTTTGATTGGTACTGACGCAGCACATGGTGGCCGAGGTCGCTGATCTGTCCGGCGCACCGATGCAGGGCGAGAGCTGGGGCAACGCCGCCTGGGGCGACCTGCGGTTACGGCGAATAGGGGTTTGGGTTGTGCAAAAGCTCTGCGTGTTTCTGCTCGCGGCGGCGGTCATTGGTCTTACCAGCGTTGCGGCCCTTTCCCGCGCTGCAAGCGCAGAACCGGCGTCCAACACTATCGGCGCGGCCGATGATTGCGGCGCAATACTGTGTGGTGTGGCGAGCACCACCCCTGGCTTGTCCGTTCCAAATGGGCTGACCCGACGCGGCCTCGATCCGGACCATTGCAGGGCTCTTGCAACTGCCGGTCTTTAAAAATCTGACCGAGTGCGATCCTTTGTTGCATCCGCCTCTTGCCGTTTTGAGAGCCTGGGAGCGGTCGGGATCTGCCTGGTTAACACGCGCGGCGTGGCTTCTGACGGCCGTGCTCGGCCCTGGGATGCTGGACCGCGGCCCCGCCCTCGCCGCGCAGCCGCAAATCGCCGCCATCGTGCTGCTCTCCGCCCCAGAGCAGCAACTCAATGACGATACCGCGCGCGCCGGCGTGGACTTATCGCGCGTGCAGCCACCCGGCAGTGCCAGGCTTGAGGCACGCTTGCGCGAACTCCTCGGCCAGCCAATCGATGGCAGCATCCTCGATCGGATGCGCAGCACCATCAGCGACCATTACCGCACCGAGGGCCGCCCATTTCTCGATGTGGGCATCCCGCGGCAGGATGTGACGGAAGGTGTGATTCAGCTTGTTGTCACCGAGTACCGGGTGGGCAATGTCAGCGTCGCAGGCAATGCCTGGTTCTCCGACGCCTTCATCCGTCATCGCGCTGACCTCCAAACCGGCTCGATCATTGACAGGCCGGCGCTGGACCGGCGCGTCGCGCAACTCAGCGCCGGTCCCTATCTGAGCGTTGTTCCCGAGTTCAGCCCGGGACAGACCCAGGGCACCACAGACATGGTTCTGCGGGCGACGGATCGCCTGCCGTTGCAGTTGACCGCTGGCTTCGGCAATACCGGCTCCGCCGTCACCGGCTGGGAGCGTTGGTCGCTTGGCGCCAGTTGGGGGAATGGCTTCCGGGCCGGGCACACCCTTGATTGGGGCATCTCCTCCAGCTCGGATTTTTGGCGCGCCTTCCCCTCTCACGAGGGGCAGAGGGACCCGAGCTTCTTGGCGCATACGCTGGGCTGGCGCATCCCGCTGACCTCGGGTGACGCCATCCAACTGACGGCATCATACGCGCGGATAAACCCCCAACTCGGCAACGATCTGCGCTCGCCCGGCCTCAATATGGGGTTCGGCGCCTTCTATCAGATGCAGTTGCCGCCCTCCTCGCTGGCCCTGCTCCAGGGCGCGCGGCAGGAACTCGGCATCGGCTACGAGTTCAAGCGCAGCAACAATAATCTCTCCTTCGGTGGCGCGGTCGTGCAGCGAGGCTTCACCGAGGTCAGCCAGGTGGTGCTGCGCTACACCCTCGCGTCAGGCGGTGCCGAGGGGCTCACCACCTTGCAGACCTCGGCCATCATCAGCCCCGGCGGGATGATGCCTGGCAACAATGATTCTGCTTTCCAACCCAGCGGTGTCGAGCAGTCCGGCCTGCCAGGGGCGCGGGCGCGTTACGCCTACCACCGCACGACCCTCACCCGGCAGATCCCGCTCTCTGAGCATCTGGAACTGATCCTGCGCGGCTCGGGGCAGGTCGCGAGCGGCACGCTGCTGGCCAGCGAGCAGCTTTCAATCGCCGGCGTCGACGCAGTGCGTGGCTACCGGGAGTTTGGCCGGGCCGGATCGCTCGGCGTCATCCTGGGCGCAGAGCTGCGCGGCCCGCCAATCGCGCTGCTCTCGCGGCTCATCCCGGGCCTGCCCGAGGACAGCCTGAGGCCGCACCTCTTCCTCGATGCCGGGCATGGCTGGAACCCCACCGCGAGCAGCGCGGCGCCGGCACGCCAGCGAACCGCCAGCTTCGGCATCGGTGCCCAGTATGATTTGGGCCGCGGCTTGCACCTTCGCCTCGAGCAGGGCTGGCAGATTGTGCAGGACCAGAGCAAGGGCGCCGATGGCGCCTTCCTGCATCTCGCGTTGACCGTCACTTGGTAACAGCCCGAATTCTTGGCCAGCGCATTCTCAAACATCCCCTCATATCATTACGGAATATATAATGACCAAGCTCTTATCGCGACTTGCGGGGGCCGTCCGCGCGATGCCGAAGATGCGACGGTTTACGCTCTTCCTGGCCATCACAGCCGCCATCGCGGCCGGACTCTCTACTGTCGCCTGGTTCACCGTGTTCCGGGTGGACAAGGGCGAGGCTCTCGTCATCGCCTTGGTGGCGCCGCTGAGCGGCCCGGATGCCCCGCAGGGTGCGGCCATCCTCGCCGGCGCCGAACAATGGCTGGCGCGGCAGCCGGCTGTCCGTGGCCGGCCGCTCGTGCTTCGGCCGCTGGACAGCCATGCGCGGCCGGACGCGCTGGCGGCTGCCGCCGCACAGCATGATGTTCTCGCTGTGCTGAGCGCCGAAGGCACCGCGGCGGAGGAGGACACCCTGGCGCGGCTTGGCCTCCCACGGGTGCTGCTGGCAGGACAGCCGGTGCGCGCGGAGGCCTGGTCCTTCGCCCTCTCGGCGGATCGGCTGCTGGAGGCCCGCTTCCTCGCCAATTATGTGCGCAATGTCGTCGGCGAACGATTGATCTCCATCATTCGGCCGGACACCGCGGAGGACGCGGCGGTGGCCGCCGCCTTTGATGAGACCTTGCAGCGCTTTGGCACGCGGGTCGTCTATAACTGGCCCGTCGCCGCGGTAAGCGAGCGCGGCGCTGGCCTGCAAGCGGTGGCAAAGGAGATCGCGGATCGGCAGATCGCCGGCGCCATCTTCGTGCTGGGCGACCCCATCTTTGCCGCCCAGGCCCTTGCGGCGCTGGGTGCGGCGGAGGTCAGCAACCGGGTGATCGGTCTGCGCAGCCTTGCCACGCAGGAGTTCCTGGCCGCGGCCCATACTGCCTGGCATGGGCCGGGCCCGATGGCCGCCGCGCTGAATGGCTCGCTGGTGGCGACGCCGCTGCTGCTGGACACAGCGGGCGTCGAGGCTCAGGCCTTTGAGGCGACTTTCCGAGCGACCAGAGATGCAACGCCCGACTGGCTCGCCGTCCTCGGCCATGATGGTGCGCGTGCGATCGCGCAAGCGCTCGCGCAATTCGATGCGCCTGCTGCGGCCGAAGGCAGGGTTCTTCGTCGCGCCCTCCGCGATGCCTTGCAGAACCGGAACAGCGCCGCCGCCTCGCTACCCGGGCTAGGTGGAGACATCTTCTTCGACGAGCGCGGCAGCGGCGCGCTACCGATCCTGGTCGGTGCTTTTGACGGCGAGACGCTGGTCGCCGCACCCACACAGCTGACGCCAATCCATGAGGAGGGCATCACCGACTACATCGAGCAACTGCGCGCCGGGCGCATCCTCTACGTCAATGACCGATTTATGTACCGCACCAACGTTGTCTCCACCGGCATCGAGATCAACAAGATCGCCAATCTCAGCCTGGAGACCAACACGGTAGAGCTCGACTTCACGCTCTGGTTCCGCTGGCGCGGCGACTTGGCAGCGCAGGATGTCGTGTTCCAGAATGCCGTGCAGCCGGTAACGCTCGGCGCGCCTGAGCGCAGCATCGACCAGGGCGACCAGCGCTATCGGGCATGGCGTGTCCGCGGTCGCTTCTTCCTCAACAGTTCCACCGCGCCGCGGCCCTTCGGAAAGCAGCTTGTCAGCATCATGTTCCGGCACCGGGTGCTCGCACGCAATAACCTCATGTACGAGGCTGACGTGGTCGGCATGGACCTCGCCAGCCACACCGCCGCGCCCTCCGCCAGTGGGGGCTGGCTGGCTGGCCTGGTCGGCGCGCCCACGGGCGGCGGATCGGTGCTCGCGCGCCGCCTGGCGGAGGCGCGCGTTCTAGCAGGCGTGCCGGGCTTCGTCGTGGATCAGGCCTTCCTCTCTCAGGAACTCGTCCGAAGCGGCACCACGGGCGACCCGTCCTATGTCGGCTATGGCAGGCCTGCTCCCGTCTTCTCGCGCGTCGCGATGGACGTCCTGGTAAAGCCGGATGCGATTGATATCCGTGGACTGCTGCCGCAGGTCGCCTTCGTCTATCTCGCCATTTTCGCCTTCTCGGGTGCGGTGCTGGCCTATGTGCTCGATCGGCGTGACCGCGGGCAGTTCTGGCGCATGCAGACGCTTGTCCTGCGGCTTGCCACATGGCCGACGCTGCTGGCCTCGCTGGGCGCGCTGGCACTGGACTATGCGGTGGCGAATACCAGCCTCTCGGTCGTCGAAACGATGGATTCCGTGATCGGCGCCGCCTGGTGGCTGGTGCCCGCGCGGCTGCTCTCGCTGGCGGTCGATCGCTTCGTCTGGGCGGTGCTCGAGGCGCGGACAGAGCGCCGGGTGCCCACTGTTTTCCGGATCGTCGTCTCGGCGCTGATCTATGCCTGCGCGATCCTCGCCATCATCTCGGTCGTCCTGGGGAAGACAATCGGCAGCCTGCTTGCCACCTCCGGCCTGCTGACCTTCATCATCGGTCTAGCGGTGCAATCCAACCTCAGGGACATCTTCTCTGGCGTTGTGCTCAATCTGGAGCGGCCCTTTGTCCTGGGCGACTGGGTCCGCATCAACAACACCTCTGGCCAGGTTCATGATATTTCCTGGCGCACGACCCGGCTGCGCACGCCGGATGGACAGATCATTTCCTTCGCCAATGGCCGCGTTGTGGACGCCGAGATTGAGAACCTGACCCGCGCTGGCTTCTACGATGCGTCGATCCAGATTTACCTCGATCCCAGCTGCCAGCCTGACCAGGTCATCGCCGCCCTGCAGCGCGCGGTTGAGGCGATCACTGATCCGCCCTTCAAGCCCTGTGGCGTGGCGTTCACCCGGGTCGAGTCGGTCCAAGGCACCTTCGCTGCGCGCTACAATGTCGAGCTTCAGGTGGAACTCTGGAAGTATCGCTCGCGGCTTCGCAACACGCTATGGCCCGCCATTTGGCAAGCCATGGAACAGGCGGGACTGGTCTGGGCCATGCTGCCGGCAAAGGCTGAGCCAGGGCGATGAGAATGCTATGGCACACTGGCCTGCAGGTGGCAGGACCCATAACAGTTTCAAGCCTTGCGGCTTCGCAAGGTGCTTCGGACATTGCAGGAGAAAAAGGCTAACAGGCTGCTCAAAAGCCATCTCGCGGCGGGTTTTGGTATGATTCGCTATAGGCTCTCGGTGAGGAGCTGAATGATGCGAGGCGATGACCGCGGCGCGAGTGAGGCACTGTTCAGCTATGTGAGCCTGGAGGCGAGGGTGCCATAGGCGCATCCGCTTCGGCTGATCCGCGCGATTGTGGACGAAGCGCTGAAGGTCATGTCGCTGCGCTTCGGGTCGCTTTATGCACGTGCCTGCCGCCCCTCGGTGCCGCCCCAGGCGCTCACGCTGAACGCGCGCTATGTCACCAGCCAGCGCATTGCGGAGGTGTTTGGCTGGGCCAAGGAGGTGGCCCGAATACGCCAGACCCGGCCACCGTGGCCTCGCCCGCGTCAGCGCCGTCTTCTCCCTCGCCATCACCGCCAATAATCTGACCCGACTGCCGAACCTCGTAGCAGCGCCCGCCTGACGACAAAAACCGGTACGCCCCATCACAACCGCCAAACCACGCCACGGCAGAGCCGCAACGCTGCACTTCCCGAGGCTACGCATACGCTCAAATCGCGGGGTTTTCAGCAGCCTGCTCATGGCTCGTGAGCGGCGCTGCCCTCCCAAACCCTCCCGCAAAGCGCCGAAAGGCCCTTTGATCCCAATAATTTTCTAAAACCCAACGGCGGTCCATTTGGCCCTGCCACCTGGTGGGAGAGGTCCGCAGGGGGCTACCCCATATTAAGGTGCCGCGACGCTCCAATCTTCATCCGGATCAAAGCTGCTTATCCTGGCCGCGCGCTCCTCGCTGCGGGGGCCCAGATCGGCCTGATAGACCACGCCGGAATGCGAGACGATGAAGCTCTGAATGCCCGAGGTGCCATAGCGCGCTGGCCAGGCCACAACGGCGAAGCCTCCGATCATGCGTCCATCAACCAGATAGTCTCGCGCGCCGCCCGGTGCCGTGGGGCCCTGCGCCTCCAGCATCCGGAAGAAATAGCCATGGAAGGCCCGGGGCGTGCCATCGCGCACGCCGCGACCATAGCCGCCCAGCGCGGCCTGGGCGGCGAGGGGCCCCAACGGGCTCTCCGGCTCGCCCTCGGCGCTGGCCCAATACAGCCCATCGCGCTGGCCGGGGGTTGAGAAGAAGCGCCTGGCATAGGCCCGCCAGGGCCCCTGCCGGCCGGCGCTGGCGGCATATTCGAACTGTGCGGCCACTATGGCGCGCAGGCTGGCGATAACATTGAGCTCGTTGCGGCCGACCCGGCGGTCGATCAGTTCCTGCGCGCCGGCCCGGGCATCGAAGCGCCATACACCCGCGCGCTCCGCCATGGGGAGGGCCAACGGCCAATCATCAGCGCCCAGCAAGAGCATGGCGCGGTTGGGCGGGATGCGCTCGATGCTCTGGCGCTGCTGATATCTGGCGGTAAAGGCATTGCGCGCCGCCCGATCCGCCACGCGATCGCCCGAGAGCACCAACGCGCGCCCGGCCGTGCCCAGGATGCGCAGCAGGCGCGCCTCGTCATGCGCGGCAATCGCCGTGGCCAGGGCGGCGAAGCCATCCTCGGGCGAAGCGAAGGGCAGCCCGGCGGCTGGTCGCGGCGTGGCCTCGGCCGCGGAGCGTGGCGGCGCTTCCTCCTGTGCCAGGCCGGCCGGGGCGGCCAGGGCAAGGGCCGCGATGATCAACCATGGCCGCATGGGCATCATCCCCGTCTCCCTTCGAGCCTGCCGCCACCACCTTGCCGGGCAGGTTGCGCACGCGGTGCCGCCTGCGCACGCGCCGCCGCGGCACGCTGCTGCCTGGCCTGCAGCGCCGCCGCCTGGCCCTGCCGGCTTGCCGCGCCGCGTTGTGCGGCGCTGCGCACATCGCCCCCCTGGCCAATGCTCTGCAAGGCGGCCGATGCTGGCCGGTTTGCCACCGGGCTGCTTGCAACCTCCGGCCGCCCGCTGGGGGCCTGGCTGAGCCCGGGGCGCGCAGCGCCGCCTTGTGGGCGTGCCGTATTGGGCTGCTTGCCGCCCAACGCCATGCGCCCGCCCGGCTGCCGCGCGGCCTCCAGCCCGCCGCCGCGTTCCACCTGCTGCATCCGGCCGCGGAATTCATCGCGGCTGCCCGTACGCCCGCCGGTGACATCGCCGCGGAAGCGGTTGTTCACCTCGGTGTTGCGATAGGCCAGGCCACCGCGATTGGTCACATCATGCCGCCAGACATTTGAATTGATCTGCACCCGGTTCACATTGATCGCATTGAACCGGTTGACGTTGACATCGACACTGCCCCGCCCCCAGCCCGGCTGCGCCCAGCCCCAGAGCGAACCCACAATGGCCACGCCACCGGCAAAGGCCATGCCTGTGAGCATGGCATTGCCCAGGCCCCAGGCCGGTGGCGGTGGAAAATAGACCGGCGGATAGGCAGGATAGGGCCAGCGCCCGAAGACCACGCCGGGGATATAGGCTGGCACAAACACCAGGCCGGGTTGCGCAGGCGCGATGGTGATGATCTGCGGCGGCGGCTGCACCATCAGGTTGGAAGAGGGCGCCTTGCCCTCGGCCGGGGCCACGGTGATGACCTGCCGGTTATTGGTTGCAAGGTGCTCAACGGCATGGGCCCGGCCGCGCAGCACCTGCACCGTGTTGAGCACATCCATCTGCTGCGCCAGCACGGCATCGCCCAGCGCCTGGGTCCATTCGAGTTGCTCGTTCAGCATCCGTAGCAGGTCAGGGAATGGTAGCAGCGACTTCACCGAGGGGTCCCAGGCCTGCGCCTGCAACGCCTCTGCCAGCGCCTCGGCCCGAAGGCGGGCATTCTGCTCCTCGGCCAGCCAGCGGGCGGCCTGCACAATTTCCAGCGGGTAGGTGGCCGCCATCAACACCTGCATCAGCAATTCGTCTGGGAAGAGGGCAATGGGGGTCAGCAGCGCTTCTAATGGCGGCTGGGTGAGGCGCTCCGCATCACCCTGGGCTGTCGCCACGGCTTGCGCCAGGGCGGGGGCAGCCGGCCCCATCAGGATGCTGGCGAGGCCGAACCAGCCCGCCAGCAGGGCGGTCGCCAGGCGACGTCCAAACCCGCTCGCTGCATGATGCATCGCGTGACCTTCCGATCGAATTGCCGACACTCTCCATAGTTCCGTGCCGTTGTCACCACCGCCAATCGGCCACGCGGCGGCAGGGGAAGCAAAACCGCATGAATCAACAAAGCTGACGACCAGTCTCAGAAGCGGAAGCTCGCCGCGAGGAATGGCCCCCCCAGTTCAAGATTGGCCGTACCACCCCGCCGCGTCTCCTGGTCAAAACCGATATGGCGCCAGCCCAGCCGGATGGCCGTACCCTGGCTGACATGCCAATCGAGCGAACCCAGCGCCTCCCAACTCAGGCGGGAACCGCCACCGCCGATATCGGCTGCGATGGTGAGGCCCCAGCCGGGGGCAAAGCGCAGGCCATAACGAAAGGCCGCCAAACCATCGACATGGGAGCGGTTGCTGCCCGAACTGAAGCCCGGCAGCCTATCGCCATTGACCCGCAGATCGGTGCTCAAGGCCGTGACACGAATGCCCGCGCCAATATCGAAGGATTGATCCGCGCTCTCCCCCACCCGCCAGAAGCCTATCGCCGTGCCCAGGGTCGTGCGCGTGTCCAGGGTGGAACTGCCGAAGAGATAGCCCGGCCGCGGCTTGGCATCGGTGCGCAGGCCGAGGGTGATGAGATCCGCCAGCAGCGAAAACCGGTCATACCCGATCTCCATGGCGCCGACGAAGGGCACGCCATGCAACTGCGGCAGCAACGCGCTGGCGCTGGCCGAAACACCGCCGGGCGGTATGCCGCGACCGTTGCGGCTGGTCACCTCGGCATTGATGCCCGGTAGCCAGAGATAGGGGGTGAGCACCACCCGCCAGGCACTGGCCGGTGCCGGGGCGGGTGCTGCGTCCTGCGCCAGGGCGGGCATCGCTGCGAGTATCAGCGCCACCATCGTGAGGCGAAGGGGATGGGCTATTGTATTCATCTGGGCTTCCTCCGGTTTGCATCGCGGTATGAATGGAGCCCGCCGCTGCGCCATCCGGGCGAGGCGGTCAGTTCGGCCGGCGACGCAGCGCCTCCATGGCTTGGCCGAGGCTGAAGCTGCCTGGGCGCTGGCGCGGTGGAAATTCCCCGAAGGTGGCCAGGAAGCGCCCAACAAAGCCCTGCGCCGGCACCAGCGCGAAGGCGCGCTCAACCCGCCAGCGGCCATATTCGAAGGATTCGTCCGCCCGCTCATAAGGGTCCGCCCGCAGGTTGAAGAGCATGGGGAAGCGCAGGGGCGTGAAGCTGCGTTCCCAGACCCGCAGGCCGAGATTTTCCTGGATCAGGAAATGTACCTTCCAATTGCCATGGCGCAGGGCCGCCAGGTCGCCATCATCGGTGAAATAGAACATCTCCTGCCGCGCTGCGGGGCCGGCGCCGGTCAGCAATGGCATTTGGTTGTAGCCATCCAGATGCACCTTATAGGTCCTGCCGCCGGCCTGATGGCCGGTGAGCAATTTTTGCTTGATTTCGGGCTCCCCGGCGGCGGCCAGCAGGGTCGGCAGCCAGTCCTGCAGCGAGATGATGTCGTTCATCACCTGGCCAGGCTGGATATGGCCGGGCCAGCGGATCACCGCCGGCGCCCGGAAGCCGCCCTCCCAGGCCGTCGCCTTCTCGCCACGGAAGGGCGTGTTGCCGCCATCGGGCCAGGACATCACCTCGGCGCCATTATCGGTGGTGTAGATCACGATGGTGTTCTGGGTGATGCCCAGATCATCCAGTTTCTTCAGCAATTGTCCGACATGGCCATCATGCTCGACCATGCCATCGGCATAGACGCCCAGCCCCGTCACGCCACGGCTTGCGGGTTTGAGCCGGGTCCAGATATGCATTCGCGTCGCATTGAACCAGGTGAAGAAGGGCTTGTTGGCGGCATGCGCACGGTCGATGAAATTCAGCGCCCCGGCCAGGAATTCCTCATCCACCGTCTCCATGCGCTGCATGGTCAGCGGCCCGGTATTCTCGATGCGCTGGGTGCCATCGGGGTTGGCCCAGGTCTTGAGCACGCCGCGCGGGCCGAATTGCCGGCGGAATTCCGGGTCACGCGGGTAGTCGGGGTTTTCCGGCTCATCCTCGGCATTGAGGTGGTAGAGGCTGCCAAAAAATTCGTCGAAGCCATGCATGGTGGGCAGATGCTCGTCCCGATCGCCCAGATGGTTCTTGCCGAATTGCCCGGTGGTATAACCCAGCGGTTTCAGCAGGCCGGCGATGGTCGGATCCTCCGGCCGCATCCCCTCGGCCGCGCCGGGCAGGCCCACCTTGGAAAGGCCGGTGCGCAGGGGGCTCTGCCCGGTGATGAAGGCCGAGCGGCCGGCGGTGCAGGAATTCTCCGCGTAATGGTCGGTGAAGAGGGCACCTTCCTTCGCGATCCGGTCGATATTGGGCGTGCGATAGCCCATGATTCCCATGTTGTAGGCGGAGATATTGGCCCAGCCCACATCATCGCCGAAGATCACCAGGAAATTCGGCCGGGAGGTAGCCGGGGCAGGGGCCCCGGGCCGCGCCGGGCCAGGGGTAAGGGCAGGGGGCGTGGTCTGGGCCTGGGCCTGGGCCTGGGCCTGGGCCAGTTGAACGCCCGCGGCGGCGGTCGCCATTCCGCCCAGCAGCATGTCGCGGCGGGATTGTCCGTTGTTCATGGTGGTCCTCCTTCATTGTGGGATGGCGGGTCACGGCGGATGCAGCGGAAGCCGATATGGCTCATGCCGGTATCGACCATCTGTGCGTGGCGGGCGGCGGGGCGGTAGCGCCGGCAATAGCTGGGCGCGCAGAGGAAGGAGCCGCCCTTGACCACCCGCCGGGGGATACGAATGGCCGGCTGCATCGGGTCGAAGGAGGTTGCCATGGCCGGCCCGCGCGGGTTGCGGGGCGCGCAGCAGGGCCGGGCCGGGTCAGCCGCATGCCGGGCCGACCACCAGTCGGCGATCCATTGCCAGACATTGCCCGCCATATCGAACAGCCCATAGCCATTGGGCGGATAGGAGCCGACCGGGGCGGTGCCGGAAAAACCGTCACTGGCAAAATTGCGCCAGGGGAAGGGCCCCTGCCAGGTATTGGCCATGAAGACGCCACCGGGCGAAACCTCATCGCCCCAGACGTAGTCGCGCCCCTCCAGGCCACCGCGGGCGGCAAATTCCCATTCGGCCTCGCTGGGCAGCGCCTTGCCGGCCCAAAGCGCATAGGCCTGCGCATCCTCATAGGCGATATGGATGACGGGGTGGTCCTCGCGGCCGGCGAGGTCGCTGCCCGGGCCTTCGGGGTGGCGCCATTGCGCGCCTGGGGTCCAGTGCCACCAATGGGCCATCTGGCTGGTATCCACAGGCCCCGCCGTCATGCGGAAGACCAGGGCGCCGGGCCGCAGCATCTCGGGCCTGGCGCCTGGATAAAGCGTGGGGTCGAGCGGCTTTTCGGCCAGGGTCACATAGCCGGTAGCGGCGACAAAGCGGCCATATTGCGCGTTGGTGACGGTGGTGCGGTCCATCCAGAAGGGATCGACCGTGACCCGGTGCTGCGGGCGCTCCTCAGGATAGGCACTGTCGGCGCCCATCAGGAAGGCGCCACCCGGAATATGCGCCATGGCCTGGTGGCAGTCGGCGCCGATGCCTGCCTCGCCTTGCACCTTGCCTGCTGCCGTTCAGCCTATTTGCTGAGGGGCATCCTGCCCGGAACGCATCTTTTGCATATTATTCTAAAACATCAAATCCCTGTTATGGGCCGTGCCTATAGGGCGGTGAGGATAATCCGCCCGGTGACATGGCCCGAGCGCAGGCGGTTCAGCGCGGCATCGGCCTGGTCCATGGGCTCCAAGGTCAGCGGAATGCCCGGCAGATTGCCCTTCTGGGCGATGGCGACCAGCGCGCGCAATTCCTTCACATTCCCCACATAGCTGCCCTGGATGGTCAGCGCCCGGATAGGCATCAGCGGCAGGGGGATGACCATTTCGCCGCCGAAAAGCCCAACCTGGACGAGTTTGCCGCCCTTGCGCAGCGCATCGAAGGCGAAGCGCGCGGTTTGCGTGCCATTCACCAGGTCAATCACCGCGGCGACCGGCCCGCCGCAGGCCTCGATGATGCGCTTGGTCGTGCCCTCGTCACTGGCCAGCACGGTGTCGGTGGCGCCCTGGGCGCGGGCGGCGG
>Ga0209598_10002935_pt1 | contig 13065 bp, 15 predicted proteins | sample M_140807_EF_Meta_FD_187317 | JGI IMG/M metagenome (GOLD analysis project Ga0209598, IMG submission 187317) | Freshwater microbial communities from Lake Montjoie, Canada to study carbon cycling - M_140807_EF_MetaG (SPAdes) (version 2) | ecosystem: Environmental > Aquatic > Freshwater > Lake... | reverse complement strand
CAACTGATCACTGCATAGCCGAACTGAATGGTTGTCTATCGCCTGGCACTTGGCTTAAATCAAGCTGCCGGGCTGGTCGCTTTTTTCAGGAATCCCCACGTAGATCTTCACATCCTTGTGACCCAGCAACTCCTGAATGGTGAATGATGCGGATAACGTGACCCTGCTCCAGCAAGTGAGTGGCGGTACCTGGCCAAAGGCCAGCATGGCGAATCCTCCAACAGTGGCGAAAGGTGTGGCTGCTGGCTTGTTTGTTTACCCCGGCTTCGGCTAATAGAGAACCTTGACCCTTAGCCGCACGCGCATCCTCCCCCCCCTCACCTCTCCATCGCCGCCGCCGCCTTCAACGCCGCCGCCGTCAAGTTCTCATGCCCGCGTTCGGTGACAGCCACATCATCCTCAATCCGAATCCCAATCCCCTTCCAGCGCTCCTCAATCGCCGGCTGGCCTTCGGGCACCGGCAATCGGTCACTCACATAAAGCCCCGGCTCCACGGTGAGCACTATGCCGGGCTCCAGGGTCATGGGGTGTTCGCCCAACCGGTAGGCGCCCACATCGTGCACATCCAGCCCCAGCCAGTGGCCGGTGCGGTGCATGTAGAGGTGGCGGTAGGCGCCCTGTTCGATTAGGCCATCGCGCTCGCCCTGCAGCAGGCCCAACTCCAGCAGGCCATCCACCAAGACGCCGACGGCGGTGCCATGGACCCCTTCGGCGGTGGCACCCGGGCCTACGGCCGCCACCGCCGCCTCCTGGGCGGCGAGCACCAGCTCGTAGAGGGCCCGCTGTTCGCCGCTGAAGCGGCCGTTGATCGGGAAGGTGCGGGTGATGTCGCCGTTGTAGTAGTCGTTGACGGAACAGCCGGCGTCGATCAGTAGCAGATCGCCATCTTTTAATTCGCTGTTGTTAGACGTGTAGTGCAAAACGCAGGCATTGTCGCCTCCGGCGACGATCGTGCCGTAGGCCGGGCCCCGGGCGCCCTGCTCGAGAAAATGCTGCTCGATCACCGCCTGCACCTGGCGCTCATTGAGGCCAGGCCGGGCCACCTGGCGGGCCACCTCATGGGCCTCTGCGGAGATGCGGGCCGCCAGCCGCATCTGCTCCAGCTCCTCGGGGCTCTTGCGCAGGCGTAATTCGTGCAGCAGCGGGCAGGGGGCCACCAACCCCAAGGCCGCGCCGCCGCTGCGGGGGGCCCGATCCAGCTGCTGGGCCCAGGTCGCCAGCACCAGGGGTTCCACTTTGGAATGGCGTCCCACCCGAAAGGCAATACCTTCAGCCCCCTCCAGGTAGCCCGCCAATTTGGGGGCCAATTCGTCGATGGGATGGGCTAGATCGGCGCCGAAGTGCTCCACGGCCCCCTCGCAGCCCCAGCGGAAGCCGTTCCAGACCTCGGCGCTGGGCTCCTTGGGCGCCACGAACAGCACGAAGGGGTTCTCCGGTTTGTGGGGCAAGAACAACGCCACGGCCCCGGGTTCATCGAAGCCGGTCAAATACCAGAAATCGCTGTTCTGGCGGAAGGCGTGCTCGACATCGGCGTGGTGGGTCACCAGCGGCGCCGCTGGAATCACCGCCGCCGCCCCCCCCAGGCGATGCATGAAGCGGTCGCGGCGATCGCGCAAGACGGCCTGGTCGATCACGGGGCTTCGGGGCAGCTGGATTCGATCCATCCTGCCGGTCGCCCAGGGGGTAGGGGGTTCTCCCCACCCCCTGGCCAGGCCCCGAAACTTGCCCGCCGGGATTTAATGGGCCCAGGCCCCCCGTTGGCACCCCTCGGCGATGACCTCAGCGCCCCCGCGCGATCGCCCGCCACCAACGCCCGAGCGGGCCTGGTTACTGCTGCGCCAGTGGCGCCGGAACCTGGCCCTGAACCCCCGCGAGCGGGAGACCCTGCGCCCCGAACTCGCCGCCCTCGACCGCCAGCTGCAGCGCCTGCAGCAGCGCACCCCCCGGGTGGCCGTGTTTGGTCGGGTGGGGGTGGGCAAGTCCAGCCTGCTCAATGCCCTGCTGGGCAACGAGCAATTTGCCACCGATGTGGCCCACGGCTGCACCCGCCGCCAGGAGATGCGCCCCTGGCCCCAGCCCATCGACGGCCTTAACGGCATTGACCTGGTCGACACCCCTGGCATTGATGAGATCGCTGCCGCTGCCCGCGAGCGGCTGGCCGCCCGGGTGGCCCTCGGCGCCGATCTGGTGCTGTTGGTCATCGACAGCGACCTGACCCGGGTTGAATTGGAGGCCCTCGATCCCCTGTTGCAGGCCGGCAAGCCGCTGCTGTTGGTGTTGAACCGCAGCGACGCCTGGCCCCCATCCGAGCTACCCGCCCTGCTGGCCAGCATCCGCAGCCGCCTGCCCGCCGCCGCCCGCCACCTCGATCCCATCGCCGTCGCCGCCGCCCCCCGCCAGGCCCAACTGTTGGCCGATGGTCGCGTGCGCTCCAGCCCCCAGGCTCCCCGCATTCAGCCGCTGCGCCAGGCCCTGGTCTCACTGCTAGAGCACCATGGCGAGCTGCTGCTCGCCCTCAATGCCCTGCTGGCGGCCGATCGCTTCAGCCAATCGCTGCACCGCTGCCGCCTGCGCCAGGGCCGCCGCAAGGCCCAAAACCTGATTGGCCGTTACGCCGCCCTCAAGGCCACCGGCGTCGTTGCCAATCCCCTGATGCTGCTCGATCTGGCCGGCGGTCTGGCCTGCGACAGTCTCCTGGTGATGCAGCTTTGCGACCTCTACGGCCTGCCCATGACCCGCCACGGTGCTCGCCAGCTGGCCCTCAGCCTCTCTGGCCAGAACGCCCTGCTGGGGAGCGTCCAGGTGGGATTGCAGGTGCTGTTGGGGGGCCTGCGCCAGGGGCTCACCCTCAGCGCCCCCTTCACCGGCGGCCTCAGCCTGGCCCCCGCCGTCCCGGTGGCCCTGGCCCAGGCCGCCCTGGCGGTCCACACCACCCGCCGCACCGGCCGCCTTGCCGCCGAGCAGCTGTTGCGCAGCAGTGACGCCGCTGGCCGACCCGGCGCCCTGTTGCGACGCCTGGCCGCCCAGGATCCCGCCACCCGCCAATGGCTGGGCGAATGGGCCCCCGCCCGCACCTCCCAGCAACGGACAACGGCGCGGCGCCGTCAACCCACCCCCTAGGCCATGGACGCCATCGCCCTGTTCGGCACCAGCGCCGATCCCCCCACCTGGGGCCATCGGGCCCTCCTGGAGGGCCTGCTGACCCTGTTTCCCCTGGTCGCCACCTGGGCCAGTGATAATCCCCTCAAGCAGCATGGAGCCCCCCTGGAGATCCGGGGGCAGCTGCTGGGCGCCCTGGTGGCCGCCATCGCCAACCCCCGCCTGCAGCTGGAGCAGGGGCTCAGCAGTCCCTGGACGGTCGAGACCTTGGAGCGGGCGGCCCAACGCTGGCCCGACCACGAGCGGGTTTTTGTGGTCGGCAGCGACCTCCTGCCCCAGATCCCCCATTGGCGCCAGGCCGATCGGCTGCTAGCCGACGTGAAACTGGCGGTAGCCCCCCGGCAGGGCTGGCCCCTGCACGAAGCCGACCTGGAGCGCCTGCGCCAGTCCGGGGCCCGGATCCAGCTGCTGCCCCTGCAGATTCCCGGCAGCGCCAGCCGGCTGGTGCGGCAGGCGCCGGGGGGCCATCCCGATCCCAACCTGGTGCCGACCGAACTCTGGCCCCTGCTCTGTCGCCACGGGCTCTACGGTCTGGCGCAGCCCTCCCCACCCCCCTGATGCGCCTTGCCCTGGCCCAGCTCAATGCCCTGGTGGGGGACCTGGAGGGCAATGGCGATCGGCTGCTGGCGGCTTGCATTCAAGCCGCCGCCGCTGGCGCCGACCTGGTGGTTAGCTCCGAGCTGTCGCTCTGGGGCTACCCGCCCCGGGACCTGCTGCTGCAGCAGGCTTTGATCGAGAAGCAGTCGCGGGTGCTGGATCGGCTGGCGGCGGCCATGCCCGCCGGCGTTGCGCTGTTGGCGGGGGTCGCCGAAGCCTCCCCGGAGCCGGGTTGGCCCAGCCTGTACAACGCCGTCGCCCTGGTGGAATCAACCGGCTGGCGGGTGGTGGGCCGCAAGCGGTTGTTGCCCAGTTACGACGTCTTTGACGAACGACGCTATTTCCGCCCCGGCCAGGATGCGGCGGTGCTCCACTTCGACATTGGCGGCCACCTCTGGCGCCTGGGGTTAACCATTTGTGAGGACCTCTGGGTGGAGGACGACCTCCATGGTCACCGCCTGGCCGGCGCCGATCCGGTGGCCGAACTGGGGGCCGCCGGCATCGACCTGTTGCTGAATCTCTCCGCCTCCCCCTTTGCCCAGGGCAAAGCCGCCGTGCGGCGCCGGCTGGCGGCCCGGGCCGCCGCCCGGCTGGCGGTGCCGGTGGTCTACGTCAACCAAATCGGCGGCAACGACGAACTCGTTTTCGATGGCGCCAGCTTCGTCGTCAATGCCACCGGCGGCGTGGAGTTGCAACTCGCCGGCGCCGCCGAGGACGTGGCCTGCTGGCAGCCGAGGCCGGGGGGCTTTCCCCGGCCGGGACTCCCCCCAGGCCCCCCGATGCAGGCCGCAAAGGAGACGGATCCCATGGAGCAGCTCCTGCGGGTGCTGGTGCTGGGCCTGGCGGACTACGGCCGCAAATGCGGCTTCAAGAAGGCGGTGCTGGGCCTCAGCGGCGGCATCGATTCGGCCCTGGTGGCGGTCCTGGCCAGCGCCGCCTTTGGCGCCGACCAGGTGGCGGCCCTGCTGATGCCTTCCCCCTGGAGCTCCCGGGGCTCCATTGACGACGCCCTGACCCTGGCCCAGCGCCTGGCCTTGGGCAGCTGCACCCTGCCCATTGCCCCCCTGATGGCAGCCTGCGACCAGACCCTGGAGCCGGCATTGGGCGGTCCCCCCACTGGCCTGGCCGCCGAAAACCTGCAATCGCGCCTGCGGGGCCTGCTGTTGATGGCCGTGGCCAACGAGCAGGGGCGCCTGTTGCTCGCCACGGGCAACAAATCGGAGTTGGCGGTGGGCTACTGCACCCTCTACGGCGACATGAACGGAGGCCTGGCCGTGATCGGCGACCTGTACAAAACCACCATCTTTGATCTGTGCGCCTGGCTGGACAGCCCGGCCGCCGGCTCCTGCCGGGCCGCCCTGGGCTTGCCGTCCCAGGGCGAACTGATCGGCAGTGCCATCCGTCTCAAGCCCCCCAGCGCCGAGTTGCGTCCCGACCAGAAAGACAGCGATTCCCTCCCCCCCTACGACCTGCTGGATCCCCTGCTCAAGGCCCTGATCGAACACCAATCCAGCCCCGAGGATCTGGTGGCCGCCGGGGCCGATGGGGCCGTGGTGGCCCGGGTGCAGCGGTTGCTGCGCCTGGCCGAATTCAAGCGCCGCCAGGCGGCGCCAACCCTCAAGGTGTCCGGGCGGGCGTTCGGCAGCGGTTGGCGGATGCCGATTGCGGCCCTGTTGCCCGAGCTGCAGCAGCCGAGCGGTCCCCGCTAACAAGACGGTCGCAATGGCAAAGCTGGCCCCGATGGCAAGCCCGTTCTGATCTCCGGCTTGGCGATTCAGCGCACCCAGGCCACAGTGGTGGCCATGTTCGTGAATTCCAAGCGCCATGGCAGCAGCACAGCTGGCGGCACCCATGGCCAGTATCGGGGTGCCCGCCGAAATCAAACAGGATGAACAGCGGGTGGCCCTCACCCCGGACGGTATCCGTGAACTGGTGTCCCTCGGCATGGAGGTGCGGGTGCAGGAGGGGGCCGGCCTGGGGGCCGGCATCAGCGACGATGATTTCGCCGCCTCCGGGGCGCGCCTGGTGAGCTGCGAGGAGGCCTGGGGGGCCCACCTGGTAGTCAAGGTCAAGGAACCCCAGCCCCAGGAATTCGTTCACCTGCGCCCCGACCTGGTGCTATTTACCTACCTGCATCTGGCGGCCTATCCCGATGTGGGTCGCGCCCTGCTGGAGGCCGGCACCACGGCCGTGGCCTACGAAACGGTGCAGCTCGAAGACGGCAGCCTGCCCCTGTTGGCGCCGATGAGTGAAATCGCCGGCCGGCTGGCCGCCCAGGTGGGCGCCCGCTTGCTGGAAAAACCCCAGGGGGGCCGGGGCCTGCTGATCGGGGGCTGCACCGGGGTGCGACCCGCCAACGTGGTAGTGATCGGGGCCGGCACCGTCGGCTGGCATGCGGCCCGCATCGCAGCGGCCATGGATGCCCAGGTCTATCTGCTTGATCGCTCCCCGCAGCGGCTGAGGGAGCTGGATGCGGACCGTCGCGGGCGCCTGGTGACCCTGGTCAGCAACGATGCCTTGATCGAGCGCCTCGTGCCCGATGCCGATCTGCTGATCGGCGCCGTGCTTCTACCAGGCGGCCGCGCCCCCACCCTCGTCTCCGAGGAGCTAGTGCAGCGCATGGGTGCCGGTTCCGTCATCGTCGATGTGGCGATCGACCAGGGCGGCTGCATTGCCACCAGCCGTGAAACCACCCACACCAATCCAGTGGTGACCATCCACGGGGTTCAGCACTACGCCGTTGGCAACATGCCCGGCGCCGTGCCCTTCACCTCCACCGAAGCCCTGGTCAGCGTCACCCTTCCCTACATCCAGGTGATGGCTGGCCGGGGCCTCAGCGAGGCCGTCATCGACCGGCCCGAACTGCTCTCGGGCCTCAATACCGTCGATGGCTCGGTCTGCCACCCGGGCGTGGCCAAGGCCCTTGCTGTGGCGCCGCGCCATCCGATGGCGTGCCTGCGCTAACGGGGCAACAGCAGGCGAACCTGGCGACCCCCCAGCTCCGGACTACGGCCCAGGCTGAATCGGCCGCCATGGTTGGACAGCGTGATGCGCACGACATAGAGGTCCAGATCTTCGCTGCCATCGGGGGCCTTGGCGGCCTCGGGCTGGGGGCTCCACCCGCCGCTGTCACTGATCACCAGTTCCGCAGCCCCATCAGTGGGGGCCAGGTGGATGGTGATCTGGCGATCCGGGGGGGGGACTTTCGCCAGGGAGGCCAGCGCCTGCCGCAGCAGCAAGGTGAGGGCGGCCTGCAATTGCTGGGGATCGCCCGCGATCGGCAGGGGCTGCTCCAGGCCCCCACTGCTGAGCCGAACCCCCGCCAGCCTCAGGGGTCGCTTGAGATACAGCAAGACGGCCTGGACCACCCTGGCCAGATCGACGCTCTCGAGGCGGGTGTCCTGGCTGCGCAACAACAAACGCAGGGCTTCGGTAATGCTGACTAGGCGATCAATTTCGTGTTCCAGGCGGCCCATCAGGTCCGAAGGGCGCCCGTTCTGACTGCCGGGCCCCGCCGGACCATCAGCCTGGGATTGCTGGGCCAGCAGGCGCATGGCGCTGAGGGGCTGGTTGATTTCATGGGCCACGGTGGCGGCCAGCTGGCTCGTGTGGTGCAGCGCGTCCAGACGCCCCTGAAGCTGGCTCACCATGGATCGGGCGGCGGCAAGGTCGGCCTGGGCCTGGTGGAGAACCCCTTGGCAGCGCTGCCGATGGCGGCGCTGCTCCAGCAGGACTCCCAGCGAAACCAGCAGGAGCAGTCCGATCGGGGCCAACGCCAAGGGACTAAAAGAGATCGGCATGGAGAACCGCACAACGGACTAGGGCGGCCCCCCGAATTCCCAGCCGCGCGGCGATTTGCCGGCGGTGGGTGTTCACCGTTTCCAAGCTCACACCCAGCTGGAGGGCCACCTCGCGGCTGCTGGCGCCCTGGCCGATCCTTTGCAGGATCTGCCGTTGCCGCGGGGTCAGGGATTGGAGTCGTTCAGCAGAGATCACGTCGGCCTGGGCCGTGGCGGGGTCAGGAGTCGGCAGCAGCAGGCCGATCTCCTCGAGGAGATCGGCACAGGAGCCGGTTTTGTCCACGACGGCAAGCAGCATCGGCGCGAGATGCTCGGGGCATAGGAAAGTATTGGCCTGTCCAGAAATCACAATCATGCGGGCTTGCGGGTGGAGCAGTTGCAAGGCTTCTGCCACCCTCGTCCCTGGGGCATCCGGCAGGTTCAGGTCAAGGAGGAGCAGATCGGGCCGGTGCTCCACGCAGGCCTGGATCCCCTCCGCCGCCGTATGGGCAACGGCAACCACGTGCAGACCCCTCAGCTGATCCAGCCTTTCGGCAAGCAACTGGGCAATCATGGTTTGGTCTTCAACTAGGACGCATCGCAGCTGGACCGCAGGGGCCCCAGGGGGTGGCAGCACAGGGACAGGGGGGCTGTCGGGCAAAAAGAAGGATCGATCCCGGCCATTCTGGAGCCACCCGGTGGGCCCGGCTCCCTGGGAGTGCTTGTTGTCGGTTATTTGAGGCGAAAACCAAAAAAAACAAAAGGCTTTATATTGTCTTTATGTTTAAGGATCATGGTTAATCTCGATTGTCTCACATGCGACCAATTATTAATTTTCCAAATTTACCCCATGCCCTGCCGTCTTGTTTTCATCTTGGCACCACGATCAGCCTTGCCCCAGCCCGGGGCCGGATGGCAAGAGCTGGTTGAAGCCCAGGGCGAAAGCCTTGGCAGTGGGATCTACCTGCGCCTGTTCCAAGCCCAGAAGAATTGGCAGGGCAGTCTTGACGATTTGATTATTGAAGGCAAAGCAGACGTCACTGGCGAAAATCCTTTTATCCATGGGATCAGCCCCAGTATTGATGTCATTACCAAGCCCCTATGTGATTCTTTTATTCCTTATATTGTACCCAAGTCACTGTGGCTAGCCGTCTACAAGGTTGAAGGCGAGAGCACTGACCCCGAAGGAATTTACCCCTCCCAATCCCTTGAGATCGACATGGTTGAATGCGTGGACCAGTTTCCTTTACGAGAAGCAAATAACGAAACCTGTTGGTTTTACCCGACGGAAGATGGACGCTATTTGAGTTGGGAAAAACGCAGCAGGATCGTCGTCCAGCCTGGTTTTCTACCGGAATTTATGGGCCAGGATGAAAGCCAAGATTATCAGCGTAGCGAAATCCATTTGCTCTGGTCACTCATGGCGGATGACCAGAGCCTCACCTGTGTGGGTCTTACCTATAAGGGGCGTCGTATCGAATGGCCCCTGCTCAAGATAGAGCCAGAGCCCTTCGCCACCTGGCGCTCTTTCCGGGTGGATTACAGCAGCGAAACAGGCCACGTAGAAGAATCCTGCATCACCGTTTTCAGTCCTTAGAAGTGCTCAAGACAATGGACCGTTGTTTTTGTTTGAATCGGACCTAATTCTGGGGATCATCCCCCGGCTTCCGTGCCTCCGGAGTCAGGCCCATCGCCCCCAATGCCATCGGATTCGTCGTTGCCTTCGTCGGCATCAGCTCCTTCAAATTGCTGCATCAACAGGCCCCGCTGGTATTCCACCGAAAGGGCTTCAAGGTGGGCTCTCGCCTGATCCCTCAGGGCTGGATCCACCTGCTCAAGGGTCGTTCCCTCAGGCACCCGCATCCGCAACACCAGGGCCAAGGCATCAAACAAACGCACCTGATCGTTCTGCCAGCCCTGGTAATCGGTGACTAGGGCAATCAGGGCCTGATCGGGCTGCTGGCCGGCGCGCACCTGGCTGCGCAGTCCTTGCATCTGGGCCAACCGCGATGAGGTGACCATGGCATGGGCCGCTCCAAGGGCCGCCAGGGTGTCCGCAGCTTCCCGTTTCAAAAGACTCATGTCCCTTTGCAGCACCGCCTGTTCCATGGTCAACGGTTCCCGCAGGGCGGGGTAACCGGCACTGGCCCCCGCGGCGTCAATCAACGCGGGACCGGAGCCCTGGGGCTGAGGGGGCACAAACAGGGCCGATCCGCCCTTGGCACGCTTCTCCTGGCTGCCGGGAGACCAGGTTTGGGGAGGGGATTGGCTAGCGCTTGGCAGGGAGGGGACGGGCGGGTCTGCAGGCTTGACGACGAGCACCCATCCCTGCAGAACTGAGGCGAGCCAGCGGCGCAATCCTCGAATCGCCATTGGCAGAGAAGAACTTCTCATCGTTCAACGATCGGTGGCATGGCCGAAATCTGACTGAAAATCTTTCCCCTGGCCAGGGCGGTCTTCAGAATGGCCCCAGGCGGGGATCCGAAGGGCTAAGGCGGCAGGCAGGGCCTGCAGACCATGGCTAGGAAACTGGCTCTCCTCTTTAGGGTTCGTAACACAACGATGAGCAATGCTGCTCATTCTGTTTGGATTCCCACATGAATGAGCCTACGGTTATCGGAGTCCCACCGAGGCGATGCCATGAACAGTTGGATCTCCGTTCCCTCAGCCGAAGCACAGAAGCCAGAGTTTCTTTCGACTTCGGGCGATAGCGCCGGCAGCAACCACGATCCGATGGATGCTTATTTCGAATGCATCACCACCTGCTCCCTTGACGATGGTGAATGCATGACCAGCTGCACGGAGGTGTTACGCCAAAGCCCCTAGGGGCTCCCCGCCTGGAAGAAGGCGGCAGGAGGCGGGGAGACCTAGCCTCAGAACGCCTTCTTCCTGGGTCGTGACGCCTGCTTACCCGATTTCCATCGCACCGTTTTCCCCCATCCTGCTGGCCATCAGCTGGCCCCCATCGGCCTATCTCTGGTTCAAGACCCTGCATGTGGTCGGGGTGGTCGTCTGGTTCGCAGGACTTTTTTACTTAGTGCGCCTGTTCATCTATCACCGCGAAGCTGAAACCCTCGCAGCACCGCTCAGGGAGGCCTTCGAGAATCAATACGGGCTGATGGAACGCCGGTTGGCCAACATCATCACCACACCGGGCATGGTGGTAGCGATCACCATGGCGATCGGGCTCCTGAGTGTGCAACCGGTCTGGCTCCACCAAAGCTGGATGCACGCCAAGCTGGCCGTGGTTGCCCTGCTGCTTGCTTATCACGCCTTCTGTTACCGCCTCATGGGCCAGCTCCAGCAGGGAACCTGCCGTTGGGGGGCCCGCCAACTCAGGGCCCTCAACGAATTGCCAACCCTGCTGCTGGTCATCGCCGTGATGTTGGTGGTATTCAAGCAACAGTTCCCCACCGGTGCGGCCACCTGGTTTCTGGTGGCCTTAGTGGTGGCCATGGCGGCCTCGATTCAGTTTTATGCCCGTTGGCGGCGGCTACGGGCCGAGCGGCTCGCCAGCCAGGAGGCCGGTGGTGCTGCGGCCTGAGGCCCTGGCCCACCCCCTGGCCGCCGTACTGGGCCAGGTCACGCCGCTGAGCTGCCCAGGACAGTTCAATTTTCATTGCCACACGACCTACAGCGATGGCTCCCTCCATCCCAGCGAACTGGCCCGCCAGGCGGCCCACCTGGGCCTCAGTCAGCTGGCCGTCACCGATCACCACAGCCTTGAGGCCCACGCTGAGATCGTTGCCACCCTGGCGGACCTAGCCGAGGCAGGAGAACCGGTGCCCGAGTTCTGGCGCGGTGTGGAGATCAGTTGCCTCCTGGAGGGTTGCCTGGTCCACGTGCTGGCCCTGGGCTTCGGGGCTGACCACGCCCCCCTGACGCCCTATCTGCAACGGACATCCACCGTGGGGCCCGATCTCAGGGCCGAGGCCGTCGTGGCGGCCATCCGGGCCTCGGGCGGCCTGGCCCTGCTGGCCCATCCGGCCCGTTACCGCTTGCCGCACCAACGGCTGATCGCCGCCGCCGCCGAACTCGGTTTTGACGGGGCGGAAGCCTGGTATGACTACGCCATGCAGGGTGTCTGGAGCCCGACCCCCCTGGTTTGCGAAGAGATTGCCGCCGATCTCAACAAGCGTGGCCTGTTGCTGAGCTGCGGTACGGATACCCATGGTGTGGAGCTCCGGGGCCGCTAGGGTTCGACAACACATTCCTTTCTGATCTGATGGGTCTGTTCGATCGCCTTCGCGGCCTAGGCCAACCCTCCAACAACGCGGCCAAGGTGGCAGCCACCGCGGCCGAGGCCAATCCGTCCAAAGCGGATAACGCCTTTTTCCTGGATGCGGATTCCTCCAGCAGCCTGGGGGATGTCAAGTTCATGCGTCGCTCCAACACCATCCGCCGCACCTTCCCGGGCAACGCCGACAGCCCCGGTGACAAGGAGATGGTGGCCGAGGTCGCCTCGATGGAGGCCAATCTCCAGAAAATGACCCCCGGTCTGGCCGGCACATCCCTGGAGCAAACCGTTGATGTCTCCCTCACGACAGGGGTCCCCAAGCCGGTCAAGAAAACGTTTGCCCAGCAGATGACCAGCACCCAGCTAGCCCAGAAGCTCAAGGGTTCCGCCTTGGCGGTCAACACGCCCGGTGGTGCCGCTCCCAAGGCCGGCGAAAACACTGAAACCAGCCCAGCCCCTGGCGGCCCTGCCGCTCGGGCTGGCGCCATCGACCCCTTCAAGGCGATGGCCCGGGACCTCAACACCTGAACTTCGGTCCCATTCAGCGCTTCTCGATCCAGCCCTCGCTCTGGAGCACCAGTTCGCGCAGGTGTTCCAGTTGGTCTGGTCGCGCAACCGTCCAGAGATCCCGGTGATGGGCCTCCAGTAAACGCTCGGCCATGTCCCGCAGGGCCCAGGGGTTGCTGTCGCGTAAAAAATCGAGCACCGACTGGGACGCCAGCCAGGTGTCGCAGAGGGCTCCGTAGCTCCATTGCGGCACCCGACCGGTGCTGGCGCCATAGGCAAACAAATAGTCCAGGCTGGCGGCCATCTCGAAGCCGCCCTTGTAGCCATGGGACGCCATGGCCTCGATCCAGCGGGGGTTGAGCAGGCGCGAGCGCAGCACCTTGTCGAACTCTTTCTCGATGCGGTGCAGGCGCGGCCGGCTCTGGCGGGAATGGTCCCCAAACCATAGGGATGGGGCACGCCCCTGCAGCCGTTCGACGGCGGCGCTCAGGCCCCCTTGGAACTGGTAATAATCATCGGAATCGAGCAGGTCGTGCTCGCGGTTGTCCTGGTTGTGGAGCACCACCTGCACCGAGGCGAGGCGCTGCTCCAGTCCCTGGCGATCGCCGGCGGCCTCAAGGCCCCCCTCACTGCCCACCTCGCTGTCATAACGCCAGCTGCTCCAGGCCAGAAAGGCTTCGCCCAGATCGGCGCGGGTTTCCCAGTGGCCGCTGTCGATCAGCCCCTGCAGGCCCGCGCCATAGGCCCCAGGCGCCGACCCGAACACCCGGGAAGCCTGGCCTTCGC
>Ga0209598_10002932_pt1 | contig 13071 bp, 10 predicted proteins | sample M_140807_EF_Meta_FD_187317 | JGI IMG/M metagenome (GOLD analysis project Ga0209598, IMG submission 187317) | Freshwater microbial communities from Lake Montjoie, Canada to study carbon cycling - M_140807_EF_MetaG (SPAdes) (version 2) | ecosystem: Environmental > Aquatic > Freshwater > Lake... | reverse complement strand
TAAGGTTCGGGTCATGATGGTTTCCTTAATTGCGCACCGGCTTACCGGTCTGCAGCAGTCCCATGATGCGTTCCTGGGTTTTCGGGTGCGCAAGAAGCGCCGTAAAGGCCTGACGCTCGAGCGCCATAATCCAGGCCTCGTCGACTTCGGTCCCAGCGTCGACATCACCCCCACACATCACTTCTGCGATGGTGAAGCCCAGATGCGCATCGTGGGGACTGGCAAAACCGCCGTCGCGCAGATTGACAATGCTGGCCTTGAAAGTGGCTGCGCCCTCACGCCCGGCCACTTTGAACTTGGCCCGCCGGGGCGCCCGGTAGCCTGCATCGGCCATCGCCTGCACCTGTCGAATCGCCACGAACAGCAATTCACGCGCGTGAAACACAATCGGGTCGGTCGGCAGCAGATAGCCGAGTTCGCGCGCCTCGAGTGCTGACTTGGAGACGGTGGCCATCGCGGCCGCCTGAAAATGTCGTCGCAAAAAGTGAAACAACGGGGCGTCGGGCGCCTGCGCTTGCAACTCCGCTGCCCGCCGCGCGCCATGCGCAAGGCCGCCCGCACCCGGGATCAGTCCGACACCCACTTCAACCAGCCCCATATAACTTTCGAGCGCCACGACGCGTTTGGCGCAATGCAAGGCGATCTCGCACCCACCGCCCAGCGCCATACCATGAACAGCAGCCACCACGGGGACCTGTGCATACCGCATGCGGAGCATCACGTCTTGCAATTTCTTGATATCACCTTCAACCGCTTTCGGGCCGCCCTTCATAAAGGCCGGCATCGAAGACTCAAGATCGGCACCGGCCGAAAAAGGTTCATCGGGTGACCAGATCACCACCCCCCGATAGTGCGACTCGCCCACTTCCACCGCGCGCAACAAACCTTCGCCCAAGCCCTGATTGATCAGATGCATTTTGGTCTTGAAGGAGAGAATCAGAACATCGTCGACGCCCGACCGATCGAGTGTCCAAAGCCGAACCGACTCGTCCTCAAATACCGTATGACCGGCAATTTTAGGATCGGCTGGATCGCTGCCCACCAGACCAGCGGGAAAGAGCTGGCGTGCCATGACCGGCAACTGCGGCGCTGCGATAAACGAGCCCAGATCGGCACCCGGATCGGCACCCGGATCGGCACCCGGATTGGCGCCAAAACCACCGCCGGCGCCAACCGCCGTGGGCGACCACGAGCCCTCAGTCTGATGAACGCCGCCGCGCTGTGCGACTGGCCCTGCAAACACCCAGGCGGGCAAGGGGGTCGCGACCAGGGCCTCGCCCGCTGCGATGTCCTCGGCAATCCACTGGGCGACCTGGGTCCACCCCGCCAATTGCCAGAGCTCAAACGGACCTTCGCCCCAGCCAAACCCCCAACGCACAGCCAGATCAAGCTCGCGTGCACTCGCGGCGATATCGCCCAAATGAATCGCGGCATAGTGAAAGCTGTCGCGCATCACCGACCACAGGAATCGCGCCTGTGGATTGGTCGATTCGCGCAGTAACTGGAGCCGCTCGGACCACGTTTTCTTCTTCAGAATGCGGGCGACCGTCTCGTCGGCTTTGGCCCCCGCAGGCACGTAGGCCGTTGCCCATTCGGATCGGTCAATCGGCGTCCCGCGCGCTCTTGCTGCGGCCGCCACGGCAAGTGCCTTTTCGGAATCGATCCGCAGGATGGCTTTGCCTTCCCGACGATAAAAGCCGGCGTCACTCTTCTGACCGAGCGCCCCCGCGGCAAGCAGCGCCTGCAACAAGGCGGGCTGGGCATAGAGCGCATGAAACGGATCGTCAGGGAGTTGGTCGTCCATGGTCCGAATGACGTGACTCAGGGTGTCCAGACCGACCACATCGGCGGTCCGGTAAGTGCCGCTCTTGGCACGCCCCAGGCGCGCCCCGGTCAAGTCATCGACCACGTCCATGGTCAAACCGTGCCGCTCGGCCTCGATCATCACCGCGACCATGCCAAAGACCCCGATCCGGTTGGCAATGAAGTTCGGCGTGTCCTTGGTGCGAACCACCCCCTTGCCCAGGGTGGACGTGAGAAAGCCCTCGAGACGATCGAGCACATCGGCACGCGTCTGCGCGATCGGGATCAACTCGGCCAGATGCATGTAGCGCGGCGGATTAAAGAAATGCACCCCGCAAAAACGCGCCTTCAGATCCTCTGGAAGTGCCTGGGCCAACGAGCCAATCGACAACCCCGAGGTGTTCGACGCCAGCACCGCGTGCGGCGCGACCATCGGTGCAATGCGTCGATAAAGATCGTGCTTCCAGTCCAGACGTTCAGCGATCGCCTCGATGATCAGATCACATTCGCCGAGGAGCGCGAGGTCGTGTTCATAATCGGCGGGCTGGATCGCATCGGCCAATCCGGCCAACCCCAGAGGTGCCGGACTGAGTTTGCGCAAGCCGGCGATCGCACGCTCGGCGATGGCGCGACTCGAGGGCGGAGGGGTTTGGTTCGACGATTGGGTCTCAGGTTGCGTCGGCAAATCAAACAGCACGGTGTCGACGCCAGCATTGGTCAGGTGGGCCGCAATCTGTGCGCCCATGACGCCTGAACCGAGTACCGCAACGCGGCGCACGAGGAATCGTTGATCGATGGCATTCATCCAAAAATTTCCATGGTTGAGCGATCAGGGCAAGGGCTCATTCAGAACAAATCCGCTTCGAGTGTCATCAGGCAGGCCGCGCCAGCGCGAGCGCTGACCAACAAGCCAGCGGTTTCGGGCAACAGACGGGCAAAGTAGAAACGTGCGGTCGCGAGCTTGGCGCGATAGAAGGCCTCGCCATCGGGCTTCGCGCCCCCGTGATCGAGTGCAATCAAGGCCATCCGCGCCCAGAGGGTGGCCGTCATCAGGTGGCCAATCAAACGCAGATAATCGACCGAAGCCGCGCCGACTTCATCGGCATTGCCCATCGCCTTCATGGCAATTTCCATCGTCACCTTCTCGACCTTTGCGGCGAGATCGGCGAGCGGGTTGACGAACTCGGCCATGTCCTCACGATGCCCATGGGCCTCGATAAATTCCCGCATCGGTTGGCCCAGCTTCCGCAGTTTTGCACCCTGATCACCAAGCACTTTGCGACCAAGCAGATCCAGCGACTGGATGCTGTTAGTGCCTTCATAAATCATATTGATTCTGGCATCTCGTACGTATTGCTCCACCCCCCACTCACGAATATAGCCATGCCCACCAAAGACCTGAAGCGCGAGGTTGGTGCAGGTAAATCCGTTATCGGTAATGAACGCCTTGATCACGGGCGTCATGATCGCAAGTGCGTCGTCGGCGTCCTGGCGTGCTTGGGCGTCGGGGTGAGACAGATGGGTGTCGAGCAACTGTGCGCCCCACAGTGCGAGCGCCCGACTCGACTCGGTCCAGGCGCGGATGGTCAGCAACATGCGCCGAACATCGGCATGAACAAGGATCGGATCGGCAGGCTGATTGGCGGCCTTAACCCCCGTCAGGCTTCGGCCCTGGGCGCGATCTTTCGCATACGCGACCGCATTCTGGTAGGCCACTTCCATCAGCCCAAGCGACTGGATGCCAACGCCAAGGCGAGCCCCGTTCATCATGACAAACATCGCGGGGAGCCCGCGATTGGGTTCACCCACCAACCAGCCGGTTGCGCCATCAAAATCCATGACGCAAGTCGCGTTGCCGTGAATCCCCATCTTCTCTTCGATACGGGCGGCCTTCAGGGCGTTACGTGGGCCGGCGGTGGCGGAGGCGCCTTCGCCTTGTGGCAAGAATTTAGGCACCACAAAGAGCGAGATTCCCCTGGTACCCGCAGGCGCATCGGGCAGTCTCGCCAACACGAGATGAACGATGTTCTGGGTCAGATCATGCTCACCCGAAGAGATGAAAATCTTGGTACCCGTGATTCGGTAGCTGCCATCGACCGCGGGCTCGGCGCGCGTGCGCAACAGACCGAGGTCAGTCCCGCAATGGGGTTCGGTCAGGCACATCGTCCCGCTCCACTCGCCCGAAACCAGCTTGGGCAGGTACGTGGCCTTTTGCTGTGCGCTCCCATGCGCATGGAGGCAGGAGTAAGCGCCAATGGTGAGCCCCGGATACATGGCCCAGGATTGACTCGCCGAATTGAGCATCTCATTCATCGTCGAACCGATGATCGCGGGCAGCCCTTGACCGCCATATTCCGGATCGGCCGACAGCGCCGGCCATCCGGCCGCCTGAAATTGATCCCACGCCTCTTTAAACCCAGGCGGAGTTTTAACCGCGCCCGTCACCGGATCATGTTGGCAACCCACTTCATCGCCTGCGTGATTAACCGGCTGGAGGACTTCCGAACAAAAGCGTCCGCCCTCTTCGAGCACCTGGTCGATCAGAGCACGATCAGTCGAAGCGTGCGCGGGCAACGTGGCGAGATGGGCCTCGGTATCGAGCAGCTCGAAAAGAACGAATTGATGGTCGCGCAGGGGTGCGTGGTACTGGGGCATCGTGTTAATTCCTGAATTAATGATTTAAATGAAAATTTCAGAGGATCAAAAAACCTGCTCGGGGGCAAACGAGCGCATCAAGCGATCGAAGGCCCGATAGGCGCGCTCCGCTGATCCGCTTGAGCGCAACAAGCGCCCATCGTGATGCAGCGTCAAAATGATTCCGTGCAACTCAAACACCACTTGCTCGGGGTCCGTCGATGCCTCCAACTGATGAGACTCAATGGCCTGCGACACCGCCCGCACCAGTTCGCGCTGCCAGCCGCGCACCATGCGGACCAAGACATCGCGCACCGGGCCGGACCGGTCGTCGTACTCGGCCGCGCCAGAAATAAAAATGCACCCATGCGGCGCAGTGGAGACGGTGCGCGCAACCCAGGCCTCAAAAATCGCCGCCAGGCGCTCCAAGCCACGCGGGCGGGCCAGAGATGGCCGCAAAACGTCCGCGATAAAACGGGCTTCGTGGGCTTCGAGGACCATGATCTGCAACTCCTCGCGCGATCCGAAATGTGCGAATACCCCGCTTTTGGACATCTGTCGATGCTCGGCCAACTGGCCGATCGTCAGCCCCTCAAGACCCTGTTGCGCAGCAATCTGCAACGCCGCATCGACGATGCCAGCACGGGTTTGCTCCCCCTTTCCCAATTTACCCAATCTGCCCAATCTACCCATCCTGAGCCACTTTTCGCTGTCTGTTTAATATCGAGCATGAGAAAAAATACGAACGGTCGTACTATTTTCGAAATTTGCCGTGCTGTCAAGCCCAGCCAATCGACGGCGAACCAATCCGTGGTTGAGCCCCTCAGGCGCCGACAATCCATCCTTCGAGCGGGTCCATGTCGGAGGGCAAACCCCAATTCGTCGCCCGGCGGGTCAGGGCCCAGGCGGCCAGTACCAAAGCCAGGACAGCATCGAGCCGATCAGCGCCGGGCTCGTCAACCAGTTGCTCGCGCATCCCCAGAGGCAAGATAACGGGGCGGCCGTCAAAACCGTAAGCGCCGCGCTCCAACGACTCCAGGATCGCTTCACGCGCGGCCCGCCGGGGCCCGGTCGCCCCCTGAGCGGCATCGCTCTTATACGACTGCTTACCCACACACGCACGTGCGACCAGCGCCGGGTAGGCTTCGAGGGCGATCCGATCCGGGTCGCCAGCCTGCAATCCGGGTAGCGTCACGCCCGCGGCCAGGAGGCGCGGTACCCCCGCATGCAGCATGAACGCCACCGGCGGGTTAACCCACTTCATCGAAGGACTTGATCGGGCAGGTCCATCGGTGGCCCGGTGCGCGAACCGATGCCCGACGGGGCGATCGGCACAAAAGGACCGAAAGCGCGCCCGAATCTCATCGCGTGAAAGCTGGGTGTACAGGTCAATCATCTCGCGCCAGTTTTCAGGCCAACCCAGGGTCTGCACCAGTGTGCGCGGCAGCCCAAAGGGGAGATCAAACGCGCCCACCCAGGGTCCGGGCCGATTCAGTTGCCCATCGAACGCCGCCCAATCCGGGCAGCGCTCCACCTCAAGGACGCGGATCGCACCCCCGGGCCCGGCTGAGAGCGGGGAATCAAGGACACCTCGGGCCACGGTGATGGGCTTGCGTCGCGAGGGCGCGCTGGTGAAATCCACGCCCACGAGGGTCCAGTCGGTGCTGTGCTTAAAGGTACTGTGCTTAAAATCTGACACGATCGCCCGCCCCGTGACCCGAAATGGCAACCATGGCCCGCAAAAGCCCAAAAGCAAGCCCTTGCAAGCAGCGGGCGGCGAGCCCCCGGCGGGCATGCAGCGTGGGCACCAAGGGGCGTCCGCCATGCTCAATCAAGCGTTCAATCGCACTGCGCAAGACCTGAGCAAACTCCGCGTTGATCACCACGATGTTCGCCTCACGCGCTAACAGCAGCGAAAACGGGTCGATATTCGAAGATCCCACTGTTGCCCAGTCGTCGATCACTGCCGCCTTGGCGTGCAAAAAACTAGGTTGATACTCGACAATTTCAATCCCTGCACTGAGAAACTCCTGATACATCGCCTGTTGCGCCCAATGCGGCAGCCGGTATTCCTCGCGTCCCTGCAACAGCAAGCGCACCCGGACCCCGCGACGGGCGGCCGACCGCAGCGCACGCCGAAAGCGCAGCCCTGGCACAAAATAGGCACAAGCGATCAAAATGTCGTGGCGGGCGTGCCCAATCGCCCGCAGATAGGCGCGCTCAATCGCGTGCCGCAGCCGCAGATTGTCGCGTAACACCAGCATGGCTCTCAGCCGGCCGGCGACCGCCGGCGCTGGGCCGGGCGGATCCGGCATCCTGGACAGCGGCGAGCGGCGGCGCTCCGGCCCATGTCGCGAGCCCTTCCCCATCCGCATCCGCATCCGAAATGGCACGTTCGTCATCGTCAGCTGCCACCAAAGCCGCCAGGCCGCCAAGTGCACACTGGCAACGATCGGACCCCGCAACTGAACCGCAAAATCCGCGCGCGGTGCTGCCAACGTGCCGTGATTGGGATCGATCTGATCGTCAATCACGTTGATGCCACCGACAAAAGCGATCTCGCCATCGATGACGGCGAGCTTACGGTGCATCCGTCGAAGACGCTTACGGCTCCAAAGTAGCGCTCGGTTCTCGGGACGAAAAATCTCGATTCGCACCCCCGCACCCTGCAGGTGCTGGCCTAACGCCGGATCAAATGCGGCACAGCCAAAGCCGTCAATAATCAGATGAACAGCAACCCCCCGGCCAGCCGCCGCAGCCATGGCGCGGGCAATCCGCCAGCCACTCGGGTCGGCCTCGAACAAATAGGTTTCTAGAAAGACGGTGTGCTTCGCGTCGAGCATCGCGCGCTCAAGCGCCGGAAAATACTCGGCCCCGTTTTGCAGCAGGGTGACTTCATTGCCAGCCACCAGGCGGGGACGCAGGGGCGTCATCCAATGAGGAGGGTGAGGAGAATGAGGAGCCAGATCTCGCATCGGCTTCGGAGGGCCCCGGGCTTCGCGCTAAGGGACCCCCGCCAGAAGCCGAAGATCGGCCACCAGCGGTGCATGATCAGATAGCCGCGACCACGCAGAACCCTGCAGAACCTTGACCTGTTCGACCGCAAATCCGCGCTGATAAATCCGGTCAAGCTGCAACCAGGGAAAGAGACTGGGGAAGGTTCTCGCGGCGCGCGAACCGGCTTGCGACGTTGACCAGCACTCATGAACGTCGAGCGCCTGGCGTAGGGTGTCGCTCAGACGGTGTCGCCAGTCATTGAAGTCGCCCGCGATCAGGAGCGGCCCTGACGTGGGAACCACATCACGAATCCAGCTAATCAATGCGGCGACCTGACGCTCTCGGCTCGACCCAAGTAGACCGAGGTGGATCACAAAACAATGCACTTCGACCCCGTCGATCCCGACCACGCAATGGAGTACCCCCCGACGCTCCAGCACATGGTCAGATACATCGAGATGGTCGCGGCGCAAGATCGGAAATCGCGACAGAAACGCGTTGCCATGATGGCCATGCAGATAATTGGCGTTGCGCCCGTAAGCGGACTCGAACACCGGTCGGAGCTGCGGGCCATGGGACAGAAAAACCTCCTGACTCTCGCTCGGCCAATGCTTGATGTGCCGGGCGTGACGGTCGTGACGACCCTGAACCTCCTGCAAAAAAATCAGGTCGGCCTTGAGCTCATGCAAGCGTCGGCGCAACTCATGCAAGGTCGCAGCCCGCCGAAATCCAAACAGCTCCGCCGCCACGCCCTTGTGAATGTTGTAGGTGGCAACCCGCAGCGGGAGCAATGATCCAGGCAAAGATCGTGACAAGTTTTAGCGCGAATTCAGAAGGCGATCATCGGCGGCGGGGCAAGGATTCGATTGCGGCGACGTTGGTCATCGAAAAACAGCGCTGAGCCGCCTCGCGCCAGGGCAACCAGAGAAAGCCCAGATGCTCGCGCGCCGACAGCGTCGGCACTTGAATGTCGGGCAGACAGAAACCAAACGCATGCTCGACGTTCTGAGTGACCCCGGGCGCATAACGATGACGCCAATGCGGATAGATTTCATAACGATTGTGCTCGCGCCAATCGGTCAAGACGGATCCAGCGATCACATCGGGCTCGAAGCCCGTTTCTTCAGCCAACTCACGCCGAGCTGTGAGCATGAGCGGCTCGTCCACCGCGTCCTTACTGCCAGTCACCGATTGCCAAAAACCGGGACGGTCGGCTCGCTCCAAAATCAGCACATCCAGCTGTGCCGTGTAGATCACGACCAGCACGGACTCCGGGATCTTGTTGCCGCTCAAGGGCGGTCCGAGGCACGCACCCGGATGTGCAATTCTCTCAACTGCTTCTCGTCGACCAGACTTGGGGCCTGGGTGAGCAAACATTGCGCACGCTGCGTTTTCGGGAACGCGATCACGTCCCGAATCGAATCGGCACCCGCCATCATCGTGACGATCCGATCCAACCCAAACGCGATCCCACCATGCGGAGGAGCCCCATATTGCAGCGCATCGAGGAGAAAGCCAAACTTGGCGCGGGCCTCTTCAGCCTGAAGATTGAGCGCGCGGAAGACCTTACTCTGGACCTCTTCGCGATGAATTCGGACCGAACCGCCACCGATCTCCCAGCCGTTCAAGACCATGTCATAAGCCTTGGCGATACACGCGCCGGGGTCGGTTTCCATCAAGTCTTCATGACCGTCCTTGGGAGCCGTGAACGGGTGGTGGACGGCGACCCAGCGTTGACCCTCTTCGTCATGCTCGAACATCGGGAAATCAACCACCCAGAGCGGTTTCCAAGGCGCCGCATCGAGCAGTCCGTTCTGACGGCCGAACTCTGAATGGCCGATTTTCTGGCGTAACGCCCCGAGCGAATCGGCAACCACCTTCGCCCGATCAGCCCCAAAAAAGACAATATCGCCGTCCTGCGCACCGGTGCGCTCAAGAACAGCGGCGATCGCCGCGTCATGGAGATTCTTGACAATCGGCGACTGCAGGCCGGCGCGTCCCTTGGCCACTTCGTTGACTTTGATCCAGGCCAGTCCGGCCGCCCCATAAATCGCGACGAATTGTCCGTACTGATCAATTTCACTGCGTGAGATCTTGGCCCCGCCCGGTACACGCAGCGCCGCCACCCGACCACCCTTGAGATGGGCCGCGTCGGCAAAGACCTTGAACTCCACATCCCCCAACGCATCGGTGAGGTCGGTGAGTTCGAGCTTGACCCGAAGATCGGGCTTATCACTCCCAAAACGGCGAATGGCCTCCGAGTAGGTCATGACCGGGAATGGCTTGGGTAAGCTCACCGCAATGGCCTGCTCGAAGACATGTCGGATCATGTCCTCAAACAAATCACGAATCTGCTGCTCGGTCAGAAACGAAGTTTCGCAGTCGATCTGAGTAAATTCGGGCTGCCGATCCGCTCGCAGATCCTCGTCGCGAAAACATTTGGTGATTTGGTAGTAGCGGTCAAACCCCGCCACCATCAGTAACTGTTTGAAGAGTTGCGGGGACTGCGGGAGCGCAAAAAACTGCCCGGCGTGGACCCGCGACGGGACGAGGTAGTCGCGAGCTCCCTCCGGCGTGCTCTTGGTGAGCATCGGTGTTTCGATGTCCAAAAATCCCTGAGCGTCCAGGTAGCGCCGCACTTCCATGGCCACGCGGTAGCGCAAGATCAGATTGCGCTGCATCGGCGGTCGGCGCAGGTCCAGGACCCGATGGGTCAACCGGGTCGTTTCGGACAGATTGTCGTCATCGAGTTGAAACGGTGGCGTCACCGACGGGTTCAGAATCTCCAATTCGTGACAGAGAATCTCGACCTCGCCACTGCCGAGGTTCGGGTTGATCGTCCCCTCGGGGCGGCCACGAACCCGACCGGTCATGCGCAGGCAAAATTCATTTCGAATCCGTTCGGCGGTGGCAAATACCGACTCGCGATCGGGGTCACAAACCACCTGGACGATGCCTTCGCGATCACGCAAATCAATAAAGATCACGCCACCATGATCGCGCCGACGCTGGACCCAGCCAAACAGCGTGACAGTTTGATCCAAATGCTGGGCCGAAACATCACCGGCATAGCAGGTGCGGCCGAAAGACGGTGCGCTCATGGCAGACAACTTGGTAAAAAGGTAAGAAGCGCGCGGTCAGCGCGACCGCGGAGGAGGTTTGACGCCCGGCGCCACAACCCCCATGGAAACGACATACTTGAGCGCTTCATCGACACTCATATCGAGTTCGATCACATCCGACATTGGCATCATCAGGAAAAAACCCGAAGTCGGATTAGGCGTTGTAGGTACATAAACCGACACCATGCCGTCACCGGCCCGGCGGGCTACTTCGGGCGCAGGAACGCCCGTCTGAAAGGCAATAGTCCAACAGCCGGCGCGCGGGTACTGGACCAGAAGAGCCTTCCGAAATGCCTGCCCACTGTCCGATAGCAGTGTGTCCGAGACCTGCTTAACGCTGGAATAGATCGTGCGCACAATCGGGATTCTGGCCAGTAACGCCTCCCAGAACAGAACCAGACGCTGGCCAAGAAAGTTAGCCGTCAACATGCCGGTCACCAACACCGCCAGGATGGTGAGCAAGGCCCCAACCCCTGGAATCCGAAGTCCCGTGAAGCGCTCGGGCTGCCAACTGGTCGGCAACAGCGCCAAGCTCTGATCGAGTGTGCTCACGATCAGATTCAAGACCCAGAGGGTGATGACCAGAGGCACCCAGATCAGCAACCCGGTCACCAGGTAACTGCGCAGTCGGTTCATGGGGGTTGGCACCGGTTTATTCACGCTTTCGACCCACCAGCCGCGCTCGCTGAGCTGGCTCCGGTGGTGGAGCTCCCTGAACCCGATCCACCGCCCCCACCCGTCGCGCCCGCGGCCGGTTTAGACCCGCCGGCCTCGGAACCCGCCGAAGTTCCTGCCGAAGTTCCTGCCGAAGTTCCGGCAGTAGACGCTCCGGCAGATTCCTTCCCAGCCGCCGCGCCACCTGATGCACTGTCCTTCGAAGCACCGTCCTTCGAAGCCTCGTCCTTACTACCCTGCCCCTCGGCGCCGCCTTTTTCCGAATCAGAGGCCGGTTTCTTTGCGCCACTGTCGCGAAAATCCGTGGCATACCAACCCGTTCCCTTGAGCTGGAATCCCGCTGCCGTTAATTTGCGGCGATAGCGTTCAGCATGACAGGCGGGGCAAACCGTCAAGACCGGGTCGGACAACTTTTGCAAGGTGTCATGCTCGTGGCCACAAGCGTCACAAAGGTAGGCGTAGATCGGCATGAGGAGAGGATAGTTTCTACAACGAAAAACACTCAAGTATAGCGCTCGCCCGCCGGATTTTCACCGCGGCTCTAGGCCACCTGCCCCATTGCACGCACGAGGGCGGCCCTACGGGCGGTCGCCGCTCCCCCCAATACAAACCCCTGCAAACGTCCCTCGCGATCCTTGAAATGGCCCTCGAGGCCACCCTCGGGTTCCAGATAGCTCCACTCACCGTCGATGCCCTGCGGTGCCGGCACGACGCTCAAGGGGAGAGCCGGCGTTTTAACCGCGACCGGCATCACCGGATAGACCACAGCGGTCGGCACCCCCGTGAGCGTTTTCGCGAGCGCGCGCGCGCCCGTCATGAGGGGCAGGACATACGGCAAGACCTGACCATCGACCTGGGCACAATCGCCCAGCGCGTAGACATCGAGCGCGTTTGTCCGCAGCATCGAATCCACCACAATCCCACCGTCGACAGTCAAGCCCGCCGCAGCCGCGAGTGCGGTCCGGGGCCGCAAGCCCACCGCGGACAGGACGAGATCGGTCGACAGGCGTCGGACCTCAGCCGGTTCGGCCTGCATTGATCCGGCCTGCATTGATCCGGCCACCACCAATTCGACCACCAACCGCGCGCCATCGCGGTGGATCGCCCGGACGGAGGCGCCCAGATGGAAACTGACCCCTGCCGCGGAGAGCGCAACTTGCATCGCCCGGCCGGCGCGCTCGGGCACCAAGCGGCCGAGGGGCAGGGGTGCGAGATCGACAACATCGACGTGATAGCCAGCGATGGCCAGGTCGTTCGCAAATTCGCAACCAATGAGCCCAGCACCCAACAGAGTGACGTGCGCACCGGTGGTGAGCGCTGCATGAAAACGACCGTAGTCGACGAGATCATTGACCGAAAAGACCCGATCGCTCGCATCGCCCTGCAATGGCAGCCGAATCGGATCGGCACCCAACGCGAGCACCAACGCTCGGTATGGGACGACCCGATCATCCAGTACGACTGCGCGCGCAACCGTGTCGATCCGTACCACCTCGCGTTGGGCCAAGACCGTGGCCTGAATTGCCTCAGCCGCGGCGGCAGCCGGCGTGCTCACCAGACTGGCCGGCGAACGCCCTCCGGCCAGCGCATTGGAAAGCATTGGCTTCGAGTAGAACGCCCCCTCGTCGCGGCTGACCAGGACGATCGGGGTGTTCGGATCGAGCTTGCGGAACTCTCGTGCAAGCGTCCAGCCGGCAAGTCCGGTCCCGACAATCACCAAAGGGGCGCCCATGGCTTAGATCACCACCATTTCGAAGTCCGACTTGGCAACCCCACATTCGGGGCAGGCCCAGTCTTCGGCAACTGCACTCCAGAGCGTACCCGCGGGGATCCCGTCCTC
>Ga0209598_10002929_pt1 | contig 13094 bp, 12 predicted proteins | sample M_140807_EF_Meta_FD_187317 | JGI IMG/M metagenome (GOLD analysis project Ga0209598, IMG submission 187317) | Freshwater microbial communities from Lake Montjoie, Canada to study carbon cycling - M_140807_EF_MetaG (SPAdes) (version 2) | ecosystem: Environmental > Aquatic > Freshwater > Lake... | reverse complement strand
GCCCGACAGCTTGCCGATGACGGCGTCCCACGCCGGCAGGCGCAGTGCGTCCGCCGCAACTTCGAGCTGGGTCTCGGCGTCCTGGCCGCTGGCGGAAATGATGGCTTCATAGCGGGCTTGGTCTTCGGCGAGTTTGTCGAAGTCGGCATCCGGTTCGGCGTAGGCGGCGTAGATCGCCTCCAGCTTTTGTTTGGCCTCCATGACTTCGCCCAAGCCGGACTCCACCTCTTGGCGGACAGTCTTATCGGCGTCGAGCTCGGGCTCTTGCGGCAGATAGCCGATGCTCAGGTTGGGCATCGGGATCGCCTCGCCATCGAAGTCCTTATCGACCTGCGCCATGATGCGAATCAGCGACGATTTGCCGGAGCCATTAAGGCCGAGGAGGCCGATCTTTGCGCCGGGAAAAAACGAAAGGGAAATGTCCTTGAGGATCTGGCGTTTGGGCGGAACCACCTTGCCGACGCGGATCAGGGAATAGACGTATTGCGACATGCGCTGGGCCGAGAGTGTCGAGGGGAGGGCAAGTATAGGCCGTCGGCGCCGCAACGGCGACGGCCGGGCATGTTCCACGTGGAACATGCTTGGGGGCGGGACTGGCCGGCCGCTTCGACCGGGCCGCGCGCCGTATAATCACGGGCCTGACCTTGGAGCGGCGCCCGATGAACGTGTTTTATGAGGAAGACGGCACCCTGAAGGCTGCTGCCGTGCTTGCTGACCAGAACACGTCATTTCAGATCGAGACGCCGCACGGTAAGCGCGGCAAGATCAAGGCAAGTCACGTACTGATCCGATTCGTCAGCCCATCGCCGTCCGATCTGTTGGCGCAAGCCAGCGACGAAGCCGGCGCCATTCCTTTGGAATTCTTGTGGGAGGCTAGCGGAGAGGCCGAATTCGGTTTCGATGAACTGGCTTGCGAATACTTTGGCGCAGCACCAAAGCCACACCAGATGGCAGCAATTGCCCTGCGCCTGCATAGCGCACCGATGTACTTTTACCGAAAAGGACGAGGGCGATACAAGGCCGCGCCAGCCGACGCCTTGAAAGCAGCGCTGGCCGGCCAGGCGCGTCGCGAGGCACAGGCGGCGCAGGTGCGTGACTGGCAAGACCAGTTGCTGGCCGGCCAGTTGCCGGACGCGTTTCGCCCGCACGTGGCTCAACTGTCTCACCAGCCGGATAAAGCATCCCTCGAGTGGAAGGCATTAGACGCGGCGGCAGCCGAGGCCGGCGTGTCGGCGGTTCGACTGTTGCAGCGCTGTGGGGCCATCCCCTCGACGGCTCAGCATCATTTCGACGGATTTCTGCTGCAGTTCTTTCCGCAGGGGCGCGGTCACCCGGACACGCCGCCGACGCTTCCGGGCGCGCTGCCCGAGGCCGGGGTCGCTGCGTTTAGCATCGACGACGCCAGCACCACCGAAATCGACGATGCCTTCTCCGTCTCTGAGGACGAGGGTTTGCTGCGTTTTGGCATCCACATCGCGGCGCCTGCCCTTGGCTTGCTGCGCGATAGCGAGATCGACCGCTTTGCTGCCGAGCGGATGTCCACCGTTTACCTGCCCGGCGACAAGATCACCATGCTCCCGGCGGGTTGGGTCGATGCGTATACCTTGGCTGAGCACCGTTGCGCGCCGGCGGTGTCGTTGTACGTCTGGTGCGACCCGAGCGACTACAGCATCCGTCGCAGCGAGACCCGCATCGAGTCGGTGGCCATTGCCGTCAATCTGCGACTGGACGCACTCGATCCCGTCTTCAACCAGGCGACGGTCGACCGTGACGACGCCCCCGATTTCCCATGGCGCAAGGAGTTGCTGCACGTCTACCGGTTAGCTCTGGCGCTGGAATCCCGGCGGGGCAAGCAGGCCAATACCCAGCCAGACAAGGTTGATTACAGCTTTAGCATCAGCGACGACGCCAGCCAAGCTGATGGCCGCCGCGTCGACATTCGGCCGCGCCGGCGTGGGTCGCCGCTGGACACCTTGGTCTCGGAGCTGATGATCCTCGCCAATAGTGAATGGGGCCGTCAGCTTGACGAAGCAGGATATGCCGCGATTTATCGCAGTCAGTCGTTTGGCAAGACTCGGATGAGCACGCAAGCTGCGCCGCACCAGGGGCTGGGCGTCAGCCACTACGCGTGGTCCAGCTCGCCGCTTCGGCGCTATTCTGACTTGGTGAATCAGCGCCAGATCATCGCTTGGGCGACCGGCGAGCCGCCCGTCTACGGTGCCCGCGAGGACGCGCTGTTTGCGCTTGTGCGTGATTTTGAGTTGGCTTACGACGCCTACGCCGATTTCCAACGCCACATGGAGCGGTATTGGTGCCTACGCTACCTGATCCAGGAGGGTATTCGCGAAGTGGAGGCCACCTTGATTCGCGACGATCTGGTGCGGCTCAACGATCTGCCTCTGGTCATGCGCGCGCGGGGCCTGCCGCTGCTTGAACCCGGGGCCCCGCTGCGCCTCACGGTAGACGACATCGACTTGCTGGACGTCACCTGTCGTCTGACGCTCGCCGACGGGCCCTGAGGCAGCCACGTGCCCCGCTGGCTGACGCCGACCTGGGCTCACTTTGACCGCCACCTGTGGTGGGCTGTGGGCTTGTCGCTGGCCTTGCATGGCCTGTTGTTAGGCACGACGTTTCCACGCATCAAGCCGGAGCCAGAACCCCTCCGCGCCCTTTCGGTGATCATTGCTCCGGACACCGCGCACGCCCGCCCGGAGAAGGCCACTCGGGTGGCGCAGGCCGACTCGGACGGCGGTGACCGCGGCCGTCGGGCGACCAATGCACGCATTGCCCAAGCCCCGGAGGCGACGCCGGTCACACAGGCCGAGCAGGCCGTCCATACGCTTGAGCGTCGCGTGCAAGAGCTGCGCCGGTTGTCCGAGCAGACCCCGGAGCCGCCGCCGCCACAGACCGCGCCCGAATCGCCGGCAACGCCCACCTTCAACCGCGCCGAGCTGCTGGCTCAGGGCAGCAAGTTAGCCAAGCTCGAGACCGAGATCGCCCGCGACGCCGAGACGTACCAGAAGCGCCCCCGTCGCAAGGTTTTTGGCGCCACGGCGGTCGGCGTCAACTACGCCCGTTACGTTGAAGACTGGCGAACCAAGGTGGAGGCCATTGGCAACCTCAATTATCCGCAACAGGCCCGTGACAAGAACCTCAGCGGGACTTTGCAGCTGCTGGTGGCGCTACGCGCCGACGGCACGGTTGAGCGTATCGAATTGCGTCGATCATCCGGCCAACCGATTCTCGACGAAGCAGCACAGCGCATCGTCGAGCTGGGCGCACCCTATGCGCCGTTCCCCGACGCTTTGCGAAAGGACACCGACATTCTCGAGGTGATCCGCACGTGGACCTTCAGTCGCGACCAGCGCTTGCATGCAGAGTCGCAGTAGACCCTGTACAAATCCGCCGTCGGCCCATGCACAATACCGCCACCACGCTCCCGAGTCCCTTATGACCGTCCACAGTGCTCCACGGGCCACCCTTGCCAGCCATCTGATTGCTGAGATCGATGCCGGCCGCATCGGCCAAGGCTTGGCCACCGTGATTCTGGCCATCGCCGCAACCACTCAGCGCATCGCAGCGGCGGTCGGCAAGGGCGGCATGATTGATATCCTTGGCAGCGCCGGCCAAGAGAATGTTCAGGGTGAGGTGCAGAAAAAGCTCGACGTCATCAGCAACCAGATGATGATCGATGGCCTGTCAGCCACCGGCCACTTGCGCGCTTTGGCGTCGGAAGAAATGGACGACTTGCTGCCGTTGCCCGAGCGATCGGAGGCTTCCGACGAGCAGTATCTGGCTCTGTTCGACCCCCTTGATGGCTCCACTAACATCGACATCAACGCCCCGATCGGCACCATATTTTCGGTGCTGAAGGCCCCTATGGGGGCGCTTAGCAACGCTAGTTTCTTGCAGACTGGACGCCAACAAGTTACAGCGGGCTACGCCTTGTACGGCCCGGCGACGCAGTTCGTGTTGAGCACCGGCAAGGGCGTCCAAGCATTCACACTGAGTCGGGAGAATGGCGAGTACGTACTCACCGCCGAGCTGACGATATCCGCCGACACCGGTGAGTACGCGATCAATGCGTCCAACCAGCGTTTCTGGGAGTCGCCGGTGCAGCGCTACATCGCCGAGTGCCAAGCCGGTAGTTCCGGTCCGCGCGAACGCGATTTCAATATGCGTTGGACCGGGTCGATGGTGGGTGACGTGCACCGTGTGTTGTCGCGAGGCGGTGTGTTCTTGTATCCGCGTGACACCAAGCAGCCGCCCAAAGCGGGGCGACTGCGCCTCATGTACGAGGCCAATCCGATGGCCATGCTGGTGGAGCAGGCCGGCGGTATGGCCACCGATGCACTCACACCATTGCTGGACCTCGTTCCCACGGGTCTGCATCAACGTGTGCCGGTAGTGCTGGGATCGCGTAACGAGGTCGAGCGCATCGTGCGCTATCACGCCGAATCATGACGCTGCGTTTTGCCGTGATCGGCAACCCGGTTGCCCACAGTCGCTCGCCCCAGATCCATGCTGCCTTTGGCGCCCAGACGGGCCTTGCGGTCGACTACACGCGTCTGGAAGCGCCGCTGGATGCGTTTCTGGCCACTGCCCGCCAGTTCTTTGCCGATGGCGGTTCCGGGCTGTCGGTGACCGTGCCGTTCAAGGCCGAGGCGCTGGCCATGGCTGGCAGCGCAACCCTAAGGGCCCAGCTGGCGGGGGCTGCCAATACCTTGGCTTTGCGAGACGGCGAACTGCTGGCCGACAACACCGACGGCATCGGCTTGTTGCGCGACCTCACCGAGAACCTCGGAATCACTCTTGGCGGGCGGCGTATTCTGCTTTTGGGCGCAGGCGGTGCTTCGCGCGGAGTCATCGCGCCTTTGCTGGCTGAACAGCCGGAGGCGCTGTTCATCGCCAATCGCAACGGCGACCGGGCTGCCGCTCTGGCGGCGCATTTCACTGACGCGCGCGTGGACGGCGGCGGCTTCGAGGAGATCGAGGGCAGCTGGGACCTGCTGATCAACGCCACCAGCGCGGGTCTGAGCGATAGCGATTTGCCACTGGTGCCAGAGTGTTTTGCTGACGATGCGCTGGCCTACGAGATGGTCTACGGCCATGAAACGCCGTTCATGACCCTGGCCCGCAGCCTTGGCGCGCGTACCGTCGACGGCTTGGGCATGCTGGTCGAGCAAGCCGCCGAGCAGTTCTACCTATGGCGCGGCGTCCGTCCGGAGACCGCGCCGGTGATCGCCGCGGTGCGATAACCTCGGTGAGCGCACTCTCACCCAGACGGTTGGCGGTTCGCCTGTTTGGCGTCGCGGCCTTGCTGGTGGTCCTGTGGCATGGCTGGGTCGCGGTCTGTCTCGTGTGGTGGAGCTACCGTGCGCCCGGCGAGACGGCCTTCATGGACCTGCGGCTCGATGAAATGCGCGAGGACGACCGCGCCCCGGCGATCGACTACCGCTGGGTCGACTACACGCAGATCTCACCCAACTTGAAGCGGGCGCTGGTCGCAGCAGAGGACGCCAAGTTTCTGAATCACAACGGATTTGACTGGGACGGGATGGAGACGGCGCTGCAAAAGAATCTGCGCCGTGGACGGGTCGTGGCCGGGGGCTCGACCATCAGCCAGCAACTTGCCAAGAACCTGTTTTTGTCGGACGAGCGCAGCATCGTGCGCAAAGCCGAGGAAGCCGTCATCACCGTGATGTTGGAGGCGATCCTGCCGAAGCGGCGCATCCTCGAGTTGTACTGCAACGTCATCGAGTGGGGCGACGGGGTGTTCGGGGCCGAGGCCGCAGCGAGGCATTATTTCAAAGTTAGTGCGCGCTCACTGTCGCCATCACAGGCAGCGCGCTTGGCGGCGATGGTGCCGAATCCGAGACTCTACGACCGCGTCCGCAACACGCCGGGGCTTGAAAAGCGGACCGGCATCATCCTCGCGCGCCTGCCGCAAGCGGTCATCCCGAAGTAGCGTTACGGGTCGAGCAAACCCGCGCGCACCGCGATGATCGCGATTTCGGCTTGATTGGACGCGCCGAGCTTCTGTTTGATGTTGTAGAGGTGAGTGCCCACTGTGCGCGGCGACAAGTGCAGCACCTCGGCGATGTCGTTGACACTTTGTCCCTTGGCCAGTGCCAGAAACACCTCGAATTCGCGGGCGGACAAGATGTCGACGGGGCTCTTATCGCCACTGATCTGCTCCACCGCCATCTGCTGCGCGATGGCTGCCTCCATGTACATTTTGCCGCCAGCCACCTGCCGGATCGCTTGGATCAGCTCCTCGGCCGCGCTGCGCTTGGACAGATAACCCACCGCGCCGGCTTTAAGCACCCGCTTCGGATGGATAGTGTCTTCGTGCGCCGACAGGATGAGGATGCGCGCTGCGGGGTCCTTGGCTAAAACCCGCGTCACCGCTTCCAGGCCACCCATGCCAGGCATCGACAGGTCCATCACCAGAACGTCCGGCCGGAGCTCGACAAAGCGCTTGACCGCGTCCTCCCCGGTTTCGGCCTCGCCCACCACTTCGATGTCGTGGGTACCTTGCAGAAGTAGGCGAAAGCCCATGCGCACCACGGCGTGGTCGTCGGTGAGGATCACCCGGATCTTGCCCATCTCAGGACTCCTTCAGTGGTATGTGAGCGCACACTTCTGTGCCTGCATTCTGCGCCAGCCCCACCGCCAGCGTGCCGCCAAGTGCCTGCAGACGGTCGCGCATGCCGACCAGCCCAAAGCGGCCAGAGTCTTGAACCCGGTCGGCAGCGATGCCTGCGCCATTGTCGCGCACGCGCAGACGGATGCCGTCATCGCTCGCGCTGAGTTGCAGGTTCACCACGCTGGCGTTGGCGTGCTTCACCACATTGGTCACGCACTCCTGCGCGACCCGGAACAGCGCAATCTGGGCCTCAGACGACAGCGTCGGCAGTGCCGTGTCGATGTCGAGCTCAAAACTCAAATCGGCGTACTGTTTTCGCCATTCGGCGACGGCGTCGCGAAGCGTCTCGGCCAGCCCGAAACGCTCGAGCGCGACAGGCCGTAGACGACGGATGATCTGGTGTACGGCGTCGTAGATCTGCCCCGCCGCCGAGACAATCGCGAGGCTGCTGGCATGGGTCTGCGGGTCGGATTCGACGGTGCGGTTGGCGGTCGCTTGGGCGATCGTCTTGACCGCAGTCACGTACTGCCCGAGCTCGTCGTGCAGCTCCATGGCCAGTGCGCGGCGTTCGTCTTCGAGGTGACTTTGCACCACCTGCGCCATCTCGCGACTGGCGGCCAGCTCGCGGGTGGCCAGTTCGGCGCGGCGGCGTTCAGTGATGTCGTGAAAAGCGATCATGCCGCCGATGACCGCGCCCGAGGTCGGGTCGACCAGCGGCGAGGCCCGGCACGACACCTCCATCGAGCGGCCCATGCGCGTGCGTCGCAAAGTCTCGCGCGGTTCGACGGCCTGACCGTCGCGCAAGCGTTGCAGGTCGTCGTCGACTTCCTTACGCAGATGGTCGGGTGCCAGTACGCGGCTATCGAGGCCGCTGAGCATCTCCGCCGGATAGCCAAACAGGCGTTCGGCCGCTGGGTTCCACAATTCGACCCTGCCGTCGAGACCGGTCAGCAGGATGGCGTCAGACGCCTGGCGCATCGCCAAGGCCAGACTCTGGTTCTCGCGGACGCTGCGGTCGAGCGCCTCGGCCATGCGGTTGAATCCATCGCCGAGCGTTCGAAACTCGGGCGTATGAATGCCCTCAACTCGGGCGTCGAGGTCCCCGGCAGCCATGCGCTCGAGCCCATGCGCCAGGGTGCCGACAGGCCGAAACGCTCGGCTAATGATCCAGTAGACCAGCAAGTTTGCGGCCATGAAAAAGGCCAAGGACAACCAAGCCAATTGCGTGACATCGTCCCACGCGTCAAGGATGGCGCGGCCTGGGTCGGGTGTAACCACCAACTGAAACCCCGGCGCGCTCAGGCGCAACACATGCACCTCAGGCCCGACGACGCGGGTGAACCATTCCGGCGCTGCTCGGCCGGTTTTGTACTTCGACGGCGGCGAACGGTAGAGCGCTTGTCCGTGGTTGTCATACATGACGATGTCGTGGGCCCGAACGCGACCCAGGCTGTCGAGGAATCCGAGGACGATGTCGCGGCGACTGGCCGCGGTCGGTACGAATTGCGAGCTGTAGACCACGGTGCTCAGCAGTTGCATGGTGACGCGGCTGGTAGCCTCGATTTCCTCGCGGATCTGCCGGCGGATGTCCTCGACCATCAGCACTGCGGTGATGGTGACGAACACCACCACCAGCGCTGTCACCAGCGCATTGATGCGAAATCGCAGGCTCAGTGCCGGCATGGCAGGCTGGCAAGCGCCGCGATCAGGGCGCTGGCGATGGCCGGCTCAAAGGCGCTGTGACCGGCTTGCGGGATGATCTGCAGTCGCGAGTGCGGCAGCGCCTGCGCCAGTGCCCACGCGGTTTGCGGTGGGCAGATGGTGTCGAGCTCGCCTTGCACGATATCAACCGGAATGCTCGCTAACGCATCGAGCCCGTGTAGCAACTCGGCTTCGCCCAGAAAGCCGTAACTGGCGATGTAGTGCAACTGGATGCGGGCCTTTGCCAGGATGATGTCGTCCGGCTCGGGCTCGTTGCCGGCCGCGGTTGGGCGAGTCAGGGTCATGGCCGCCGCTTCGACGCTGGACCAACTGCGGGCGGCCCGCACGGCGAGCGCACGGTCGTCGCCGAACACCGCCGAGTGGTACCAATTCAGCAGGTCGTCGCGGTGGGCTTCGGGTGCCAGTTTGGCAAAGCCGTCCCACACTGCGGGCAAAAATCGGCCCAGCCCATAGACGAACCAGTCGATCTCGGTCTTGCGCGCCAGAAAGATTCCGCGCAGAACCAGCGCCAAAGTGCGCTGCGGATGGCGCTTGGCGTAGGCCAACGCCAGTGTCGAGCCCCACGAGCCGCCAAATACCACCCAGCGTTCGATACCAAGCTGCTCGCGCAGGCGCTCCATGTCGTCGACCAGGTTGGCGGTGGTGTTGTGTTCGACATGGCCGGCCGGCGTGCTGCGCCCGCAGCCACGCTGGTCGAACAGCACCGCGCGCCAGCGCAGCGGGTCGAAAAAACGTCGGTGCGACGGCCCGCAGCCGCTGCCCGGCCCGCCGTGGAGAAACACCACCGGCTCGCCATCAGGTCGCCCCGACTGCTCGAAGTAGACCGCGTGACCGTCTTGCGCAGGCAAAAAGCCGCTGTCAAAGGGTTCAATCGCGGGAAACGGCTGAATCAGGCCTGTCTGCTCCGTCGGAGTGGTGGTGGTCATCGGCTGGCAAAGTCCTCGCGTTCGAGTTCGGCGTACACATGTTGCAGGTTGAGGGGATGGACCGCAGCGTAGCCCGACCAGTTCGCGTAGTCCGGCAAATCGCCGTCTGCGAGCACGTCGAACACACTCAATTGTTCGCGGTACGGCAGCTCCACCCGCGCGAGGAGGGCCAGCAGGTAGCCACTGAATTCGCCAATCAGGCTCGCAGGGCCGGGGTTGCCCTGCCCGGGGACGACCCGCCGCACCGGCTGTTGCGACAGGGCCGCGAGAGCGGCGATCCAGCTGCGCACCCGGGCTTCGTGCGTGTCCGGCAGCACCCGGTTGGAGACGAGTCCTCCGGCGAACAGGGTGCCGGTCTGCAGATCGAGGACGGCCAGATCGCCGGCGGTGTGGCCCCAGCCAACATGAATCAGGCGCAGCGTGCGTCCGCCATAGGTCCGTTCGGTGATGCCGTCTGGCACTGTCTGGTCGGGGACGCGAATGCGGGTGCCGGACATCGCCGCGCGACCCACCAGCCCGGACAAGCGCTCGAAGCAGTCGGCGCAGCGGTCGCGCATCAAGGCGAAAGTGCGCTCGTGCGCGATCAGCGGGGTTGCGGGTCCCAGTAGCGCGTCGGCGGCCAGCACGTTCTCGGGGTGTGCGTGGGTCGCGATGACGGCGACCACTGGTTTTGCCGTGACCCGGCGGATCGCCCGGCGCAGTGCCAGTCCGGCTGCGCGGTTGGGGCCAGGGTCGATCACCGTCACGCCCTCAGAACCGACGATGACACCGGAGTTGGCGCTCACTCCGCCGTTGTCAGAGCTTGGTTCGCGGGCGTTGGCGATGACTCCGTATACGCCGGGCGCCATGGCCTGCAATTCGATCGCCGCAACGCCAGGCGACCACACCGCCATCACCAACAGCAAGACACAAGCCCACCGGACACTGCGCTGTACGCGCGGGCTGGCGTTGAACACCACCGTCACTCGAGTCGGAACACCACGGGCAGCGACATAGACACGTCCTCCTTCTTCATGCCGTTGGCAAATGGGAAAGGTGCAGCCCGGCGAACCATCTCGAGTGCCTCGCGGTCGAGCGCTTCGAAGCCACTGCTCCGCTCCACTGACACGTCTAGTAGACGACCACTGGCGTCGACCACCACGTGGAGTATGACTTCGCCCTGCCAGCCGCGTTGCTGAGCCAGCCGCGGATAGCGCTTTTGCTTGGCCACGGCCGCTGACAAGCCGCGGATGTAGCTAGCGCGCGCAGCGGTATCGTCAATAGCGGGCGCCGGCGGTGGCGCAATTGGGGCTGGCGCTGCTGCCGGCGCTGGCGCGGGCGGCGGAGGGGGTGGCGGCTCGACGGGGCGTTGCACCACCGGCTGATCCACGCGCTGAGGCGCCTCTGGCGTGGCCGTCAGCAGCGGTGTTGGCGGTGGCGGTGACGCAAGTGGCCGTACCGGCTGCGGCATTGCGACCGGCTTGCGCGGCTCCAGCTTGGGCGGTTCGGGTTTCTGCGGCTCCGGCGGCGGGGGCGGTGGAGGCGGCGGAGGTGTGCGCAGCTCCACGCTCAGGGTCAACGCGGGCGGCGGCGGTGCCTTCTGGCAACTGCGCACGGTTGTCAGCACCAGGCCGTGCACCAGCAATGACACCAGCAGCGTGCGCAGGAACCAGCGGGAATGATCGGCGGGAATCGGAACTGCAGCGGACGACATCAGCACCAGCGGCAAGGGCCGCATCAAAAGCACGCTGCACTGTATTGATGCGTTATCGCCCTGTAAAGCGCCACAGAGACTGCAGACGGTTCATGATTTTCTCTACTGTGCTTTCGGCAGCCTGCCAAGGCATGACACGGTGGGGGCGCCCATAGTGCATGCCAAGCCGCTGGGGTAGTGGCCCGCCGCCTAGACGGCTCTGCAAATTCATTGAGGAGATACAGCCATGTGGACCAAGCCCGCTGCTGCTGACCTGCGCTTCGGTTTCGAAGTGACCATGTACATCGCCGCTCGCTAATCGCGACGCGCTGTGCGACCCGCGCCCTCGTGGCGCGGGTTTTGTTTTTGTGAGAGCGTGGTGACTGTTCGCCACCATCGGTTCTTGAGGGTCAGACATGTTCGTTCGGATTTTGGGCTCTGCCGCTGGCGGCGGTTTCCCGCAGTGGAACTGCAATTGCGCCAACTGCCGCGGTGTTCGCGAGGGCAAGCCGGGCCTTAGCGCACGCACGCAGTCGTCGATCGCGGTGAGCAAGGACGGCATCGACTGGGTGTTGTTCAACGCATCGCCCGACATCCTCACGCAGCTCAAGCAGAACCCCTGCCTGCAACCGGCGCGCGGCCTGCGCGACACCGGCATCCAAGGGATCATTTTGGTTGACGCGCAGATCGACCACACCACCGGCCTGCTGATGCTGCGCGAAGGCTCGCGCCCGCTGCCGATCTGGTGCACCGATCAGGTTCACGAGGACCTGACCCAAGGCAACCCGCTGTTCAACGTGCTGTCGCACTACTGCACGGTCGACTGGCACCGCATTGTGCCGTCCGAGACCGAGCGCTTCACCATTCCTGGTGTCGACGGCCTTGATTTCCTCTGCGTGGCGCTCAAGTCTGCCGCGCCGCCCTACTCGCCGCACCGCAACAACCCGCACCCCGGCGACAACATCGGCGTGGTGATTCGCGAGATCGCCACGGGCAAGAGCCTGTTCTACTCGCCGGGCCTGGTCGAGATCGAGCCGCACCTGGTGCCGCTGATGGAGGGCGCCGACGCGGTGATGGTCGATGGCACCTTCTGGACTGACACCGAGATGATCGATATGGGCATCTCGAAGAAGCGTGCTCGCGAGATCGGCCACAACCCGCAGTCGGGTCCCGGCGGCATGATTGAAGAACTGAATCGCTTCTCCAAGCCGCGCCGCATACTCATCCACATCAACAACACCAACCCCATCCTCGACGAGCACTCGCCCGAGCGCGCCGAGCTCACCCGTCACGGCATCGAAGTGTCGTACGACGGCATGGACATCACCCTCTAAGGAGACCGCTATGGGCATCGCCGAGAACACGCAACTCGCTCCCTGGGGCGCCGAAGAATTCGAAGCCAAGCTGCGCGAAAAGGGCACCAGCTACCACATCTATCACCCGTTCCACGTGATGATGGCCGAGGGCAAGCTGACTCAGAAGCAGCTGCAGGGCTGGGTCGCCAACCGCTTCTACTACCAGATTGCGATTCCGGTGAAGGACGCCGCGATCATGTCGAACTGCCCGGACGTGGCAATCCGCCGCGAGTGGATCCAGCGCATCATCGACCACGACGGCATGGGCGACGACATGGGCGGCATCGAGGCGTGGATCGGCCTGGGCCAAGCGGTCGGCCTGTCGCGCGAGGACGTCACCTCGCTCAAGTACGTGTCGCCGGCGGCGCGCTTTGCTGTGGACGCGTATGTGAACTTCGCGCGCCGGGTGAGCTGGCAGGAGGCCATCGCCTCGTCGCTGACCGAACTCTTTGCGCCGCACATCCACCAGCAGCGCCTGGACACCTGGCCGGAGAAGTACCCCTGGGTCGATCCGGAAGGCATGAAGTACTTCAAATACCGCCTCACCCAAGCCCGCCGCGACGTGCAGCACGGATTGGAAGTGACCAAGGCTTACTTCAGCCGCTCGCGCGAGTTGCAGGAGCGCGCGCTGGAGATCCTGCAGTTCAAGCTCGACGTGCTGTGGGCGTTGGCCGACGCGATCATGCTGCAGCAGTGCGAGATCGAGATCAAAGGCCCTAAGGGCTGAGGAAACCAAAGCCGTGAGCGCAGCGACTATCACCCCAGACAGC
>Ga0209598_10002928_pt1 | contig 13095 bp, 11 predicted proteins | sample M_140807_EF_Meta_FD_187317 | JGI IMG/M metagenome (GOLD analysis project Ga0209598, IMG submission 187317) | Freshwater microbial communities from Lake Montjoie, Canada to study carbon cycling - M_140807_EF_MetaG (SPAdes) (version 2) | ecosystem: Environmental > Aquatic > Freshwater > Lake... | reverse complement strand
GAAGCGGTGGTGCGGTCAAAGGCGGGAAACCGGCAGATCTCAACTGCGTCAACGTGGGGGCAGTGATCGGCGACGTCGCGCCCCCATGGCCCGGCGAGGACCGTGATTGTGGCGTCACCCAGATTGGCGCGTAACCACGCGAGGGCCGGTGTCGCCATGATGAGGTCGCCGAGATGCCCGGGAAGGATCACGAGGACGCGCGGACTGGCGGACATACTCCCGCCGGTGTCGGGCGCTCCGGTTTTCGAGGGTTCGCTGGTGTGGCCCGATGGACGACGTATCGAGATGCGCCGGAACAGGGCGCGCGCCGATGATCTGGCCCAGGTGCCCGGTTCCTGGCTTGCCACCAACTCGGCGCGGACAGGCGGGCAGAATGACTCCCACGCCGCCAGCGTTCCGGGTGGGAGTCCGGGTGGGGTACTGCCCAGGCCGGGATTGTCGGGAGGCACGGTTGTCATGATGTCATGGCGGTCACGATGTGCCCCACAACCCTACCCCGTCGCCACTGATGTGTGTACGCTTCGCTTTGCCGCACCTCGTTGAGACGCGCATCGATTGGCCCAACGCACTATTCCCGCATTTCAGGGATTGCCTGCCGTGCGAACGGACGACACCTACACTGGGGTGCCACCGCTGATCCGGGCCACGTGAACAGTGACAAGGATCGCGGTGATGAGGTTGACCCGTGGGTACCATCCCAATGAGACACGCACTCCCTAAGGGAAATGCAGGACGGAGGAGGTTACTCATGGATCGGACGGTCTACACGGGCTGCTATGGCAACGAGGAAGATGGGCAGGGGGTTGGCGTCTGGCGACTTGACGGCGCGACCGGCGCGCTTCACCACGTGCAGACGGCACCAGTCAATAGTCCATCGTTTGTTGCGCGGCATCAGAATGGACGGTTCCTCTATGCCGTCTGTGAGCGTGACGGTTTCCAGGGGACGCCTGACGGGGCGGTCGCGTCGTTCGCGATCAATTCTCACGATGGCACCTTGACCGAACTCGGGAAGGTGCGATCGCACGGAACTTCGGCGTGTCATCTGACGGTTGACCCATCCGGGACGCATGTGATCGTCACGAATTACGGTAACGGGCGCGTTGCGGTCTTCCCGATCGGTGCCAACGGTGCCCTGGGAGAGGCGACGCACGTCGTTCAACATGAAGGACGCAGCACGCACCCGGACCGCCAACACGGGCCGCATGCGCATTACGTGATGTTTGATCCATCCGGAAAGTACGTGATGGTCTGCGACCTCGGACTGGACAAGGTGCTGATCTATCACCTCGACACCGAGACGGGGCACCTCTCGCCGGCCGACTTCCCGTACGCGCAGATCAGCTCGGGCGCGGGTCCCCGCCACATGGACTTCACGCCGGACGGCCGGTTCGCGTACGTGGTGAACGAGGTCGGGTCGTCGATGTCGGCGTTCTCATGGGATGCTGATCGCGGGGCACTGGTGTACGTGGATACCCACACAACCATTCCGGTCGACTTCCACGAGAACACGTCCTGTGCGCAGGTGCGGGTACACCCCAATGGGCACTTCGTGTACGGGTCGAACCGAGGGCATGACAGCATCGCAATCTTCGGCATTGACCAGGCAACGGGCCGGTTGATCCCGCATGGCCAGGCATCATCCGGTGGGAAGACCCCGCGCAACTTCACGCTTACCCCTGATGGTGCGTGGCTTGTGGCGGCGAACCAGGGGAGTGACAACATCGTCACGTTCCATGTGGACGCCAAGACGGGTGCGTTGACCGAGGCTGGTCACGTGGTTCACACGAACAAGCCGGTCTGCATCGTGGTGGTGTAGTCGCGTGACCGGGGGGTGAGGCAAATACTCCCCACCCCCAACCCCTCCCCCGTTGCGACGGGAGAGGGGGGGGCTTCCTCGGTGCTAGACGACGCTGAGGTCGATGTCGTCGCGCCGGGCGCTTGCCGGGCCTCGCGACTCGCTGTCCTTCATCTGGCCGGATGCGTAGTCGAAGACATCCTTGACGTAGACGCGAACCCCGGAACCAGGTGAGGATTCCTTCCAGACGAGGTCCTGGGGTGTCGTGCCCGGCTCCATGAGGGGATAGACCTGGTTCTTGGTGGGAAGCATGACCTGGATCATGTAGGGGCCACTCATGTCGAACATCCGCCGGACGGCCTCGCGGAATGCTTCCTTGGAATGGACGCGTTCGGCGGGAATGCCGTACCCGGCGGCGGTCGCGGTGAAGAGTGGCCACTCGGTATGGGCGAGTTCGTTGGTGGCGGAGGCCAGGACGTTGGCGAGGTCGTCGGCCGTCTCCGCGCGGTTGAGACCTTCGACGATCATCTGGCGGTACGCTGCGACATCGACCTTGCTGACGGTCCGACCACGACGGCGTTCGCTGGTCATGTCGCGACCTTCGAAGAAGAGGCCGTGCCAGTTGGTGACCATGCCGAGGGCGGCGTCGTCGAAGAGGATGATCTTGACCGGGACCTGATATGCGCCAATGGTGTCGAGTTCGTGCGAAGACATCACGAACCCGCCGTCGCCGACGCAGGCGATGATCGTGGCATCAGGACGTCCGTAGGCAGCGCCAACGGCCAACGGGAGGGCGCAGGCCATGCTGCCCATGCCTCCCGACGTGATCCACGAACGTGGCTGCGTTGCCGGGAACCACTGCGCACCCTTCATCTGGTGGGTGCCAACATCGAAGGTGGCGACGACTTCGTCAAGATGGCGACCGTTGTCGGTGATGGCCGACGTCATCTCGGCATAGACCCACTCGTGGGAGAGTTCCTCGGACGTGGCATCGTCGTAGGAGGCGAACGGCAGTTCGGTCCGAAGTTCGGCCAGTCGGACGTGCCAGGCATCCCGGGAGGCGACCGTTCGGGATTCAAGCGCGGCAAGGACACGCAGGATGGTGTCGCGGACACCTGCGTGGATGGCCAGGTTCACGGGACGCACGCGGTTCAGTTGCCTGCTGTCGATGTCGACATGGACCAAGGTTGCATCCGGGGAGAACTCTGCCGGACGCGCGCCGACAACCCGGTCGTCGAAGCGGGCGCCGAGGGCGACCGTGACATCGGCGAGGAACGGCGCGATATTGGCAACGACGGTGCCGTGCATGCCGATCATGCCGAAGTTGTTGGTGTCGTCGGTGGCGAGGATGCCCAAGCCGTGGACGGTCGTCACCACCGGGATGTTGTAGCGGTGGGAGAGGGTCCGGATGGCCTCGGTGGCGTCGTCGATGACGCAGCCGTGCCCACAGTAGAGGACTGGCCGGTCGGCGGATGCGAGGAGGTCGGCGAGTTGCCTGATCTGCTCGTCGGACGCCTGTGGGGTGGACCAGTCGTGGCGGGCGATGAACTCTTCCCACGGACGCATCACTGACGGCTTGATCTGGATGTCCTTGGGGAAGTCGACGAGGACAGACCCGGGGCGTCCGATCATGGCGGCGTGGTAGGCCGCAACGAGTGCGGGTTGGACCTCTTCCGGCCGCTCGGGTCGGAAGCTGGCCTTGGTGGCCTTGCCATGGGTGATGGACACGATGTCGATGGCCTGGAAGGCTTCAGGCTCGGCGGTCGTCGCGGTGTTTCCGGTGAGGGCGATCACGGGTCGGCTGTCACGGAAGGCATCGGCCAGTCCGGTGATCAGGTTCGTGGCGCCGGGGCCGGAGGTGCCGGTGCACCAACCCGCACGGCCTGTTGCGGCCGCATATCCCTCGGCCTCGAACGCCGCACCCTGCTCGTGTCCGGTGAGGATGTACCGGAAGCCACCATCGCCATGTGCGTGGGTGAGTGCGTCATTCAGGGGGAGACTTGCCCCACCGGGGATTCCGAAGACGTATTCGGCACCAGTGAGGCGCATGAACTCGGCGGTCATGTCGGCGCCGCTCAGGGACTGGCCGTAGCGCGTCGTGCCTGGGAGACCCGGCTTCGCAAGACCCGGGAAGAGGCGGGTGCGCAAGGGCGTCATGTCGGTGCCGTGGGTGGCACTGGTCTGGTCCTGGGCGGGTTCAATCGTCGTAGTCATGGCCGTGGATCCCCAACATGTGTCGTGATGACCGCGGTCGGGGAGGCGCATGAACTGGTGGGACGTCCCGCCGTTCATCGCCGACCCGGAGGTCGCGGTGAGGACGGGGGCACAAAAAAACGCCTCCGTCCGGTTCAGGGACGAGAGGGAACTCTCGCGGTACCACCCTGATTCCGACACGCGTCACCGCGCGAAGGCACTTGCGGGCGCATTCCTGCGCCACTATCACGATAACGGGTGACACCGGCCCGGTCTCTGTCCTGAGTGATCCCGTCCGGTTCCTCCATGGTTGCACTCGTCACAGCGGACGTGCGCGGCACTCACGGGGATCGCAGGGCGAGGCTCTGGACTTTGGCGGACAGCTCAGGAGGGACTTCGTTTCGCCCGCAGCACCCGCTTGCACCGTACCGGGTTCGCTGTATCTGCAAGTATCGAAACTACTAGGCTCCGTCGTTGCCTGTGGGGTCAGTATAGCCACGGTTGCGCAAACCGGCAAGCGGTTGCGGAGAGCGCAACGTATAGGCTGTCTAGTCGGGCGCGGTCGGAGTCCGTCTCACTTCCTGACGGCAAGCGCCAGGTTGCCTAGCACACACCATTTGGTCACGGGTCGACATTCCTTTCGCGTCACCATCGGTCAAAGGTGCAGGTTGTGCGTGGTCGGTTGGAAGTGCCGTCCTGCTAGGCAGGAGGGTTCGTGAATGGTGAGGAAACGAGACGGTCATCGACGCCGCAGTGCGTCCGAACCCTCACGACCCTCAGTTCAGGTGGACTCTGGTACCTCCAGTCACTACGATGCACAGGCATTACGAACCACGGAGACCTGATGCTGATCAAATCCATTGAGTTCTACGTCTTGCCCGGCGAACCCAGGGTGCGCGAGGTTGATGGCAGCCGAGGCGGCATGGAGAAGGTGCCACCCGGTTGGACGGGTATGTTCACCCACACGCATGGCTTGCGCGGTCACTTGGGGAACCCGTCCGTGCACTACCGGGATGACAAGCCCTCACCCACCTTTCGGTTGGTCCTCCGCATGGTCACCGATGGTGATCTCAGCGCGTACACCGACTTTGCGTCAGGGTTCCACGCCGATGATCTGGTGTGGAAGGCGCGCGAGTTCATGGCAACGATCGCGCCGATGCTGGTCGGCATTGATGCCTTTGACCGGGAACGTGTCTGGCAGAAGCTCTGGTACGCGCAGCGGTTCTTCTACACCGGGCGTGGTCTGGTCGACGTCATCGACACCATGCTATGGGATCTGGCGAGTCGGCACAGCTGTCTTCCGATCTACAAGCTGCTTGGTGCCTATCGGGACAGCATTCCGGCGTACGGATTGATCGGTGGCACGAGCATCGATGAATACGTCGCGGATGCGGTACGCGTTCAGGAACTCGGGTTCGTCGGTGCGAAGGATCACTCGTACCGGGGGGTCAAAGGCAACATCCAGCTTGCCAAGGAGTTGCGCGCCGCGGTGGATGATGGCTTTCTCTTGATGCATGACCCTGTCGAGAGCTACGACTACGACGAGGCGGTGCAGGTGGGGCGGGCGCTGGAGAAGTTGGACTACAAGTGGATGGAAGAGCCACTGCAGGATTACGACCTGCTCGGCCTCAAACGTCTCAGTGACCGCCTTGACCTACCGATCCTTGCAATGGAGTGGATTGGCTATCTGGGTGGCCAACCCTTTAGCGCGTCGGCGTTCCTCGCGCAGCAAGCCTGCGATATCGTGCGCCAACGGGGCGTGGGCATCACCGGCCAGATCAAGCTTGCCCATCTGGCAGAGAGTTTTGGAGCGCTCGTGCATGGAGGCAACCCCCACGTGATTCTGGCCATCCGCAACGATCCCGTCTTTGAAGCCCACATGGGATTGAAGCCCCGACCACCTGAGGATGAGTTGGATTGCCGAGGAACGCTGGTCGTGGAGAACGGTGCGATGTCCATTGCTCACAGTGACCGTCGTCCCCCGGAACCCGACTGGGACGAGCACGCGCGGACGGCGGTTGAAGTGGTGCGATAGCCATCTTCCGGACAGAGGCTGAGTACCCCATGGTGCCTGCCTGCGACGCTTTGCACGCCGAAGGTCAGGTGCGGACGTACCCGCTTGGCTTCTTGACCACGAGTGTCCCGGCCATGATGTCGTGCAGGCACTGCTTCCGGGTGGTGAACGCGGCCATGATGAACCCGATGCCGAGGATGATCGTCGAGAGAAGGTGGCCGAGGTAGCGCCAGGTTGCCCGGCCGAAACTGATTGGCCGGTATTGGTCGTCGGTCACGATCAGCCCGAGGACAAGCTTGCCGACCGTTCCCTGGAACTTGGACGACTCCATCAGGGCGCAGTAGAGCCAATCACCGAACAGGTTGAGCGTGGCGGAAACCGTGCCGGTATCGTCACCGCCCGCGATGATGGCGCCGATGAAGGCCGACACGACACTCACGATGATGAGGTCGATGATGGTTGCAACGAACCGAAGCCAGAACCCGGCATACGTGTACGTGGTAGCAATCTCAACGCCAGTCGCGCCCGACCATGCCGGTTGCGCGACGCCGACGCGCTGCCCGCAGCTGGGACAGAACTGACTACCGTCGGGAATCGCGGTGCCGCACCCGGAACAGAATGCCGCCTTGGTCATTGACACTCCCATTTCACGCCTGACACGTCCGGGTCAGCGCGCCCCCTGTTGTGGCCATGGTAATCCACATCGGACCTCGGTGCGCGGTGAATTGGCGCGAAGGCAGAACCCGGTCACTCCGCCCTGCCACCACTCTGCCTGATTGCGATTCGTTTCGCTCATGACCGGGTGCCGAATGGAGATTTGGCCCAAGGGAGCGGTGAGACCTAGGGTTTTTGGGAGCCTACGGCTGGATGTTCCCCGACGATGAGGGTGGCGGACATGCCCGACGCCACATGGCTGGGGATGGAACAGATGATCTCGTAGGTACCCGGCTTGTCCAATTGGAATGACGTCATTGCGCTTCCCAAGGCAGGCACTTTCAGGGTCCCATCGACGCCCTTGATCGAAATGGTGTGGCCAACGTTGTCCTTGTTGGCCAAGGTGATCGTGATCAGGCCCGGCTGGCTCATGCTGAGGACGTTTGGGCTGAGGTGGAAGTCTTCGGCGGTGACGGTGATCGGGACCGTGACGTTCCGGACCGGCTCACGCGCCGGCGCATCCGGCATATGCGGACCCGATTCCACGGACCCGATGCCGGGTGTCAGGCCGAACATGTAGGCAAGCCCGATGGCGCTGGCGAGAAAGACGGCGGTCAGACCGGCGATCGCGCCACCCACCGCCGATGTGCGCATGGTCGGCGGTGGATCCAGGTAATGACTGGTTGGATTGCGTAGCGGTGTCCGGACGCCGGGATGTCCACCCTGCGCATGAAGCGCCTTCCATCCACCTGTGTCATGGCCTGACGGGACAACGCCGGGGCGGCGGTCATTCGAAGATGACCGCCGTGGGGTATGGGCGCCGTGGTTAGTGGCCACCTGCGCCGCCGGCACCAGTCTTGATTGACTGGAAGATCTCGGGCCTTGGATCACCCTCGACAACGATCTGACCGGCCGCGCCCTTCTCGAGGCGCCCCAGACTGTGGTCGACGATCGTGAGGGTGCCCGGAACTTCAGTGGTGAACTCGACCACTGTCGCACCGCCCGCCGGGACCATGGTGGTCTGGACGTTTGTGTTGAACTCGGAGGCGCCCTCCGCATACACCCGGTCGAAGATCTCGCCGATGACATGGAAACTCGAGGTGAGGTTTGGTCCACCGACGCCGAAGAAGATCCGAATGCGCTCGCCAACCTTGGCCTTCAGGGCATTCTTTCCCGTGAGTGAGCCGACGCTGCCATTGAACACCACGTACGTTGGCGTCTCGTCAAGCATCTTCTCGACGGCGAACTCCTGGTGACCGGGCTGGGCGCGGTTGCCATTGAGGTAGATGTCGCCTTCCATGATGTAGTACTCACGGTCGACGGGGGCGAGGCCTCCGGGCGGTTCGACGACGATCAGGCCGTACATGCCATTGGAGATGTGATGGGCCACCATGGGTGTGGCGCAGTGGAAGACGTACACACCAGGGTTGAGGGCCTTGAACTTGAAGGCGGCGTCAGTGCCGGGGGCAATCTGCGTGAAGGCGGCCCCACCGCCCTGGCCGGTGACCGCATGCAGGTCGATGCTATGGGTCGCGAGGCTTTGTGCGGAATTCCGCAGGGTCAGTTCCACGGTGTCGCCCTGTCGCACCCGGATCATGGGGCCGGGGACGGTGCCGTTGAAGGTCCAGTACGTGTAGGTGATGCCATCTGCAAGCAGGGCACTGACTTCACGGGTCTCCAGATCGACCTTGACCGTTGTGGCTTCGCGGGCGCCGATGGGCAGGGCGATCTGGGGTGCCGGAAGCGGAGCGAGACCCGGTTTCGCGGCAATCATTGTCGGGATGGCAGCGACCGCCGGGGCAGACCCGGTTGCTGCAACAGATCGCGTGCCGCCTTCCTCGCCGACGACAAGGGTGGCGACCATGCCGGCTTCCTTGTGGCCGGGTATCGAACACATGACCGCATACGTACCTGGCTTGGTCAAGTCGAACGTGCCGGTTCCCTTCGATGCCGGTAGCGCATACGCCCGACCGGTGACGCCCGTGATCGTGAAGTCGTGTTCGACGACACCGGCATTGGTGAAGTTCACCACAAGTGGTCCGGGCTTCTCGATGCTGAATTTGGCCGGGGTGAATGCGAACTCGCGCGCCGTGACGTCCAGTCGTTGTGTCTCGGTGCGGGAATCGGTTGTCCGGGCGGTCGACTGCGACGGGTTTGCGGGCATTCGTGGTCCGGGATTGGATCCCAGCATGTTCGGACGCATGCCTGTTCCGTAGGCGAAGCCGATAATCACGGCGCCGACGAGACCGGCCACGCCGAGGACGGCAGCCACGCCACCGGACATGCCACTCACGGCTGCCTCCCGGTTGAAGAGGGGCGGCGTGGCTAACGTTTGGAGATCAGTGGGCGGGTGTGCGCCGGGTTCCAGAACCGTCATTGGTGGGACCTTTCCAGACCGGCATCACGGGGTCGGCCGGAATGGGTGCCAGGCCGAACGATTCGGCGCAGGTCATTCAGTGCGCGATGGCCACCAGGGTTGCACCGCGCGGCGCGTTCCTGATGGTCGACCCTGCAATGTCTCTGGGATCAGCGTCCTCCCCCGGGGGATGCGGGGCATCGGGGGAATCCCCGAGGTAGCCGCCTGCCTGACCCGGAGGGACTAGCCCCATCCCTGCGCCCCATGATTTCCAGAAGCTGCGCTTGGCCACCTCCAGGCCTCTTGCCGAAGACGCGTCGGGCAATTGCGCGAACGGCGTTCGGGTATCGGCAGGCTAGGTGGTCCGGGAGAGATCACTCGAAGAGGCGGCTTATCGAGGTTTCTTCGCAGATTGAGCGGATGGCGTGGGCGAAGAGTGGCGCGATCGAGACTTGGCGGACCCGGGCGCCGGCGGCGGCACGCAAGGGCACGGTATCGGTGACCACTACTTCGGCCAGGGGGCTGCCATCAATCTGGACCGACGCGTCACCAGTCAGGAGACCGTGGGTGACCATGGCGCGGACCGATTTCGCACCGGCGTCGTGAACGGCGCGTGCCATGTTGCAGAGCGTACCGCCGGTGAAGATGATGTCGTCCACGATGATGCAATCCCGCCCGGTGACGGATCCAAGAAGGGCGGTGACCTCGCTGGTCTCATCCTGCGTGGGGCGGACCTTGTCGCCGATGGCAACCCCGGCACCGAGGTGGGCGAGACGACGCATGTAATCCCGGGCGAGTTTGGCACGGCCGGCATCGGGGGCAATGAACACGGGTGCGTTGATGGTCCCGGCCGATGCGAGCCTCTCGACCTCGGTGGCGAAGATGGTCATGGCGTAGAGGTTGTCGACCGGGACGTGGAAGAAACCCTGTAACTGCCCGGCGTGGAGATCGACGGTGAGGACCCGGTCGACGCCAGCCACCTCCAGAGTGTCGGCGATGACGCGTGCGCGGATGGAGACCCGGGGTTCGTCCTTCTTGTCACCTTTGCCATAAGGAAAATAGGGAAGGACGGCGGTGATGCTGCGCGCACTTGCGCGCCGGGCGGCATCGATCAGGAACAGGAGTTCCATGTGGTGGTCGTTCGGGTTGGCATGGCCGGTCTGCACGATGAAGACATCACGGCCGCGAACGTTCGCCTCGTACTTCACTTCAATGGCACCGTCGGAAAATGTTCTCAGTCGGACGGGATCGGTGGGGTGCGCGAGGGTGGCGCCAATCGCTTCGGTAAACCCCGGATGGGATCGTCCTCCAACGAGGATCAGGCGTCCGAGCCCGTTGGGATCATGGTTGCGTGGCGTGATCGTCATTGGAGATCAGTCTACGTCCGCGCAACCGCGTAGTTGCGTGTCACCGACTTGGCCGGCGCTCATGGTGCGTGCCCCGCGGTGCGGTGCCGTTCTAGGCAGGCGCGGATGACGTTGTACTGCCCGAACCCGAATGCGTGGGGTGGGGGCAATGCGTCAACCGGAAACCAGTCGAACCCGGTTGCTTCGCCCTGCGGCGACAAGGGGCCCACGAGGGTGACGATCCAGGTGAGCCCAATCGCGTGCTGCCGGGGATCGGCGGCGTCGAACCGGCTGTCGGGTCCGTGTGGTGAGTACTGGGCAGCGTAGGTCGGGTTTGTCGCATCGAGTGGCGTGGCGACGGCTTCCGGGCCGAGGGTTTCGCGGACCTGCCGTGCAAGTTCCTCGGCGAAGGTGGCGCCGTGTCTCATGCGCCCACCGACAATCCCCCACCCTGACCGGCCGGTTAGCGACGACCCATCCGGTTCGCCGAAGAGATCGGGAACGGCCCGCCGGATCAACCCCACGGAGGTAACGGTCTGGCGCCCATCCGGTTTGATGGTGAGGCGCACGGGAATGGCATCGACGCACACGATGGGGATGGACCTCTGGATGGTGCGCCAGAGGTCATCGGGGATCCAGTCGCGTGGTCGGTCCGGAGCGGCATCGATAGGTTTGCTCGACATCCCGCGGCGTTCTCCTGACCTACGGAGTGTGCCGGTTGCCCCACCCGAGCCAGTCGCCCTTTGTGTACGGATTGATCGCTTTCACGTGCCTGGGGATTCCCGGGTAGTCTGGCAACCCGGCCGGGGAAGCCAGGGGTCGGATGGAAGGATCGAGAAGATGCCGGCACGCACGTTTGACTGGCGAGATGACCCGATGGGAACGGTGCTTGCGGTGCCGGAGGTGCGGGCGCGGTTCATCCGCACCGAACCCGGTAAACCGCTCGGGACCTTCCACACGCATGAGGAATCCGGCGGTTACGAGGTCTGGGTAGTTCTTGAGGGTGAGGTTCTTTTTGAGTTTGACGATGGCCATGGCGAGATCACCTCGGTCATCGCGACCGCCGGACAGTCGGTAGTGGCGACCCCGACCGAACGTCACCGGGTGAGCTGTGCGGGGACCACTCCCGCGGTCTACTACCTGACGGTCACGCCCCACCGGTCCCCGACCCACACGCACTACGACGCGGACGGCCACCGGATGCCGACGGTTCCGGGAGTGACCCGCCCGACGTGGCGCGACGAACTTGCGATGGGTGTCCCGCAAGACGGTTAGCGTTCCGGGCACCTGTCGGGTGGGTACCTGCGCCGCCGGTTGGCGTGTATTGCGACTGATTCCCGTTTGTGCTACGATGGACTTGTTACTGCAACGTATTTGCAATAAGGAGAACCGGGGATGACGACCCTGATGCTTGAGGCGAGAACGGAAGTGGCAGGCGTGCCGCGTCGTCCGTTCACCACCCGCTACCGGCGAGCACTGGTGGTCGCGAGTGCGGCTGCTTTAGCAGTATTCTCGACGGGCACTGCGTCGGCGATGCACGTCGCCGAGGGGTTCATACCGCAGACGTGGGCACTGGTGTGGTTTCTCGCTTCCGCGCCGTTCGTCATCTACGGCATGCGCGTGATTGGCACGCAGGTGCAGCGGTCACCCCAGCAGAAACTGACGCTGGGAATGTCCGGTGCGTTCTCCTTCGTGCTCTCCGCCCTCAAGATCCCATCGGTAACCGGCAGTTGCTCGCATCCGACTGGTGTTGCCCTTGGGGCGATCCTGTTCGGCCCGGGACCGATGATGGTGCTTGGCACGATTGTCTTGCTCTTCCAGGCGATCATCCTGGCACACGGGGGCCTGACCACCCTCGGCGCCAACGTCTTCTCGATGGCCGTGGTCGGGCCGATTGTCGGTTACTGGGTCTTCCGCGCCCTCCGGGGTTTCGGGACCGGGCCGGCGGTCTTTGTCGCTGCGACGATCTCCGATCTGGCGACCTACTCCACCACCGCGGTTCAGCTTGCCTTGGCGTTTCCCGCCGAGGTGGGTGGTTTCGAGGCATCGCTGGCCAAGTTCCTCGGCATCTTCGCGATCACGCAGGTGCCGTTGGCGGTGAGTGAGGGCCTGCTGACCCTGATCATCTTCAACCAGTTGGCGCAGTACAACCGCGAGGTGCTTGAGGAGCAGGGTGTCATCGCCTCGCCAGTCGTTGCGTTGGCAGCCCCATCCATGCCGGTCTGGCAGCGGACGATTGCACTTGGTGTCGTGGCGGTTGCCCTTGCCACTGTCCCCTTCCTGTTCAACAAGAATGCCGAGTGGCTCGGTGCGGATGACCGAAGCACGGCGGCGATCACCGAACTGGCACCGACATACCAACCGTGGTTTGAGTCGGTCTTCTCGCTGGAGTACTTCGACCTTGGCGACTACGAACGCTATCTCTTCGAGTTCCAGTCGGTTCTCGGGGCGGCCGTGCTGAGTGGCATTGTCGGATGGATGATCGGCCGTCGTCGTGCCCTGGACGGTGCATCGGGCGAATCCGATGTCCGTAACGGTGTAATCATCGTCGGCACGGCCATCCTGATCGGGATTGGCACCCAGTTCATCGAGACGGACTTCGGTGAGTTGCAGGCATTCCTCAGCGCCACGCAGGGAGTCTGCTTTGGCTTGGTCGGCTTCTTCGTCGGCTATCCCGCGGGCCGGAAGGCTGCAGTGACGCACACGCACGTCTGACCTTGTGAGGTTGGCGCCCCGG
>Ga0209598_10002927_pt1 | contig 13100 bp, 10 predicted proteins | sample M_140807_EF_Meta_FD_187317 | JGI IMG/M metagenome (GOLD analysis project Ga0209598, IMG submission 187317) | Freshwater microbial communities from Lake Montjoie, Canada to study carbon cycling - M_140807_EF_MetaG (SPAdes) (version 2) | ecosystem: Environmental > Aquatic > Freshwater > Lake... | reverse complement strand
AAGGCCCTAGTTGAAGCTTTTGCCGACACTCTTGTCACCTCAGAAAGCCCTTCTCACCGCGGAGTACAAGAACTCCTGAAAAATTACGTCCTTACCAATTTTTCCCCAAACGCGGACTACCATCCCCGAGTCCTGATGCTAGTTTTCAAAGGCGATAATGCTGTCGAAAAAATCAGAGGCGCCGTCGGTCACATTCTTCACGACGACCCCGCCGGACACACCATTCGCGAGACCTTCGGAGATTACATTACGGACAAAGATGGCTCAGTGACATATTTTGAGCCCGCCGCACTTGCTCCCCGAGATACAGAAACCGCAAAACACGATCTTTTACTTTGGGCCCAATACTCCGACAAAGATGGCGGAATCATGGAGTCCGCGGTCCATTTCGCACCGGGCGAAAACGTCGAGAAGACCCTGGTGCTCATCAAGCCAGACAATTTCCGGGAACCCAGCACCCGTCCTGGCGGCGTCATGGATGTTTTTTCACGTTCCGGCCTCTACATCGTCGGCTTCAAGGTTCACCGCATGAGCGTCGCTCAGGCCGAGCAGTTTTACGGCCCAGTTCTCGAAGTCCTTCAGGAAAAACTCAAAGAACCGGCGGGTAACCAAGCGGCCAAGGCGCTCGAGGCGGAATTCGGACTCCCCATTAGCGCCGAAACCCGCGCCAAATTAGGGGAGGTACTCGGTCCCATTAATGGTCGCGAAAACTGGGAACAAATTGTCAAGTTCATGGCCGGACGCAAACCCAGCGACTGCCCGCAGGAACTCCGTAACTCTCCGGGCACAGAAAAATGCATAGCCCTCGTTTATCAAGGTGCTGATGCCGTGCGCAAAACCCGTGAAGTTCTCGGACCAACAGACCCCTCCAAGGCGCCTCCGGGTTCCATCCGCCGTGAGTTCGGCAAGACCATCATGATCAACGCCGCTCACGCGTCTGACTCCGCGGAAAATGCGGCCCGTGAAATGGCCATCATCGGAGTCTCTGAAAACAACTTCAAATCTCTAGTGGAAGATTGGTTCTCACACTAGTCCCGAAGAGCCATTATTCACTCTAATCGCTCCAGAAATCCCTTTCACCACTCTCCTAACCGCCCCTTACTCATATCTTGCCATGGAACTCGCTCATCGCGCCACTATCCTCACCCCTTCCCTGACCCTGTCCATCGACTCAAAAGCCAAAGCGATGAAAGCCGAAGGCCTTGACGTCTGCAGCTTCGGCGCTGGCGAGCCAGATTGCGACACCCCAGAGCACATCAAGGCTGCCGCCATGGCCTCCCTCGACGGAGGCTTTACCAAGTACACGCCCTCAAGCGGCATCCCGGAATTGCGTCAGGCCCTCGCGGATAAATTCAAGCACGATAATCATATCGATTATAAGCCTTCGCAGATCATCGTTTCCAACGGCGCCAAACACTCCTGCTACAACGCGATCCTCGCCGTCTGCCAACCCGGTGATGAAGTCATCATCCCAGCTCCCTACTGGCTCTCTTACCCAGAAATGGTGCGCCTTGCAGGGGCAGAGCCCGTCATCGTCCAAACTACCGAAGCGAATCAATGGAAAATGACCCCCGAGGACTTCGAGGATGCGATGACCCCACGCACCAAAATGGTCATCATCAACTCCCCAGGCAATCCGACCGGCTCAGTTTATTCCAAAGCCGAACTCGAGGCACTCGTGGAAATCGCCGCAGAGGAAGACATCTGTATTCTCTCTGATGAGATCTACGAAAAACTCACCTACGATGGCGCGGAGCATGTTTCTATCGCCTCCCTTTCCAAGACTGCCTACGACCTCACCATCACCGTCAATGGTTTCTCGAAAGCCTACGCCATGACTGGATGGCGCCTCGGCTACCTTGGCGCTCCAGAAGCCGTTGCAAAAGCAATCGACGCCATCCAAAGCCACTCCACCTCCAACCCTTGTTCCTTCGCTCAGCAAGGCGGTCTGGCCGCTATCAAAGGCGATCAAACTCAGGTGGAGGAAATGCGCCAAGAATTTGACCTGCGTCGCCAATATATGCTTCAGCGCCTTCTTTCAATCCCCCGCATCACTGTTGTCGAACCTAAAGGCGCCTTCTACATCTTAGCGAATATCTCCCAATTTGGACTAAACTCCAGCAACTTTGCCGAGCGCCTTCTCTCAAAACACCACGTAGCAGTCGTGCCCGGCGTCGCCTTCGGCGATGACCGCACCATTCGCCTCTCTTACGCCACGGGCTTGGACATCATCAAGAAGGGCTTAGACCGGATCGAGGAGTTCTGCCAATCCCTCTAGAATCCCACTAGTCAGTGTTTCACCGACTGAACACCCACCAAGAATAGTTTTGCCTCACTTTTTACTTGCCCAACGGACCTTCTCTCCCTTGGCTAACCGATCCATTTAGTAAGCGCATCCTTAATCCTTCACCGTTGGTCCTTGGGCGGCTGACTTTAGTCTATCCGCCATCTGCGCCAAGGGAAACCCGGTGAATTCAGAACCCAAAGCCGCTCAAGCGGCCCTCTATTATATGCCAGTTCGTCTCGGTCGATTTGAAATGCCGTCCTCCCTTGTCAAAGATGAGGCTTCGCGCACAGACACTTACGCGCGCTTCATCGCGGAACCCTTTGAGGCTGGGTACGGTCACACGGTTGGCAACTCGCTCCGTCGAGTGCTGCTTTCCTCCCTTGAGGGCGCAGCCATCACCGCGGTCAAAATCCAAGGTGCCCACCACGAATTCCAAACCCTTCCACACGTCGTTGAGGATGTTACAGACATCATTCTCAACCTCAAAAAGGTGAAGTTCAAGGCCCACGATCACGACATCCGCAATCTCACAATTTCCGTCAACAAAGAAGGCGCCATCACCGCAGGTGATATTCAAGATTCCGCCCAGTGCGAAGTCGTCAACAAGGATCAACTGATCTGCACTTTAGACAAAAAGATCAAGTTTGACGCCGAACTCGAAGTCCGTGTCGGCCGCGGATTCGCCTCCGGTGACGCCAATAAGCGTCCCGAGCAACCCATCGGTCTCATCGCGATTGATTCTATCTTCTCTCCTGTCACCCGGGTGAAGTACGCCGTGGAGAACACCCGCGTCGGCCAGCGCACCGATTACGACAAGTTGATCCTCGAAATCTGGACGGACGGACGCCTGAGCCCAGAAGAAGGCCTCGTTCAAGCCTCCAGCATTCTGAAGCGCCACTTCGAACCCTTCTACGGTTACGATGAAAACGCCGTTGAATTCGCGGAGGAACAACCCCAGCAGAGTCAGGAAAATCAAAAGCTCAAAAAGCTTCTGAATATGAGCGTCAACGAGATCGAACTCTCCGTGCGCGCAGCGAACTGCCTCAACAACGCCAACATCACCACCGTGGGTCAACTGGCGCAGAAGTCGGAAAGCGAAATGCTCAAGTACCGCAACTTCGGCAAGAAGTCTCTCAACGAGATCAAGGACAAATTGCAGCAGTTGCAGCTCTCCCTAGGCATGAAATTCGAGTCCGGCCTCGTCGATATCAGCGCCAGCGACACCTCACTCATTCCTCGCTAAGAATCTCAGGAATTCATCCGGGCTTCTTTAGAGGAGCTCGGACCTTTTCCAATTTAGGTCTAATCCTTCTCAGGTACAGTCTTTCAGTTTTCATCCCTAATCCCTTCTTTAGTTTCTCATGCGCCACAAAAAGAAAACCATCAAGCTTGGCCGCTCTCAGTCCCATCGTGACTCTCTGCTGGCAAATCAGGTCATCAGCCTGATCGAACATAGCCGCATCAAAACCACCCTCGCCAAAGCACGCGCCGTGCGCCCATTTGCCGAGAAGATGGTCACGATCGGCCGCAAGAACACACTCCACGCGCGTCGTCTCGCTCTGTCTTATCTCCACCACAATCAGTCAGCGGTCAAGTCGCTGTTTGAGAAAGTTGTCCCCCGCACAGGCAATCGCCAAGGCGGCTACACTCGTATCGTCAAACTCGGAAATCGCCATAGCGATGCTTCCGAAATGGCCTACTTGGAGTGGGTGGATCAGGCTCCAACCGAGGCCGCCGCCGAGACTCCCGCCGTTGCTGCTCAACCAGAGACGCACGCCGCACCGACGGAAGCCACACACACCACTCCGCACGAGTAAGTCTCATGCCGGTGCAAAAAAGCCCGGCCTTACTCGCTTAACAATCAAGGCGCGCTCTGTTTTGGAGCGCGCCTTTTTTGTGCCCCGACACCTTACGTCCCTCTCTCATTTTCACACAAAAACGCATCTCAAACATTCGCCAAAGGTTCGCAACGACGTGCTCCCTATCATCCACAAACTTAGCCACCCACAGCCTGATACTTCCCGACTCCGCGCATCCACAGAAACTTCGCTAATCCAAATGTAATACAAACCCACATTAGCTGGATTAGAAAACCTTCGACCATCGATTTGAAATCTAGGCGCTCCAAAAGAATCTGAACTGGGAAAAAGAGTTCATATGGAAAAGGAAGCCAATGCAGAACCTTCTGTATTTTCGGGGACAGCAAATCCAAAGGAAATACGTGACCACTCAAAAAGTATTCAAACGAGTATAGAATAAAAATCAAAGTCGATACCTCTAGAATCCAAAACGCAAGCATCGCCAAGGCGTAGGCGATAAAAAATTGGATCAGAGCCGATCCACATACCGCCAGACTAAACCAAAACCACGTCATCAGGTGTTGCGGCCACTCGAGATGATTCGCAAAAGCCCATAAAACCACACCAAGCACCGGAAGCGTGACAACCGAATACAAAAAACGATACGCGAAAAACAACGTCAGGCGATACGCCAGATAATCCAATGGCTTGGTTAAGATGGCACTAATTTGTCCTTCGCGAATTTCCGCCGCAATTCTCCATTCGTCTTCCGTTGGACTAGCCAGATTCTCAACCAACAGCACCCCGACGAAATAGAAAACCATCGCTGAAAAACTATATCCCGGCAACCCCTGCCCGGATTCACAAACAGCCTTCCAAACCGCAACAGTTCCAAGCAATGGAATAAGGCTAAACAAACTTCGCAATAAAAAATTCCAGCGATAAACAAATGTATCCTGCAAGCCTATCCCAAATACGCGCCGGTATAATGCGCTCATAAACCAGTTGCCTTCAGTTTAGCGACCATTTCCGCCGCCAAATTCAGAGCACACAGCATGCTCCCAGCGTCCGCCCGCCCCGTCCCCGCCAATTCATAAGCCGTCCCATGGTCCGGACTAGTGCGTGGAAAAGGCAGCCCCAGCGTTATATTCACCCCCTCGTGAAATGCCACCAGCTTCAGCGGTATAAGCCCTTGATCGTGATACATGCAAACCACTCCATCAAACTCACCTGTAGCCGCCCGGTAAAACACCGTGTCCGGTGACCATGGACCAGTGAATTTGCCCACCCCACTGGCGCCCAATCGCTCAACGGCGGGGCCGATTGCAAGAGCCTCCTCTGAACCAAACAAACCGCCCTCGCCCGCATGCGGATTCAAACCAGCCACAGCGATTCTCGGCAGTCGCCCTAACCGTCTCTGCAAAAACGCTGCTAGCAGAAGCCCAGTTTTTTCAATCTCCCTGACAGTAAGCAGGCTGGGCACTTTGCTGAGTGCGACATGTGCGGTCACCAACCCCACGCAAAGCGGCCCGCCGGTCAGACACATCACGTAATCCTTGACCCCACATCGAGCCGCAAAAAATTCAGTCTGGCCAGGAAACCCAAATCCCACCTCTTTCATTCTTTCCTTATTCACCGGCCCGGTAACCACTGCCGCGTACTTACCAGACAGAGCGCCAGCGACAGCCGCCTCCAACGCTGCAAATGCCCATCCGGCCCCTAAGGCGGTAGGCAACCCTGCCTCGAAGGACGCTTTCGACTCTCCCACCAACTCAAACCTAAAACCCCGAGCCAAATCGGGCGAGGACAGCGCTGCACGAACCACCTCTGGCCCCACGCCCGCAGGATCTCCCTCCGTTACCGCAATACAGGGAAAAGATGCAACCAGAGTCGCTTCACTCTGCATTAGAATATCTTAATGTACGCTTTTTTCCGCAACTTAGCCACCCACTCCGACTGTGCCTTCTGGCGCTCCTGTCCCAGCATCACCTTCTCTACAATGTCTCGAGATTCCTCAAAATTCTGAACGACCCTCGGACGCTTCGCCTCACAATAAAGCAGGTAAGACGAAGATCCCAATTGCACCGGACGGCTCGTCTCTCCCGGCTTCAAACCCATGGCCGCTTTTGACAAAGCCTCGTTTAAAGTCCCCGGTTGCACCCAGCCCCAATCCCCTCCCGACTCCGCGGTGCTGTCCTCGGAATATAACCGCGCCAAATCCGCAAACTTCGCACCAGAGGACACCTTGCTACGAATTTCCTCAAGAAGCTGCTTACGTTGTTCCGGCGTTCCTTTGTCATTGGACCGCAGAATAATCATTCTTAATTGCACCTGCTCTTCTGTTGTGAACTCGGAAATGTGTTCCTTATAAAACGCCTTCAACTTTTCAGAGGGTATCACAGTTGCGGTTTTAACGGCCTGCTGACGCATACTCTGCACGATAATCTTATTCATTTCCTCTTTACGGAAACGCTCAATGGTAAATCCAAAAGAGGCTAACTTCCGAGCGAAGGCTGCCCTGTCGCCATTGTGTTCCTCCCGGATGATTGTGTTGAGACGGTCCTCAATCAAATAACTAGGTAAAGTAAACCCCTTCTCCTTAAAGTACTGTAGAATCAACTGTCTATCGACTAGCTCATCAATCGCCTCCACTCGGATTTGCTTAATCTTCTCTTGCAATTCTTTCCCGGAAAGCTGTTCCGAAGCGGCCTTTTCCTTCGCCGAAACAAGCTCTCTGACCTGAGAAAAAGTGATGGGCTCGTTATTCACCACTGCGGCTAGCCCATCTAAAACCTCCTGTGCATGAACGGCACTCGTACATAACAGGGAGAAGGCCATGAAAGTTACCACTCGCGCGAGCGACAAAAATAACCGTTGAGTGCGCCAGTCCTGTAAACGAAACAAAAGCCGACGTGAACCAGAAGAAATTCGAGGGGTAAAAGTGAGCGAGGACACGTGAATTATTCTTTCCAGAAACCTTAGACGCCAGCGTTACCAAGTCAAGAGAGGCAAGACCGACCACTCATAGAAAATTGTCGCTGCGGCCTCCTTCGCATTACCAACCATTACTCAAAGCCTGATTGCAGCGGATTGACCATGCGCGTCAAGCCCCTCCAAGGCGCTAAAACCCTCAATCACCCGCAGAGACTTCCGAAGCGAAGTTTCATCCATCTTTACCCAGCTAGTCCGCCGCTGAAACATGTCGGCCATTAAGCCAGGAAATGACTTCGCTCCACCTCCCGTGGGGAGCGTATGGCTCGGTCCTGCGAGAAAATCTCCCGCCGCTACAGGAGAATACGCTCCGATAAACAGCGCACCCGCATTGTGAATCTCTGCCGCCACAGCATCTGCGTCTGCCGTCAAAATTGCACAGTGTTCGGGCGCGTATTCGTTACAAAGATGCACGGCATCAGACATCGAGCGCACCTCAACAAGATACGCATCTTGCGACAAAACTCCTACCAAATGTTCTCGACGACTTAGTGAGGCACACTGCATCTCGATCTCAACACGCACCGCATTCAGCAGCGGTCCTGAATCTGTAACCAACACGATACCGCTACCCTTACCGTGTTCCGCTTGCGCCAAAAGTTCCGCCGCAACCCAAGCGGGATTCGCCGCGCCATCAGCAATCACAAGCACCTCGCTGGGCCCAGGCAGCAAATCAATTGAAACTTGCCCAACCACTTGGCGTTTGGCTTCGACCACATACGCATTTCCAGGCCCAACGATCTTCTGCACACTCCGGATCGTCTGCGTTCCATATGCCAGCGCGCCAATCGCCTGAGCCCCGCCGATTTTAAAGATCTCCGTCGCTCCAGCCCGCTGTAACGCAAAAAGTAAGTCGTTATTAATAGCCCCGGAGACTGCAGCTGGAGTCGCAACCACAATCTCTCCAACCCCCGCCGCCGCCGCCAAAGTCACCGTCATCACCGCAGTGGATACCAACGGCGCACTCCCTCCAGGAACATAAACACCGACCCGATCAAACGGTCTGAAACGTTCCCCCACCCACGCACCCTGCGCGTTGCGCATCTTCCAATCCTTCCGCAAAGACTTAACAGCAAAACGATGCACATTCCGCCACGCAGCTTCCACCACTCTCACCGTCTCCCCTGTTACCACGGCCCTCCTCTCTTCCCTCATCTCGCCAGCGCTCAAACGAGGCCCCCCAAAAGTCTCTGTATATTCCAAAACGGCTGCATCCCCTCGAGTTAAAACCGCCTGCAAAATCTCACGCACAGTGCCCTCAACCCCAACTCCCGGCACGGCCCTCCTTTTCAGTTTGGCCAGTGCAGTCTGAAAATTGCTGTCTGTGTGACGCAGGATTTGCATAACTAAAATAAGGTTCCAAACAGCTGCAATTCTATCGCTTCGCCTTTCCAACTCGACTCCCCGTGGCCGCTTCCTTCGTGCTGTCCTTCTTGCGAGAAGCTCCCACTACCGAACGCCCAGAGCGCCCCTTCTTCTCCTTCTCCAAATCCGTGCGATGCCCAATTTTCTCGACAGTCCCATGCTTGAGGTACTGCTTCCGAATGGCCTCCAACATCGCGTCACGTCGATCGTACAACCGCTTCAAGGGCCGCGGAGCCACTCTGTCCAAGGCGTAGGCCGTCAATAACGGTAACGTTATGGTAGAATCCGCATAACACACTACGCAGTCGGGGAGGGTGTCCGGATCAATCTTGCCCCAACTCACCGCTTCCGCGGGCGTGGCCCCAGATAGGCCGCCCGTGTCGGGACGCGCATCGGTACATTGGAGAAAATAATCGTGCCCGCGTTCTGAAATCCCCATCACTTCCTGAATTTGCGGCTCCGTTTGGAGCATAAAATTCTTCGGAGAACCACCTCCCAGAATGAACACGCTGGAAGTTTTACCACTCGACTTCGCATCATAAACAATCGCGGCAGTTTGATTCACATCCCGATTCACATCAAATTGCAACTTGGAGGAACGCAGCGACATTGCGGCCACATTCATTCCGATGGAACTGTCTCCTGGAGAACTAGTAAATACAGGCACTCCATGCTGATACGCAGCACTCAGCACGCTAGTCTCTTTAATTCCGAGCTGCACCTCGCGCTCATACACATATTTTCCAAGTAAATAATGAAACTCGTCAGTGCTCATCGTCTTCTGGAACTCCTTGCCCTGAATGACTTGCCGCACAAAGGCGTCAGTGTCCAAAAGAACGTCATAATCAAAAAGCACGTCGTAGATGCGAATGACGCCGTCTTTGCGCAACACAACGTCATCCAGAAACGGAGATCCGGCAAATAGCTCCATACCCAATCCGTAGTGCAAATCATGATAAAGATTTGCGCCAGTTGAGATAATCCAATCCACAAAACCCGCCTTCAACAACGGCACTAGAGCGGCTCGCCCTAGCCCTGCCGGCGTCAGTGCCCCCGTGAGGGAAAGCCCCACCGTGCCATCCTGAGCCAGCATTTTTTGCGTAAATAAACGACAAGCCTCTGCCAATCGACCTCCGTTGTAAGCCTTGAATGCACCGTCAATTAGATCGGAAGCTTTGATGCCGCTGGTAATTGGAGTGGGAAGAAGTCGTGGAAATTTTTTGTTTAGCGAACTCATGACGAAGTGGGTGAGTAAGCGAAAAGGTACAAGGTGCGCCGAGCGGGTCAATCTTCACCGCCCCTAGAGGCGATATCGGGTTATTACCTAACCCCAGCAAACGCTTTTTCAGCGTAGTAATTAGTATGGATACCAGTTACCCAACAAAGGCCAGCCACTCAACCGCTCAGCTCTCTTCCCCCACTCGGCTCTCCTCCACGCACTCCCTCGATTGTTCGTGCAACGTTCCGCAGAAAATTAACAAACCTCAACCTGCAGGTGACACTGCAGGCTTCAATCTGCACAAAAACTACACTGCACCATCCACAGCCCCTCCATCCAGCGCTGATGGCCCGTTCCATGAGCGGGCATCAGTCCCTGGGGCCGAGGCCTCCTTTTTGCGAACTGGACAAGCCCCAACAAACCCACTCGCCCCTTCTACGCTCCGTCAAGGCTTCTCCAAGAGCTCGAGCTCCCCTCTTAACGACTGCGCTCCTTTAATTGGGCTGCAACAAACGTCTTGCGAGCCTCATGCCCCCTTGAAATCCGACGCCCCGTCTGAATGCGCGACCGACTCCGCTCCGGACTCAACTGCGGAAGGCGAAAAGTGGGGCAGCCTTCCACCGCATCCGCTCTCACGCTCGGCTTGCTCCACCACAGAGCCCATCATTTCTCGAATAAATTTCGACGAGGCTCCGCGCCCTTTCCCTGAGGCCGAGCCGAGAGAAATCTTTGATCCATTCAAAAGCAAAAAGGATGGAAAAGGTCCGAATGGAACTCAGCCGCATTCGTTTGAGACAACACTATCGGAAACCTCAAACGGCGCAGCCTCCGACGGTGAGACTGACGAAACGCTACTGCTGAGACTTCAAGCTAGAGAGCATTCCGCCCTCGCTAAGCTCTGGGCGCGCTATGCCCCCCTTTTGTACTCCCAGTCGCTCAAAATACTGCATAATCCCAGCGAATGCGAAGATGTTGTGGCAGAGGCTTTCTCCGAGGTCTGGCAAAGAGCCGCCAACTATCACGCCCAGCGCGCTAAACCGGCCGCCTGGCTTGTCACCTTGGTGCGAAGGCGGGCCATCGATCGGCTGAGGGAACGTCGCAGCTTTGAGCGGGCCGAAGAGCGACTCACCTACGAGTTTGCTCGCCGCGCACCCTCCAATAGCGCGGAGGAACACTTGCGGCTTGCAGACTTGCGCTGGTTGCTAGATCAGGCTCTCAACAAACTCACGGAACAGCAGAGGCAAACCGTTTCAATGGTTTACTTTCAAGGACTTACTCAAAGAGAAATTTCAGAGCGCACCCACACCCCGATTGGGACAATTAAAACGAGGCTAGAAATTGCCCTCAGAAAAATGCGGGAGCGCATCCGGGGCACTCGGCTACGAACAATGCTGCCATGCCATGCCAAGTCGTCCCCATCCGCAAGTGCCGCAGGAAACGGGCTAGACGCCCACATCGAACCCAAAGCAGCAAATTAAAGCCACGCAGAAGCCCCGAAGAATAATTCCTAAAATGTTATAAGATAATGATTTCCTGATACTAAGACGCGGTTTTTGGGTCACAAAGAGAGCACGGACCAAAAAACGAGATGGCTCCGCGCGCTCTCTGAGCAGGATTCTTCTTAAACATCACCCTTTAAGGACTTAAAAAGTCGGTAAGAGACTGTCAGCCGCCACACTCACAATTTAAAGGAAGAGATATCGGTACTGCATTGAAGTGCTGTGATCCGGTTCTTTCTGGTGATTCAGGATTTTTCTGATGGTTGAGAGACGCTTCTAAATTGCGGATATATAAAATGTTTTCCATCAAACATTTAACTTAGAGATGGGAAATCAGGAACGACACTACCAAGCAATCGCCCGAAGCCGAGAAGCTACCTCCTCCACCGCTTGCCGAGAGTTGAAGGCGCTAATTCTAAAGTAACCTTCCCCAGCGGAACCAAAGCCGCTTCCGGGAGTGATCACAACATTTGTCTCATGGAGCAAACGATCAAACATCTGCCAAGAAGAGGTTTGTGGAGGAGTTCGCACCCACAGATAAGGGGCGTTGATTCCCCCCCACACGGACAATCCAACGTCGAGCGCGGCCTGCCGCAACACCGCGGCATTTCCCATGTAATGCGAAAGGAGCGACTGCACCTCAGCCCGGCCCTGCTCAGAGTAAAGTGCTTCAGCGCCCCTCTGAACGATGTAGGGCACGCCATTAAACTTCGTACTCATGCGCCGGTTCCAAAGAGGGTGCAATGGGTGAGTGTCCCCAGATTTCGTTTTTCCTTGCAACACCTTGGGAACCACAGTGAAGGCGCAGCGAGTACCTGTAAATCCGCCGTTTTTGGAGAAAGAACGAAACTCAACGGCGCACTCCTTGGCACCCGGAATTTCGTAGATGGAATGGGGAATCTCTGGATCACTAATGTACGCCTCGTAGGCTGCATCGAAGAGGAGCAGGGAACCATGCTTCAAAGCATAAGCGACCCAGGCTTCCAGTTGAGCCCGAGTAGCCACCGAGCCGGTCGGGTTGTTGGGGAAACACAGGTAAATCACGTCAGCGACCTCGGTGGGAACGTCGGCGACAAAGCCATTAGCCTCAGTGCAAGGCAAGTAAAGAAGCCCATCGTAGGCACCGGAAGCATTTGCTTCGCCAGTGTGTCCGGCCATCACGTTGGTATCCACGTAAACAGGGTAAACAGGATCCATCACCGCGATGCGGTTGTTATCGCCGAGAATATCCAAAATACTCCCACAGTCACACTTGGAGCCATCAGAGACAAAAATTTCATCGTTATCGATGGCGATCCCGCGCGCGCGATAGTCGTTTTCCGCAATAGCGTGCCGCAGAAACTCATAGCCCTGTTCCGGCCCGTAACCACGGAATGTTTCCCGAGTGCCAAGTTCGTCGACCGCAGCATGCATGGCGGTGCGCACGGCGGAGGGAAGCGGTTCGGTGACATCCCCGATTCCGCATCGAATCAGCCGTTGTGCAGGTTCGGGATGAGCGTCACAAAAGGTTTTAACGCGACGGGCTATTTCAGGAAACAGATAGCCCGCGCGGAGCTTGAGGTAGTTTTGGTTAAGATACGCCATAAAAAGAGGTGGATGAGGAGAAAGGGAGAGGATCCGTGACTACAGAAAAATCACGGGGGAGGAAGGTCCAAATTTCTCTGAAAATAGGAAACTTTCAGGGGGCCTACGTTTCGAGCAAAGAATCCCTGGCTTTGGCCATGGAGGGCACAGCTCAAGGGAAACGACCTTTACCGAACCGATGGCAAATATTTTAAGCATTAAGTGTTAGTGCTGTAATTTTTAAACATTCCGAAAGACAACGAGGCACGGCGGCGGGAAAAAAATTCGAGCGCCGCACTTTGGGCGTGCTTTCGATTGGTCTGGGTTCAATTGAATTAAGCGGCCGAAGCGAGTATTTTCCAAGGGAGCAAGACTCT
>Ga0209598_10002926_pt1 | contig 13101 bp, 5 predicted proteins | sample M_140807_EF_Meta_FD_187317 | JGI IMG/M metagenome (GOLD analysis project Ga0209598, IMG submission 187317) | Freshwater microbial communities from Lake Montjoie, Canada to study carbon cycling - M_140807_EF_MetaG (SPAdes) (version 2) | ecosystem: Environmental > Aquatic > Freshwater > Lake... | reverse complement strand
CCTGTCAAGAAGGCTTCAAAAAAGCGCAGCTCGTAAGTCTTGACGAGAGCATTCGTATTATCAATAGATAGCCCATGAACCTGAAGACTATTGATTCGCCGGCCTTCTGCAATGTGCTTGTACAGAAGACCTAGCGATGGGGTGTTCAGAAAATTGACCCGCAGCGAGCCATAGTTCGGGTGCCCAACATCTAGCCCACCACCAATCAATCCTGCCGCTCTTGAAGCATCAAAATCATGCGATTCAATCTCAAACCAATCTCTATAGCCAAGGACTGTCGAGTTACCCGCGATTCCATCAATCTTCAGAAAGTAGCGATTTGCCCTGGAGAAGCCAGCATTGGCCAGCGAACCTGGCACAGGTAAGTCGCTGAAAAGAATGGACCTAGAAGCTCCAACATCAAATGCATAAGTCACAGGCGTCCCAAGTCTTCCATCGGCGCCTTGGGGGGTTGTGGAGATACCAAATTTTTGAACAATAAAGCCTAGCTGCATGGATTGCGGCTGACCGTTGACGTTTTCAGTGTCGAGCCCTGTCAGGACGGCACCAGCAAAACGCAGCTCATAGGTTGTAGCTAAGGTCCTTGAAAGCCCATGAATCTGAAGACTATTAATGACTTGGCCTTCCCCGATCTGCTTATAAAGAAGGCTTAGGGATGGGGTTGTTGGTAAACTGACCCGAAGCGGTAAAAAGTCGGTTCTGGATTCTGATGACGCCTTTGCAGCATCAAAATCAAATGACTCAATCTCAAACCAGCCTTCATAGCCTGGAGTAAGCGAGTTGCCAGCAATTCCATCGATCCTCAGAAAGTATGTATTGCTAAATATGCTAATCGCTGCTTCTACCAGCACAGAGGTGCCCGCGAGCGTGATCAGGTTCTGGTCGATCTCACTGTAGGCAGCGGGATCTGGCGTTTCACCCCGCAGCAGAGCGGAGAAGATGGCGCCTTCATCACCGGCGGTGTCGCCGGTGCCATTGAGCCTGTAGTCAATGGCGTGGCCGATCTCCTCGAGCAACCACGCCTCGATCTGCTCAGCGGTGACGCTTTCCAGCCAGGTGGCATTGAGGTAGATGCGTTCACCACCATCAGGTGCAGCGCTGGTGTATGCGGCCATGAGGCCGTCCATGGCTGTGGCATCGAGGATCTTGAAGCTGATCTCCAGGCCGGTACCGCTGATGGAGGCCTGCAGAGCGTCGCTCTCAGCGCTGGGCTGCACCCCGAAAACCTGCAACAGCAGGGCGTTGTAGGCCTCTGAATTGCTGGCCCAGCTATCCAGCCGCGCCTGCACCCGTTGCAGCGCCTCCTCCAGGCTGGAGCCGCTGATGAGCTCGGAGCCGGTGAGGAGGAGTTGGGCCATGGGTTGGAACGGGTGGTGGCGGTTGGCGTGAACGAAGGCGGTTGCTGGGTGCTGGCCGGATCAGGGATCGGGGATCAGGGATCGGGGGGCGAGCTGGCCTGGGGTGGTGGTGATTCGAGTGGTGGCGGTTCGAGTGGCGGCGGTTGGAGTGATGGCCCCTCGGTCAAACGGGAGCGGCCGATGCTGCTGAGGTGCGCGCCGAGATGGCGTTTGAGCAGGCGCAACATCGCGGTGTTGCGGCGATCGATGGCAGCTCGGGCGGTGGGGATGGCGGCGGCGTGCTGGCGGCGGAAGCCTTCTGCCAATAGCGCCAGGGCGCGGGCTCGGCCGCGGTGGGCGGGAGCCACGTAAAGGCTGGAGTAGCGCACGCTGCTGGCACCGGTGCGATGGGCCAACAGCCAGCCCACTGGAGTGTTGTGGTGCAGGAGGGCCAGGCAGATTGAGGGCTCCAGGCCGCGTGGATCGGCGGGGGGCTGGAGTTCAGGGGGAGCGTCGAGTGCGGCGGCCTGGGCGCGCTGCTCGCCGGTGAGCTCCTGCCAGGGCAGGAGGGAGTAGGGGGCGGTGATGGGAAAGCGATCGGCCCAGTCGATGGCGGCGAGTTGGTGGCTGCTGCCCTCCAGCAGCACGAAATCGGTGCGGGGCGGGCTCCAGCCCAGGCGAGAGAGGATCGGCTCAAAGCAGGTGCTGATCTCCGGGCTGGCGATGTAGCGCAAGGTGAGCGGCGCAATGTTTTCTTTGGCCAGAAACACCATCAGCCGCTGCAGCAGCCCGGTGCCGATGCCGCGGCGGCGCCAGAGCGAATCCACCTTGAGCGAGAGCAGCTGGGCGCCGCCATCGGCGCGGCGCTCGGCGATCGCAAAGCCCACCATCACGCCGGCGGCCATGGCCGAGAGCCCCAGCAGTTCGCCCTGGATGCGGGCAAGTGCGCTGCTGCCGGGAGCGAGCGAGGGGAAGGTGAGCGCGGCGTAGGGGGCGAGGTTGGCGGGGGTGAGGTGGAACACCCGCTGGTAGCGGATGGGGGTGCCTGAGGGTGGTGCTGCATTGATGGTGCAGTCGGCGCCTGGGCCCGCTGCATCGGGCCTGGCAGCGGTCGCGATCGGGTCCGTGGCAAAGAGGCCTGGAGCCGACTCGCTCCCTGCGCTTCCGGCCGTGGAGGGTTCCGGCAGCCCAAAGTACCTCACGTTGGGCCCCTGGTGGGGCTTGCCGCTTGGGGCCATCGGCCGCACATGCAGCAGCTCCGGCTGCTCGGGGATTTTCACCAGGCAGTCGATCTCCTCGCCCTGCAACCCCAGGGCCCGGGGTTGACGCACCCCCGGCAGCACCACCACATCAAACAGTTCATCGATCGGCTCAGGCAGATCGAGGCTGTGCAGGATCTCGCCACTGGCCAGATCGATCACGCGCAGACCGCAGCAACCACCGGGATTGCCCTCGGCATTGAGGCGCTCCTCCAGCGGCAGGCCGGTGAACTGGGGCGAGCGCAGCTTGGAGAGCCCCACCACGGCGCAACCGCCCGCAAAGGCCAGCCCGCGCACAAAGCCCGGCAGGGCGCAGAGGCTGTGGAACTGACCGTCCTCGATCCAGCCCAGTTCGCCGGTGCCGGAGTTGAGCAGCCAGAGCTTGCCCCCGTGCCAGCGGGGCGAATGGGGCATCGAGAGGCCGGTGGCCGCCAGCTCGCCGGAAGGGATGTGGATCAGCACCCCGCCGCCGCTGCGGTGGTTGCGCCAGGCGGAGGGTTCACCGCTGCCGCCGCAGGCGCTGGCCCAGGTGGGAAGGCCGTCTTGAAGGGCGAGGCCGTTGAGATGGCAGCGGTCGTCGCCGGCCAGTTTGGTGATGAAGGGGGGCTGCCAGGTGGGGGCAAAGCTGCACCCCTGCGCCAGCGTGGCCAAACAGCTGAAGGCCGTGTTCACAAAGATCGGCTGGCCATCGGCACCAAGCACCACCTCATGGGCGTTCACATCGCCGGTGGTGTAGCTGACCGCGGGCACATAGAGGCGATCGCCGCCCTCATGAAGCTGGCCGGGGCCGAGCAGGTTGTCGAGCCGCCAGATCTGGCAGCGGGTGGCCATCCAGAGGCTCTCGCCGGCCACGAAGAGGCCCATGGGCCGATCGAACAGGCGCTCGTGCAGCTTGAGCTGGGGCGCACGGGTGGGCTGGTCAGGATCCGAGTTGCCATCGGCCGGCTCGCCCGGGTCGCCTACCGGCTCTGCGGTACCCAGAAAGATCAGCCGGTTGGCGCGATACGTGGTGAAGGCGAGCGACATCCCCAGCGCATGCAGCCAGGCGCCTAATCCCGGCGATGCCGGGATCGGCAGGGAGAGGGTTATGGCCAAGGTTTCCGCAAGGGGGCTGGATCAGGAGAGCTCGTGGAACCACCCAGGCGGCCGGTTTTGGAAACCTCATCTAACCGTAAACCGCTGCTACAGGTTCTGTCCACATCTTGTGTGGGTGCATCAATCAGGGAGGGAAAGGGGGTGTTGCCGGGCAAAGGGTGTGTGAAGGTCGAAACGCTTGGCTACCTAGCGACTGGGTTGCCCGCTCGGATGTGGACCTACTGGCAGTAGGCCTGGCAGACGACGTGATCGGCCTCACTCAGGGGCATCGGCTGGAGCGCCAGCGGGGGGGGGGGATCCCTGGTGGCGTGGCATCTGCCGCGCTCGCCATGCCATACCTGGTCTGGTCTGGTCTAGTTTGTTGTGATCCATGCATGCTGCACGGCATGACAGCTTCATCCGCCGCGGGCGGCGGCGGTGGTCGTCGCATGGTCAACATGCTCGAGGCCAAGACCCACCTCTCGCGCCTGGTGGAGGCGATCGAAACCGGTGCGGCCACCGAGGTGGTGATCGCCCGCAACGGCAGGCCGGTGGCACGGCTCACCGCCTTGCCGGGGCCGGAGCGGCCCCGGCGTCTGGGGGTTGCCCGCGGCCAGTTCACGGTTCCGGACTCAATCGATGCCGCCAATCCGTTAATCGCCGAGCTGTTTGAGCAGGCCTGATGCGGCTCCTGCTCGACACCCACACCTTCCTCTGGGCGATCAGCGATGAACCCCGGCTGGGCCCCCGCAGCCGCGACCTGATCACCACCGAGGCGAGCAGTGTGCTGATCAGCCATGTGTCGCTGTGGGAGATCGCCACCAAGCACGCCATGGCCCGCAGCGATATGCCGCTCTCGGCAGCCCAGGCGATTCCGTGGGCTCAGGAGTGCGGCTTTGAGCTCCTACCGCTTGATCTCTACCACCTGCTGACGCTCGAGCAGCTGCCCCTCCATCACCGCGATCCGTTCGACCGCTTGCTCGTGGCCCAGTCGATCAGCGAATCGTTGCTGTTGGTGAGCGCCGATGCGGCGTTTGAGGCCTATGGCGGCCCGCTGCAGGATGCGCGCCGCTGAGTGCGGAATCCGGCCCCAAGACCTCAGTGCCTCGGCCTCAATAGGGAAGCCCGGGCGGCCATTCAGCTGGTGGAGGCCCCTGGGCCGCCAACGCTCTGCCAACCGCGGCAGCTGGCCGCCTGGATGGATGGCAGGCGCTGAATCTCGCCTTGATCCGAGCAGCGATGCGATCGGCGATCTGATCAGCGACCAAGCTCAGCCACCAGCAGCCGCTCCAGCAGGCTCTCCAGGTGCCCCACCCAAGCGGTGGTGTTGAACAGGGGCAGTTCGCCGTGGCGCTCGATCAGCTGGCGGCGCAGGCGGCCCAGTTCCGCCGGCTGATGGCCCAGGGCGATGGCGCGCTCCTGGTAGACCTCGGGCGTTGGGCAGATCAGCTCCTCCAGGCCGGTGGCGGCGCAGAGGCTGGAGCCCATGCGCGAGGTGAAAGTGTTGCCGGGGCAGGTGAGCAGCGGCAGGCCAGCGGCCAGGGCTGTCACCGCCGTGGCTCCTGAGCCATAGGGGCTGGTGTCGAGCAGGAGATCGGCCAGGGCGCAGGCCTGGCCGAAAGCGGCGCTCTCCAGCTTGGGGCTGAACACCAAACGATGGGGTTCCAGGCCCGCCACCGCCAGCCGGGCTCTCAGGCGCTCCTCCACCCGGGGCTGGTCGTTGATGATCCACAGCACCGAGCCCGGCACCTGGTGCAGGATCTCCAGCCAGCCATCGAACACCGCCGGAGAGATCTTTTCGGGGCGGTTGAAGCAGGCGTACACCACCGCAGCAACCGGCAGGCCGAGGGCCTCGCGGCTGGGTGGGGGCGGAGCTGTTGCGGAGGAAGCCGGTGCTGGGGTGTTGCGCTCTGGAGCGAGCGGCTGCGCTGAAGCGGTGGGATCCGGCAGTTGGCCTGAACTCACGAACCCCCAGGGGAGGCGATGCACCGTTTCTCGATGGTGGATGTCGTGTTCGGGCGGGATCAGCCAGGCATCGGCGATCACCCCATCGATCCAGTCGGCGCCCAGGGAACCGGGATAGCCCAGGTAGTGGAGCTGCAAGGGCGCCGGCCGCAGCGCCAACACGCCGGGGCGGCCGTGGTGGGTATGGCCCATCAGATCGATCAGCACGTCGATGCGATCGGCGCGGATGCGCTGGGCGATCGCCTCACTGCTCTCCGCGGCCACCATCGCGTAATGGTCCACGCCGCGGCGGATCACCTCGGTGACCTCGTCGCAGACATCGGCCAGGGAATAGGCGAACACCTCAAAGCGCTGGCGGTCGTGGCAGGCGAACAGTCCATGAATCAGGCCGCCCATGGCGTGCTTGCGGAAATCGGCGGAGAGGTAGCCGATCCGCCAGCGCTCGCCGGGCTGGCGCGCTGGGGCCGGCAGCAATCGCAGAGCCTCCAGGCTGCGGCTGGTGGGTTCGGCCCAGCGTTCGCCGAGGCGCCGGTGCAGGGCGGGTGGCAGGGCAAACAGGCTCGGGGTGAGGGGCGGCAGGAGCGAACCCTCCCTGGCCTCGGCATAGGTCTCCAGCTGCTGGCGCAACTGCGTGGCGCGGTTGTCGTAGTCGTCCCAGTCGCAGAGACTGAGCCGGTGCCATTCGAGGTGCACGAGCACTTCGGTGGCATCGGGATCGAGGGCCAGGGCAGCCTCCAGTTCGGCAATGCCGGCCTCGGTGTGGCCCAAGGCCGCCAGGGCCTGGCCGAGCTGGTAGTGGCCTTCGCGGAGCTGCGGTTCCTGGCGCAGCAGCCTGCGGAAGCAGGGCACGGCCGCCTCCACCCGGCCCAGATCCATCAGGGTGGTGCCCAGCTCCAGCAGCATGTCGGGTCGCTGCGGCGTGGCCCGCAGGATCATCCGCAGGGCCTCCAGGGCCTGGTGGGAGCGCCCCCGGCTGCGCAGCAGCAGGGCCAGAGCGAGCTGGTTGTCGCCCGCGACCTTCAGGGTGGGCTCGAGCCGCAGGGCCTCGCCGTGGTCCCGCTGGGCGGCGTCGAGATCACCGCGCAGCTGCAGCAGCGCGCCGCGGTTGGTGTGGGCTCTGGCGCGGAGGGGGGCCGGCGCATCTTGGAATCTGCCGTCGGTTGGTTCGCCATGCGTGGCTGGATGGGTGACGGCCGACCTGGCATCTCCTGCGACTCGCTCAGACGGGGACGCTCGGACGGTGGAGACCAGCCGGGCATTCGCGGAGGTGGGCTGGTCATCAGCAATCGAAGGGCCACCGAGAAGGTCATCGAGCAGGGTGAGGGCCTCGTCATCACGGCCCTGGCCATGCAGCACCTTGGCCAGTTGCAGCCGGGCAGCGCCGTGGCCCGGTGCCTGCTCCAGCAGCTGGCGGTAGCGCTGCTCCGCCTCTGGCCAGGCGCCGGCTTTCTCCAGCGCCCGGGCCGACCGAAACAGCCCCTCCAGCTCGGGCGATGGGCTGACCCTGCCTTCTCCCCATTTGCTCAGATAGGCAAGCTGCCGTTCATTCCAGGCCGCGCCCCAGGGCTCACCGCCACTGGCGTGCAGCAGCGGCAGGGGCCAGGTTCCGAGGCTCAGGCCCGCGCGTCGGGCAGAACGACAGACATCGAGGTCGTAGTAGTGAAAGTCAAAGCGCGGATCGAAGCGCACCCCTGAACGCCGCAGGGTGTCAGCGCGTGCGGCCAGGAACACCCCATCGAGCAGCTCCACCGGCATCGGCGTTGGGCCGTACACCGCCAGCTCAGCCGCCCCGGGCGTGCCATGGCGGAGGGCACCGCTGAGGAACGGGTGGTCCCAGCCGCCCCTGCGGGGATCCAGCCACCAGCCCGTCTGGCCGCTCTGATGCCGCTGGTTGCCCGCCACCCCCACCAAATCGAATCGCGCCAGGGCAGCCGCCAGCTGGGGCCCGAGGGGGTCGGGTCCAAGGTCCACATCGTCGTGGCAGAAGGCCAGCACCGCGCCGGGCGGGGCGGCCTCGATCGCGGCGTTGTAAGTGATGGCGAGTGGATCGCGGTTGGCGAAGTGGATCCGCGCCACCAGCTGCCGGTGCTGCGGTTGCCGCAGCGAGCGGCCCAGCAGGGTGTCGCTCCAGAAGGCCGCTTCCTGCAGCCGTGTGGCGGACACCAGCTGGAACACCTGAGTGCTCATGGGGGATCGGATCCATCGGGGCCCAGGGGCCAGTGACCGGGAGCCTGCTGGAGCAGCGGCTCGAGCGTGCCCTCGGCGGGTGGGGAAGCCTCCGACAGCTCAAAGCGCACGTGACGATGCCTCCGCAGCCAGGCGATCAGGGCCGGGGTGAAAGCCCAGCCCAGTCAAGAGGGAATGCCTCTGTGATGGCCGGTGCAAGAAGCGGGGACCGGGTCCACGACTGGAAAGCACTCGGATAAGACCAGCTTTGACGGGAGGGTATGGAGGGGGGTGCGGGTAAAGAAAGGTCAATCCTCAGGCGCCCTGGCTGACCTTATCCATAGTAGGTTGTGGATGTGTAGAGGTACCAAAATGACGCTAGTCGTCAAGGACGTGATATTCCGGCTGGGTATCCCTGACCACATCCCCCCTACCCTCAACGCTGGATTCCTGCAGGGGGCTGGGGTCGTGCCTGGGGAGTGGTCCTTGGCGCAGGAGCCAATCTGCACCGCTGAGGGCGCCCAGCTTGTCTACGAAAACGGCCTGATCCTGCTGGCCGAGGGGCAGGTCATGAGTGGCCAGGAGCGGTTGGACACCCCTTCGGCCGAGGATCCCCAGTTGGCCGAGCTGCTGGTGCGCTACTGCCACGCCCTGCCGCGGCTCACCTATCAGGGATTGCAGACCGTGCTGCGGGTGGTGGTCATTTACGACGGCGACACCGACGCAGCGCGGCGGACAGTGTGTGATCGGCTGCTCCAGCAGGGCGAGTGGCAGACCTATGGCAAGGCGCCGATGCAGCCCACGCTTCAGTTCGCTTATCAGCTGGACGATCAGACACTCAACCTCACGGTGGCCCAGGCCCTGGTGCGCCAGGAGGAGGAGGCGATTGGTTCCGCCCTGGTGTTCGCGGGCGCCTTCGAGCAGGTGGTGGGTGAAGGAGACCGCCTCGCTCAGATCGAGGCCATGCTCAGGGGTTGGACAGGGCGCCGTGACCAACTGGTGGACCTGATCACCAACCGCTTCCAGATTTCCTAAGCCGTCGTTCTGATCGATGTTTCCCATCGCAGCTGTTCCATGGCAGGCCCCCAGCAATCGACCAACCGGCGTCTTGTAGGCATGGATGAGGCCTGGTAGCAGCAGAGCCGAACCAAGGGGGCAGAACCTGATTAGAGAGATCAATACCCTGACTTGACCTGAAGGATTAACAATCCGCCCCGACCGTTCCGACCCATTCCCCGAGACCTCACGTGATCGTATCCACGCCCTCCAAGCGCACTCTCATCGACCAGGCGATCAAGGATGCGTTGGAGTTCATCAAGAGGTTTCGAGAGGCCGCAGCCATCAATTTCACACTGCCCACTGAGCTCACAGCGCTCAAGGGCATGCAGTCGGCGCCATTGGCCAACCTTCAGAAATTCTACGACGAATCACAAAAATCCATAAACTCAGCCGACTCATTTATCGGCATAGCCCTTAAGGACGTCGACCTAGACAGGGCCGACCTGGTCGGCCAGGCGATTACATCCTATCTCAGAAACAACAGCCAGGCACTCTTCGGCAACAGCAACATCTTCGACGCTGATGACAAATTCTTTTTCGATGACGATTTACAGCTGTTCATTGAATACAACTATAAAGCGGCCGAGAAGCCATTCGCGTTCGAGCAAACAGGCCTAGGCCCCCTTACTGGAGCAGGCAGCGGCCTGAAGGTCACGGGCACAGGCAACGCCAATGTGAGCCTAAACCTGAACTTCGGCGTAGGCCACGAGGGGATTACACCCAAGCTGCTGGCAGGGAGAACAGAAGGGAGCATCGAGGACATCCCTGAATTCGCGCTCACCTCCACGGTGAATCTTGATGCCATTTCAGGCAAACTTGGCTTGTTTGATCTGAGCGCATCGCGCATCAAAGGCTCCGCCCAACCGGCTTTCACGGCTTCGGTGGCGATCGAGCTCAACTTGGGAGCTGCTGGCATCCTGGGAACCGACCTTCGGCCGAAGGCGGTGGCAACCATGGCCATGGCGGCCACCACCACCCTCAGCGGCGGCACGGCCAGCCCAGTGCCCACGTTCACCAACAACCTCACAGCCAGCCGCAGCTACGAACTCACCTTCGACCCTGACACCAACAAATTCCTGCAAACCAAGCCCGAGGCCACAAGCTTCGGGATCGCCAAGATTCAGATCTCAGCGCTCAGCAACCTCCTCTCGGCCCTCAACAAGCTGCGCACCCTTGGCGAAAGTCGCAGTGAGCGACTGAGCGGAGAGCAAAAGGAACTGGGTGCCATCCAGGGCGACGGACTGGCCTTGATCAGGAAACTCGAAGACAAGATCAACATCCTTCTGGCCAGCCTAGATGATGTTGTGCAGGGAGTTGACTTTACCGTTGTCAATGCATTGGGCAGTGCGGTGTCAGCCAAACTCCGCAGTCTTGGTGCCTTTGATTCCGACGACTCAATCACGATCAGCATCTCAGGCCAGCTTGACGTCAAATTTGATGGCGGCTTCACAAGCAACATCAACTTCGATACCGACCTGGGCCTCTCTTCGTTTGGTCTGAATCTTGCCGCAACAGCAAAGGCCTCTGCCAATCTAAAGCTCAACTTTGGGATCCTCAGCGAGGCCGGTGGTGGATACTCGCTAGTGGCGGCAGCAGGGAACGTCCAAGAGCTGGAACTTTCGGCAACGTTTGAAGTCAATACCCTTAATGGAAAACTGGGATTCCTTGATCTCAAGGCCACGGGCAATCCGGCTAGCACACCAGCCTTCCTGGCCAGTGCAAACCTGGGTCTGAATCTAGAGGAAAGCGGCGATCTCACCCCCAACTTCACTGCTTCCCTCAACCTGAATGCAAGGGCCACGCTGAGCAGCACGCTCTCGGATCAGCTGCCCAAGTTCACCACCGACATCAGCGCCGGGCTCAGCTACGACGCCAGCAGCGGCACATTCATCCGCAATGACTTCAAGCTTGCCAACACCAAGCTGAATGTGGCTGGCCTGGTGCGCACCGCCAAGCCGATGCTGGATCAGGTGAAGGGTGTGGTGGATCAGTTCAAACCGATCATTGATTTCCTGAACAAACCAATCCCCGGCCTGGACAAGGCGGGGGTCAAAATCAGCATTCTGCAACTCGCAAAAAGTCCACTCTTTCAAGCCGTTTCTGGTCTTCCACCGATCAACACGGCGTTCCTGGATGCCATCCCCCAGATCACCGCAATCTCAAACAGCCTCGATCGCCTCCTCTCCAGCGGCGACATCCCGATCGGCGCGCTCAATCTCTCATCCGGCAACCTGGCTGGCCTGAATACCCGCTCGGCTTCGTTTGATACCTTGCTGGCGAATGCCTATGCCGGAAGCAATCTGGTTGGGCTCCAGACCGAGATTCAGAATCAGATCAAGCAGAGCCTCGCTTCCCTGCCCAAAGGCACCTCCAGTAGCTTCCAGGCCAGTGCTGGCCTCACAGGCAACCCCTACTTCGAGTTCAGCCTTTTCAACAACCCCGGCTCAGCGATGGGCCTGCTGTTGGGAGATCCCACCGTGGATCTGTTCCGCTTCGGGTTGCCCGGCCTCGATGTGAATGTCTCGGGCGAGATTCGAACGCTGCTCTGGCCGGTGCCGCCGATCACCGGTGCCTTTGGCGGCTCGATCGGCGCCAGCATTGCCCCGCTGCATTTTGGCTACGACGCCACGGGCCTGCTCAAGCTCACCCAGGGCGGGAGCCTCCGCAATCTCTCCGAAGGCTTCTACCTCGACACCAAGCGCGGCCTGAAGCCGGGGCTGTCGCTGAATGCCGAGCTCTATCTCAAGGGTCAGGTGGGCATTCCCAAGGTGCTCTCGGCAGGTGCGGAGGCCTGGGTGCGTGGCGTCCTGAATCTGAACGTCAACGATCCGAACGCCGACGGCCGCATTCGCGCCCTGGAAATCGAGTCCAACTTCAAGGCCGGTGGCATCGGCAATGTCTTCGACATCAACGGCAGCGTCACCCTGGGGTTCAGTGTTTTTGCCGAGTACATCTCGATCAAATTCAATCCACTGCCCAAAATCAAAACCGATCGCAAAAACCTGCTCACGCTTGGCCCGGTCAAACTGCTCGATTTCTCAAGGCCGGGCGGCCGTACTCCCCTGCCCTTGAACCTCGGCCGCCAGGATGGCAGCCAACTGCGCCTCAATGTGGGCGCCTTCGCGGTCGACCGCAGTCGCAACAACGAGGACGTGGCCGAAACGTTCTCCCTGAGCGGCGTTGTGACCGTGTCGGCCAACGGCATCGGCAGCCAGTCGTTTGCTGGGGTTAACAACATCAGCGCTGATTTCGGCGAAGGCGCCGACCGTTTCGACGCGACGGGCTTCGCGATTGCCGTGTCGATTAAAGGTGGCGCCGACAACGACATGCTCAAGGGGGGCATCGGCAACGACACCCTCTTAGGCGGACTCGGCGATGACGATCTCCAAGGCCAGCAGGGCAACGACTCCCTCAGCGGCGAGGCCGGTGCCGACAGCCTCCTTGGCGGTGAGGGCGACGACTCCCTCAGCGGCGGCAGCGGCAACGATCAACTCGACGGCGGCGTGGGCGCTGACGCTTTGTTTGGTGATGGCGGCAATGACAGCCTGAAAGGGGGCAGTGGCAACGACAGCCTGTTCGGTGGGACCGGCAACGACAACCTGTTCGGCGACGCCGACCACGACATCCTGCGGGGAGAGGCAGGGAACGACAACCTGTTCGGCGATAGCGGCAACGACAGCCTCCTTGGGGAATCAGGGGACGACAACCTGTTCGGCGAGGCCGGCAACGACAGCCTCCTGGGAGAATCTGGGAACGACAACCTGCTTGGCGATGCCGGCAGCGACATCCTCGACGGTGGCGACGGCAATGACACCCTGATCGGTGGTGCCGAAACCGACACCCTGCGCGGTGGCCTCGGCAACGACAGCCTCGAAGGGGAGACCGGCGCCGACAGCCTGTTCGGCGATGACGGCAGCGACACGCTCAGGGGGGGCAATGAAGACGACACCCTCACCGGTGGAGTCGACAACGACAGCTTGTTCGGCGATAGCGGCAACGACCGCCTCGATGGTGGCGTCGGCAATGACTGGGTGGAGGGTGGTGTAGGCAGCGACACGATCAGCGACGCCGGCGGCCTCGACACCCTGCGCGGCGGCGAAGGCAACGACACCATCACCGGCGGTGCGGACCGGGACCTGATCGAAGGCAACGAGGGGGACGACGCCCTGACGGCCGGCAACGATGGTGGCGATCTTTACGGCAACGACGGCAACGACAGGATCAGCGGCTCAACCGGGCGG
>Ga0209598_10002925_pt1 | contig 13108 bp, 11 predicted proteins | sample M_140807_EF_Meta_FD_187317 | JGI IMG/M metagenome (GOLD analysis project Ga0209598, IMG submission 187317) | Freshwater microbial communities from Lake Montjoie, Canada to study carbon cycling - M_140807_EF_MetaG (SPAdes) (version 2) | ecosystem: Environmental > Aquatic > Freshwater > Lake... | reverse complement strand
TTGGATCCAAAGAATGACCTGACCTTTAAGAAGGTTTTTGGTCAGCATCCGCACCTCCTCAAGAGCTTTCTCAACGCGCTGCTACCCCTGGAGCCTGACGCCCAGATCGAGGAACTGGAGTATCTTCCCAGCGAGTTGGTCCCCGAAGTCCCGGAGACACGAAACAGCATCGTGGATGTTCGCTGCGTGGACCAAAAAAAACGCCAATTCATCGTCGAGATGCAGATGCTCTGGACCGATAGCTTCATGAACCGGGTTCTCTTTAACGCCTCGAAAGCTTATGTGAAGCAGCTGAAAATCGGTCAGGAATACCACCTCCTTCAACCTGTCTATTCGCTCAACCTCGTCGACGATACCTTCATCAAAGACAGTCCCGAGTGGTATCACCACTACCGGATTGTCCACGCCTTTGATACAGGCCGCCAGATCGAGGGGTTGGAATTCATCTTCGTCGAGTTGCCAAAGTTTCGCCCGCAAACGATACCCGAAAAGCGTCTACAAGTCCTCTGGCTGCGGTATCTCACGGAAGTCGGTGAGAAGTCTGGGGAGGTTTCCAGCGACCTGCTCGCTCAGCAGGAAGTGCGCGAGGCGGTGGAATATGTGAAGGAATCGGGATTCAGTGAAGGCGAACTGGCAGCCTACGAGAAATACTGGGACGGCGTGAGCGTCGAGCGCACGCTCCTCGCAGACGCCCTCGCCGAGGGCGAAGCAAAGGGACGTGCCGAGGGTGAAGCAAAAGGACGTGCCGAGGGCGAGCTACTCGGACAACAAAAAGTAGCCCTGAAAATGTTGCGCAAGGGACTCGGAGTTGAAGAGGTCTCGGCTATTACTGAGATCGATGCGGAAGAAATTCTCCGGCTTTCGAGACTTCTCCAAGAGTTTGGCCCGGCTGCCGAAGAGCATTGTGCCCGCTGAGAATCGGAAAAATTCAAATGCGTCGAGAGCCTCTGCAGCAGAGCGGTGTTTCACGACAAAAGAAGGGGGCATGGCCGTCTCGGCCGTGTTAAGATTGAGCCACTTGCTCGCACCATACCAATCCGAACCATGGTATCCACCGCCTTACACAGGCGGGACGCCTGTGCCCCTCTCCAAAAGTCCAAAAAGTATCGGCTTTTGGTATAAGTTGTGCGGCTTCATTTCTTTTGCAGCCAGCCTTCAATCCTCTTCAGATCCGAGTTCAATCTCCTCGCTCGAGTCCCGCCAGTGTTCTTTGGGGAGGGTGAGCTCAAAGAGTGGATGAAATTGAGCGCCTTCTTTTCGGAACGGGGCGCCTGGTAGCGGGAGGATCGCTTGGAGTTCGGCTTGAAGGCGCTTGAACGCCTTCTTGTCAGCATCGGAGTGTGTTCTGGATGGTTGCCATGCCCCGTGAACGGCCATTGTTGCGAGGATCTCGATATGGCGGCATGTGCCGGTTTTATTGGCTTTCGTGAATGTATGGGACTGGCGCTGCTTGCCGTATGCAGCGGTCATCCTGCCAGTCGGATCGAGAGTGACTTTGAGTTTCTGCCAGCGCCAGTCGGCTTGGACATCTTGGCCTTCTGAGAGGCTTATGGCCGCTGAGCATCGCTCATTTTTTCTGTGGCCGGTTGTCGATATTCGATACGGGCTGTGCCACCAGTAATCTTGACGCGGATATCTCCAGTGAGAAACGCAAACTGCTTGATGATTTTTTCTCCCAACTCTGCATGAGAGCAAGCACCCGAGAGGTCTTCCGAGGAAAGAAAAGTGAGATCAGACAACCTGATGACTATCGCTTGCATGCAGCAGAATTTAGCAACCTGAGAAATCAAGACGAGGGGGAAATTCCTGCAAATCGGGCCAAGGCGCGCAGACCTACAACTAATCGATGTTCGGTATTTCCATGCGCTCCATTTGTTTGCGGACTTTTTTGATCGCGGGCGCGAGTTTCATGTGGATGGCCTGGCGGCTCACCCCGTATTCGCGGGCGACTTCGGCCATCGGGCACGAGCGCTCGAGGATTTCGGAAAGAAGGTCGGCAGTTTTGTGTCCGATCTCCTCGCGGCATTCCTCGACCGCGAGGCGGGCCATCTGCATTTTCAAATCGGTCGGGAGGTCGGAGAGCGACATGTCGCGGGGATGCTGGACGAGGATGTCCGGCAGCGCGGTCAGGAAGACCAGGTTTTCCTTGAGGGATTCGAGCGTGCGCTTCTTTGCGATCGAAACGACCGCGTTGATCGTGCGCTCTATTTGCTGGCTGATGGCCGTTGAGCGCCTCGCTGCAAGGGCGCGGCGGAGCTTCAGGTTACCGCCCAGGTATTGGTAAAAGAGGCGGTTCGCGAGGGACTCGACTTCGTCGATTCCCTGCCGCAAAAGTCCTCGGCTCTTGCAAACACGCTGACGAATTTCGCCAATGGCAGCCTTGGCGAAAACTTCGGGATTGTTGGTGTCTAAGTATAACTTCGCAAGGTTGTTGTTCGTCTTAGTGGATATGGATTTGATTTTCATATTTCAGGGGATCCATCCGCGCTGGTGCCGTGGCCCCGACAGGGGCCCGGCTACAGGCATTGCAACCAAACCAGTCCGTCTGAAAAAAAGTTCCTTAACAATTCGCCTCGAGCATGGCTTTCTGGGGTTTCAACAGAACAAAGACCGTCTGTTCCTGCCGATGGCCGCGATACAAAAGCTAGCATCGTCAACTTGAGAGGCCGGCATCAGGCATTCTCACATTGCGCGCGAGGTTGGGCCTCCTAGCCGTTGTTCCGGGGGCACCTCTACAGGGGTGACTGATTGTTTTCTAAATATATTGTAGAAAGCAAGAAACGCGCTATCAATAAAAATATCATTGCGGATTCAATAAAAAAATACATTGTGCATTCAATAAGAAATGAAGACGCACGCCAGACTAGCCAAAGCCTTGGAGAGCGCTCTCAAGGTGGCGAGAGAGCAGGTCGTGCGTGGCCGGGATCTGCCTCCCGGGGCCCGAACATTTCTGATCCAACAGGGGTGTCTGCTGGAGATCATGAAGGGATGGTATTTTCTGGTTCCTCCCCATGCACCCCGTGGCGAAACGGCCCTGTGGCATGGAAACTTTTGGGCTTTCCTGGGTCTCTATCTTGAGGACCGGGTGGGGAATGATTATTGCCTGAGCCCGGAAATCTCTCTGGATCTCCATAGCGGGGAAACAGCTACGCCGGTCCAGGCAACAGCACTTCTGGCGCGTGGTGGGAACAATACAGTCACGCTGCGGTTTGCGGAAACCAACATCTCCTGCTCCTTGCTGACCTACACCGGGAAGCTTCCTTCGCAGCGCTCCAACTTCCGGGGACTGAATCTGATGCCTGTCGGTTATGCCTTGGCCAGGGTCTCTCCCGCCTATTTCCGGACGAACCGGCCTCAGGCCGAGGTTCTGCTGCGCACCACTCCGGGGGCGGAACTCGCCTCTGGAATCATCGAGGCGGACAACGAGGCGGGATCCATGAGAATCCTTGGTGGACTGGAGACCCTCGGTTTCAAGGAAAAGGCCGACCAAGTCAGGGGACTCATTGCCCTCACGGGCTGGAACAAGGCGACCAATCCGTTCCCTGATGCCGAGCCGCTCCTCCCGGGCAGGCTCATTCCCAAGAGCCCCTTTGCGGATCGCATCCGGCTTCTTTGGGAACAAATGCGTCCCATGGTTCTGGAACACTTTCCTGCATCACTCGGGAAAGCCGATGCCAAGAGCTATCTGGACAAAGCTCATCATCTTTACCAATACGACGCCTACCACTCGCTCTCCATCGAGGGGTTTCAGGTCACTCCGGAGCTGGTGGCCCGCATTGCAGCCGGTAACGCTCCCGATGATCCGTCGAGCCGGGAGGAAAACAACCGGCTTGCTGCCAAAGGATACAGCATGGCCCATGAGGCTGTGCTCCGAAGCATCGGCAAGATTTTCAACGGAGAGCCCCCTGGAAAGACAGTCGAGTCGGAGCTCCCATACTGGTATTCGGAGCTCCACAAGCCCTTCGTCCAGGTGGGACGACTCTCGGCGAGCGATGTGGCGGGGTATCGCGAAAAACCCGTCTATATCAGGGGATCAAGCCATGTGCCACCCTCGCCGGGGCTAGGTGTGATTGATGGCATGGAGGCTTTTCATGAGGCGCTCGCCTCGGAGCCGGAAGCCTCCGTGCGGGCGATCCTCGGACATTTCCTCTTTGTCTACATCCATCCTTTTTCCGATGGGAATGGACGCGTCGGAAGATTTCTCATGAATGCTATGCTGGCCTCCGGTGGATATCCCTGGACGATTCTGCGGGTCACACGGAGGCAAGCCTACATGAATGCCCTCGAAGAAGCTTCGGTCGCTCGCAACATCATTCCCTTCACGAAATTCGTGAGCGCGGAAATGGCGGTCGATTGGTCCCCGGAGTTGGCTGAAGCGGAGCGGCTGAATCGAAAGCCGTCTTGAAAAGTTGCTCCCGAACGGGAGCTCTCTTCCCTTGAATCCGGAGCCATTAGGCGACGCCGAACAGGGGGTTCAAGGGGGGGGCTTCACCTCCCCTTTGCAAGCGGGGATATTCACGGAAAACCGGCCACTACACGAGCGTAGCAAGTTTGTAGTGTAGCAGGTTTGTAGTAAATATCCCCGTCTTGCCAGTAGGGACGAAATTTATTTCGCCTAAAAAGGGCTGCTTTGTAGCAGGCCGCTCAGCATCAGACGAAGCGAGGTCAAACGATTTCCGGGCCGTCCTGTGACGGCTCGGAAGCTTTGCTGAACGCGAGGTATCGCTCGGCGTCGATGCTGGCAAGAAGTTCGTCGATGTTGTATCGGCGAGGCTTGGTTCTGCAATTGAAGACGACGGAAATCGACCTGTCAGTGACCTTCGAGACAACATGGCCCAGGTTGTCTATGGTTTCCGCGATGTTGTCTCTGGTGACCAAGCCTTTTACCTTGGCAGCAATTTCTGCGGCCAATGAGCTTTTCTTCCCGATCACCTTGTCAGCTTTTTCTTTTCGAATTTTGGATGCTGATTTGAGCTTGGTCTTGCGTTCTACAGCCCGGTTGAGTTGTCGGATGATGAGGTCGTCGAGTTTGTCGAACTCAGCGTAAATATGGCTTCCTTCAGAACCTCCAAAGTCTGCCCACAAGGTAACCCGAGGCGGGTAATCCTGGGTTTTAGCCGCGAGCAGGACATGCAAATCCGCACGGCCCGTTGATTCGTCCACATGCCAAGCTGTGCGGCAAGCGGTCCGTCGCCCGATGAGATTGATGAGCATGGTTTCCACGAATTCACGCTCCAGCGGTGTCAGATTGGCCCCGTGGGGGCTCGAATAAATCACTTCTTCGAAAAGCCTGTGCGATCGCTTTCCGCGCTTTCCTTGGCGGGCAAGCTGGTAATCCTCCTCGATTTGGTGCACAGCAGCGCTGAAGGATTCCGGCGAGTTGTTCGAGCAATTGAAGTTGCGAGCAGGGTGGATGACTTTCCCTTGGTGGCTTGAATTTGTCGGGTCTGAGATATAGGCGATGCGTTCAGCAAGTTCAACCGGTGATGCGGCCTTGGCGGTGGATCGAGCAACTAAAGTATTCATGGCAATATAGAAGAAAGAATTCGAAGCTCAAGTTCATAAATTTTAGAATGTTCCGGATTTTTTTCATTTTCCAATCTGGCTTTCATCCACATTTTTAATGTCTCTAACCTTGTTTCATCACGAACATCCAGCTGGTTCGTTGTTCGAGCCAGGTTGGCGAGTTTTCGTCGAAGCACACCTATTTCAGCCGTCTCCTGGTCGACTTTGCTTATTGCGGTCGAAAGCTTCTCGGCCTGCTTGGCATCTTTAGGCCGCAGTTTCATGAGAGATGTTCGATTTGCTTTGTTTACCCGCTCCAGATCGGCAATCGCAGCCTGTATCGACATATATTCCTGGGGATCAATCAGGCGGAATTGCACGGGTTGCTCCGCAATGACATTTGCAGCAGTTGCAACAAGCACGTCCGAAATGATTTGCCCATCAGAGACATCCCCTCCCCGCTTGAGCACCTTAAGCGCTTGTAAACCTTCTGAAGTCAATCGGATGCTTCGCGGCTTATCTAATTTAGGTTTTTCAGGCTTCATTTGACCTCCTCCCCACGAATGAAGGCGTTTAATGGGCCGGGTTGCACATAATCGGAATTTCCGAAACGCCTCATCGGAATTTTATGGGCACGAATGAATTTTTTAGAAAGACCAGAAGTCTTTGAAGCTAAAGATAAAAGAATCCACGGGGCAGATTCTGGAATGGGGCGAACTTCGGGAGAACGGGCTCTTGAGATTTTTTTCATGATAAACTTATCATTGTTTTCCTCAAGAAGTCAAGTTAATTTTGTGTTGATTTAATTTTGAGTTGACGCTAATGTTTTTTATACTAAATTTACAGCTGCTGGGATCAATTTGAATCGATCGGGCATGATTAACATCAATAACATACAACAATAACAGAGGAGCTTAAAGGCCTACGGATCAGAAGGTTTGAGGTTCGACTCCTCATGGCTGCACCACTCTCAAACACAGATTTTTACGAGAGGTTTTACTACCGAATTACAACATTACTCTGTCGGCTTGTGACACGAAAGGGACTATTTCTGAAGATAGCAGGCGTTCATTTTATGATGCGGACTCTGATTCAGTTTTTTTCTATTGAACAAGGAATTTTTGCCCGTTGCGCTGCCACAAAGCGATATGTGGCTTCCGATGCGCTGCGGATGGTTGTGTTTCTTCGATAGGCGAGCCATAGAAGATGGACGGCCCAGTTGTGCGGCGCGGTGATCTCCAGCACGGCTTCCGCGCCCGAGCATCGCGAGCCATCAGGGCGGATCATTTGCACGGCGCGCTCAAACTCACTTGCGGGAATCTCAGGAAACAAGGCTCCAATCTCAGCCGAGGAACGATATTCCACCGAGTCGCCCGTGATTCTGCGCCAACGCGCGATCCATTTTTCACAGAAGCCACAACTGCCGTCGTAGATGACGAGCGCTTTGCCCAGTTGAGTCGGGGGCTGATATTCGTGCTTCATGTTTTTGCTACTTTCCATGACACCATACGCTTCATGTTGCATCCCTATGTGAAAATTATTTTTTTACTTCTGATTCTTTGTGCCAACTCGCTCCAAGCGGATCAGGTGATCCGTGAAGCGCAGACGAAGCTCGCCGCCCTCGGATACTACAAAGCCAGCGTGGATGGGTCTCCGGGAAGCATGACCAGCGCAGCGATTCGAAGATATCAACTTGCCAAGAAGCTCAAGGTCACGGGCTCGCTGAACCAGCAGACGCTGGATGCACTGGGAATCAACGCTCCGCCGCCTGCTCCGGATTACTCAAAAATCAACGCACTGTTCGATGGCGGCCCTCTCTCGGGAAAGGACTCCGCCGCCCAGGTTGAAGCGATTCGCCAGGCGCAGAGGGTGCTCGCGGAGTCTGCCTTCTACGCCGGACCTCACAACGGCCTGCCCAGCTCAACGCTCACGGCCTCGATTAACGAATGGCAACTCGCCCAAAGCCTTCCCCAAACCGGCAAACTCGACGCCCGCACACTCGCTGGTCTCGGCATCATTAGGAATTGATTCCATGAAAAAACACGACCGTATCTCGGCCTTTGTCGAAACACTCGAGGCCTCGGAAACCACGGGTTTCCATCCTTGCTATGCCGGGTATTTCGAATGTTTCAACCAAGGAGATTACTACGAAGCGCATGATGTATTGGAGCACCTCTGGCTGGAATGCCGGGACGAAAACCATCTCTACTTCAAAGGCCTCATCCAGATCGCCGGCGCCTTTGTGCATTTGAAAAAACAACACGCCCGACCAGACCATCCGACCGATGGGCGAAGACTCCATCCGGCCGCGAGGCTCTTCGCGCTGGGAATCAAAAATGTTTCGCCATTCGGCCCGATGCACATGGGCCTTCACATCGAGGCCGTTTGCGAACTCTGCTCGGATTGGAGAGAAAAAATCTTGGCTTCGGAATTCCGCATCAACCCTTGGCATCCGGGCGCAGGCCCCCAGTTGGAGATTCAAAAAGAGGAGGCATGAGCTTGACGGCGGCGCGCTTTGGCGTTTCATAAAGAAAAAATTCCATGAAGAAATCGACTCTCCACTTTTTACTGACCGCCGTCGCGGCGACTGCAATCCTCAGCCTCACCGGATGCGAAACAATAAAAATTGCTTCCCACCCGCACTCCTTCAAGTTCGACCCGCCTGACAAGACCCCGAAGAACCCATCCGCCGTGAAGGTAAAAATCAGCACCGGCGCGCAGCGTTTGTATGTGGTGGAAGGAAACGAGGTCCTCGTTGCCACGCCGGTCACAGTCGGCACAGCCTCATCCCCCACCCCGCAAGGTGACTTTACCATTTATTCCAAACAGGCCCACAAACGCCGGGTCAGCCAACCCGACGCAGGATACCCGATGTGCTACTGGATGGAGTTCAAACCTGCCTATGGCATCCACTGGGGTTTTGTGAAGCCTTCGCCAGCGACCCATGGTTGCGTGCGCATGCCGCTGATCGCCGCAAAGGAAATCTTCGCCATTGTTCCTACCGGCACGCCTGTCAACATCGCCAAGAGCCAGCCTTGGGATGCCACGATCGGCAAATCCCTACCTGTTCTCGACGACGGACCTCTGCCCAACCCCCCGAAATCCTACCTTCACAGCCCGCAGGTCTTCATCGACGCGGCCAAGGGCAAGATGTGGAATTTCTAACGGGCGAGTTCCTGTAGTAGCACCTTGTTCAGCCGAATGCCGGTGAGAAAATTTTCCACCGGGAAATTCTCATTCGGCGAGTGGGCGCGGCAGTCAGGCGAGGCCAGAGCCAGTAGCAGAGCCGGATGGCCCAAGATTTTTTGAAAATCCGCGAGAATGGGAATCGACCCACCTTCACGACTGAGGGCCGGTTTTTTGCCGAAGACGGATTCCAAAGCGCGACATGCGGCCGTGCCCTGTTCGCCTTTGGGATCCAGAAAAAACGGTTCGCCGCCATGACCATCGATAATCTCAAGCCTCACGCCAGGCGGCTTGTGTTTTTCAAAATGACGCCGCGCCTGTTTCAGCACAATCTCGGGATTTTGATTCGCCACGAGGCGGAATGTGACCTTGAAGAACGCCTCGGCGGGAAGCACGGTTTTGCTCCCCTCGCCTTGATAGCCACTCCCGATACCGTTGATTTCCGCCGTGGGGCGAGCCCCAATGCGTTCGACCGAGGAATAGCCTGCCTCGCCCCAGAGCTCACTGACGCCCGCCTGCTCGGCGATGGCGTGGTCACTCACAGGTGACTCGGCTGCGGCCTCGCGCTCCCAGTCCTGCATCGGCTGCACATCATCATAAAACCCCTCGATCGCTACGCGGCCCTGCGAATCATGCAGGCTGGCAATGAGCCGTGCCGCCGCAGTCGCAGGATTCGCCACTGCACCGCCGTAGATGCCGGAGTGCAGGTCATGCGATGGACCGAACACCCTGACCTCCATCGCCGCAATTCCCCGCAAGGCGTAGCTCAGCGTGGGATACCCATCGGCGGCCATGCCGGTGTCCGAGATCGCGATGGCGTCACACGCCAACTCCGCGCAGTGTTTTTCCAAAAAGTCCGCCAGATGCCCGCTCCCGACTTCCTCTTCGCCCTCGATCAAAAAAATCACATTCACTGGCAGCGGCCCCTCCGCAAGCGCCTCGCCGACTCCAAGAATGTGCGCGAGGATCTGCCCTTTGTTGTCTGAGGCACCGCGTCCATAGATTTTGCCGTCGCGAATCTCGGGATCAAAAGGCGGCGATGCCCAGAGCTCGAGGGGTTCGGGCGGCTGGACATCGTAGTGTCCATAAATGAGGACGGTTTTCTTCGAAGGATCGCGCGGCGTTTTTCCCAGCACGATGGGATTTCCCGGCGTGGGTTCCTTGCCAGCGTCCAGCCCGATCTGTCGAAGCTTCGCGACAAGCCAGTCCGCACATCGCTCCATATCGGCGGCATGAATGGATTGGGCTGAAACACTAGGAATTCGGACAAACTCCAGCAACTCGGCAACGCGGGGATCATTCATAAAAAACTATATATTGTGGTTAATCGGAGCCGACCGCACAGGATGTGGTATTTTTTCCTTGCGCAGCCCAGCAGCATTTTTAGGCTGATCGCACTTCTAACCGGTATCCCATGTATCTGCAATCTCTGGAAATCATCGGCTTCAAATCCTTCGCCGCAAAAACCGTCCTCAACTTCCACCGAGGCGTTACAGCTGTCGTGGGTCCGAATGGTTGCGGCAAGTCGAATGTCCTCGACGCGATTCGCTGGGTCCTCGGTGAGCAGTCGGCAAAAGCCCTGCGCGGCGGCGAGATGTCGGATGTCATTTTCAGCGGCACGGACAGCCGCCCGGCACTTGGTATGGCCGAGGTTTCCATGACCTTCGCGGAGTGTGAAAAGGAACTCGGCACCGAGTGGAACGAAGTCCGCATAACCCGCCGCGTTTATCGGGATGGGAAGAGCGAGTATTTCATCAATAAAACCGCATGCCGCCTCCGCGACATCCACCAACTCTTCATGGACACCGGCGTGGGCCGCAGCGCCTACTCGATCATGGAGCAGGGAAAGATCGACCAGATCTTGAGCAACCGCCCAGAAGATCGCCGCGCGATCTTCGAGGAGGCCGCCGGCATCACGAAGTTCAAGGCTCAGAAAAAAGAAGCGCTCCGCAAGCTGGAATACACTGAGTCGAACCTCGTGCGTGTCCAGGACATCATCAAAGAGGTCAAGCGCCAGATCGGCTCCCTCCAGCGCCAAGCCGCCAAGGCCCGCCGCTACCAGTCGATCATCTCCGATCTCCGGATTTTTGATACCCACATCTCTCATAAAAACTACCGGCACCTATCGGACGAGCTGGAGACTCTGAAAAATCAGCTGAACCACGGCGAGGATGCGCGCCAAATCCATGAGGTGGAGATCGCCCAGCAGGAGTCCGAAGTCTCGGACTTCCGCCAGCGCCTGCAGGAACTCGAGGCCGAGGCAGGAACGATCCGCGACGGCATGCAGACCCTCCGCAACCGCATTTTCTCAGCCGAGAACCGCATCGGCACAAACCACGAGCGCAGCTCGGAAGCCAGCGCCCTCATCGACCGCCACCGTCTGGATATCAGCCAGGCGGAGGAAAAAATCCGCACGCAGCAGGAGCAGATCGAGCAGACAGACAGCCTACTGGAGCAAATGATCGAGAGCCTCCGCACGCACCAGGAGACGCTGGATGAGCACACCGCCCGCCTCAGCTCCGTGCGCGAGGAGCGCATCGCCGCCGAGCGCGAACTCACCACCCAGGGCGCAGAACTCTCAAACGCCGAGGCACGTCTGAATTCGCTCCGTGGCGAGATTTCCGCAGCCACCGGACGCCGGGAATCGGGCGAGACGCGTCTTCATTTGCTGCAAAATGAAATCACATCCGCCTCGCATTCCGCCGCCGAGATTTCCTCGAATCTCGAAGATCTGAAACGCCGCTCGGATGCCGCCCATCTGGCATTGGAGCACGCCCAGGCTGAAACCGCCTCCGCCATGGCGGACCACGAGAATGCCCAGCAGGAACGCCAGAATACCGAGGCCATCCTTAACACTGCCGGCAAGGGAGCCGCCGGCCTCGAGTCCCGCCTTGAAGTTTTGCGCCAACTTCAAGAGCAAGGCGAGGGCTTGGATGAAGGAACGCAGGCTGTTCTCAAAGGCCTCGACAACCCCGATTTCTTCCAAAGCGCCATCAAGGGAACACTCGCCCAGCATATCCAAGTCGAGGAGCGCCTCATCCCCGCCATCGAGGCCGCGCTGGGCTCCGCGCTGCAGGCTGTCATTTTCAAAGACCCCGGCGTTGCCGAATCCGCCTTGGCCACTCTCAGCGGCAAGAAACTCGGCCGAGCTGCCGTGATCCCCACCTCGTGGATCTCCGCGAAGGGAGAACAGGCTCCCGATTCCCAAATACCCCTCCCCTTCGGCGTGTTCGGCCGGGCGAGTGATTGCGTGAAGGGTGATGACGACAGCTCGAACCTTGCCCGCCACCTCCTCCGTGAGGTGCTGATCGTGGAGAGCATGGAAGCCGCCTTCCGCCTGCGTTCAGAGAATCCGCTGTTCGCCTTTGCATCTCTCGACGGGGGATTCATCTGCCACAGTGGCATCATCCACGGCGGCCAGTCCGGCGAGAATGCCGGTCAATCCACCCTCCAGCGAAAAATCCGCATCGCGGAGCTTGAGGTCTCGCTGACCGATGCCACTTCACGCATCGAATCCCTCGCTGCCGCCCGCGCTGCCGCAGCGTCGGCGATGGATCAGGCCACAGACCGCCTCAAGCAAGCCCGCGAGGCCATGCAGGCAGCGCAGATCGAAACAGCCTCGACCGACAATGAGCGCCGTCACGCCGAGCGCCAGTTTGCGGATGTCGAAGCCAAGCGGGCCTCGTTCCAGCGCGAAGCGGCGAGCATCGAGGAGGGCCTTCGCGGCAGCCTCGCGCAGCTCAGCGAACTCGAAGGCCGCATCGCCGAGGCGACCTGCGCCATCGACTCCCTCCGCGCCGCACGCAGCGAATCCGAGACCCGTATTCAAGTCGTGCGCGAGAAGGAAAGTTCCGCCTCCGATGCCCTCAACGAAATCCGCGTCCGCGTTGCCACCGAGCGCCAGCAGCAAGAGGGCCTCCACCGCCAGCGCGGTCCAATGGCAGCACGCATCATCGAACTGAACGAACTCCTCGACGCACGCCGTCTCGATATTTCCAACTACGAAGGCCGTATCGATTCTCTCGCCGCCGAAAATGCATCCCTCGAAATTTCCATCGGCGAATGGCGCAGTGAACTGGAATCGGAAGAAGCCCGCCTGAGCGCCGTTCTGGCCCAGCGCTCCGAAGTCAGCGAAAGCGCCGGGGCCATCGAATCTGCCCTCCGCGCCGCACGCCAACAACTCGCCAATCTTCAGGAGCAGCGCAGTCGCATCGAGGTGAAGGCGGCGCAGACAGAAATGCGGAAGGAAAACATCCGCACCCATGTCTCCCAGCGCTACCAACTCGATCTGGAAGCCTTCGAGCCAGACACCTACGCCCTCATCGTCGCCCTCCGCGAACGCAGCCAGCGCAAACCCGAGACCGCAGAAGGCGAACAGCCCGCTGCCGAGGCCCCTGAGGAAACCGAGCGCCTCCCC
>Ga0209598_10002924_pt1 | contig 13109 bp, 9 predicted proteins | sample M_140807_EF_Meta_FD_187317 | JGI IMG/M metagenome (GOLD analysis project Ga0209598, IMG submission 187317) | Freshwater microbial communities from Lake Montjoie, Canada to study carbon cycling - M_140807_EF_MetaG (SPAdes) (version 2) | ecosystem: Environmental > Aquatic > Freshwater > Lake... | reverse complement strand
CGACTCGCCCACCTGGTCGGAGGGCTCGCCGAATGAGTGCGAGGCCTTTGCCGTTGTAGAGGCGCGAGTTTTTTGCCTGAACGAATGAAGTGGGGCCATTATCGACATCCAGGAGAATGGCATCGTAGCTCCCTGAGCCATTTTTGATGCAATCGAAGACATCTCGGGTCAGGACTTCCACGCGGCGATCATTGAGCAGCTTACCGTTGAGGTCTTGGAGAAACTCGCGATTCCAGTTCACAACCTCAGGCAGCAACTCGGAAACCTGTGCAAAAGAATTTGGGCCGGCAATTTCCAGAATGCGCCGCAAGCTGAATCCCAGGCCCAGACCTCCGATGAGAATGCTTGGACGATCAACCGGGTAGCGGAATTTGCAGGCCACATCGGCCAGAAGGAGCTCCGAAACCGTGGAGTTCGAGCCCATGAGCTGCCGACCATTGAGTTTGAGAAAATATTCCCCATCGTGTTCATGAAGGGAAAAGCGAGCACCGTCCGGCGTCCGTGTCTCGGCAAGATTGCGAAAGGGAATCATGTCGGGCAACCTAATCGCATCTCCATCCATGTCACCCTCCGAATGCCATGGAGAGTCAGCTAAATTGTGCTTGTCCCCGAGACAGGGGCGTCGAGGAGCGAGGTGATGGCGTCGCGGAATCTTTGAATGGTGAAGGGCTTTGAGAGGAAAGCGGTGCGGGGCAGGAGGGAGGCTTTCATAACGGCGTCGCTGTCTGGCGCGCCGGATATGAAGAGCACGGGGGTTTCGATGCCCCGGCGGCGGACTTGTTCGATGAAGGTGACTCCGCTGGCGTAGGGGAAGCGGTAGTCACAGACGATGAGCCCAATCTCGGGGTCGGCTGCGGCATCGAATGCGCTCGAGGTGTCGAGGTGATGCACCTGACGCTGACAGTCCATGCTTTCGCATAGGTCTTTGAGTGTCTCCAGGACGAGCGGGTCGTCATCAATCAAGAGTATGGGAGGAAGAGTGGCAGTGTTCATGGTTGGGGTGGAGTTAGTGCATTAAATCAAACGCTGCGATTCTTGGCTCAGAGGCCCGAGCGGGCGCGGACGGTGCGAGTTTTTCTTCTAGAATGCGGGTGATGTGCTCGGCGGCATGGCCATCGCCATAGACGTTGGAACCATTCGTCATGGACTGGTAGGCAGCGGGATTGGTGAGGAGGTTTTCGGTTTCGCGGATGATGTCCTGCACATCGGTGCCGATGAGTCGGAGTGTGCCCGCAGTGATGCCCTCCGGGCGCTCGGTCTCGCGCCGCAGGACGAGGACAGGCTTGCCGAGTGCGGTGGCCTCTTCTTGCACGCCGCCGGAATCGGAGAGGACGAATCGGCACTGACGGAGGGCGGAGAGGAACTCGTCGTGGTTGAGAGGTTCGCAGAGCGAGATGCCGGGTTGATCGGCGAGAACGGGTCTCACATTTTCACGCACCGAGGGATTCGGATGCAGCGGGAAGAGAAAGTGAATCTCGGGGTGCATTTCCGAGAGGTGCTTGATGGCAAGGGCCACAGAGCGCATGGGCGCACCAATATTTTCGCGGCGGTGGCAGGTCACCAGGATCAGTTTTTGCGGATTCTCTGGCACTCCAGCTGGCAGGTGCGAGGGGGTGGAATGGCTAATCATCCACTGCAAGGCATCCACCACGGTGTTTCCCGAAACGAAGATCGAGTCTTCAGGGATGTTTTCCGCACGCAGAAGCGAAGCAGAGAAATCGGTGGGTGCGAAGTGCCAGTTCGCAAGGCGGCTGAGCATGACGCGGTTGAGTTCCTCGGGAAATGGCGAGTAGCGGTCGTGCGAGCGCAGGCCCGCCTCCACATGTGCCACGGGGATTTTATGGTAAAATGCACAGAGTCCACCCACAAAGGCGCTCGTGGTGTCACCTTGCACAACGACGGCGTCGATGCGGTTTCCACTAAACAGCTCCCCGAGACTGGTGCTGAGCAAGGCGGTGAGGTCCCAGAGGCTTTGGCGTGGACGCATGACGCGGAGGTCGAGGTCGGGAGTGATGCCAAAGCTCCTGAAAATCTGGGCCGTCATTTCGGCGTGTTGGGATGTGGAGATCGTGAGTGGCTGAAGCGTCTTGGATGCCTGCAGGCTCCGAATCACAGGGGCCAACTTGATGGCCTCGGGGCGCGTGCCGACGATCACAGCGATGGTTTTTTTGGGTGAAAGGGATGTCATATAGGGCTGAGTTGAAATTCAAATGGCATGCCGGCGCAGCGCTCGGTGATTTCATGCAGGTCGGCTTCCGAGAGCAGCCCGTTAATGCGGAAGATGATTCCCGAATCGCGAATCTGCTGAACGGCTACACCGGCCCGTTCACTGAACCCCGGGCATAGAAGTTCCTCGGCCTCGAGGCCGACGGGTTTTTCGGACCCATTTGCCATGGCGAGGCCTGATGTTTGCCGAAGTGCCTTGAGGACCTTGGGCTGCTTGACGAGACCAAGTTGAATGAGCAGGCGATCCACCGGACCGGAAATGACTCTCCTCATATCGCGGATTCTCATGGCGTGCTCCCGAGTGAGTTCGTCCGCGTCGACGAAGTATTCGATGAGGGCGTCTTCGCCGAAGCGCAAGGCCGCAAGGTCATGGTGAAGCTTTGCAAAGGCCGGAGGTGCGTCGGCGCAGAACGACACCTCGGAACCGAGAATTTCATGGATGTGGGAGGCCACATTGGGATGGATCGGATTGAGGATGCCAATCTTCCCGTCGCTCAGAGGAATGAGTCCGTGCAGTTCACAGAATACGGCCCCAAGGGCTTTGATCAGAGAGACGCTGATGGTGAGACGCGAGAAATCGGCCTCGGTAACGCCGAGATCGCCTGCCACGAGACGGCGGACCTTTTCGGTCGAGATCAATCGCAGGCTGATCATGGCGTCCGCCAGCGTGCGCGAGCGGGTCATCTGAAATTGACGGACGCGGTGGCGATCCTTCTCGGAGAGTGCCTCGAAATCATCTCTCAGCGGATGGTGGGGTTGACCATCCAGAAGCCGTGCCGGGTAGAGCATGTTTCGCAGCGCGGAGAGGTTCGAAGGCCTGAGCAGCCTGGCTTCGATGGGAGCGCCAGCGATTTCAGCGACGGCCTGGATTTCCTGCTCGGAGGGCGGTTCGGTGAAAGCGAATGCCAGAGCACCATTCTCGCCTGTCGTGGATGGCATGGCATGGTATCGCACAGCTTGTGCCTCGGACCATCCATCAAGGGAATCCGGCGAGATATCTTCCGGAATGATAATCTCAGGCTTGAGCCGCGAGAAGCGGGCCCAGATGTCGAGAAACTGATCCTCGTCGATGAGTTGCATATCGAGCAGGGCCCGTGGTGCGGAGAGGCCCCTGTGTTTGCTGAGGATATCTTGCAACTCGGGACGGGATATATAACCCTCGTCCACAAGCAAATCCTCGATCGTGCGCGAGAATTCCTCGAGTTCCGCCACCCCCGGGAAAACATGGTTCGTTTTGGTCCATGCGAGTGGTGCATTGAAGAGGCGGTGGCGGGTGTAGAGCCAGGCGGCGCGGAATGTCGCCCCCATGTTGATAAAATTCACCACCGGATAGCGAGGAATCGCAAAGAGGCCTTGGCGGATCCCATAGACATTGGAGACGGAGGTCACCTTCTGGCCAACCCTGTAAACAAGGAGCGCGGTGCACACGAGAACGATGCGCCAGAGCAAGCTATCGGCTTCAAAGAGCGGCTTCACGAAAATCCAATTGCGGAAGTCCGTGTGGAGGACAGCAAATTCAAAGAGCACATAGCCCATCACGCAGTAGCCAGCGGCATTGATGCAATGCACCACCGGCGCGCGACGGTCGCGGAAGAGTGTGTAGCGGACGGCGGCTGAGCCCCACCAACCTCCATGCTGCCATCCCTGGAAGGCTGTGCCGACGATCCAGCGCGCCTTCTGCTTCACGGCATCAAAGAAGCGCAGCGGGAAATTCTCACGAACGGCAACGCTCTCGGTGACCGTGCGCGTCGAGACGACATCGCCTTGGGCATTTCGCGTCACGATTTCACGCTCCACGGGGTGGTCAATGAACCCGGCGCGGAATCCGGCGCGGCAAAGTTCCAGGCCCACCATGTAGTCCTCTGCAAGCTGGCCCTCACGGAAGGGGCCTGAGGTATTTTTTAAAGCTAAATAATCGAGCGACTTGCGCGAGAATGCCGTGCCGACACCTGCGGATGGCACCACACCGCCCATGGCCTCGCGGGAATACATGTCCTTCACATGCCACTCGGCGAACTCATCGAGGTAGGAATTGCCTACCCAGTAACGCCATGGATTGAGTTCCAGCGGAAAAACAGGAATCTGGCCCATATCGAGGAGCGCGGGCACATAGTGGTTGTAAACCTTCAGCGTGAGCGGGTGCATAACGTCCTCGGCGTCGTGGAGGGCGATGATCTCATATTGCCTGCGGCCCGGAATCTCCCTCGCCTTCATGGCCTCAAAAATGGCATTGAGGCAATCGGCCTTGGATGTCGGACCTGGGCGGCGCGTTACCGCCTTGTGGATGCGGGGTGAGATGCGCGTGAGCTCATCCACACAGCGGTTCGTCTCGTCATCATTCGGATAGACCCCAATAAAGATGTCATAGCGTTCGTAGATCAGGATCTTCCTGGCATAGTCGGCCATGCGGTTGATGATGCCTCCCTCCATCCATGCCGGGATGAAAATGGCGATGAGTTTTTCGGGTTCGTTTTTGAGCTTTTCGAGCGAGACCGGCCGGGCATTGCGGTGCCCACGCAGGTAGCGCAGGAATTGCATATCAAAGAAAACATCATCGATCCCAAAAACGAGGAATCCGATGGCTGAGATATATGCGAGAACGACAAAAATTGTGTGCAGAGTTTCCATAGGAATTACCAGCGGACGGATAGAGCGACGGTGAGGCGGAAGTCCGAGTAGTTCGCGGCAGTGTCGCCGCGTGTGTTGTTGCTGTTGCGTCCGAGGTAGGAACCCAGAACATAATCAACGCTCGTTGTCAGAACGGCGGCACCCACAGGAGCTGTGACAAAGCGCATTCCCGGGCCTGCCTCGAAGTAGTTGTCGTAGTAGTTGCCCTTCGTATCCATCGTGAGGTTTTCGAGACCATAGATGTCCACTGCGGCAGCCTTTCCAAATTGCATGATGCGGGCGCCTTGGCGCGACTGTCCGTAGGCCAGACAGTCCGGCAGGCGGCTGTAATAGGCCGCGTCGCCGCCGGCCTCAACGAACCAGTCGAACCTCAGGCGAGGCGGGGACCAGTTGTTGAGAGCCCAGCGGGATGCTTGGCTGTTGGAGGGAAGTGTGGGGAGTCCACCGGGGGAAACTCCTTCAAGATCGATAGCTGTCCATTCCTTGCCAGGCCCCCAAGCCCAGTAGCCGTTGATGCCGGCAATGATCTCGGTGAACCATTCGCCGTTGTGTTGCTCTGTGCCGCGCAGATCCTTTTGAACACCGCCGAGGACATAAAGAACAAGGGATTGGTTGGCAAATGGGCGAATGCGCGCGCCAGCATGAAAACCAGCCAGGTTCTCGTTGTAAATGGTCGAAATCCCCTGCCCCGCCCCCTGCCCATTTCCCGTGTTTGAGGAGTCGAGGCTGAAGTCGGCTTGAACGAAAGGCTCGATCCAGCGTGCACCGGGAATGAATGTTCCCTCGCGGATACGCCCGGAGGAAACGCCGATGTTGTAGCGGGAGAGATAAGTGCCATAGAGGTCCAGCTCTCCCCATGCCCAGCGCTCCAGGTTGTAGGATGGGGCAAGCGCTTCGATCTCGGCTGCAGCCACGCGGCTCAGCGTCGCGTCGCCGCCTTGATCCTCACCTTGATCACGGAGATCGCGCCAGATTTCAAAGGCTTCAGCGCGGCGTCCCTGCTCAGCCAGCAAGGAGGCCAATTGAAGGCGGGCGCGTGGGTCGGGATTGTCACCTCCCGCGACATCGCGGAGCACCACGATAGCTGCGAGGGTGTCGCCCGTGCGCTGCAAGGCGGCAGATTTTTCGATGATCAACTCCGGCGTCACCTCGCCCTGCCGCTCTAGGTCATCAATCGCCCGCACGGCTTCCTCGTCGCGTCTCGCATTGATGAGCTCATACGCTGCTTGCTGGCGGTCGAGGCGGGCTTGCCGTGCGCGGTATTCCGCTTCGCGGCGCAGGGTTGCAGCAGAAGGCGGTTGTGCGCGAGCGGCTTTCTCGATGGCCTCGGCGCGATCGAGCGCGGTCAAGCTCGAGGCCGCCATCGATGCGATATCGGCGTTCCAAGATTTTGCCAATTCGCCAAAAATCGCACGCGCTTCGGTATTTCGCCTGTCAAAAACAAGCGCTGTCGCCAACCGGAATCGAAGCCCCTCGTCGCCAGGATTCAAGTCCGTGGCTTTTTGAAGAACGGCGGATGCTTCGGCATGACGTCCTTGATTCGAGAGCGTAGCTGCCTCGGTGACAGGATCAATCGACTGAGCCTCTAAAATGGACGCCGAGGCGAGTAGAGCTAAAGACAAGTAATAAATTGGTTTCATGGAGTGCTTAACTTCTTGGAGCGGAAAAACGGGTTACGGGATCAATGACTGGGAGACTGCTGGATCGTGCGGCTTCGAGAGAGGCGAGCATGTCTTGGAAGCGCATCCAGGCGGGGATTACCACGACAGCAAGACCGCCTCGAAAGCTGGAGATGTCGCGGATGGATGCCTTGAGTTCCACATTTGCGGAACCATCCATCCCGGCATGCACATTCGCAGGGATGAGCAAACCTCCTCCCTCAAGCCGTAGTGGCACGGCGCTGGCAAAAGGCACGGGAGCTTCCCCTGGAATTCGCTGCACAAATGCGCTCCCGACCTCAATTCCTGCCGAGGTTGACGGGGCGTCCTCGGTTCCCTCGATTCGGATGCCTTCTTTTCGGAACACCTCGCTCCGCTCAGGACCATTATCCCCATGCAAAAAGATGCGCCCGCCGTGAGCTTGCGCATAGCGGAGAGCATCGAGAAATTCTTCGCGGGGTGTGATTTCCACACCTGGCGGGACCTCCTTCATCTGAGTGGTCACGATGAATGGCGTTTTCTGATGCTCGAAGTAATCCACTGCCCGCCGCAGAGCCGCAGGGTTGCAGGACGGATTGTAATCCTGAATCACAAAAACCATGGCCGGAGGGGCTTCCTGGCTTCCACCGTAAAAGTCGATCAGGACATCTGAGAACACCATGGAAAGAGGTGGCTCGGACGGTAGGGCGGCGAAGCCAAGGCGGTTCCCGACCCGCCAAGCCAGTGGTTGAGAATTTTTTGAGGATGTTCCAACTAGCGAGCGGGCGCCGGGGTATGATTCGCCATAGAAGGGATCGAGCCGGAGCATCCACTCGCGACCACGATAGGTCACCTTGGTTTTTTCGAGCGGCGTGGAGGCCTTGCCGGATGCCAATGGCTTTCCCGAGGCAAATGATGCCGCTGCCCCGACTGCCATGACGGGTGTTTGCGACTTCTCAAGTATTTTCAGCAAGTCAGGCTTGAGCTTGGGAAATCCCGAGATTCCAGCCAGCACGATGAAGTTGGCTTTTTCCAAATCCGCTGCGGTCACTTTCGAGTCGGCGAGGGTTTCCACATGTGTGTCAAAATGAGTGAGGCTCATTTGAATCGGGGCGATTTCATTCACGAGTGAGAACGGCTTGGAAAGCGTGTCATAGACCAGAAGCGTGTTCGAAGCCGCTTGGGCTGAGACAACCGCGTAAACAAGCGCTATCGACGCCAGAGGGAGGATGCTTTTCACAGTTCGTCTCCGTTTCCTTGGTTTTTGCGGCGGCGGATCAGAATGCGCTGGATGATATAAATCCCCGCCATGACGGCGAACGATGCTCCGGCAATCCAGTAGTTCACACTCTGGGTGGCGAAACCGGCTTCGGTCTTGTCCATGTGCTGGTCCTCGATGTCCGCCGGTGTCGTGCCGGAGGTAAAGCCAAGGCGGATTTGATTCGAAAGAGAAACCTCTTGAATGAAGCGCACGTCGTAAGTGATGACGCGCCCACTGGCATCGGCCGCCGCCACCGTGCCGCTAAGGCGCTCTGAAACGCTGGGCTCCGTGAGAAGATCCAGCGTCGTTTTTCCACCGTAGCCGGACAATCCGCCGATTGTGGCGAAGAGTTCCCCTTTGGACCAAGGGGATGGCAGGAGTTGCACAAAACTGAGGGATGAGTCGAAGTCGGCAACAGGAACCGACTCGCCGCGCAGCATGATCGAACTGGATGGGGACTCAGCGCCTTCGATAGCGAGACGGAGATTTTTCCCGAAGGCCAGCGGCCACTGGAACGCGGAACCCAGAATCAGGCCCGAGCGGCCATTCAGGCGCGCTGGGTCAGGAGGAATGCCGGGGCCATACGTTGCGACCTGAGGCCAAAGGGTTGGCATATCGGCAAGTTGGCGACCAAGGTGAATGCCTATGGTTTTGAGGAGTTCGTTGCGCTCTGGACTGCTCTCGGCAGGAATGACAATCGCAGCGCGCCTTAAAAAAGCATCCCGCAGGCAGATAAGCCTGAGACGGCTGAGATCATTGATCAAGACCGGCCCAGAGTGAAATTCCACCGTGGAATTTCCGCCCAAGTCCAACCAGGCACGCTCCTCATTACGGTGTGCGCAATCGACAGTCCCGATATCCAGATAGCTCGATACGGAGAGCTTCGAAGGATCGCGGCCAGTGATGCCGGCAGGGATCAGAAGACGCTGGCGGGTGCCTACGGTATTTTGAGGAGTGAGCGCGACGCTTCCGATCACGACATCATTCAAACGCACATCGAAAGCTGAGGTTTTTTCGAGCGCTCCGGAGTGGGCGAGGTCGATATCCACAAAACCACCGGGCGTCGTTTGATACCCTGGAGGGAATTGAATATCCCTCGAAGTTTGGTTGCGGAAAAGTCCACGCAGAGTCACAGCACCGTCGCGCAGCGTGTCAAAAGCCACCGGCCCGACGGGGGGTTGGGCCAACTTCTCTGCGATGGGTGAAATGACAGGTGCCGAAGTGATGACCCAAGGATTCGCTGGCACATTGCGGAGGGCTATCTCACTGCCGAGGGTTTGCGCGGCTTTTTCAAGCCCCTCGGAATCTGCTCCACTGACTATAATCCAACGACGCTGTGAATCTGGCGCTCCTGTGATGATCTCTGCCAGCATGCCCTCGCCCGCACCGAGTGCGGTGATGGCTTTTTGAATGTCCGCTGGGAGCTGCGTTTTCGAAAGGTTGGAGCGAAGGCCGATCAGCATACCGTTTCTGGCAGTGGACTCGTCCGCAAATGCCTCAACATTTTTCACCTGAACGGCATTGGGCTCGGTGTAAACTGTCTGCCCCATGCGAGCGGAGGCGATGAGCAGGGAACGGAGTTCCGCCTCACCGGCATCAGACGGCACGAGCAGTGAGACAACCGGCTCAGGACGTTCTTTCGATGCCGTGCGGCGGAACTCCGCAAGATTCATCAAGGCGGGTTCGACGAGGGATTCCGGAAATCGCTGCAACTCGGGAAAGAGAGGTGCTGCAGCGGCGGCGACTCGTATGCCGCTGCCAGAGCTCAACTCAACCCATGACGCCGGGTTGTCCACATCCCGGCAGGGAGACTGCGTCGTCTGAAGGAGGCAGCTCACGGTGACGCGGTTCCAACCTGGTTGCAGCATGTCGGCGGATAGCGGGATCGAAATTTTTCCGCGATCCTGTGCGTCGGGAGTGTCTTTTTTTGTTCCGAGGCGGACGCTCGTGACGTCGCGGTCATTCAACTGAACGCTCATGGTCGAGACGTCGGGCAACAAAAGCGGCGAGGCATGCCAGGCAAGCATGAGTTCACTGCCGGGCTCCAGGAGGACATGCTCGGGGAGCCTGAATGCGTATTCTTTTCTGGATAGCACGCCCTCAAGGCGGCTTTGAGCACCTGAAAAAAGAGGAACATCAAAGGAGCGGGTGGCGGCAGCACGCTCGGCTGGATAAGCCTGAAGGGCGGAGAATCCCAGTCCGGCGGCAAGCAGTGCGGGGAGGAATGCAGGGTGCAGTGACTTTTTAGAAAGGTTCGGTGTTTTCACGAGGCGCACCTTAGAAGGCGGCTTCTCACCGGGGTATGGGGACTAACCCCTACGAAGCAGAACCCATCAAGCGCAGCCCGCAATATACGCATTGCGCGAAGCGACTGATTTCGTTGTAATAGTCTGGATAAGGCTTCCAAGTCCGATGTCTCAAAAAAACCAAAAAGAAACTCCGTCCCTTGAATCCGCAATGCAGCGGATTTCCGAACTCGTCACCGCGATGGAGGAAGGGGATCTGCCGCTTGAGAAACTCATCGATTCCTACGAGGAGGGCATCGGCCTCGTGAAGGACTGCCAAGAGAAGCTGGATGCGGCCGAGAAGAGAATTCAGGTCATCACACGCAACGCCCGCGGAGGCGTCGCGCTGAGTGAATTTGAGCCGGAAGAAAACTAAGGCATGCCAGATCACATTCCCGGCCCGTTGCTGGCAAAAATTCATTCACCACAAGATGTGCAGGCCCTCCCGGCAGAAGATTTGCCACGCCTCGCGCAGGATATCCGCGAAGAGCTGATCAGCGTGCTATCGAAGACAGGTGGCCACTTGGGACCCAACCTCGGGGTGGTCGAACTGACGATTGCCCTGCACCGCGTCTTCAACACGCCCAAGGACAAGTTCGTTTTCGATGTCAGCCACCAAGGCTATATCCACAAGCTCCTGACCGGGCGGCTCGACCGCTTCCCGACGATCCGTCAATACCAGGGGCTGAACGGCTTTCTTCTCCGCAGCGAGAGCGAGCACGACTGCTACGGGGCAGGCCACGCGGGAACGGCGCTCTCCGCTGCGCTTGGCATGGCCGCAGCGCGCGATCAAATAGGCTCCGACGAGCATGTCGTCTGCGTTGCGGGCGATGCCGCCTTCACCTGCGGCGTCAGTTTTGAAGCCCTGAACAATGTCGCCGCCACCACCAAGCGCCTCATCATCGTTCTCAATGACAATGAATGGTCGATTGCTAAAAACGTGGGCGCGGTTGCGGATTACCTGAACCGCCTCGTCACCAATCCAGCGTATGTAAACCTTCACGAAAACGCGGCACGCTTCGTGGAGTGGATCGGCGGAAAAACCGCACGCAAACTCGTTCACAAGGCAGAGGCCGGACTGAAAAGCCTCATCGCGCCAAGCGTGATTTTCGATGATCTCGGCATCCGCTACTACGGGCCGATCGACGGTCACGACATCCCACTCCTCACGCAGACATTCGAATTTTTAAAAACCCAAAACGAGCCCGTCATCCTGCACATCCTCACGCAGAAGGGCAAAGGCTACGCACCCGCCTTGGAGAAGCCCGACAAGTTTCACGGGCTCGGAAAATTCCACCAAGACACCGGCGAGACCACCTCCTCCCCCACCCCGACTTACTCGGAGCTGCTTGGCACAAAGCTGGCGGATTTCGCGGACGACAATAATAAGATTGTCGCCATCACAGCCGCCATGCCGACTGGCACCGGCCTGATCAACTTCGCCAAACGCCATCCCGCGCGCTGCCACGATGTCGGCATCGCCGAGGAACACGCGGCTCTCTTCGCCTGCGGCATGGCCACACGGGGTCTGAAGCCCTTTGTCGCCATCTACAGCACGTTCATGCAGCGCGCGTATGACATGATCATTCACGACATCGCCCTGCAAAACCTGAATGTCGCTCTGTGCATGGACCGCGCCGGTCTTTCGGGTGATGACGGCCCCACACACCACGGACTTTTTGACATCGCTTATTTGCGCCCTGTGCCGGGAATCATTCACATGCAGCCCAAGGACGAGGCGGAATTCGCCGATATGCTTTGGACTATGGTCAACTACGACGGCCCGTGCGCCATCCGCTACCCGCGCGGGATTGGCACCGGCGTCGTTCCCGCCAAGAAGCCCAAGCTCCTTGAAATTGGAAAATCCGAAGTCATTCGACACGGCACAAAGGCTGCGATTTTCGCCCTCGGCAACATGTGCGAGATCGCCATTCCAGCCGCTGAGGAACTTGAAAAACTCGGCGTTTCCACAGCAGTCATCAATGCCCGTTGGATCAAGCCGCTCGACACCGTGACCCTCGAATTTTTTGCAGGCGGCTGCGATGTGATCTGCACCATGGAAGACCATGTCCTCACGAACGGCTTCGGGGCCTCTGTGATCGAACACCTCTCCGACCGACACATCACGACACCAGTCGTCCGCATCGGCTGGCCAGACCAGTTCATCGAGCATGGCACTGTGCCGATCCTGCGAGCCAAGCACGGATTGACCATTGAGGCGACCGTTCAAAAAATCCTCGCCGCTCTGGAAGCCCGACCAGCCGCGCCTACAAAGGTCACCACGGCTGCGTAGACGACTCCTCCCATCTACTTCGGAGATTCAGACATTCTGACCTCTTCCCATTGGCTTCCACATCACGGGGAAACCGGACGATCAACCGTTTTGCCCAGAAAGCCACAGCCATTTAAAGATCAACCACGAATGAGACCAAAAGCAGCTTGCTTTTGGACTTTGGGAGAGGAGCACAGGCGTCCCGCCTGTAAGCTTTAGCGTGCTGTTTGGGTTTGATGAACGCGAGTAAATTGATCAGTCTCCACACGGCCGGGACGGCCATGCCCCCTTCTTCCGCGATGCAAAGTCCAATTTCAAAGAGACATTGGTATGAGACGAATTTTCAGGCATGGGGAGCAGTTTCGGCGGAGAATCTCATCGTCGGTATGATTCGTGTTCATTCGTGACATTCGTGGTTCAAATGTTCCGCGCTTGGACGGCCGAGCAGGATGGGCTCACTCGCTTTCCCAGCGGATCAGGATTTCTGAGATTAGTCGATAAAACTGCAGACGTATTCGCAGATGCCATCTGCCACCGAAATGTCGAAGCCCGACTTGGCTGGAACATCGAAGAACTCCCCGCTTGTGTAGGTCGCACGGGCCTCGGAACCGTCGATCTGCACCTCGCAGGTGCCTGAGACAATCTCCATGCGCTCCGCTTTGTCTGTGCCGAAGTGGTATTTGCCCGGATAAATCAGACCGAGCGTCTTCTTGCTGCCATCCGCAAACACAATGCTGTGGCTGACGACTTTTCCGTCGAAATAGATATTGGCCTTGGTGATGGCAGTGACATTTGAAAAT
>Ga0209598_10002923_pt1 | contig 13110 bp, 8 predicted proteins | sample M_140807_EF_Meta_FD_187317 | JGI IMG/M metagenome (GOLD analysis project Ga0209598, IMG submission 187317) | Freshwater microbial communities from Lake Montjoie, Canada to study carbon cycling - M_140807_EF_MetaG (SPAdes) (version 2) | ecosystem: Environmental > Aquatic > Freshwater > Lake... | reverse complement strand
GCGGGCAGCCTGCACGGCCGGCAAGAGGAGGGCGACGAGCACACCGATGATGGCGATCACCACCAAGAGCTCCACTAGCGTAAAAGCCAGCCGCCGCGGAGCGCCGTGCATGATTCTCATGAAAAACTCCGCCTCCCCAGCCCCCGCGACGAACTGCGCAGATAATGGTTAAAGTACTTTATCCGTGGCGTCTCGGGGCGTCAAATAAAATGTTCCTGAAGGTTATCCCTTGGCTGGGGCGGTCGACTCGCGGAGAACGAAGTCCGCGTCAACCCGCACATCGACGAACTGTCCAACTGGCCGGCCGGCTGCAACGCGGTCGAGCACGAGGGCCGCCGCCCGGGTGCCGATTTCCACGGCCCGCTGCCTGACGGTGGTGAGGGGCGGGGCCATCGCGGCCGCGAAGTCCAGATCGGCGAAGCCCACCACCGACACATCCTGCGGCACCCGCAGGCCCAACTCCGCCGCGGCTCGGTACACATGCGCCGCCTCATGGTCGGTGGCGGCCACCACCGCGGTCGGGGCGAGTTTGCTGGTGAGCATCCGCCGGGCCATCTCGGGTCCGTTGCTGCCGTCGCGGTTGAGCTTCCAGTTCCGATAAGACACGTCACGGAAGCCCTTCAACGCGGCCTCCAGTGCGAGCCGACGCTCCACGTCCCAGCCCTGTGCCGGACTCTCGCGGCTGCCCACGTAGGCGATCCTGCGATGGCCGAGGTCGAGCAGATGCCGCGCGACCACCTGCATGGCCCGACCCTCGTGCGTGGAAACCGTGTCGCACACCGGCTTCTCGGCGTGGTAGTCGATCATCACCACGGGCACCGTGCGGTCGCGAAGCTCGCGAGCATGGTGGGCGTAGGCGAGCGCAAAGGGGGGCCAAAGAATAAGTCCGTCGACGCGGCGGTCGAGGAGCCGGTTCATCAACTCGACGCCCCGCTGCTCGCTCGCCTCGAAGTGTGGCAGGTGTTCGATGTCGCCGAGCCACACCGTAATCGGCAGGATGTCGGCCTCGGCAAGTTTCGAGTGGATGCCCGACAGCACCGACACCCAGAACGAATCGTAGGGTGGGATCACAACGCCGATCGTGCCAGTGCGACCGGTCTGCATGCCGCTCACGAGCAGGTTGCGTCGCCAGCCGAGCTTGCGTGCCGCCTCGTCGACCCGGCGGCAGGCATCGGGCCCGAAACTGGCCCGATCGCCGCGCAGAATCCTCGAAGCGGCGCCCAGCGACACCTTGGCGTGTTCCGCGACGTCTTTCAGCCTGACTTTCCGTTCGGCCATGCCCGAAGTCTACCACTCCCGGCGGCGGCCATCTCGACGGCGACGTCATCGGGATAATCCTCGAGCCGGTCATACCATGAGACTTTGAGCACGAGCATGCACACAGCCGCGATCCCCATCGCCCACGCCAACTTCGAGAAGTCCTCGATCACGAGGTAAATGCCACCGGCCGTGAGTGCCGTCTGCCAGACGATCCCGACGGCCACGTTGAAGAGGTCGCGGGGCAGGTTGCGATTGGCCTTCAGCCCGGGCCTCTCGCGGGCGAGTTCGTCGTGGATCGGCCGCCAGAACCCCCAAGGCCGCACGCGACCATAGAAACGCTTCAACACCTCCCGATCGTCAGGAGCCGTCAGCAAGCTGCCGAGGATGCTGGCCGCCAGCGAGATGCCGAGGATGGCGGGAAATATCGCGAGATTCTTCTCGAAGCCCCAGAGCGTCGCCTGACCGCTGAGCGCGACGGTGAAGCCGAGGGCTGCGCCGATGCCGGCGACCATCCCCCAGAAATAGCCCCAGCCGTTGAACCGCCACCAATGCCATTTGAGTACGTTGGCGGCGATGTACCCGCCGTACAGGGCCCCGACGATCCAGTTGACGACGTCCTGCAGGGCGTCGAGCAGAAAACCCACCGCCGTGCCCACGATCACCACCGCAATCGTCGTCGCATAGCTCATGAGCACGTACGTGCGGTCACTGGCGTGCGGATTGATGTATCGCTTGTAGATGTCGTTGACGACGTAGGCGGGGGCGGCGTTGACTGTGGCTGCGTAGGTGCTCATGAAGGCGGCCAGCAGGGCCGCCAGCAGGAGGCCAAACAACCCGACGGGAATGAATTGCCGCATGGTGAGGGGCAGGATGAGGTCGAAGTCGACCCGATCACCCATGGCGGCAAGATCGTCGCGCAGGAAAACCAAGGCCAGCACCGTGAGTCCGGTAATGAGCATGTAGCGGGGAAACAGGAGCACGAGGTTGACGAGTCCGCTCATCAGCGCCGCCTCGCGGGGCGAGCGTGCCGAGAGAACCCGCTGCATGTCGTAGTTGGGGGCCGGGCCGGCCATGCTCGACAAGAGGCCCTTGACCAGCGCCACCCCGAAGAACAGGGAGAACAGCCGCCAGCCGTCCTCGGCGATCCGTGCGTTGGCCGCCGGCAGGATGCCTGACCAGTCAAGCGCCACCTCGCGTCCAAACCAGATGGAATCCCACCCGGCAGGCACCGCCGAGGCGAGCGTTTCCGGTGACACCCTGGCCATGGCAATGAGCCCCACGCCCACACACCCCGCCGTCATGATCACGAACTGCAGCACCTCCGTGAACACGACGCTGTACATGCCGCCCTTGACGACGTACAGCGTCGTCAGTGCCGTGATCGCCAGCCCGTAGAGATTGGCGTTGGTCGCCGGGTCGGCGGCCAGTTGCCACGGCAGGAACGTGGCGGCGAACTTGCCGATGCCGATGAAACCGTAGGCCAGAAAGCCCACGACGTTGATCAGCGCGAAGAGTACGACGACGAGATGGGCCGCCTGCGCGCCGCGGGACGTGCCGAACCGGTGCTCGATCCAGTCAGCGCCGGTGACCACTCCCGACCGTCGCATCCACACGGACAGGTAGGCCATCATGATGACCTGGTTGAACACCGGCCACAGCCAGGGAATCCAGACGCTCTTGAGGCCGTAGACAAACAGCCAATAGACCATCAGCATCGTGCCGCTGATATCGAACATCCCCGAAGCGTTGGAGACGCCGAGCAGGTACCAGGGGATGGAGTTGCCCCCCAGGAAATAGCTGCGGATGTTCTTCGAGGCGAGGCCCGAAATCCAGAACCCGACCGCCAGCGTCAGGAGGACGAAGGCGGCGATGATGGCGGCATCGATCGGATGCAGCGTCGTCACGGATCAGAAGACCGCCGAGTTGTTTTGGACAAATTTCACGAGCTCGCCGAGCCTTGCGTAGGCCACGCACGTGGATGTGTCGGCCGCGCCGTAGTAAATCGCCAGTCGGTCGCTGGCGGCGTCATGCAACGCCGCGCAGGGAAAGACGACGTTGGGAACGTGACCCGAGACTTCGTAGTCGGCCTCCGGCGTGAGGAGATGTTGGTTGGTGCGGGCCAGCACCCGCCAGGGTTCGTCGCGATCGAGTAGGGCGGCACCCATGCTGTAGACGAAGCCGTTGCACGTGTCCATCACGCCGTGATAGATCATCAGCCATCCCTCGGGCGTCTCGATGGGGATGGGCCCGGCGCCGATCTTCGTCCGCTGCCACCACTGCCCCAGATGCTCGCCTCCCTTCCGCATGACGACCCGGTGCACGCCCCAGTGGATCAGGTCGGGGCTCTGGCTCAGATAGATGTCGCCAAAAGGCGTGTGGCCGTTGTCGCTCGGCCGGCTGAGCATCAGATACTTGCCGCCGATCCGCCGCGGAAACAGCACTCCGTTGCGGTTGAATGGCAGAAATGCGTTTTCCAGCCGCTCGAAGCTGCGGAAGTCCTTGGTCCGCGCCAGGCTGATCGTGGGGCCGTTTTGGCCGCCGCACCAGGAGATGTAGTACGTGCCCTCGATGTTCACGACCCGCGGGTCATACGCGTAGTCGCCAGGGTCGGTGACGTGGTTGGTGAACTCGATCGGATTGGCGTCGATGCGCCAGTGGAGGCCGTCGTCGCTGCGGCCGAGATGCAACCGCGGAAAGCGGGTGGTCTTCTCCAGCCGCAAGACCGCCATGTATTGTTTTCCGAACGGCACGACCGCGCTGTTGTAGACGCCTTGCACGCCTGGCAGCGGGCGGCGGCCGATGATGGGATTGGCATTGTGCCGCCAGACGACATCGCTGCACGAAGCAGACCGCTCCTGCCAGGGGAACGCGGCCGGACCGGCATCCGCCGCCCTACCTCGCTCCGCCGTCGGCGCCGGGGCGACTCCGGATGTAGTCCCGCTCGTTTGCATGTCGCTCCTCCGCGGGCACCACTTTAGCCACTGCTGAAAAATTACCACCGCGCAAAGTCACAGTCAAGTATTTTACTCCGCAGATAATGGGCTGTACGATGGAAGAGTTTCGATGGCTGATCGGCTGGTTCGGTTCCGCCCTGCTGCAACTGTCGCCTTGCATCTGATGACCAGGTGACGTTCTGCACAATGCAGCACGACAATGACCACGTTTTAGACCACGAAAGCCGCGTTCCCCCAAGATGGCTCAGGAGTGCTTTGCACCATGAAAAACCGCTCGAGATCCCCTCTGCCACGCATCGCTCTTGCCTTGGTATTTGCGTGCGTGCCATGGAGCGGCATCGCGGAAGCGCAAACGCGGCTTCAGGCGTTGGATTACTTGCAAGAGATTGGAGGAAGGGGAACGCTCGCCGGCCAGCACAACAAAGAGCCGAACGCTGAACCGGACAAATGGACGAAGTGGATCTTCGCCACCGTCGGCAAAACCCCCGCCCTGTGGAGTGGTGATTTCTTGTTCGGTCCGAAGGATGTCGCCAACCGTCGGGCAATGATCGAGGAGGCGCGGCGGCAGTGGGAAGCGGGCGCAATGGTGAGTCTTTTATGGCACGCTTGCTCGCCGACATCGACCGAGCCCTGCAAGTGGAAAGGTGGTGTCCAGACGAAGCTAAGTGACGAGCAATGGCAGGAACTCTTCGACGAGCAGTCGCAGATACACCGCACCCTCAAGCAACGCCTCGACGATTTGGCCGAGCATTTGCACTATCTGAAGAAGCATGAGGTAGAGGTGCTCTTTCGCCCGTTTCACGAGATGAATCAAGGGGCGTTTTGGTGGGGCGGCCGAAAGGGGCCCGATGGCACCGCGAAGCTCTATCGCATGGTGCATCGCTACATGACCGAGACGAAGGGTTTGGACAACCTGATTTGGGTGTATGACCTGCAGGATTTCCGAACGCTGCCGAGCGACTTGAACGACTACGATCCTGGCGACGACTTTTGGGACGTTCTCGCGCTGGATGTCTACCGCAGCGACGGAACTGGATATACGACAAAGAAGTATGAGGCCGTGCTCAAAAAGGCGGGGACGAAACCGATCGCTGTTGGCGAGTGCGACAAGTTGCCTACGCCCGAGGAACTTGCAGCGCAGCCGAAGTGGACTTTTTTTATGTGTTGGGCCGAATTGGTTCGGGAAAAGAACGCCGAGCCCGCCATCCGCACGCTGTACGTATCGGAAGCTGTCGTAACGCGTGATGAAATGCCCGGGTGGAAGAGGAAGTAGCCCGGCAACCGAGTGGGCTTTTTGCTTGACTCCCCAGCCGAACAGTGCTAAAGTACTTTAATTGTGGTTGGAGTGTGTTTTCGCGGGGGCCTGGAAGCAGCGGTCTCTCATGAGCATCGAGCAAGGCTCTCGCTGGCGGTTGGCAGGTAGCGATCTGTTCCGGCGAGCATCGCTGGCGGTTGCCATCGTGGGTTTGTGCTGCCTCCCGCGGTTCGCCGCTGCGGCCACCGTCACCTGGCGTGGCACCACCGACAACGCATGGAACACGACGACGGCGAACTGGGCCGGCGGCAGCACCACGTTCACCAATGGCGATACGGTGACGTTCGACGACACGGCGACGGGCACGACCGGAATCACGATCGGCACTGCGGTTTCGCCAGGCGGCACGGTCACGATCAGTAACACCACGAAGAACTACTCTTTCTCCGGAGCCAGCGGAATTTCCGGCACCTCCAACCTCACGAAGACGGGGGCCGGGGCGCTGACTTTCTCCAACTCCAACAGCTACGTCGGCACGACGACGCTGCGAGGCGGCACGACCACATTGTTGGGGAATGCCGTTGTCACGATGTCAAATACGACTGGTGAATCGTTCTTGATGTCGACGACCGCTGGTGACAACGCCACGCTTGTGATTCAGGACAACGCCACGTTCAACTCGACCGGCTCGTTGCGGTTGGCAACCACTGCCAATTCGACTGTGACGGTGCTCATGTCAGGCGGTACGGCATCGTCCACAAGGAGCGCGGGTACGAATGGGGCTTATGCACGGATCGGAGACACCGGCACGGCGACATGGAACCAGACCGGTGGTCTCTTTGTGGTCAGCGGTCAGCAGTTAACGCTCGGCCGGTTGGGTGGCCTGGGCCAAGTGTCGGTCTCGTCGGGCACGTTTCGGGTTCAAAGCAGCGGCGCCAACGGCGGTCTCATCAGCGTCGGCTCCGTGGGCAACGGCATCCTGACGATCAGCGGGAATGGCGTCGTGGACTCGGGGCCAACGAGCGGACTCACTCTCGTCAACAGTTCTGGCACGACCACCGCCAGCGGCGTCGTCAATCTCGACGGAGGCACGCTGCAGACCAGGGGCGTTTCGCTGGGGTTGGCGGGAGCCACCGCCACGTTCAACTTCAATGGCGGCACGCTCGTCGCGCTTGTGTCGTCCACGACCTACCTGCAGGGCCTGACGACTGCCAACGTCAAGTCGGGCGGCGCGATCATCGACACCAATGGCTACGGCATCACGATCGCCCAGTCGCTACTCGACGGCACCGGAGGCGGCGGTCTCACCAAGCTCGGCTCCGGCACCCTCACGCTCTCGGGCTCCAACACCTACACAGGCGTCACCACGATCTCGGCGGGCGCCCTGCAGGTCGGCAACGCCGGCACGACCGGATCGTTGGGCGCGGGCAACGTGACCAACAACGCTGCACTGCTTTTCAACCGGTCCGACGCGATCGCCGTAGGCAACGCGATCGCCGGGTCAGGATCGCTCACGAACCTCGGCTCCGGCACGCTTGCGCTCTCGGGCTCGAACACCTACACGGGCGGCACCTTCATCAAGAACGGCAGCGTCGCCGTCGCCGGCGGCAACAATCGGCTGCTCACGTCATCGACGGTGACCCTCGGCGACACGTCCACGGCGGGTACGCTCGTGTTGGGCGACGGCACGGCCCGCAATCAGACGCTGGCCGGACTGACGACCACCGGCAGCGGCGGCAGCGTCGTTGGCGGAGCGGGCTCGAATAGCACGCTGACGCTCGCCATCGGCTCGGGCACGAGCACCTACGCGGGCATCCTGGGCGGCGCCGGCACCAATCAAAATAACCTCGCTCTCACGAAGGCAGGCGCGGGAACCTTGATTCTCAACGGCTCGAGCAGTTACCGCGGCGGCACCGTCGTCGATTCGGGCGTGCTCGTCATGGGTAACGCCTATGCCATGGGCTCCTCGAGCGGCGGCCTGACCGTGAACAGCGGAGCAAAGTTGGACCTCAGCGGCCAAAACCTGACCGCGAACGCCCTCAGCCTGAACAACAGCTTTCTGTTGGGATTCAACCTCGGCTCGAGCCCGAATCGCCTCGCCGTAAGCTCCGCCTCTGTCAGCGGCACGAATTATCTCGCGGTGAGTGCGACGGCCACGGGGACGTACGAGTTGATCTCGTCGGCCGGGGGTGGGCTGGGCGGCACGTTCATGTTCCGCGGGGCACAAAACCTGACCGTGCCGGCCACCCGGATGATCGCCAGAAGCGGCAGCAGTTTTCTCCGACTCCAACTCAACAACACTGGAACCGCCGAGCAGCTGTTCGTCACGAACGCCGGCACCGCCAACCTGATCTCGATCATGCCCCTCGGAGCCTCGATTTCCGGCGGGGTGAGCGCCACCGGCACGGCACAGAACGGCCAAATCATCACGTCCTACGACGGAGGAGGCTACCACACCCAGCTGTACCAAAACCTGGTCAACGACGGACGGTTCGTTCCGAATTTCGTCGGCAACAGCACGGACAGTTATTCGTCGTCAGCTAGTGGGCCCAATCTGCTTCAAGACGCAGGACAGACGCGGCACGAGGGCCATTCCGGATATACGACGTCACAGATCCTCTGGAACCTCAACCACGACGACGGCAATGCCTCGAACTACGGCGGGTTTTGGCTGTCGCCGACCAACGCCAACACCAGCGGAATCGACACCCCCGATTACATCCCGCTGTACGTGGGCGGCAATGACTTCGGTCAATCGCAGTTTCGGAACACGAGTCCGATCGACCGCTACAACGCGATCCTGACCGAGATTCACACCCTCCGGCCGGATACGGCTTCGATTGCGGCCACCCTCATGTATCGCAACGATGTTGGGAGCTACCAAAACACTTACTTCAATCCCTACGTTGAAGGCGTCGTGTACGACCGTGTGCTTGCCGGCGAGGACGTGCGGTTCCTCGACCTCTACACGCTTCTGACTCCGGCCAACGCCATCACCAACGTTCTCTCGAGAGACGGAGTCCACCCCTCGCAGGCGGGCTACAACATGATGGCCGATGCGATCAATCGCTCCATCACGCTCGGCGCGGCCTATTGGACCGGGAGTCAGGACGGCAACTGGAGCACTGTCAGCGGTGGCACAAGCACGAACTGGGCGATGGACAGATCTCGCCTGCACGACCGGCAGGCCTCTCTCAATGCGGCGGCGGCCACCGATTTCACCGATCCATACGGCACGGTGAACAAGATCTATCCGGATGTGTTTTTCAACACGTCCGGAACCGTGTCGACGACGGTCGATACGAACGTGACGATTCGCGGCCTGAACTTCACAGGTGATGCATCGGGGATGGTATCGATCGGCGGCACGAGCACGTTGACGATCGGTTCCGGAGGCATCACGGTGCAGCCGGGCACGGGCAGGCACACGCTGGCGGCCAACGTCGCGCTGGCCGACGATCAGTCCTGGGGCAACGTCTCGGGAAACGATTTCACGGTGAGCGGCGTCGTGACCGGAACCGCCGGCCTGACGATCGTGGGCGCCTACACGACGCTGACGCTGACTGACTTGACGGCCGGAAGCAGTTACGGCTCGGAAGTCGCCAACACTCAGTCCGCCACCACTGTCGGCGCCGGCGGTGCCATGGTGCTCTCCGGCAACAACCAGGGCTACTCGGGAACGATCACGGTTCGCCAGAACGGCACTTTGAAGGTGGGGCATCGCAACGCACTGGGCACAGGCACGGGGGGCATCGTTCTTGATGGGGGGCGATTGGATCTCAACGGGGTGAGTGCCGTCGTGGGCCTCTTCACCGGCACGGGTGGCACGGTCTCGACCGGTGGAACCGCCGCGGTCGTGCTCACGGCCAGTAGCGCCCTGTCCGGCACTTTTTCCGGGGTCATCGCCAACGGCTCGGGGAAGGTTGGGCTCACGAAGTCGGGCGCGGGAACGCTGACGCTCGCGGGAACCGCGGCAAACACATCCACTGGAATCACGACCATAACCGCCGGTTCCCTCTGGCTCGGCAAGACGTCGGGCGTGAATGCCATCGCTGGAGATATCCAACTCGGCGACGGTTCCGGCTCCGACGTGCTCCGCTTGAATGCCGACAACCAGATCGCCGACACGAGCGTGATCACGCTCACGGGCTCAACGGCATCACAGCGCGGCTGGTTTCAATTGCAGGGACACAATGAGACGGTCGGCGGCATCGCCAGCAGCGCCCCGGGGCATGGCCTCGTGGCGAACGAGGCAGCGACCGGCTCCAACAGCGCCCTGACCCTGAACGTCGTCGGCTCCTACGAGTTCAGCGGGCTGATTCGCGACGGGAGTGTCGCCGGAGGCTCCCTGGCCATCGTGAAAACCGGTGTGGGTCGCCAGATCCTCTCGGGATCGAGCACCTACTCCGGCAGCACGGTGGTGAACGCCGGTGTCCTCCAGGTGGCTTCCACCGGCCGGTTGGCAGCGACGTCGTCTGTGACCGTGTCAGCCGGCGCGGAATTGCAGGTCTTCGGATCGATCAACGCAGCGGCGCCGGTAAGCGTGGCCGGGCTCCTGAGCGGCACGGGATCAATCGGGGCGGTGACCCTCAGCGGCACACTCGCTCCCGGGGCCAGCATTGGTGAGATCACCACCCGCGGGCTGACATGGAACGGCGGAGCGATTGCGGCCTTCGAACTCGGCGGCAGCAACAACGCGTCAGACCGAATCTCCATCCTGGGCGACTTTCTCAAGGGGACTGGCGGCGCGTTTCGTTTCGATTTCCAGAATGGAGGCTATTGGGATGGGGTGCACGCCACGGTGTACACGCTGGCGACGTGGACTGGCTCCACGAACTTCGCCGCTGAGGATTTCAGTCTCACGGGTCTCGGGTCGGGGCTGACTGGAAGCTTTGAAATCGCGGCGAACAGCCTCAACGTCGTCGTCGTGCCCGAACCATCGTCGGCAGCCTTGCTGCTTGGAGCCCTGGGCGCTCTGGCCGCGTGGTGGCGGCGGGCTGGAAGGTCGGCTCGGGCGCACGATCCTCGTGTATGCGGCTAGGCCGAACTGAGGTCCATGCCAAGGATAGCCCGGTCAATGGCACCTCCGCACCGGTCTTCCGGCTGATGAGCGACTCGTGAGCCTCGGGAGGAGCGGCCCGGGCGTCCGGAGCGGGTTTCTCGAAACGTCCCGCACCCGCTTCGGTGGCGTTTTTCTGGCGTCTCTAGCAGACCGCGTCCCAGTCGGCCGTTCCCGGGGCTTCGACGCCTCGCGTCCGACGCCGGTCAGAGGCTGGTATCGAGCGGCCTGATCGCGGGCGAGAGCCTGATGGGCGTGGCGATCATCCTCGTGCTCGAGGTCATGAAGGCCTTCGGCGTGGGTTGACGGACCGAACTGACTTAAGCGGTGCCCGATTCGCCCCAACGCCTACCCGACTTCATCCTGCCCGCGGTGGACTGGCGACATCTGATCGGCCGGTCGTCAGCCCGCACATTCCTACGGAACTGCCACCTTTCCCTGCTGCAGAGCCTGCGGCGAGGCTGGCGACTCGCCGGCTTTGGCAGGGGGATGGACGAGCCCGTCGACCCGGGAGTATTCTCCCCCCCGATGAGCGACGCCAATCCCTACGCCGCGCCCGAAACCGATGGTTTGATCGGGCCTCTGGTCGCTCAGCCCGACAATGGCGAGCGACTCTGGCGAGACGGCGGCCTGCTCGTGATGGAAAAGACGGCTTCGCTCCCTGACCGGTGCGTCGTCTGCAACGAGCCGGCCTCCGGTCGATCGCTCCGCCGGAAACTCTTCTGGCATGCACCGGGGTGGTACCTGCTGGTGCTGTTCAATCTCATCGTCTACGCGATCGTGGCGATAGCCATCCGCAAGAAAGCCGACATCCACATTGGCTTGTGCGAGTTGCACCGAGCGCGACGACGCACGTGGATGGCAGTGGCCTGGTTGCTGGTACTAGCGGCCGTGATCCTGCCGGTCCTGCTCGCCATGATCAGTGCCGACGCAGGCGTCGTAGGGATGGTCCTCATCCTGCCGCTCATCATCGTTGCCGGACTGATCGGGGTCTATGGCACACGCGTCGTGCATGCCAGGCGAATCGATAACACGTTCGCATGGATCGGCGGAGTCTCACCGGAGTTCCTCGCCGTCCTGCCAGAGTGGGCCGGGCCTTCCCGCAGGTAGGTTCCGGCCCGCGGAATCTCTGCGTGCCGGATATTGTCTTTCGTTCGGGGAACACGCGTCGCTCGGGCTTCTCGCCGCGAAAGGGCCAACCATGTCGAGCCGCGGCCGCGATCCTGCCAATCCCTACGCCGCGCCCGAGGCACCTCTGGCCTTTGCGGCTGACGCGGTGCCTTCGGGTGGCACGCTGGAGCAAACCCTCGCCGGCGGCACGCGGTTGACGATCGAGGGAATCATCAGCGATGCGTGGAAACTGATCCCCGGTTTCAAGGGGACGTTCTGGCTGGCGGCGTTGGGGATCTTTGGGGCATCGATCGTTCTCGGAATTGTGACCGCCGTGATGGCACAGACCACCAACTCACCGCTCGCCGCCAATCTGGTCAACCTCGCTTTGACCGCGCTTGTCTTCTGGCCGCTTCAGGTCGGTGTGCTTATGCTCGGGGTGCGGCGGGCGGCGGGCGTTGAGACACGGGCCTCGATGATCGGCGAGTTCTTCCCGCACACCGGCAGGATCGCTGGCCTCCTGATCCTGCAGTCGGTGCTCGTCCTGCTCGGCACCGTGCTCTTCGTCATTCCGGGCATCTACCTCGGTGTTTCGTACATCATCTCCGTGCCGCTGCTGATCGACCGCCGGATGGGCATCTGGGAGGCCCTCGAAACGTCGCGTCGGGCCGTCACCACCTGCTGGTTCCGCACGTTCGGGCTCCTGCTCACGATCGGACTGATCAACCTCCTCGGAATGCTCATGCTCGGTATCGGGTTGATCTGGATGATGCCCCTCGGGCTCGTCTCGCTGGGTATGCTCTACCACCGGCTCGCCGGCTACGCGGGCGGGGAGACAAACTGACCGCCGCCGACGCCCCTGACCCGAAGGACGCCGCCGCTGCGAAGGTGTCGGATCTCACCGCCATGGCCGACTCCGGCATTCGAAACGAGCGACAGCCGCTCGACACAACGGTGACGGTCGTCAGCCCCGAAAACATCGCCTTCCAGTTCCGCTTGGCCGGTCCCGCGGCCCGCATGATGGCGTTCGTGCTCGACGCGTTGGTGATCGGGGTGGCAGCGGCGGCCATGCTGTTCGCGCTGGGGATCCTCGGCACGGTGGCCGAGGCCTTCGCCGGGCTGTTTCTCATAGCTCTGTTCTTCATCTGGTGGGGCTATGGGGCCGCCTCCGAGGTACTCGCAAACGGACGGACAGCGGGCAAGGCGGCACTTGGCCTGCGGGTCGTCTCCCAGACGGGTCTCTCGATCAATCCGCCGCAGGCAATTTTGCGCAACCTGCTTCGCGTCGTGGACATCGCACCGCCGTTCTTTCCGGGCGTGGTGTGCATGGCCTTCACGCGCCGTCTGCAGCGGCTCGGTGACCTAAGGATAGCCCGGTCAATGGCACCTCCGCACCGGTCTTTCGGCTGATGAGCGACTCGTGAGCCTCGGGAGGAGCGGCCCGGGCGTCCGGAGCGGGTTTCTCGAAAGGC